>Ga0172381_10000022_pt1 | contig 179636 bp, 256 predicted proteins | sample Leawel6488metaG_FD_119754 | JGI IMG/M metagenome (GOLD analysis project Ga0172381, IMG submission 119754) | Leachate microbial communities from a municipal landfill in Southern Ontario, Canada - Leachate well 64-88 metaG | ecosystem: Engineered > Solid waste > Landfill > Unclassified | place...
TGAATAACCACTTATTCCGCTAAATCCAGAAATACCTGAATATCCGGAGTATCCGGAAATTCCGCTAAATCCAGAAATACCTGAATAACCACTTATTCCGCTAAATCCAGAAATACCTGAATATCCGGAGTATCCGGAAATTCCACTTATACCACTATATCCTGAAAATCCACTAATTCCTCTAAATCCTGATACTCCAGAGTAACCACTATAAGAACTAATTCCAGAGAATCCACTAGTTCCACTAATCCCGCTAAAACCAGAATAAGATGAAATTCCGGAATAACCACTATAGGCACTAACTCCGCTATAACCAGAAAATCCAGAAATACCTGAGTAGCCACTATAACCTGATTTTCCTGAATATCCACTTATACCGCTATATGCAGAAATTCCACTATAACCAGAATAAGAACTAATTCCAGAGAAACCAGAATAACCTGATTTTCCTGAATAACCACTTATTCCGCTAAATCCAGAATATGCAGAGAATCCTGACAAACCACTATAACCAGAGTAGCCACTAATTCCAGAAATACCTGAATATCCACTTATACCGCTAAAAGCACTAATTCCACTATAACCTGAAACACCTGAATATCCAGACCATCCGCTTATACCACTAAATCCAGAAATACCTGATTTACCGGAATAACCACTGTAAGCGCTAAATCCAGAATATGCAGATATTCCCGAGAATCCTGACAAACCACTATAACCAGAATAGCCACTTATACCGCTAAAAGCACTAATTCCGCTATAACCTGAAATTCCAGAGAAACCTCTTATGCCACTATAACCAGAAATACCTGATTTACCTGAGTAGCCACTATAAGCTGATATTCCTGAATAACCTGAAGATGCAGCTGTTCCATTTTGTCCACTATAACCAGATAATCCTAAACCTGAATGACCGCTTATGCCACTATAACCAGAAATACCTGATAATCCAGAGTAACCACTATAACCGGATATCTCTAAACCTGAATATCCGGAAAAACCTCTTGGTGCGTTATGAGGCTGTGGACGTATCATTATTTATCTCCAATTTATTTAGAAAAAATTTATAAAGACAAAACTAGAAGTAAAACTAATGTTGCAATTGAACCAATTCCTCCTGCAGCAAATAAACTTCCCCATCTTGGTTTTTTAGCTTCAGTTAATTCATCATTTAAAACTTTTTCTTTTTGTTTATAGATTTCTTCATTTTTATCTTTTAACTTTTCAGCTGCTTCAAATTTATCATTTAATAAATTAACTTGTTCTTTTAATAATTCAGTTTGTTTTATTAATTCTTCATTTGATTTTTCAATTAATACAATATTTTTTTCTAATAATCTACCCTTTTCTATTTCTACTACTAATCTTTTAGAATCTTCAACTGAGAAACAAACTCTATCCTGTGAATACGAAAATTCTACAATAAATAATAATAAAAATGAAATAATTAGTGATAGTAAAAATTGTTTAGTATGTTTCATATCCAAGATCCTTAAACCTTTCTCTGACTTCTTTTTCATTTTCTGGTGGTTTAATATTAATTAATTGTTTTTTTAATTTTGAAATTTCTTTTTGATAATTTAAATTTATATTTCTGCTATCTTCTAATTTATTTTGTATAATTTTATTTTGCTCATCCTTATCCTTAATAATTTTATCATATTTTATTTTTTCTTCAGATAATTTATCATTTAATAATTTTTGTATTATTTCACTGTTTGGATCCGGAATATATCTTCCATAGGTAAAACCAATAAATACAATAGCAATAACTACAAATACACCAACACCAATTAAAATTTTATTTTTATATTTTGTTATTGTAGGTATCATACTTTCAATTTTTTCATTCATCTAAACAACTCCTAACATTTTATTTGCTGCCTCTCTAGCCTCTTTTGTATTCTTTCCTTGATTCTTAAGATATTTAAAAATTTTTATCCATCTTTCTCTAAATTGAGGTTTTCTCATAACTTGTCTTACTAATTTAATTGATATTTCTAATTGAATTAAATTTAGGTTAAATTCTAAATTTTCTTTTAGACTATTCATTTTATAAACTCCTTTAATTTATTATCATCTAGATAGCATTTTTCACATATAATTTTTTCTCCGGTTCTATCTATATGATAACCTGTCATTACATAATAAGATCTAGTAATTTTATTACATCTATTACAAATAATTCTGTTTTTATTTTCCATTTTTAAAATGAATCTTATACATCTTGAGTTGATTTTTGAGAACCAGAATTAACACTCATTTTATTATTCTCTTTGGTAATAGGTAAAACAGATTCATTTATAGGACTGCTATAAGGTCTTTCAGCAAAACTTTGTACTCCTTTTCCTATGAATGCAATTCCATTTGAAACACCCAATGCTGTGTATACTCCAAGAGGTATATCAATCATAGTTCTTGTCCAGATGCATATAAATAACCATGTATACCATACAACAACATTTGATAATAAAACTGAAAATAAAAATGCAAATCTTCCAGCTGATTGTGTTCCGCAGAAATCTATTAATTCTCTAAAGTATAATCTATTCATACAAATTCTCCTACCTCTTCTGATACATTATTTAATCTATTTAACCAACCTTTCAAAAAAATATTTTGTGAAGGATTGATACTTACTAATTTTCTATAAAATAATTCTCTTTCTTGTATCATATTAGCAATTAATTGATTCTTATCTATTTGGTTAATTGTTGACATTGTATTCGGTCCTAATAAACCATCTACAACTAAATTTAAATCTTGTCTATTTATCGCTCTTTGTAATATCTTAGCTGCATTTTTTGGTCCAGAATTTACGCTAAAATCAAACATTAAGAAATCAACTCCACCTGGAAAATTATCTAAATTTAATTTATCCCAATAATATTTTTTATAAATAGGTTCTACTTTTTCTGAATCTAATAGTTCAATATCATCAATATTAACATCTCCATCTTCATTAAAATCACCATATCCATATTCATGATAAAAAGTTTTTAATGTAGAAAGAGTTATTCCTAAGTTTGTTGGTCCACCTTTATCTAATGGATGATTACTAAAACCGCCTTCATATCTTAAAATTTTTGATAATGAATTTTTGAAGTTTTCTTCCATAATAGTATTTTCCTTTTTTAACAATACTAAGTTAATTTATTAATTTGTTCTATTAGTAAGATATCATTAGAACGGAAAATTTCCCCATATTAGAAAATGACTAATATGGGGAAATTTTAAAATTCTTAATTATTTTTAGTAGCTGGTATTAAATTTAAACCTTTTTCATTTAAGTTAATTTCATTTTTATTTCCAAATTGTGAATTATTTACTAAACTTGAACCATAAAAAAATATAATATCATCTTCTAAAAATTTATATTCTGTTTCATCTATTGTTATTACATATAAAAAAAGTTTTCCTGTTTTTTTACTAATATTTTCTTTTAAAATTGGAATATCAACTTCAATTTTATTTTCTTCTGTATTTATTTTTCCTGGAAAAATAAATGATTCATCATCTACATTTATTTTTAGAAAAACTAATTTTATCTTTTTAATAACATAATCATTAATATTAAAAACCAAACTTTTATTATTATTTAAGTTAATTTTTCTCATAATTTTACTTTTTGAAAAAATTTATAATTTGATTGTAAATTTCAGGCGCTCTAAAAAATACATTTTCTGAAAAAGTGTAATTATCCCACAAATCAAATTGATTCGCTCTTAGATTTTTTCTATCTTTTAAAATATTTAAATTTTCAGAATAACCAAATATTTGTGGATCAGAAATTCCCCATATAACAACACCAGGTTTTCCAACATGATGACTTAAATGAGGAAAAAAGTTATCAACTGAAATCCAAAAATCACATTGATCTATAAGATTCTTAAGAACTTTTATTGGTAAATGTTTTCTAAAATCTTTTACCAAACCTGGTTCTCCTTCAACTCCTAGTTGAACAAGTTGCTCATTTTTAAATAATGAAATAAGTTCTTTCCAGTATGGATAATTTTTTGGATTCCTTTTACCACTTCTCAATGCTCTTGAGTAAGGACTAATTAAAATCATTATTTATAAGCCTCCATTCCCAAATTAATATTTTCACAACCTATATATCTTAATGCTGGTACTGTAATAATATTTTTAAAACCAACTTGCTCCAAGGTCCATCTTAATTGTGTTTCTGTATATAGAAATTTATGAATTTCACCAGGAACCCATGGAATAGCAAAAAATTGACCATATAGATTCACTCTATCAGTTTCACTTGCTTTAATAAATGCTTCACAAGTAGTTAATAAATTAGGCGTTTCTAGATGTAGTTTTCCATCTTCTTTTAAAACTCTTTTCCATTCTTTTAAAACATCAAAAGCTTCATAAAAATCAAAATGTTCAATTAAATGCATAGACAAAACTTCATCAACTGAATCATCTTCATATGGAAGATTTTTAGCATCACATTTTACCTCAGCATCTTTATTGTATAAATCACAATTAACATAACCGGGTATTATCATACTTCCGCAACCAAGGTGTAATTTAATAATATCCATTTTTAAACTCCATAAAAAATTCTATATGCTTCAACAATACTCTTTGTCCAGTTATTATCTATCATCCATTTATAAATATTTTCGTTATTACTAGGACCTGATGATTGAGCAATAGATATCAATGTTACATCAGGATGATCATCAAATACTTCTGGGAAACAAGCACCTATAATTAAATATTTCCATTTCTTTTTTAGATCTGGTAATATGTTTAAAAATGCAAGATGATCACCTAATCCACAATCTAAGTTAATTAATTTATAACCCCAAGATTCCATTTTCTTAGTAAATAGATTTTCATCATGTTTATAAAACCATTCTGAATTATGACTTCTAATTCCAGTTGATTGTTGTTTTAAATGATGAATTACAATTGTCTGATCTACAATTAGTTTATAACCTTTTTCTTTTAACTCATGTGTAAAAAGAGTTTCCTCTCTATGGGCTACTGGAGATAAATCTAAACAAAAATCTACAATATTTGCTCTATAAAGAAAAGTACTATGTAGATGATCAACTTCAATAACTTGATTTCCAAAATTCCACTGGACATTAGCTTTTGAATATATATCTTCTAATTTTGGTGATGATTCTCCTCCATAACCTTTAGTTAAAACTACACCACCAACTGCACCAACATCATCTTTCATATGTGATAATAATTTCTCAAGAGAATCAGGACAAGCTATTTCATCATCATCAAGTCTCCAGACAAATTTATAACCACTTTTATTAGCAATTTGATGACCATGATGTTGACCTTGTTTTAATCCAAATAATACTTCCCATTTAATATTATATAAATCAAACATTTCAAATAAATATCTATATGTTTCATTTTCTCGTAAGTCAACTCTATCTTCATCTGTATTGTCATCATATAGAATAAATTTATCAGGTTTAACAGTTTGTGTAATTATTGATTGAATTGTTAATGGAAGTGTGCTAAAATATCTATTTTTAGTTGCAACAAAACAAACAACATTTTTCCCAATTGTTCTATCAAGAGGTAATATAGTTTCAGATTTTATATACTCTTTTATATTTTTAGAATCTTTTTTAATAATTCCAATTCCCATACTATGAGATGGACACCCTGGATACTCATTCTGATCAATAAATTCCCAACTTGGATATAATTCTTTTATTTCATTCCAAAATTGAGCAACATAACAACCATATTGTCTATGATGTTCTGAATCAACTATATCATGAAATATAAGATATCCGCCCATTTTTAGTAATGGATAAAAATTTTCAAAATCTTTTTTTACTCCTTCATAAGAATGATCCCCATCAATAAATAATAAGTCAACTGTTCCTACTTTATTTTTAACATCTTCAATAAAATTAGCATCATGACTATTACCTGGAATTTCTGTTATAAATTTTTCATAAGGAGAATCATTATATACTTGTCGCCTATAAGTAATTTCTTCTTTTCCAACATAACCATTATCTTTAAAATTTCCCCACTCAAAATTTAGATCACAACAAAAAACTTTTCCATTACATGGTTCAACTATATGTGCCCATAATAATGCTGTACCACCTCTATATGTGCCTACTTCTAAAACTTTTTCTATTTTCTCAGCACTAAGGAATTCTTGAACCATTTCTAATTCATATTTCTTCTGAGCAGTTGGCCATGTAATTTCGATTTTATCTCTTGTTAACTTTTCATTTTTATATCTATCTATTACAATTTGTCTATTTCTTTCATATATTTCATCTTGCATCCATTCAGAATGATGCTCTGTATGAAAAATTGGAAAGTTTCCTACAAAATAATTATTATCTTGTCCAAGTTTTGTATATGGAACTTGAATCAATTTCCATCCTGCATTTTCAGCTCTAATACAAAAATCAATATCTTCAAATCCTCCTGGATTAAATATTGGATCTAAGTTTCCAATATTTTCTAATACTTTTCTATGTATGGCTGCACAGAAAAATAGAATAAAATCACGATTCATAAATGGTCCCTTTAATGGACCAGTAATACCAATCTTTTCATCTTCATCAAACGGTTCTGTTAATAATTTAATCCAGTTATCTCCAAGAATAGTAACATCTTGATTAATAAGAATAATCATATCTCCAGAAGCATTTTGCATACCTATATTTAAAGCTCCGGTTGCTCCTAATGCTTCATCAAACCAATAATATTTACAATTATTTCCACTAATCTGATCTAAGAATTTTTTAGTTTCTTCACTACATCCATTTGCAACAATTACTACTTCAACCTCTGACATATTTGTATGTTTTACAATACTATTCCAAGATTCTATAAATCTATTTAAATTATTTCCATATACTGGAATAACTATAGATACTTTATTTTTTTCTTTTTTAACTCCATATCTTTCCTCTAATATTTTTTGGTCCTCTTTAATTATCTTATCCCAACCATCAAGACCATAAAAATCATGAACTGTTGCTTCAGCTTGGTGCCAGATTGGAAAACTTCCAGTTAAATGAGTTGGATTTGAAGTTGCATCTAATACTTCATTTGATGGAACCTGACTTATTAAATAACCTTTTCTTTTTAATCTCATACAAAAATCAATATCAACACCACACTTTAATGATTCATCTAATAATCCAATTTCTTCAAATAAATTTCTTTTAATTAATGCACAAAAGAATAAAATAAAACCATATTCTGCATCTTCTTTGCTTAATGATAATTTTCCTGCCCCTCCAAGAATTGGAAGCATTTTAAATGGACCTGTACATCCAATTTTTTCATCATTAAATGGTTGCAATAAAGAATCTATCCAATAATTTTTTGGTGAGGGAAGAATTTCACAATCATCATTTAGTAATAAAACATATTCACCACTAGCGGATTTAATACCTTCATTTAGAGCTATAACTGCCCCTAAAGGTTTATCAAACCATTTACACCAAATAGAAATATTAGAATTTATATTAAGTTCTAATACATAATCTACTATTTTTGGGTCAGCTCCATTCGCAACAATTAAAATCTCTTTATCAGATAAATTTGTAAATTTAATTAATGATTCAACACATTTTTTAGTTAATTCTAAATTCATAGTGGGGATTACAATACTTACTTTTGTCATTAATTATTCTCCTTTGTCTTTAAAAATGTTTTTTCATATATTAATCTCTCTCTACAAATAACTTTAACTAAAAGATCTATATCATTTCTTGTACATTTTGAATACATTCCTGGTTTAACATTATAATCTGAATATACAAGTTCACCACTATTTTTATCATAAAAAATAATTGAATATTTTTTAGCTTGTCTAAATCCATTTTTTAGTTTAACTTCTACTAATACTCCATCTTCTAAAACTGTAGAAATAATTTCAATATTATTTATTAACTTATTTTTTGGTTTCATAATCTTGTAATAAACCTCTCATTGGTCTTTTTTTAATCCATTCTCTAAATTCAATTTCTAGCTCTCTAAATTCTTCTTTAGACAACCATTTTGTATCAGTTGTTATTCCTCCTGTTCCATCTTTAGATACTTGATAAAATTGATCATAATCATCTGTTATATTTATTATTCCGTATTTTTCTAAATTATTTCCAACTTCAGTTCCTGGATATGGTACAAATGTTGAAACAAAAAGTTGATCAGGATTTGAATATTCTATAAATCTTTTTGTTTCTTCTAATGTATCTTTTGTTTCACCAGGAAAACCAATTATAAAAAATGCTCTTGATGTAATTCCATATTTTTTTGCCCATTGAATAACATTATAATTATCTTCAACTTTAACTTTCTTTTTCATCCTATCAAGAATATATTGAGATCCAGATTCTATTCCCCATGCTATTGCTTCACAACCAGAATCAGCTAATCTTTTATATATTTCTTCTGAATCATTTCCTGCCCTTCCCATACATCTAAATCTAAGATTTAAAGATTTTATTTCACCTAAAATTTTAAATAATCTTTTAGGTTTTAAAGTAAAAATATCATCTTGAAAATTAATGCTTTTAATATTAAATTCTTCTTTTATTTTTTTAATATCTTTTATAACCGTATCAGAATCTGCAAATTTAACTCCATAACCTAATAATTTGTGCATTTGCTCAAGTCCGCAAAATGAACAATTATGAGAAAGAATATAATTACCACCATTACTAGTGGATACAAAGTAATTCTCATAAGGTTCACATCTAAAATTGTACACTTCTTTTTTAGTTTTAATTTTTTCTATATTTTTTATTTTTAAACCATTATATGTAAAATTTCCGATTTTTTTAATCAAAGATTCTTCATCTTTTAATTCATGTTCCCATATTTCCAGAACTTTATATCCAAACTTTTCATAATTTTTAATTCTTCTTTTATGGTGTTCTAACCACCATTCATTTTTAGGATCTGGACAACACCCTTTACATTTATGCCAATAACAACCATATAACTCTATAAGTTTCTTTTCTCCATCTTTACTGGTATAATCTGGATAAAACCATCCTATTTTATTTGAATATCCTGTAAATTCATATCTATTTGGAAAATTTTCTTCTAATATTTTTAATAATAATGTTTCAATTCCATTTATTTCTCGATTAAAAAGATTATTTACATGAGGTTTATGCATTGGATTATTTATTTTGAGCCTTGTACTATTTCTTTTTTTCCAATCAATCCAATCTTTTTCAGTTGAAATATATTTCATATGCCATAATTCTTTTGGAGCTTTTTTAAAATATGGAACTATTTCTCCAGAATTATTTTTCTTTTTTAAAATATTTTTTACTTTATCAGAAATATTTTTATTTTTCATTGGATTATTAATTTTCATTCTATTAGATGTGTTATTACACATCTCTTTCCATTTATCTAAATTTTTATATTTAATATTCATTTCTTCTTTAGAATGTTTTTTCCATACTAATTTAAAACCACCAATAATTTCTCCATTTTTAATTCTGGTTTTTAATGTTTTACTAACTTTATCTCGTATTTCTTGATTTTTCATTGGATTATATAATTTTTTCTGGAAAGATATTTTATCTCTAAAATTAATTTTATATATTTCATCATCTATTTTTAAATCCTGCGCTCGAATCCAATTTTCTCCTACAAAAAATGGATGTTCTGGAGTACAATTAATAGAACTATTATCTTCAAATGTTAATTTTAATAGATTAATTGTGTCATTTTTAAATAGTTCTTTAACTTCTGTTTCTACAAGTTTTCCATCATTAAATGCTATTAATTTATCACCAACTTCAATTTTTTCTATAGATTTATTACTTTTATTACTTACAATTACTTTTACACCTTTTGGAAAACAATGATATGGGCAACCACGAGAAGTTAAATATGGAAGAGATAATTGATTTGAAATTTTACGACTATAACTATTTATATCTATAAGATCATAAGATGGAAATTCAAAATAATTTTCAGGTTCTTTTCCATTAATAATATGATTTTTTTCTTTTCCATTAATAATATCAATTATAGAAACTTCTCCATAACCAACTACTACATGATCTGCATATGAAAAATCATTTGGACAAGCTGTAGGATGTGCACCGCCAACAATAATTTTACTATTTGGGTTTATAGATTTACATTTTTGAATTATATCTTTGGTAATCTGAAGAGAGGAAATGTAAACTGTTATCCCATAAAAATCTGCATACGGAATATTCCAGTTTACATTTCCTGATAAATCAACAATTTCTACATCTAGATTGTTTTTTCTTAGATGACTTGCAATATACAATAAACCAAGTGGTGGGTCAAGTCTATCATCTGTAGAATTTAAATGAGGTGGGTGTATAAGTACGGTTTTCACATAAATCCTTTCGCTTTTTATATATTGTTCTAAAAAATTATTTTAATATCTTATTTATTTTTAAACTCCATCTGGATAAGGAGGTCTATCTGGTATAATTGATTCAGGTGTAGGATTTGCTACAATAATTCTTAACTCTGCTCTATACGTTAACCAAGATTGTGGTACAACTATTTCTTTTTCATAACATCTCAAAATAGTAATATCTGATTTATCTAAAGCAAGTTGAGCTAAATTTTTTATTTTTTTCTTTTTTTCTTCTTCTTTCTCTATAATAATACTTGGTTCTTTACTAAGAGCTTCTGCAAATTCTTCATCTGTCATCCATAATACACTAATCTCATTTATTTTATAACCAGCTTTTAAAGCATTTTGTCTTAAAGTATCTAGATTTTTTTCTCTTTCTTCCAAATCTTCAGAATATCCACCGCTCTGCATTTCAATTAATTTACCTGTTGATTTTAACAAACATACTCTATTCATAATCTTCCCCCTAAATTATTGTAATGCTATATAATAGTAATAACAAAGTTTTCCATATGCTCCTGCTGAAGACCATGTAATTGTAAAACCATTAGCTCCAAATGAACTAATATTTCCAGCCTGAGTTCCAGCAGCAGTTTCAGTTAAAGATATAAAAGAACCACTATTTGCAAAAGCAGTTACCCATACATCTGATTCAAGATAAGCAATTCCTTGATTTATTAAACTAGAACTAACTCCAAATGATGCAGATGATGAACAGACTGCAAAACAAAAAACTACAGTTGGTTGAAATGGTATTCCGCTTATAACTGTTGCAGAAGAGTCACTATGATATTTTGTAAATGATCCTGCATATGAAATAGCTGTACCAACTGATCTCCATTCTGGTGCATTTCCTGCTGGATTTACATATAATCTAGCATTTGGAGCTCCAATGGCTAATCTTGTTAAAGGTCCTCCCCAGTTAAAATATATATCGCCATTAGCATCACTTCCTAATACAATTCCCGAATCTCTAACTCTAATGCCTTCAACAACTACTCCATTTCCAGGTGTTAGTTCTTGAACGATATCCTGCTCAATTCCATAATGTTTCATTTAAGAAATTCCTCCAAATACTTATAATTTTAACCAGCAACGTATGTTCCAAAAATAGGTTCACAGAACCAACTATAACCACCACCAGAATTTTTAAAAGTAAAAAACCTTGCGCAAGTTCCTGTAGCATAACCTGACTCAACACTAACATAGCCACCATCAGTTCCTGCGACTCCAAGTAAGTAAATAATTTCTCCAGTTTGACATTTTAATCTAAAATATTTTGCTCTAACAGTTGGTAATATAGACATAAATGATAGACCAGATTCAGCAGTTGGTAGCTCAATAAGACAATCTGCATCTGTCATTCCATAGTTAGAAACTATTGTTTCACAACATTCAACTACAGTTAATGGACTAGAAGCTGAAGATGTTTTAAATATTTCTTTGCTTTTTCTAAGAATAGTATCTGGTAAAGTTTCTCCTATTGGTCCAGGTGAAGCTAAATCAACTACTCCACTATAACCACTCTTTCCAGAATATCCGCTTGTACCTGTAGTCCCTGGAGGTCCATTTACTCCAGAATAACCACTTATTCCACTATAACCTGAAATTCCAGAATAACCAGATTGTTGAGCATCAGATCCAGAGAATCCACTTATTCCACTATAACCTGAAATTCCAGAGATCCCTGAATAGCCGCTTATTCCACTATAACCAGAAGTTCCTATTCCAGAATATCCTGATTCTCCACTATAACCAGAAGTTCCTATTCCAGAATATCCTGATTCTCCACTATAACCACTTATTCCACTAGGACCTGAATATCCTGATTGTTGAGCAGATTCTCCACTATAACCACTTATTCCACTAGGACCTGAATATCCTGATTGTTGAGCATCAGATCCAGAATAACCACTAGTTCCAATATAACCACTGATACCAGAATATCCGGAGATTCCAGAATATCCGCTTATACCACTATAACCAGAAACTCCGCTATAAGCTGAAATACCTGAGTATCCGCTAATTCCAGAATAACCGCTTATACCACTATAACCAGAAATTCCTGAGTATCCTGATTCTCCACTATAACCACTTGTTCCTATATAACCACTTGTCCCAGAAATTCCACTATATCCACTAATTCCTGAATAAGCTGAAATTCCACTATATCCACTAATTCCGCTATAACCAGATATTCCAGAATACCCAGAAGTTCCTGTAAGACCTGTTTGACCAGGAGGACCATCTAATCCAGAGTATCCGCTAATTCCAGAATATCCTGATTCTCCGCTATATCCACTAATCCCAGAGAATCCTGAAACTCCAGAATATCCTGATTCTCCACTATAACCAGAGATTCCCGAGAATCCTGAATAACCGCTTGTTCCAACACCACTATATCCAGAATACCCTGATCTTCCAATTCCTGAATATCCACTTATTCCGCTATATCCACTTATTCCTATTAAACCTGTTGGACCAGGAGGGCCATCTAAACCCGAGATTCCACTATATCCGGAGATTCCTGAGAATCCTGAAACTCCAGAATATCCTGATTCTCCGCTATATCCACTAATTCCTGAATAACCGCTTATACCGCTATATCCACTAATTCCTGAATAACCACTTATTCCGCTATATCCACTAGGACCAGAATAACCTGATTGTTGTGCATCAGATCCTGAATAACCACTAATTCCTGAATAACCGCTTATACCACTATATCCACTAATTCCTGAATAACCGCTATATGCACTCCTTCCGCTATATCCACTAATTCCTATTAAACCTGTTGGTCCAGGAGGACCATCTACTCCTGAGTAACCACTGGTTCCTGAATAACCACTTATTCCGCTATATCCAGATGCTCCACTATAACCTGAAAAAGCTGCCTCGCCATCTAAACCACTATATCCTGATATTCCAATTCCTGAATAACCACTTATTCCGCTATAACCAGAAATTCCTGAATAACCGCTTATTCCGCTATAACCAGATGTTCCGCTATAACCTGAAGCTGCAGCTTGGCCATCTAATCCGCTATAACCTGATAAACCCAATCCTGAATAACCAGATACCCCTGAATATCCACTTATACCACTATATCCAGAAATTCCTGAGTAACCTGATTCTCCTATTCCTGAGTAACCTGATTCTCCTATTCCTGAGTAACCTGATTGACCAGTACTACCAATTCCTGAATAACCTGATGTTCCAATTCCTGAATAACCACTTATACCACTATATCCAGAGATACCTGAATAAGCTGAAGTTCCACTAAATCCAGAAATACCTGAGAAACCAGATACTCCTGAATGACCAGATAATCCACTATATCCGCTTTTTCCTGAATGGCCAGATGCACCAGTAGGACCGCTTATTCCGCTTATTCCAGAATATCCACTAATACCTGATTGACCTGAAATTCCACTGATACCAGAATACCCTGAAATTCCACTATATCCAGATTGTCCAATTCCGGAAAATCCACTTGTACCACTATAACCAGAAGCTGCAACTGCTCCATTTTGTCCACTTATTCCACTATAACCAGATACCCCTGAACTTCCAATATATCCAGAATATCCGGATACCCCTGATTTTCCAGAATATCCAGATTGTCCAACTATTGTTATGGTTTGTTGTGACATTTTTAGTTCCTTATTTTATTCAAGATTATATTTTGAAACAAAGTCATTCCCTTCATTAATAATTTTTTGTCTTTCTTTAATAAAGTTATTCCAAACTTCACAATTTTCGTTTCCGCAAATTAATTTTTCAGTTTTAGCTTTTTCTTCTCCGCAATTTTTTATTAAATTTGAAGTAATAACATCGACATCTTTTTTTGATTTTACTTCAAAACCTTTAAATATTAATGCTGTTTCTATCCATTTTCCATTTTCATATTTTGGTTTAAATAAATTGTCAGTTGGTTTAGATATATTTTTAAATTCATTAGGAACTTCTTCTCCAATTTTATTAATAAAATATTCTTTTCCATCTGTATCATAATATAAAGTACCCCTAAAATCAGGTTTAATAACCCATTCAATATCATCGTTTTCATAAATAGCTACTTCATTTATTTTTAGTTTAGGTGGCTGTGTAAATGTTGAAAATGCTGGAGATGTATATTTTTTTCTTCTTTCTATTTTAGAAACTTCCGGATCAAATGATGCATCAGATGGTCCAATGTATTCAAATGTTATTCTATCATAATTATAAACTATATTTTTTTCAGATATATATACTTTACTCATTTTATTCTCCTAACCATTATGCATATTTTATACAGTACATTACTGCCATATTTTTTGGTCTTGTTTCAGTATCTGAATTATTAACATGAGACGTTACTTCTCCTACACTAGCTTCCAAACTACCAAAAGTAGTCCCACCTGCGTCCGAAGTTCTTGCAACAAATGGAATTGGATGTGTATGAGAAATAATTCCATCAGCCTGATATGTTCCAACATAATTTCCAGAAGTAATTGTTGCTCCTGTCATGTATGTATCAACACCGACTCTGGATGCAGCATCTGGGTCACCCGCTGGAGCAGCAAGAGTATTTTGCCACCCTCTTAGAAAAACACCTCTATAATCTGGAATTCCAAAATATAATCCACTATCTCCATAAGCACCATTTAAAATAGAATGTAATGTTGGATAAACAGATTTTAATTTCCATGATCCATCACATTCTAAATATCCAGCTGGAGGTGTTTCTAAAGTCCAAGAAATTACTGATCCTACTGGGGCGGTATTATCAAAACCACTAAATCCTGAGTATCCACTTATTCCACTATAACCAGATGGTCCAGGGTCGCCAATAATTGTTCCAAAGTTATTTCCTCCAATTGATAAGGAAACACGTCCTGCGATTGCAGTAGAAAATGTAATTGTCATATTATTTGCGTCTACTGCAAGAATATTACTTGGAACTACCATATTTCTATTAGTATCCCAAATAGAAACAGTAGGGTATTGATAATTAAGATTGTGTACTATATTCCAGGTAGCAGATGGAGGATTTACATAAGTGGTATACCCACCAACAGGAGTTCCCGAATATCCACTAATTCCACTTGTTCCAACTCCACTATATCCAGAAAGTCCTGAATAACCACTTCGTCCAGATACTCCAGAAATTCCACTAAATCCACTCAGACCAGAATAACCGCTCTGTCCAATGAAATCAGCTTCTGTCCTGATCTTGTTATACATATTGGGATTTACAGCTTCAATTTTCATTTATAGTTCCTCTATCTATATTTTTATAATTTATTAGTTTACACTTCTTCCAGTTTCATACCAAGTATTTGTAGCTCTATCATATACCAAACTTAATGTATCATTAGCTGTTCCATTAAAGTCAGCTCCTCCAGCTAATTTAATTGTTAAACCATTTTTTATTACAATATTAGAAGAATCAAAAATTATCTTTATTTCTTTTCCATCATATGCGTCAGTAAAATCTATAATATTTAAAGCAGAAGAATTTGGTTTCCAGATTTTATGACCAAGAACAGATGGAGAAGCATCCAAATCAATAAAAGTGCCGACGCCAGAATCTGTACTAGATAAATCGAAACCAATTATATTTGTATCATTTTCATAAATTATTGCATAATCATCAAAAGTTGCAGCTCCAGAGAAAGAAGCATATATGTATAAGTTACAAAAACTTGCAGTTGCTCTAGAAACTTGAGGACCATTAACTGTAGCTGAGGCCGCTCCTGCAGTTAAAACATCGTTTAAAACAAATGTTCCATCTCCAACTACATCTCTTACAAACATATAATTTGCATTTGTTAAACAAACAACTGCAGTATTTCCAGATAATGATGCAGTTATAGTACTTCCTGGAGTAAATGTTCCAGATAAACCAGTAATAGGAATCTTTAATGTACTAAATTTATGAACTTGATTTAATTGAGTTGATTCAAATTCTCCGGAACTTGCACCATTAGAAACAAACCAAGCAACATTTCCTGGAGTATTTATGTTTGACATAATTTGACATGAAGGAATTAATGTTGCGTAACCAGTTTCAGATAAATTTTTTGTTTGAAAAACTTTTCCATTTGATCCAGTTATACATTTATTAATAAAATCAATAGTTGCTGTAGTTATAGCTGTATCAATATAATCATCATTATTAATTTCATCAACTGTTAATTTATTAAAAATTGATTGAGATAAAGTATCTGTATATTCGTCAAGTTCTGATAATCCTCCAGAAATACTTCCTTCAGAACTACCGGGCATAAACCACATAGAACATGTTTGATCTCCTGCGTCATATGTTAAACATATTCCAACAAATTGTGTATAAATTCCTGGCATTACTGGAGTAGCAGATCCTGCTTCAATATTAGAAAGATATACTCTTTGACCAGTAACTAATGTTCTTCCTGTTTCAACAGGAACATTATCACATCTTCCAAAAAGTCTAACTACACCATTTCCAGTAGAAACTAATCCTTCTTCTAAAACTACTCCAACTGCAAAAGTTTCTCTGGCGGTAGAAATTGCAAGACCTGCAGCAGAACCAGATGTTAAATAAACTAAAGAACCAACTGGACATCCTGTAGTATCAATTCTATCTTTTATAGCGTCCCAAGAAATCCATCCTGTTGATCCACCAAAATATATTTGATCTTCATTTCTTACATAAATTATTCTTCCTTCATCAGTTTCTTGAACAAACGTTGGTAGTGTATTTTCTGTGCCAACATAAAATTGCGCATATTCTCTTTGAATTGTTGGATTTGTAGGATCATAATCCCATACTGAATCAATGACAAGATTTCCAGGAGTTCCTGTAACATATACCGCTTTTAAGAATAAATATCCTGAAGTAAAACTTCCTCTTTCTGATGGTCTTAAAATTGTTATTTCAGCCTCTGGAGCAGGTTTAGATTTTACATAACTGTATTTAAGTAGAATATAATAATATCCAGTTTCATCAAAATGATCTGATGATATATAAAAATCTACATCATGCATATCAACAGACATCTGATCAGTAACTTCAATAATAACGTCATCTTTATAACAAATTCCTTCTGAAATAATTAAACCGGTAGTTGACGTACTATCAACACTTACATCTATTGAGTGTGTTCCAGAAATACAATCTACACCTCTAGAAGCTATTCTTGTTAGTTGATTTACTACATTTGAATTATATGAAGAATATGGGTCTATTGTTCTTGTCTGTTGAGGAATTATATTTCCCATTGATTTTTATATCTCCTTACTGTATTTCTCATGTATAATTTATTTTTTGTTCTGATTAATTTAATAAATCAGAATTAAAAAATTAGTTATCTTATTTCTTACTATATATATAACATTAAAATAATAATAAGAGAGGAATTTTATTTAATGGATAAAAAATCTGTACATCAATCTTTAATGGACGAGGGTTATGACTTATGGGATAAAAATTCTGATTTTTTATGTTATGAAGAGTTTCTAGATCTTGCGCAAGAAAAATTAGGATTTTTATATAGAGAAGCTGTAATAACAGGTAATTTAAATTATCAAGTTGGAAATGGCGGATTTCACCAATGGAATGCTAATGAATATAGCGTATGTATTGATGAATTAATTAATTTTTTCCAACAAAATTTTGATAAAGAAAATAAAATTATTATATCTGTATTACATATTTTAGAAGAGGTTTCTGAAACTATTAACTGGGTTGAAGATGGAAAAAAAGAAATTAAAAAAGTAGATTATGATTATAGAGAATTTTTTAATGAAAGATTAGATGATTATCTATATGATAATCTAGGCAGATCTGATGAATCATACTATAAGATAAATGAAGAATTAATGGAAATTCTAGAAGAATTTTTTTCTAATAAATTAAACGAGAAAAATGGAGAGAGTAACAAAAGTACCCTCTCCGAAACTTCATCAAGTAATTAAATCAAAGTAATTAATAAGAATTTAAATTATGTTCTAATAAATTTTTAAATTAAGTTATATTTTTTTAGAGATTCTTTTATTTGAGTTATTGATGGTTTTGATCCTGAAATATTAATAATTCTCCATCCATCTTTCTTTAAAATTACATCTCTACTATGTTTTGGTACATCTTGATTGTGCCAAAAAGTATTAGGAAATTCAATATTTAATTTTAAGGATGGAATACAAATATCTGTTATTAATCTATATTCTAGATGACCTGATAAACTAGTTTTTTCAATATAAAATGAATTCTTTAAATCATAAAAATAAAAAAGTAAAAAATCTAATATTTTTAATTTATCTTTATGAATAATATTATTAGGATCAGGAAATTTAGTATTAGTTTTTTCTTTTGAAAATTCTTTTACTTCATCAATAAAATTTGTTACTGATTCTGTAAATTCTTTTGTAACAACAGGAATTTTATCAAGATTAAAATCTCCAAGACAATCTTCAATCATAATTTCCTGTTTGGGTTTAATTTCTTCTTCAATTATTTCTTCTTTTATAATATCTGAATTATTATTTCCTTCAAATAGTTTAACATTTTTTAATCTTTGTTTTGCACTATAAGCTTTACTAACTGTTGGATAATCTTTATATTTTTGAATGTATTCTGTTACTGTCATATTATGAAATTTTAAGTGATTATAAGTTAATTGATTTAAACCCTTTCCACATTCTTGACAAAGGATTAATCCTTTTTCATCATATATCTCCATCTTCAATATTTCCTTTCAAATTTTAATAAATCGTTTAATTTATAATATGTTCTAAATTTTTTTAAGAAAGGTTAAATTTATGGATAGAAAAAAAAGTGTTACCCTAACAAAAGAGGAATTTAAAAAATCTCAATACTATGGTGATAAAGATTGTTCATACTGGATATCTCAAGGAAAACCAATTGTATGGATTGAGGAATATAATAAAGATGGAGTTCAGGGTTATAGTGATATTGGATATGGATGTTTAAAGTTAGTTATAGATGGACAGGAATCAGTATCATATAATGGAAATTGTGTAGTTTTTAAAAATTATGTTTTATTATCACCTTATTATGGTGATGAATATGAAGGAAAAGTTTTTAAAATGATGAACTAGAAAGGATAATATGACTCCAAAAATAAAAGAACTGTTTAGAATAGTTATGTATTTTGTATCATATGTAATTGTAACTGTATTAGCTTTTTATGGTCTAATTACTTTTTATCAAAAACACTGTTCAATACTTTTTTCAAAGTACGTTTATCAATTTAATAATTTTTTACAAACTGGAAATAATATAGCTATTATAGTAATATTATTTCTATTAATTTTTGGATCTTATAATTGTTACAAAAATTATAAAACAAGAAAATAATTAAAAGATTATAATTATTATTGATTATTAAAACTTTTAAAAAAGAAAAAGGAGATTTTTAAATGAGTAAAACGAGAATTGAGTTTCTAATTATTGATCCACAGAATGATTTTTGTGATCCAAAGGGTTCTTTATATGTAGATGGAGCTGATCAGGATTCTATTCGTCTTGCAAAAACACTTACAAGATTAAAGGATAGGATTGATGATATCCACGTTACATTGGATACACACCATTATATGGATATCGCACATCCAATTTTCTGGGTTAATTCAAAAAATGAACATCCAAATCCTTTTACGTTGATTTCAAAATCTGATTTAAAAAATGGAACATGGATGACCAAAGATCCAAAGTGCATGAAGAGAGCAACACAATATGTTGAAACACTTGAAGTTAATAATAGATATCTACTTTGTATCTGGCCTCCACATTGTCTAATTGGAACACCTGGACATAATGTAGTACCTGTAGTATTCAACACATTGTTGGAGTGGGAAAAGAAATTTAAGATGGTAGATTATGTAACAAAGGGGTCTAATTTCTGGACCGAGCATTATTCTGCAGTTCAGGCTGACGTTCCAGATCCTCAAGATCCCGGTACAATGCTAAACACCAAGCTTATTCAAACTCTTCAGAATGCAGATATTATTGCTCTCTCTGGTCAAGCTCTTTCTCATTGTGTTGCAAATACAGTTCGAGATATTGCAAATAATTTTGGAGAAGATAATATTAAAAAGTTGACACTTCTTATTGATACAACAAGTTCTGTTAAGGGTTTTGAACAGATGGGTATTGACTTTCTAGAAGAAATGAAAAGAAGAGGAATGCAAATTTCTACAGCTGAAGATTTTTTAAAGTAAGATATTAAGAGGACTATTTAATGGTAAATGATTTTAAAGTTAAATGTAAAGAGTGTGGATCAATATTCCCTTTTAAAAAAATTATAGAAGATTTTATCCCAGAAAAAGATTTTTTACGTGCAAAAGTTGGTAAAAACAATCCATTTATATGGGATCATAAAGATGAATTTAAAGCTTTAAAATGTCCAATTTGCGAACTTTTTGCTTATGATGGTTTTGAAGAAGTTGGTTTTGAAGAAGTCAATAAAGAGAAACAAAAAGCTCCAGATGAAAAAGATGTACTTATCCAACAAATTCTAGAATATTTAGAATATGGTACAAAATTTGAACCAGTTTTTGAAAAACTAAAAGTTATTTTATCTGTTTATAAACCATATATTAAAGATTTCACGGAATATTGTATTGATACTTCAGTAGAAGTAAGGAAGAGACTTTTTGATGGTTTTACAGCATATGGTTTTACAAGAGAAGAATCTTTACAGTTAACTATTTCTTCTTATAATGAATTTAAAAACTCAATAAAAGATTTTTCTAATAGTATGAAAGGAGTTAAAAAATAAGTAATGACCAATCTAATGAATTCCAATGATCTAGAAGTAATTAAAATTGCAGGCGCAGGTAGTTTTCAATTTTCAGCTATTCGTCCAGAAGATCTAGGAGCAACAGAGTATACACTTGTTACAATTGTAGTTGATATTACAGGAAGTGTTCAATATTTTTCAAGTGATCTTCTAAAATGTGTCAAACAAATTGTTGAAGCATGTAAGAAATCACCAAGAGCAGAAAATCTTCTAATTCGAATTGTTACATTTAATTATTGTGATAATATTCAAGAGCTTCATGGTTTTAAACTTCTAAGTTTAATTGATCCAAATGATTATAAATCTTTTAAATGCGATGGAATGACAGCTCTTTTTGATGCATCATATGAATCTATCGCAGCAACTCTTACCTATTCAAAAAGTCTTATTGATCAGGATTATTACTGTAATGGATGTATCTATATTATTACAGATGGAGTGGATAATAATTCAAAAGTTGCAACAAAAGATATGATTAAGAAGAAGCTTCTTGAATCAACTAAAAATGAAGTAATTGAATCTCTTATTACTGTACTAATTGGTATTAATACAACTGATGATGAGTGTAAAAAATTTCTTGAAAAATTTAAAAATGATTCAGATCTTACTCAATATGTAGATGTTGGAGAAGCTACTCCACAAAAACTTGCGAAATTAGCCGGATTTGTTTCTAAAAGTATTTCAAGTACCAGTCAGGCACTAGGCACAGGAACTGCATCACAACCACTTATATTCTAATTATTTTGCAATTATAAATCTTATTAATAAAAAATAATACATAAATTCTATAAAGGAAGATATTTCTTTTACGAGAAATATCTTCCTCAATATATTTTTAATCAAAAAAAGGAGTTATAAAAAAATGTACGAAAATTTTTTTTCAGATAAATTTGAAGTTAAAATGGATTGTGTTTTTTTATCTGCTCAAAAACCAAAAAAGAATTGTCAGGATTATTGTTTAGTAGATGAAAATAAATTTTTTAAATATGCAGTTTTATCCGATGGATGCGGTTCTTCAAAGGATACTGGTTTTGGTTCTCAATTATTAGTTCAAGTTACAAAATCATTTTTAAATAGTGAAAAATATAATGATTATTCAACTTTTAATAATTTACGTCAATTAGGCAATGATGTTATATTTAAGTGTAGAGATATAATTAGATCTATCCCAATATGTGAAGAATGTCTTGATGCTACATTATCAGTTTGTATCATAACAGATGATAAGATTCTTGTAAATATGTATGGTGATGGAAGTCTTATAGAAGTAGATAAAAAAAATGAGATTCATTTTATTAAAACAATATCTTTTGATGGTAATGCACCATTTTATTTATCATATAATTTAAATGAAAAAAGGAAAAAAAGTTATTTTGAATCTTTCGGAAATCAACGAATAGATTTTTATAGTAGAAATGGTTTATCTACTTTAAATGATGTAGAACCAAATTTACCTTCTCTTGATATTGGAGACCTAGAAGATGTTAGTTTAATAATACTTACTTCTGATGGAATTGAATCTTTCTATAATTATAAAACTGGAGATAGAATTTCATCTATAGATATAGCTAAAGAATTAATAGATATTAAGTCAAAAAGTGGAGAATTTATAAAAAGAAGAGTTAGAAAAATAATGGATAATTTTGCAGCTAAAGATATTTATAATTCTGATGATTTATCAGTTTGCGCAATTTTAGTTGAGGAAAAATAAATGGATTTACATATAGGAGAAGTTACAAAAATTTCAGCTAGAGAAACAACTATAGCTTTTATAAAAAATAAAAGAATTGCAGACAATATTACATTATTTATTGATTTTGAAAAAATAAAAGGATTGTATATAGATCTTGATAGAAAACAATTTAAAAAATTATATAATGAGATGACTAAAATTTTTATGCGGGAAAGAAATGTCAAAAATCCTATTAATAAATAAAAAAGTAACAGATACATGGAATAGGAGAATAAATGATTAAAGAATTTAAAGATGAGTTTGCATTTCTTTCAAATTTTTATACTGATAAAGATGGTTTTTGTGTTGAGCTTCATTATCAGGCTATGAAATTTAAAGATAATAATATAATTCAAGAAATTTTAAAAATGACTCCCGGGCAGTCTAAAAAGTTTACACATCTTCCAGAAAATAAGCCAAGAATCAGAAAAGATTGGGGAAAAGTTAGTTTACATCTAATGGAGTCTTTAGTTAGATATAAATTTTCAAAAAAATATGAAAAATCTCTTTTACTAAAAACATATAATAAAGAATTAATAGAGGGAAATTATTGGCACGATAATTTTTATGGACATTGCTTCTGTGATAGATGTAAAACAATTCCTAAATTTAACCATTTGGGAAAAATTATTATGAAAATAAGAGAGGAGATAAGGGAATGAAAAATTTTTTGATAATAATTTTATCCTTTTGTATAGGATGGTTGGTTAGTATCTTTATTTTTGGAAAACCTTTATTTAACCATTATCTTTATGATATTTTATTAATGATTATTCTTGGAATAATTATGTTTTTATCTATTAAAATAGGTGATTATTTATTTAAAGTAATAGAATCAAAGCGGAGAAAAAATAAATGAAATATTTTATTCAAGGAAAAGGTCAAGTTGATTTAAATCAAAATGATTTTATTTCTGAAGGTGGAGAGGGAAGAATTTTTAGCAAGGGCAAAACAGTTTATAAGATTTATATTGATTTATCAAAAATGATTCCCCAATCTAAAATTCAGGAATTATCAGTTCTTAATAAAAATAATATTGTAATTCCAAAAGATTTAATTCTAGATAAAAATAATCAAGTTCAAGGTTATACTATGGATTTGGTTCAAGGTGTAGCTCTATGTAAACTTTTTACAAATGATTTTAGAAATAGAAATAATATTGATCCAAATTCAATTTCAAAGTTAGTTGAAAACATGATAAATACAATAGTATTTATTCATGATAAAAAATGTTTATTAGTAGATGGTAATGAAATGAATTATTTAGTAGACGATGGGATTTTTCAAACTCCATATTTTATTGATGTCAATTCATATCAAACTCCATCATTTCCCGCTACAGTAATCATGCCATCAATTAGAGATTGGAAAGCTAAAAAATTTACAAATCTAAGTGATTGGTATTCTTTTGCAATTGTATCCTTTCAACTTTTTATAGGTATTCATCCGTTTAAAGGAAAACATCCAAAATATAAATTAAATCAACTTGAAGACAGAATGAAGGATGGTGTATCTGTTTTTAATAAAGATGTAAAGGTTCCAGCTACTTGTAGGGATTTTTCATATATTCCAAATGATTTTAGAGAATGGTATCTAAAACTATTTGAGAAAGGTGAAAGAATTCCACCACCAAAAGTTATCGGTCTGTTGAATATTTCTCAGGTTAAAGCTTCTATTATTAAAACAACTAATAATTTTGAAATTAAATTTAATATGGATTATAAAGAAGAAATTATAAGAGTTAAATTTTACAATGGAAATAAAGTTGTTACAACAAAACAAAATATTTGGATAAATAAGATTAATTATAAGATTTCAAGTAGCGAGATTGGCGTAGTTTTTTCTCCAAAAACATTAGATCCAATTTTTGTTAAAATTGTATCTAATAAACTTTTATTATTAGATATTAAAACTCAAAAAGTAATTGAAACAAATATTGAATGTACTGAATTTTTAATAATTAATAATACAATTTATGTAAAATTTGAAGGTAATTTAATTGAGTTGAGTCTAATAGATCTAAATGATAAAGTAATCCAATCCATAAAACATGTTTGGAATATCATGCCAAAATCATCACAATTTTTTGATGGATTTATTTATCAAAATGTTTTAGGAAAATCTTATTTAGTTATTCCTAAACCAGAAGTTGCTAAAAATAGTTCATGTCAAATTTTATATATTCCAGACTTAAATGGTTATAGAATTATCAATGGAAAATATGAAAATGGAATTTGTATGATTATTGGTACCAAAGGAAATACATACGATAAATTAATTTTTAGATTTAATGATTCTGGTTCTTATGATTGTAGAATTTTTAACGATGTTGATATCAATTCAATTAACTTTGTATGTTTGGATAATGGTGTTTGTGTTTCAATTAATGATGACGAATTAATTGAAATATTTTCCAAAAATTTAAATTCTTCAAAAGTTAATGAAATTAAAGATCCTGATATTAATTCTTCAATGAATCTTTGTAAAGATGGAACAAGAGTTATGTTTTATAAAAATAATGAATTATATTTTATGTCAATGAGGAAGTAAAAATGGCAAAATGTTGTTGGAAAGTTGTAACAAAAGAAAGAAAAAGCTGTTCTGTACCTGGTGGAATATACTCTTTAACTTATAAACAAGGTGAAATTATTAATGCTATTAAGGAAAGCTTTGGAATATTTTGTTTTAGAACTAAAAATGATGCTATTATTTTTAGAAAAACTTATAATCTAAGTTGTATGATAATTCGTGTTAAACCATTATGTAGAACGAAAACATCAAAATTTAGATTTAGTCCAGTTATTTTAAAAAATGAATATTTTTACTTCTTAAAAATAAAAGAATTAGGTTATATGACAACATATAAAGTACCAAAAGGAACAGTTTGTTACCAATCAGTTGAAGTATTGGATTAGGAGGATAATCTAATGAGCGAAAATGAATTTATCTTATTTAGCGATAGTTCAATAGATAGATTAAAATTAATGATAAGAGGTTGTCAAACTTTCGCTTTAATAGATCATAGTAAAGAATCTCAACGAATTGTAGATAACACAGATGACCATATAAAATATGGTAATAAATGGTGTTTTGTATTAAATAAAGATTGGAAAATTTATATAAAAACAATAGATGATATACGTACTTGTATTAGTGATTTTATGAGAGGGTATGATACAAGAGTTGAAGAAGAAAAAGAGATTAAAATTAAAGAACAATGTTTAAAAGATGAAATTGAAGCTTGGAAGATTAATAGAAAAATGAAATTAGATCAAAAAAAGGAATTAATGGAGGAAAATTATTAATGAATAATTATATGATTTCAAATCCAAAATATAATATTAATGCAATGAGAATTGGTTGGTATTCTGATAAATATTTTTTAAGAACTCAAGAAATATTAATGAAGGATAAATATAATCAATCTGTTCATTATCAATATTTTCCAAGAAAAAATGTTACAGTTTGTGGACTTGATCATGTATTAGAAATTTATAAACAGTGTACTGGTTATTATTCTGATAGAGAAAGAGCTTGGGAATTATTTTGTGAATTTCAAAAAATTAATCCATATTGTTGTGATGAATTAGACATTAATAAATTCTTTAATTTAAACTTGGAATTAAATGATTTATGGGTTAATAAATATGATGAAATTATTTATAATTCATTAGATGAAGCAACCTTTACTAAAAATATGGAACCTTGTATTGGTATTATAGGGAATCCAAAATATTTTTCTCATCTAGAAACACCAACCCTTGGTATTCTTGCACAGGAGTCGGCTGTAGCAACTTCAGTAAAAGATGCAGTAGAAGCTATTGGTCCAGATCGAAATCTTTTATTTTTCCCAGCAAGATTTAGACATTATGCTTCTCAGGCACCGGATGGATATGCAGCTGGTGTTGCAGGTGTAAAAGCTATGTCTACAGATTCAAATGGAGAATATTGGGGATATAATGGAATCGGAACAATTCCCCATCTACTAATTGCTGCATATGGTGGAGATACACCAAAAGCTGCATTAAAATTTGATGAAATGATTGATCCAAATGTTGATAGGGTTATCCTAGTTGATTGGGATAATGATTGTATTGGAACTACAATTAGAACAGTAGCAGCATTTCTTTCAAAATTAGAATATTCTAAATATTATCAAGAATCCTCAAAGCAGGATCTTGATGTTATAGATTTATTAAAAGATGCAGATAAATGCAGATATTTTGTAAGAAATCATAGACATGTTATAAAGAATGTAATTGGAAAAGGAAAGGGAAAGATTTTTGGAGTGAGGTTTGACACTTCAGGGAGTTTGATTGATAAATCTTTACCAAAACTAAAAGAAAATTTTGGAGTTTGTCCACAATTAGTTTTTGAAGCAAGAAGAATATTTGATGAACTTGGTATGGAAGATCTAAAAATCTTTGTATCTGGTGGATTTGATCTAGAAAAAATTGAATATTTTAACAAATTTGAAGCGCCTTATGATATGATTGGAATTGGTTCCTCAATCGTAAATAAATTTCATTCAGATTTTACTGCAGATGCAGTAATGCTGGATAATGAACCAAATGCTAAAATTGGAAGAGAACTTCAATCCTGGAGAAAATTAATCTTAAGATAAAGAGGAAATATGAGACTTACATTATTAGGAACAGGTAGTGCTTTTACTCTTGAAAATAGTCAGACTAATTACCTAGTTGAAATTGGTGATTTTAAAATGTTAATTGATTGCGGGTCTGATTGTAGAAAAGCGCTATATGAAGTAACAGGTTTAACATATAACGATATAAATGCAGTTTTTATAACTCATTTACATGATGATCATTGTTATGGTCTTCCATGGTTGGGATTTGCAAAATATTTTGCTAGGTACGGAGATCCCACAAAAAAATTAGCATCATTATATGTTTCTAAATCTCTTGTAGATCCATTATGGAATAATTGTTTATCTGGTTCAATGTTGTCTATTGAGGGAAAAGTTATGACGTTAAATGATTATTTTAATGTAATACCCCTTGATCAAAATGAACAATTTAAACTAGGAGATGCTGTTTTTCAGCCAGTTCAAACTGTACATGTAATGAATGGTTTTTATATTACACCAAGTTTTGGATTATTAATTTATATAAGAGAAAAAGCTATTTTTATTACAGGGGATACACAATTTTGTCCTGAGCAGCTTATAAAATTTTATGATATTGCTGATATTATTTTTCATGATTGTGAAGTTTTATACACACCTGATGGAAAACCAATTGAATCAAAAGTTCATGCACATTATGAGAGATTAAAAACATCTCCTTATAGAAATAAAAAAGTATTAATTCATTATCAAGATGGAGCTACTAAATTAAAAGATGCTATTAAAGATGGATTTTTAGGATTTGGTTTAAAGGGCGAAGTTTATGCATTTTAAAGGATAGAAATGGAAAATGATACTATTGTAGAAGTAACATTAACAAAATTATATATTTTACCAACTAAAGATAAAAATGAAATTGACAAATTAATTCAAGATTGGTTTTCTAAAGAACACATGACTTCATATCACGCTTTTAGAGATTCAAGTGATGTATATGGTTTTCATAAATTTATTGATTATAAAATTTTAGAATAAAAAATTTTATTTAGGAGTTGTTATTATGAATATAGTTCAAAGAAAATATGCAGTTAATAGAATTGAAAAAATTTTGCAAGAAAAATTGATGGAAATGGGCCAAGAACATAATAAGTTAGTAAACAAATTTTATGAAGAACGAACTAAAAGGTTGGATGATCTTAGACTATTAAAAATAAAATTAGTTGATGAGGGAAAGGTAAGACTTAAAAAAGATTGTAATATAAATCCAAATTGTACTATTGATTCAGCTTTTGATTTTTCTAATCTTGATTGTGTAATTCGAGAATATGATTATACTGAATTTAATAAACAAACTAAAAAGGTAAGAGATAAAGCTAATGAAATAAAAGATAGAATCATGTTAGCTAGTGATAAAGAAGCTTCAGATGCTATAAAAGAAATGGAAGATTTTAATCTTTAATAATGAATATTTCAAGTACATTGATTAATATAGCAACTGATGAGGCTCAAAAGAGTGATCATAAACAAAAAGTCGGTTGTGTTATTTTTAACAAAAAGAGGATCCTTTCAAAAGGTCATAATACTTGTCAGAAATCAGTAAAAAAATTGCATCCTAAATTTCAAAGATACCCATTCAGTGTCCACGCTGAAGTAGATGCAATAATAAAAGCAAAAAAAGATTTGAAAGGATCCTCTATTTTGGTAATAAGACTAAATAAAAATAATCAATTTAGATTAAGTAAACCTTGTTCTAAATGTATGAATTATATGGATTATGTAGGAATTAAAAATATTTATTATTCAATAGACAGATTTCCATATGTGATTAAGTTATAAAAATAAATTCAGTATTGATGTAATTTCTACATATATTAATATTTGAATAGAAGGAGAATAGTTGAATAGTTGTTTGTTTAAAGAATATACAATATTGGATAAGTGTAATTTTTTATGGGATTGTAAAAATTGTGAATCCTTTCAAAAAATTAAATCTATTGCAGCTGGAAAATTTATAGATAGACTAATAATTAAGAAAAGAAGGAGATGAGAACAATGATTAGTATCTATAAAGATATTAAAGATATGAAATGTGGCGAGTATTTATCTCCAAGAGTTAAAGCAATAAGAGATCTTCAATTCTGTTCTTCTAAAGATGAAAAAGGTGTTCCTCTCTTAAGCTTAAGGTTAGCAAAAGAAGCAATAGATGATATGATGTTCAATAAGAAACCATTTTTATTGGCTAACGATTCCTCTCGTTTTTTAAATATATCTCATCTTGTTGATTGTGGATTCTCTGTAAATTTTTTACAAGATGAGGATTCTAATTTAAAAGATTGTATAAAAAATAAATTAAACGATGTTAAAAGATATGTTGAAAATATTTGTCATGATGATCCAAAAGATGCAAGAGTTTGTCATGAAATTATTAGATTTATCAACTATCTTCAATCAACATGATAAAGAAAAAGGTGTTGCAAAACAACCTATAAAGATCTGTGAAGATTGATATAGGTCTTAGGGTCCCCATTCTAAAGTTTTGCAACACCCATTTTTACATTTTAAGAAAAATGGGGAATATAAAATAAATAGAAATAATAATTGAAAGGGGGTGAGGAAATAATTGTTTAGGATGCAAGGGAAACTAAATAAAAATTTATTAGTTGCATCAAGAAAACAAGTTTATGAAAATCTGGAGAAAGAATGGGGACCTGCGGATGAAACTCAACTTTCAACCAAAAAAAGAAGGTAAACTTTTTAAACCAAATATTTACATAAATAAAATAAAATTCTAGAAAAACTATTCTTAGAGACTAAAAAGTCTTCTAAGAATAAATAGTTTTTTGTTAATTTTTATTTTTTGTTTAGTTTTTCTAGTAACTACTACATATATTAATTTTTGAAAATAAATAAAATTTGTTAAAAGGAAAAAATTATGAAAAAAATATACATAGTAATAATTATTCTTTTTCTATCAGGATGTTCTACAAATAGATTTTTGAGTCAGGGTTATGTAGAACATGAAAATTTTCTAAGATTAATAAATGGAGAAAATAACTTTGAATTAAAAACTATAAATTTAAAAGATTTAAAGATCGTAATTGTAGATGATCAGGTTAAGATGCCCTGTATCTATAATTACGAAAAAGGTAGAGAGTTTGTAGGATGTGCAGTTGTTAATGCATATAGTAATACAATATATGTTAAGGGGAAAAAGACCAAGAATGGTTTAGTTGTCTCACCTTCTGTTATTGGACATGAATTAATCCATATTATAGAAGGCGGAGATATAATGTTAATTCATGATTATGATAAAATAAAAGATTAATTCAGAAAGGATTATAAATCCTATAAATAAAAAGGAGAACTAAGATGAAAAGTAAAATTGGATTATTGATTGTCATTGGACTCATAATTTTAAACCCAATACAATCAGAGGGAAAGTCAACATCTCAGATTTTAAATACAGAATCTATAGCTTTATCTATTTCATCTCATCTTTCTGTAGGAGGAAATAGAACAGTTGTGGTATTGGATTTTGTAAATGCAGGAGGAGATGTTAGTGAATTGGGAAATTTTATTTCTGATGAACTTTCTGCAGACCTGTCATTAAAAACAAAAGTTATAATTGACAGAGATTATTTAAAAGATGTAATGAGAAAATGTAATTTATGTGAATCAGATCTTTTAAATAATAAAACAATTAAAGAACTTGGAAAAATTTCTGGAGCGGATTCTTTAATCGTAGGAACGATTACAAAATTTGGAAAAAATATGAGAGTATCATGTAAAGTAATTGATGTAGAAAGTTCAAATATTATTCATGTGGAGAGATGGGACATTAAAAGAAATCCGCAGGTTGATAGATTATTTGGTACTATCCTCTATGAGAAAGAAATAAAAGTAAAAAGAGTAAAGAAAGAGGATTCTAATAATAATCCTCTTTTACGACTATTAATGCAAGAAACAGAGGAGGAAAATAACTATACAATAGACATAAAAGTACGTCCAATTAGAGTTATATCTGATTGTGAGGCTACTCCTGGAAATTATTATGCAACTGTTGTATACACATGTATTTTCACAAAACCATATGATAGAAGTATGTTTCAAAATACAGTTGAAATTTCTGGGAGAATTAGAAGAGCATTTCTATCAACAGGTTACAGAATGAGTGGTTTTCGAAAGTTATATAGAGAGTGTGAGAAGAAGTAAAAAATAAAAAATGGGCAAAGTAACGCTCATTTTTTGTAACTAAAACTAGGAGGAAATATGTTGAATGAAGAAGATGAAGAGATTAAATTTATAATTGAAGAATTTAGAAATTATGGTAAAAATTTTAATAATTCATATAATTTAGTATCTGATAAACAAATTAAACTACTAAAAGAATTTATTTCTGATTTTGCTGAATTAACAGAAAAATCTACCAAGATAGATATATTCTTTGATGTTAGGTATATTTTTCTTAATTTAATGACAGCTATAACTATTGATCCAATATGTCTAGAAGAAATAGAAATTCTTATATCAGAATATTTAAAACCAAGAATTATAAAATCAATTATGAATCTAGATGAACACCTAGAAAAAGTAAAAAAATTTATTCCTGATGATGTATTTTTTAATGATAAATTTGGTCTATTAACAAAAGAAAAAGAATATTTAAATTTATTTGAACCAGATGGTCGTCAGTTAACAATTGATGATTTAATTAATGAGAAAGGATGATAATGAATAACATAGAACTATTAAAATATTATGATAATTTATATTTTAATGAAGGAACAAGTCCATTAACTGATACAGAATATGATTTATTAAGATCACAAACTAAAAAAGAATTTCCAAATGACCCATATTTTTTAGAAGTTGGTAATAAAATTGATTCTAAATATGAAGAAATTAAACTTCCATTTGTTATTGGTGGTTTAGATAAAGTAGATATAGAAACGGTTGAAGATTGGATAAGAAAAGAAAGAGGAGATGTAGTTGCTTCTGAAAAATTAGATGGAAATAGTATTATATGTTCATGGAAAAATCATCAATTAATTCTTGCTGCATCTAGAGGAGATGGACAAAAAGGTCAAAATATCTTAAATAAAATAAAATATGCAGTTCATCCCATTCCTATTAAGGAAAAAGTAACTTTAAGAGGGGAAGTATTATTAGAAGGAGAAGTATTTAAAGAATTAGGATTTAAAAATAGAAGAAATGCAGTAACAGGAATGTTAAGAAGAGATGAAATAGATCCCAACATTCTTAAAAAGCTATCAGTAATTTTTTATGAAGTTATTGAGGCTCCTAAATATTATAATTTAGATAATGAAGTCAAAAGGTTTATTTTTATTAGTGATATTTTAAAATTAAAAATTCCAATTTTCGCAACAATCGAACAAGATTGTAATATTCCTCTAACTTTATCCAGATTTTTAATTGAACAAAAAGAATTTGCAACTTATGATATTGATGGATTAGTATTAACAAGATATTATTCAACAAGAGAAAATACAATGCATCCAATAAATAAAGTTAAATTTAAAGTAAATGAATTAGCTAAAAGATGTGTTGTTATTGGAATTGAATGGAATGTTACTAGAATGGGTTATATCAAACCGGTAATTCTAATTGAACCTGTAGATATTATGGGGGTTACAGTATCAAGAGTTTCTGGTTTTAATTTACAATTTATAGTTGACAATGGTATTGATAAAGAATCAGTTATTGGAGTGGTTAGATCAGGAGATGTAATCCCTTATGTAACTGAAGTTTTTGAACGGGCAGAAACTATAATTCCTGATAAATGTCCTGATTGTAATGGGTCTGTTAAAATAATTAGTAAAGAATTAATTTGCACTAATCCAAAATGTTTTCATAAAAATGTTCAAGAAGTAGCTCATTTCTTTATTGAGATGGGTGTAGACGGTATGTCGGATAAGACTATTGAAAACATCGGAATTACTAGTATTAAAGAAATGTACCTCTTAACTAGAGAAAACATATCAAAATTACCAGGTTTTGGTGAGAAAAAGGCTGAAATAATAGTAAATGAAGTTCAGAAAACTTTGAGAATAAAACCGGAGAAACTTTTAGCTTCTTTTGGTATTCCTTTAATTGGAAAAACATTATCTAAACAACTATGCTCAAGGTTTACTATTGATGAATTATTCAATATTAAAGATCCTGATAAATTAGGTTTAGGACCAATTACATCAAAATCTTTAATTGATAATATTGTAAATTATAAAGAATTATACAATTTCTTAAAATCAATTGGTTTACAATTTTTGGAGGAAAATATGGAAGAAAAAACATTAAAAGGATTTACTTTTTCATTGACTGGAGAAGGTCCAATGAAAAGATCTGAAATTCAAAAGTTAATCGAGAAAGTTGGAGGAGAGGTAAAGGGAATCGGAAGAGGAGTTAATTATTTAGTAACAAATGATCCAAATTCAACAAGTGGTAAAATGAAAAGTGCAGCAAAATTTGGAGTATCAGTAATTAGTTATGATACATTATTCAAAGAATATCTAATGGTAAATATTGATTAAAATGAGTAATGAAATTGAAGATTTAGAAAAAGATATTAATCTTTCAAAAAGAATGGTTGGTTTCTTGAGTGGAAGAATAAGGTCAATTTATGAAAATAGAATAATGGAAAAAGAGGAAAGGTTAAAATTATTAAAAAATGAAAATAAAAATGGAACGTGTTAATAATAGATATTGGATAGCAGATTTTATAGAATTACCAGGTTCTCCTTATATTGGAACAGGAAGAACTAAGGTAGAAGCAGTTATCGCATTATTTATTAGAAACAAGAAAGACATTCTTAAATTAGATTTTACAAAAGTTGAAATTAATGGAATCTTATGGAGAGAAGGAAAATGAGATTAATTAAAGATCCAGAATCTGGTTGGATAAAAGAAATCCTTTCCCTTGAGGATTTTCAGAATAGTTTAATTAAACTTGAAAATCTAATTAAAAATAGCGGTATAAAATATACAAATATTATTGCTATTCCAAGAGGAGGTTTAGTAGCAGGTGTTTGGTTAAGTCATCATTTAAATATTCCAATGATAATGAGAACTCCTTATTTAACCTTTGGTCCAATTTTAATCGTTGATGATATTGCAGATACAGGAAAAACACTATCTAAAACAGATCCTAAAATGCACTCAGCTTGTCTTTATTATAAAAAACGATCAATTGTAAAACCAACATATTATGCTGAAGAAACTGAAAATTGGATAGTCTTTCCGTGGGAATTAATTAATGGAGAAATCAATAGGGAGATATAATGGAAGAGCTGAATAGATTAATAAAAGAAATGAATGAAAAAAATGGAAAAGTTGAATCAAGAATACCGATTGGTTTTGAAAAAACTTGTGAATGTAAATTTATTATTCCAGATTTTATAAGTGGTACTTTTAAAATGATTGATAATGGTCTGTTAAGGATTAAAAAATTTTTAAAAATTGATAGATATTTCTGTCCTAAGTGTGGGATTGAACTAAACAGAAGATAAGAATTAAAGTATAGTTTTGAAAAATAACTCTTATTGAGTTATTTTTTGTTTATTTTTTATAACTATTACTATATATATTAAATTTAAAATAAATAATAAAGGAGATTTAAAATGAAAAAAATAATGATTAAAGATATCGACATGAAATTATTTTTCTATCTTTTCGCAAATTTTAGTATTGATCTTGATGAAAATGAAAAAGCTATATTTGGTCTTCCATCTGAAAAATCCCGTGATCAAGCTATTCATGATTGGACTTTTTCAGACTATGAAAGAGAAATTAAAATGAAATATGAAAAAAATCATACACATGATTAAGGAGAATGAGAATGGAAGAAAATCAAAAAGTTTGTAGAATTGGTCAAATTGTTCAAGCTATTCATAGGATTGCGTGGCAAAGAGCAAAAAACGCGGAAGGTTTTGATCAGGCGTCGCATAATAAGCTAGGGCTATGTATTGGACCAAGATGCGCTCTTTGGAAAGTATTATATCCAGAATATAAGAGAGAAGCTCATGATGGCGGAAAAGAATACGTTATGCAACTTGCGTATGAAACAGGAAGAAAAGCTTATTTCATTTATCCACATTGGATTGTTGATGAAGGTGGATGTTGCGGTTTAATTAAATAAGGAGATAAAAAATGTGGACTATACTGTTCTCAAATTCATGGTTTAAATGGAGAAAGAGCAGTTCAAAAGGTTTTTTCTACATCATCAATTAGGCTTGAAGAATTTAAAGAAATACTTGGTGCATTATCTATTCATTGGCAAGAGATATATAAGACAAGAGTTAAATTTGAATAGAATAATAAATAAAAGAATAGGAGAAATAAAATGGAAGATAAAATTAAAAAAGTATTTACTGCTACATCATACGGAAAAACAACAAGTCTAATTGCAATCAGTGATATTGTTGATACATATTACACATTTGAAGATTTAAAGAAAGATTTTTGCAAAAGATTACGAGATCTCAACACCAATCTTTTCGGAGTAGGAATTGAAGTTGGATCTCTAAAAGCAAAAGATCCTCGAGAATGTCATTTTTTCATGTACACTCCAGTTTTCGAAAAACAAAAACTATATCAGAAGATTCCATTCGTAATAAATGAAGAAACAAAAACAACTTTAATTGATGCTTTTGCATGCATCGGAACCAAATTCGGCCTAGACTCTCTTGACTGTTTCGTTGAAATCAAGAGCTCGGAAATGGGCTCTGGAATTGTGTGGGCTGAAGTGTATTATGTCTCCAATTCCCTTTATCCGGCACTCATAATTGAGTGTAACGAGTTTGTATATTTTTAAAAGAGGAATCCATGGGGCAAGCTAATTTAAAAAAATCATTGAATAAAAAACGGTTAAGGTTTTTTCATTTAATGAATAAAATCTCAAATTACTCAAAACAAGAAATAACAGAATTTGCAGATAGGAGGAAATTATGAGAATTAAGATTAATACAGAAAATTATAAATTAGGAGATACTAAAATAGTAGAAAAATTTTTAACTCTCCCATTAACAATTGGTAATGAAAAAAGATGGTTGGAAACATGTAGATATAAAGTAAGGTGTTGGAGAATTTATCGAGAAGGAAATTATACTAAATACGGATGGGCTCCAGTTGAATGGATAGACTAAAAAACTTATCAAAGGAGAATGCTATGAGGTTTTCTGACTGGGTAGAAGATGATGGTGTACATGAATCAATCGTTTATCTATTTGATCATGAGAAGTCAACACCAATTTTAAAAGCTCGGGCTGTTTTAAAGTCAGATGGTGAGTTTGAGTCAGTTATTCGAGATTTTAATTCAGGTATTATGGTTTCTACTGATCCAAAATCAATGCCTCTTGATGTTGCAAAGAAAAGGTCAATGTCTCTTTCGAGAAATATAATATATCGTCAACTTGATCATAATTAGAAAGAAGGAGGAATTAATTAAAAATGAAGATCACAACCTCAAACGGAAAAGTGTTATGGATTACACCTGGTGATATTGTTAAACTATTCTTTAATCTTTCCAAGGATGTAACAGAAATAGGTAAAATCATTTCAATAACAGAGCGTCTTGGAAGTTACAACAATGGGCGAGATAAATCTCAACCATTGGTAAAATACAAGGTTCTTGAAACAACAAGAACTAAAGAAGAAATTAAATTCAGTATTGAGTGTGGAATAACAAGAGATCCTGGGACTGCAGATGCATCATATATAGTTGAGCTTATAGAACGAGCTAAAAGTTCTAAAATTAGAAAATCTCTGTACACTCCAATCAAGGAAGCTCGACAATATCTTGAACATCATGGTTCAAAATGTGTCTCAACTATTGGATGTTTGTTTACTTCCTATTCTCATGGTCTATATGGAAATGAATATCATATTGACTTTAAAAAAGCTTTATGGATGTACAGAAAACAAAAATGTCCAGGATTGGTAAGAGAGCTGCATCCTCTTATAGTTGAAGTAAACAAAAAGAAATTCAAAAAATGGTTTGTTCAAAATCATAACAGATTTTTACAAAACAAAAAAGAATTAGCTCGTTTAGAAACAGAGTTCAATACAGGATGGGAAGAACCAAGATGGGAAGAACCAATCTGGGATGGCGGAAGAGATGATTAAGAAGATTTATATAATCATACTCGTGTCAAATATGATTATATTTAATGGAGGATGAAATAAATGACAGAACTTCAAGTTACAAAATCAGGTCATGGAATGTTTTGTATTGAAGGGTTAAACTTGCAACTTCATGAGCTACTCTTAATCAGATTGTTGACAACTTCAACTTATATAGATTCGGAAAATTTCAAACTTTCAAGACAGGCTGGAGCCTTTCTTCAAGGATATGACGAAAAGTCTGGTTGGATCCTTGTAGAATTTTGGAGTAAAAATTTCAAACCATTTGTTGATTATGTCAATGAACAATTAAAGGTTATTAACACCAAATGTTACTTCTCAACAGAAGTAATTACCAAAAACCTTACCTGTTCAAAAGTTGAAGGTTTTGATCCTGATGGTCGCCCAATCGTTGTATGTTACTTATATCCATGTCCAAAATATCTCCAAATAATGAAACGATTATAGGAGTAATTAAATGGAAATCATATCAAGAACAATTTCAATTGTAATTATTCAAAAGAAAAGGGAGTATCATTTATACTGTGGAGATACCAGAATTTTCATAGTAAAAAGAAAGAACATTCAAAACCAAATATTCTGGACATTTAAGTCTTGTCTGTCTTATGTACCTTCCTTTAAATATAAATCTTTAAAGGAAGGTTTTAAAGCGTCTCTTGATAGATTAGCAAAATTTCTAGATAGATTTATTGCAAATGATTTTCCGTGGGAGATTAGAAAAATAAAAGGAGAAAACTGATGCCACCGAAAGAAGTCAGATGTGAAATTTGTGATCAAACAGTTTTGAAGTCAAAAACTCTTGCATATAAAAATGGAAGAGCATGTCGAGATCATGATGGAGTTCAAGAATTTTCAAATGATCTCAGGCTTCAAGGAAAACAAAAACTTGAAGATTCGATAAAGAGAGAGGAGGATAAACATAAACCAAGAGATTACAAAAAAGAAGATTTGGATATGAAAGGTACTTGTTGGAGATGCGGATGTGAAGGAATTGATTATGCTAAATTTTGCTTTGAGAGGATGGCAGCTCTTGAAAAAATGAACATTCTTGGAAAAGAATGGGATTTCTTCAATCTTCCAAATAAAATATTTGAGAATATGCCAGAAAAATCTCGAACACCTCTCCTTGTCTTAAACATTCAAGAAAGACCAGATGTAATCGAGAAGTTAAAGTATAAATTTCGAATAGTTTCTCATCTGGCGAAGATGGTTCAAGTTTGTCCATCTTGTTTAAAAGATATGAAACTGGAAGAAGAATGGTACAAGATCGTAAAACAATTCGCTGAAAAAATAAGTGTAGAGAAATCATTTCTCCTTGGATCTTTATTCCAACCAGTAATACAAAAGATTGCAGAACAACGAATTGCAGAAGAAATAAAATAAAAAGTGATTAATAGTAGTTTATAAAAATAAACCGCATGTACTGGGTTTATTTTTTTGTTTGAATATCTCTAACTAATTCTTGTTTTGATGGGATATAATCAGTATATCTAATAAAACTCCATCCTAATTTTTCTATTTCTTTTTGTCTGATTGAATCTTTTTCTTTATTTTGATGCCAATAAGAACCATCATATTCAATAGCTATCTTTTTATCTATAATCGCTACATCTATACAAAAATAACTTACTGAATAATTAAGAATTGTATTAGGATAAAGCTCTTTGGTTAATTCAAATAATTTGAGTTGAGGAATTGATGGGTTGGTCATTCTAGAACATGCAATTGCTCCAGAAATTTTTTTATCTTCTATTAATTTTTTTGCTTTTTCTTTACCATGAATTTCTAAATAAGTTTTACCTTTTAATTTAGATGGTTTTCCTTTTATTGCTTTTGAAATTTTCATGGCTCTTTCTGGATTTTTTATCTTTGATGGAATACCTTCTTTACCTCTGAATAGTACTTTGTATTCTTCAATTTTCATTATATTTCTATTTCCGTATCTTTCTTCTAATACATCTCTAGTTTTCTTATCTAATTCTTTACTTTTAAATCCAACTCCGCCATATTTTCTATTAAAAGTTTCTGTTATTTTTTGATCACATTTTAACCTTGCTATTGATCTTCTATCTGATTCTTTTTTTGTCATTGTTGGGATATTTGGAAATTCTTTAATTACATCATCTATAGTTTTATTATGTAATTTTTTAAGATGTCCCCAGTGTAACATTTTAAAACCACTTTTATTACAATATGGACAAGTTATTGAATCTACATCTTCAATTTTATATTTACAACCAATTCTCATAATCTCTCTTTTCTATAAAATATTTTTGGAAAAATGAGACTCAGATTTCTCCGAGTCTCATTTTAAAAAAGTTAGGTTAAAAGTTAACTATTTACGCGCCAATCGTTAGAGTTGCGATACCATTACTTCTTACCAAGGCTGTAGCATATCTTGAAAGAATGGTTAAGCTTGGAGTTGAGGTAAGTGGATATGGGTGAAGTATGGCGGGAACATAGGGCGAATAATAATAAACTGCCCTTAGATCATCCGCACTCTTTAGAACTAGAATCATAGTTCCCTGTGTTACGACTGCACTTGTTAGAATTCTCCATTTTCCACCAGAAACTGTAGCAGTACGATAACCTAGATCACCATCAGATGAAGATGTTCCAGTATAAGCGAATCCATTTAGATCCTCAAGAATAGCTACATCAAGTGGGTTGGCTAAAATAGTATTTGCACTTTCAATATTAGTATCAGTATAAACCTGAGCTGAGAGCTGGTTTAGAACTGGAGTAATATTCTCGTGCCAATACTTAGTTCCCCATGTATAGGTAACTGGAGGAGTTCTATCGAATGAACCAGTATGAGCAGCACTATTTAGGCGTGTATTTGCTGTAACAAGTGCGTTTACAAGTTCACGATCGATATCTAAAGCAATCTGCTGACCTAGAAGGTTAACAATCTCTGCCTGCATTGAAACATCAAATAGTGCACGCATATCCTGTTCCATGTTAATGGTCCAGTTTGCGCTAATCTGACGATCTCTAGCATATAGACGAATCTTGTCAACATTAATCTTAATGGATGGGTTAACTTTGTTTTCTTCTAGTGAACAAGTAACCTGATAACGAACATCAGTAACTAGACCAGTAGCTGAAGAAATAGAAACTGTTCCATTTAGATAATCAACTTTTCCAGAAAGTACGTCTGTTGAAGCACCAATAGTAACTGAAGAAGAAAAATGACCTTCAACTGCAGGTACAATAGAAACATCCGTAAATGCTGTTCCATCAGCAGATGCTCCAATAATCTGGAAATCTCTCTCAAGGTGGGCCTGAGTTTTTGTTAATGACATTGCACCTAGAACATCATAAGCAGTACTTGGAACTGAGAATGTAGCTGCTACTGCAGTACCAATAGCTGGACCACCTGAAATATCTGTTCCTGTAACTGGTGCGTTATACTGTGTTGCTGAATTTGCAGGCGAGAATGTAGCGGTAATGAATGCTTTAACACATTCTGGTTTATCCATTGGACTAACCGTTACTGCCTCTTTTGCAACTAGTTTAGGATAGAAAACTCTAAGAATAGGAAGAGTTAGTGACTCATAGGGGTTAATCTGAAACATTGAATTTTCTAAAAGATTAACTCTTGTATTCTCGGCTAAAATAATAAAATTTTCTTTGTCCTTTTTACTTTCAATTGACTCAGCTAGACTGGCAACATAAGTCTGGAATGCAGCATCATCAGTTAGAATCTGCTTTAGATTACCTGGTTTTGATGGGTCAATCCCGCATTTCTTTTTTGTAGCGTGGTAAGCTTCTACCAATAGTTCCTTCATTTAATTTATCCTCCTCGATAATTTTTATTTAGATGTATATCAATAAGTAAGTTTAAGTATTTGATATATGTTCATGTGTTTAATCAAGATTAGATTTAAACTATATTCCTTAAAAATTTGAGTTTGTTTCTTAAATAATACAAGAAACAAACTCAAAGATAATTTAAAAAAATTATAGAACATATATAAAATACTTTAAGTAATAGAAGGGTTAGATATGAGAAAAATGAAGATTAATTTAGATGTAAATGAGATAGTAAGACTATATACAGAAGAATTAAAAACATACAAGATATTTGTATACTTTTTGGAGTTAATTATGCAACAATTAAATTAAGATTAATTAAATCTGGTATTAATCTTAGATCCACATCAGAGTCTAAAAAAATTGTTATGAATAGACCAGAGGTTAAAGAACATATTTCTATCGCTTCTAAAAGATCTCAATATAAAAGAAAAGAGACAAATATTAATAAATACGGAAGTGAAGTTCCAGCAATAGGAATTAACTGGAAAGATGACTATGAAAAAAATTATGGAGTTAGACATCCAAAACAAAGAGAAGAAAATAAAGAAAAAATGAGAGGAGATAATAATCCATCAAAATTAATTGATGTAAAAAATAAAATTAAAAAAAATAGATGGATTAATAAAACTAAAGATGAATTAGATATTATTTTAAATAAAACAAAAGATACTTGGATTCGAACTATGGCTAAAGATAATCCATTAAAAAGTGAAGAAATAAAACAAAAAATTAGAGAAAAAAATATTAAAAAATATGGTGTTGATTGGGTAACTAAAGATCAAAATATTAAAAATAAGATAAAAAATTCTAATTTTCTTAATATCAAAGAAAAAGTTTTTGAAAGGTTAACTCAGTTAAATTTAGAATTAACCACTGAGTTTATTAATGTAACTGATAAAATTAATATAAAATGTCTAATATGTAATACAATATTTGATACTGTTTTGGATTATGTTTTTCATGGATATGGTCTATGTCCAACATGTTTTCCTTTAAATATATCTTATAATGAACAAGAAATAAAAGATTATGTTAAATTAATTTTACCAGATGAAGAGTTAATTTATAATGATAGAAAAATTCTTGAAGGAAAAGAACTAGATATTCTAATACCTAATAAAAATATAGCAATAGAACATGATGGTATTTATTTCCATTCAGAGGAAGTTGGTGTTTCACAAAACTATCATTTAGATAAAACCAATCTAGCTAATAAAAAGAAAATAAGATTAATTCATATTTTTGAAGATGAATGGGTTAATAAAAAAGATATCGTAAAGGATAGATTAAAGAGAATTCTAAATATTGATAATTCATTAAAGGTATATGCTAGAAATTGTATTATAAAAGAAATTGATATGAAAACAAAAAATATTTTTTTAGATAATTATCATATTCAAGGAAAAGATATTTCTTCTATTAAACTTGGTGCATTCTTTAATAATGAATTAGTTTCTGTTATGACTTTTTCAAAAGGAAATATTAGTAAAGGATCAATTCATAAGGAAGGAGTTTGGGAACTAAATAGATTTTGTGTAAAACATAATTTTTCTGTTATAGGAATTGCTGGAAAATTGTTAACATTCTTTAAGAGAAATTATAAATGGTCTGAGATTTTTAGTTATTGTGATTTAAGATGGAGCGAAGGAAACTTATATTATAAACTTGGTTTTAATTTAGTTAAAACAACTAAACCAAATTACTGGTATGTTAAGGGAATGAAAAGAATACACAGATTTAATTTAAGAAAGAAAAGGAGTGATCCTAAAGATGTTCCTGAATGGATTTTAAGACATAATGAGGGATATTATAGATTATGGGATTGTGGAAATTTAAAGTTTAATATGTTATCTTAATAGGTTATATAAGATATAACCTATTAAGATTTAGCAAATTTTTGACTTAATAATCTAATTGTTTCATTTAAGTAAGATGTTATTTTTTCTTCAGATAAAGTATTAAAAGATTTTAACATAATAGATATTTCTGTTTTCATTGATTCTTGTATTAATCCAGTTTGAATTAATCTCCCCATCTTATTTAATAATTGTCTCTCTTTATCTTTTTTTGTAAATAATTTTAATAGTTCTTCTAATTCATCTTTTTCTCGTTTAATTTTTTCTTTTTTATCATTTAGAGATTTTTTTAATTCTTTAATTTCTCTTAGTTTATTATTATAATCTTTACTAAATATGGGTTGAACATAAGATATAATACTATCAGCTAACTTTATTTTCAAATTACTAATATTATTTTCTGGCATATCATTAATCTCAGTTTCAATTATTCTCATTATTTCACCTCAACAATCTCTAATAATTTATTTCTAAACATATCATTATCTTCGCTCAAAAGATTAATTTTACTATTAAGTTCTTCCTTCATTACTTTTGATTTTTCTAATAACATATCTAATTTTTCATTTTTTAGAATTAATTTATTTTTATACATTGTTAAGTCAATTATTTTTGAATTAGATTTTAGAGAAATTGAATTACTTTTAGTTATATTTATTACTTCTTGTACTAATCTATTACAAAATTCTTCTTTATTTTTAAATTTATGAATATTTGGTAATGGATCAATTGTAGTGATTTTCATTTTTACCCTTTCTTTTTAGATTGTTGAGCCTTGTATTTTATTCTAACTTCTTTTTTCTTTCTATTAATTATATCAATTTTTTTATCGTATAACTCTTCACATTTTCTTATAGCTTCATTATATCTATCTTCAGCATCAGCCAGCTTTTTTCTTGCATATTCGTTATATTTTATAGTTTTTGTTCCATCAGGGTGTCTATAAACTTCTTTTGACTTTCTATAAGCATCATCCATTCTTTCAAATTGTTTACCTAGAGTATTTTCAACATTCTTTATACATCTTCTATAATCTTTATCTGCATTCATTTTTTGAACTTTTAAACTTCTCCATATAGCTAGACCAAATAAACCTGCAGCTGCAGCACCAACAGCAACTTTTCCCCAAATTTCATTTATAACTTTTTCTGCTTTTATCTCACTAATTTGTTTAACCTTTTCAGTAAGTTCAATAAATTTATCAAACTCAATATTATTTTGAACAAAATTTTCAATTATTATTTCTTGTAATTTTTCTTTTGACATTTTATTAAATCCTCCAAATATTTATCCAACATGAACTTCATTTCGTTTCTTTCTTTTTTGTGCTTCTAAATATTTTTTAGAAATTTTATTTAATTTCTGTTGGTATAATGGAATTAATTGCGCATATCTAACTTTACATTTTTCTGGAAATTGTGATTTACTACATTTATTCATAGATGCTCTTAATAATGCTATAACTTTTTTACATGTTTCAATATCACATCTATCTTTACAAACCCTTCTATCTCCACTTCCAATTTCAAATTCAGCACAATTTTGAGTATAACAATTCTTTCTAAAAATTTCTCCCTGTTTTAAAACTTTAGTGGTCCATAACATATAATTAAAATATTGTTTTGGATTTGTTTGATTGGCAGGTTGTTGATTTTGTTTTGCTACTTGTGGTGATACAGGTGCTTTAGGAGCTACCGGTGGTTTAGGTTTTACCATTGCAGGACTTGTAGGTCTTCCCGCTTGAGGTTTTTGAACAGGTTGTTGAACTGGAAATCCATATTGTTCATTTAAAAAGATTAGATAATTAGCTAAATTCATTTTAGTATAATCCCATTTATATCATTTAATATTTGTTCCTTTGATGGAATAATATCTAAACCTACTTCTCCTTTATATATTAAAACTCTCCAGCCTTCTTCTTCAATTTTTTGTTTTCTTTTATTATCATATTCTTCTCTATTTCTGTGCCAATATTCTCCATTATATTCAATAACAATTTTTAAAGATGGTATTGCAATATCAGCAGAATAATTTAAAATTTGAAAATTTATAATAGCATCAGGAAATAATTCTTTTGTTAAATCAAGAATTTCGCATTGTGGTTTAGATGGATTTTGAACAAATGTTAACATTCTTGCAGCTTGTCCACCCTCTGACATTTGATATAACCATTCTTTACTTTTTGCATAATTAGTAACACCATGATTTTTTAAACAAGTTTCTTTACTTTTTAATTCAACTTCAGGATCTAATTTTGCACATTTAGTACTACAATGTTTATAGTAACCATAATTTAAATTTGCAAATTTTATTTTATTTCCACAATTACATATTCCTTCATTTTCATTTTTTTTATAATATAGATTATAATAATCTTCTATTAATTCTCTATTCCCATTATCATGAAATAGAGAAATATGAATTCCTAATGTTCTTAAATCTTCAAAATTTCTATTACAAAGTTCACAATTTATTTTTTTCTTTTTATTTTCTTCTTCTTTAATTTTTTTAACTTCATCTTTATGTATTGAATTTGGATGATTTATATGAGCAGATAAAGCAATCTTACTAGAAAAAGATTTTCCACAAAACTTACATGTTTGTTTCTTTCTTTGAGGCTCCATCATTTTTTTATAATCTTTTAATTTAGAGGAACATTTTCTAGAGCAACAATCATTATAACCAAAAGTTAAATATACAAATTTAGTTTCTTTTCCACAGTTTTTACATATTCCCTCACTAGGATCTTTTTTTAAGTATTTATCATAATAACCTTTTGTAGTTAATATTCTATGTGATTGACCAATATGACTTCCCAAACTAATATAATCTTGAAATCCTCTTCCACATTCTTTACATTCAAACATTTTATACCCATCTATCAAAGAATTTTATTACTTTACTCTCAACTAATTTATCAAAATAATCTGGAAGATAACATATTCCATTATAACAAACAGTTCCGCAAGATTCTGTTAAAAGATTTTTATTTTCAAATCTCATTTCATTGAAATTCACTACACTTCCCTTGTGTGATGGAAGTGATACAAGATCATAGTCTATAATATATAATGGTTCTTGTACAATATTTACATTATTCTCTTTCAAAATTTCCGCCAACCCCCGCATGCTAACTCCGAGTGTAACTTTATCCAAAAGTAATCCCAAAGCTATCTTTCCATTAGGTGTTCTTAAAGTTTCTAATTCACCAACTAAATTATTTCCTTGCCACTCATATGTTCTTACTAGATGTGCAACTTCTTTTAATAGAACAGTTGTCTGTCTCATTCCATCAAAAGCTTCATTCCCAGATACTAATGGATGGTCTAATTCCCCCATAAACTTTCTATTATTAATTCTTTCTTCCGCTTGAACCATTGCATTAGTAAGAACTTTTCTTGGATATAATCTCTTATTTTGATTGACTTCATCACAGGTTTGAAGTATAATTTTAAAAATTGCTTTTTGAGCATCAGCTTTTATAATCTGAGCTTCTTGATAAATTGCTCTTTCTCCAATGAAATTCTGCATTGTTATTTAGCTCCTCTATATAAGTAAAAATTATTTATTATTTTTATCTTTTCTATCTTGAATTTTATAATATCGTTCCATAATATCATATACTTCTTGTAGGAAGTTATAAAACATAATTATTATTTCATCCATGTTATCTTTATATGCATCAATATTAGAAATTAATATTTCAAATAATTCAATAGATTGAGTAATAAATTTTCTTAGTTTTAATAAAATAATGTCTGATGAGAATGATAACTGAGATTCAATAGCTAATAATCTTGAATAAATTTTTTTTAATTCAAATATTTTTCCAACTTCTTCTGCAGTTTTCTTGGGTTGTCCTGTCATTGGATCTATATTTGGATCCGGTTGACCTAAAGCTCCTCCCATACTTCCATCCATTCCCATTTGAGATGGATCAGATTGTCCACCCATCATTGCAGAAGGATCTGCCATTTGCTGATTTGGATCTATATTTGGATCTTCTCCACTAGCAGGATTTTGTTCTCCCATGTTATCATCAGCTATTTTACCTAAACCATTATCATCATCTTCGTCTTCTTCCGCATCTGATTCTTCGTCTTCTTTGTCTTTCTTTTCATCTTGTTCTAGAATAGAATCTTCAAATACACTAATCATTTCCTCTATTTCTGAACGATCTAAATCTTCTAGATCAGATTCCCAATCTTCAATTTCTTCTCCCTTACTATCAATAATTTCAACATCTTTAATATCATTTGATTCAGGATCAGGAGGTTCATTTAAAACAGTTTTTCCTTTTCTTGTTTTAACTTCTGGCTCTTTAAAATCTTCTAGTTCTATTGAGTCAGTAACTGCTGCTGGTATTGAGATATTTGTTTTATATTCATTATCATCTGTAACATTTGGAAGATCCGGATAATCCTCAATACTTGAAGGTCTTGGGATATTTACATTTGTATAATATAATTGTTCTAATTTTGTTAAAATATTTTTATTTAATTTCATGTTTATTTCTCCATACCTAGATTATTTAGAAACCCATTCCTCCTGTTCCAGTCATTCCTCCCATACCACCACCCATTAATCCAGCACCACCCATTCCATTGTTTTCTCCTTCTGGATCTGTTCCTAAGCTTTTATCAATTTTGGAGTCAATTTCAAATTGTTCAACTTCAACCCAGTCAATATTTGTTAGATATTTCTTTTTACTCCATTCTTTTGGAACACCTATTCTCTCTAGTGTTTCTACTAGATTAGCTAAATTGGTAAGATAACTAGCTTCTCTTTCAAATTGTAAAGATTTTGGAGCAGGAAAAGCTATTTCAACATTATTTAAAATTGTTAAAGCTTTTTCTGGTTCAATAATATTATAGATTTTTATAATTAGTTCTTGAATTTGATGGGTTAAATATTTTTGATGATTTACGATTGTTCTTGCAAATAAAACGTTCTCTTCTGATAATGTTGCTTTAGCTGAAACGTTTTCTTCTAATGAAAGAAATGATGCAGGAACACCTAAACTAGCTACAATAGAATCTCTAATAAATTTCATTTCATCTGTTTTTGATCTAGTATCTGACATCATCTCTGTCATATTACTAATATCAACAAAAGACTTTCCATCTTTTTGAGGAATAAAAACGTCCTCGAAACTTGAAATCATACTTGGTATAGTATCAACACTACCAAAACTATCAATACTAATTTTTCTTCTTTTAAATTCTTCTTTTAATTTTTCAATAGCTTTTGCTGCATCTCTTGGTAGTCCGACTTCAACACTTATTTTTCTTTTTTCAATTGATCTATTTAATCTTAAAATAGTCATAGCTACTTCTAATGCAATTAGAATTTTTGCATTAAACTGACAAGGATCAAATATAGATTCTCCATAAGGATAATATTTAGTTGAAGGTCTTTGAAAATGTTGAATCCTGTCAGGTGGTACATATCTAATATTCATTGCTTTTGTATAATCAGTTTCTTTAACCATAGCTGAAACAATATCTTGTAAATCTTTTGTATTTATACTTTGATCATCCAATCCTGGAATTTTCTTTTCAACTGATCTAAGGATTGACTGACAAATTGAATTTACTGTTTGATTTTGAAGCATCAATTGTGGAGATAATAATGAAGCAGGAAAAATTAAATAACCAAAACAAATTGGAAACATATCACTTTGTAGTTTAACTACTCTTTTTGGATCATAAAATAGAAAGTGTAAATCTTCAGGTTTTATTTCTTTTTTACTATCTTTATCTAAATCACTTACTACTTTTGTATTTTTATCATTATTTATAACATCATCTAATGCTGAAAAGTCCATTATAATTTTAACATTTCTTTTATCATCAATTTTTTCTGTTATGGTTTCTTTTGATGAATTATTAATTTTCATATTAAAAAGAGATTCTGATAAAAATGCTGACCTACTAGTTAATGCAGTTTTTGAATCAGCTATTTCAGCGAAAAAATCTCCAAATTCTAAAGTGTTTTTAACAATCATATCAAGACGTTCTTCTAATTTCATCTTTTTGATAATTTCTTCAATATCTTTAACATTTGATTGAGCATTTTCAGAATTTTCAATATATGATTTTGCGTTTACTTCTAAAGATGTTTTAGTAATATCATCCGGAGCAATAATATTATCAACTAATACATCTAAAGCTCTTTGACAATAGTTAATAAAGGATACAATTGCAGCATAAGAATTATATCTTTGTAACCTACCACCTTGACCAAAAGTAGCAGGAGTTGTACCTTGTTGAAATATATTTGTACTAATGTCTACTGAACCGCCTTTAGATATCAGACTTTTTACAAGGTCAATGTAACCATTTCTTCCAGAATTAGATTTATAAGATATAATATCTCTAACTGCATTATCTAACTTTGTATCAATTCCGGAGGTTTTGGTTCCTACTATTGTTGTTTTTAATTTAGAAAATGTGTCTCGTAATGACATAAATTTATCTCTTTCCTAGGTACTAGTTATTTGTTAAAATACGCACTAGACGCTAAAAATATTAGTTAGTCTAGTGCGTATTTTAAATAAATTATTTCTGTGGTAGAGCTTTTTTTCTATTTTTTGCAGCTCTATAACCAGCGTAACCAGCACCAGCAGCTGCAATTCCTAGACCAGCAGCAGCACCAATTTTAGTTTTAGGACCAATTTTTCCATAAGCTAATTTTATTTTACTTATATTTGAACCAGCTTTATCTGTTGCAGCTTTTTTCATTCTTGAAGCCCAGTCGCTTAATTTTGACATTTTTTTCTCATATGCATCTTTAATCTTTTTCATTTTTTCTTTATTTCCTGCAGCTTTAGCCTTAGCATACGCATTTTTAAACCAATCCTTTATTTTTTCAGATCTCTTTTTTGCGACTACCTGAATTTTTTCTAAAGCTTTTGATCTATCTTCTTCTGCAAGAACAATTAATTCTTTTGCTTCTTTTAAAGTTACCTGTGGTGCAAGAATTAAATATTCATCAAGATACATAAGTTTTGTATCTGAACCATCGATTTCCTGCATAACTGACTCAAAAATATAATCTTTCATTTTTAAATTTCCTCCTAATAATTCTTATTTTATTTTTGTTCTAATCAAATAATCAGATTAGAATTTTTATTTTTGTTTAGCTAATGCTACTTTAAACTCATCTTCTCTCTTTTTAAGTTCTATTTCTTTTTTATATGATACAATATTATCTTTTTCAATTTGAATGTCTCTCTTTGCTTTTTCAATTTCTTTTTGTATCCTCATTGAACATTTTTGAGGGTTTTTATCTTGTCTGCATTTAGAATTTAATCCGCTTAATTGTATAATTTTTTTATTTAAAGAAGCTAATTTTATTTTTGAAATGCAAAGATTTCTTTCTGTAGATTCTTTATATACTCCACATTTTCTTACTGCTGAACTAAATAAAGCTTGACCTGTTCTGTTAATTGTAAATATAGCTTTGTCTCCAACAGATGCAGCTATAAGAGAAATTGCTCCCCCTGCAACCTTTGATCCTAATTTAGCAGCAGCACCAATTATTGGTGCATATTGTTCATCTAAGATTTGTTTAATTTTATTTTGATTTATTTGAATTCTATTTTTTGCTTTTTCAATTTCTAATTCAAATTTTTCTTTACACATTTTAGGATCTGGTGCTGTTGAACATCTATTTAAAAGATTTTTAGATACAGATATTTTTTGTTGAAAAGCTTTTATTCTTTCTCTTGCAACACAAACTTTAAATCCTGGAGTTACCTTTTTAAACATTCCTCCGCCACATTTTCTTGTTGCTCTGCTAAATGTTAGATTTGCTGCTCTCCAAGCAAGTTTAGCTGAAGTTGTATAAACTCCAAACATAAGTGATGCATGGACACCTTTTTTAAAAGTAGATTTAAAAGAAGATGGAATAGATTCTTGTTCATTTAAGTAATTTAAATAATTTTCTAAAATTGTCATAGAAGTTTTCAAGCCTCTTTTAAGGTATATTTTCTTCGCTATCTAATATATTTTCTCTAGCTCGTTCTCGAACTTCATCATTTTCAAATTTACTATTAAAATATTCCATTATATTAAAAATAAAAGTTTCTTCATCTCCATATAATTCTATAAATTCATTTTTTAAATTTTTTCCAAGTAATTTCATTACTAATAAAGTAAATTGTTTTGAGACCATATTAAATTCCATATCATTAATTTTAACTGCTTCTAGAGAATAGATTAAAATCTTATCTTTATAAATAATCTCGTAAGCTTTTTGCATATGAAACTCTAAAACTGCAATATATGATTCAAAAACATCAATCTTATGAGATACTCTATTTCTATCTTGAGTATCTAAAATTAATAAAAATGTTATTCCAGATATAATTAAAATAAGTAATACTACAATAAATAAACATACATAAGAAAACATAAATTAATCCTTTATCACATCGTTATTATTTTTAACAGAAGTTTCTATATTAACATTTTCAATTTTACTATCTTTTTTAACTTTAGAATCTAATACTAAAACTGAACTTATTTCTGATGGTTTTAAAATTACAACACCAGAACTTGTTTCAAGTATACAATTTTTAGATAGTTCCATAACCTTACTAATTTCTTTTGTATAAACTAATAAATCTCTATTATCATTATCTGTAAGAATTATAGAATCTGAATTTTTTTGTTGAATTATAATTTTTTTCATATTTACTTTTTTTTAAAATTCACCTTTCATTATTTTTTCTAATATAGTAGATGACTTAACAGTTAATTCTTCAATTTTTACTTCTACATCTGTTAAATCATTTTCTTCACATAAATTCACATTATCAACTTTATCTATATTATTAATTATTTGTTCTCTATTTTCTTTTAAATCTCTAGTAATTTTCTTTTTCTCTACTTCAATATTTTTTAGAACTATTTGACTTGGTTCTTGTTTCTTATGAACTCGTTCTTCCTTTTTAATTATTTTTTGTTTAGGTTGTACTTCTTCTATAGTTTGATCTTTAAGTTTAGATACAACTTTAATGTTTGAAACTCTTCTTTCTTCAATTGTTTTTTTACTAACTTTTCTTTCTTGATTAATAAATGAGTAATCTTTTTTTTGATTTTCATTTATATTTTCATCTATTAATTCAATTTCATAATCTTTTGATAATAAACCATAAAATTTAATTCTTGATTGAATTATTTTTAAATAATCTTCAGTTACAATACATTCAAAAGGGGATCTTACAGGTCTATCTTTTATAATAAACATTTTATTTACAGCTTTAATTTTTAATCTATAATTCATATTAATAAGCCTTTTCAATTTTTAAATTTTAATCGTTAAAAAGAGGTGAGTGACTTAATTAAAAATCACTCACCTCTTATAAACTATAAAAAGATGATTTATAGTATTTTATTTGCTGCTCTTCCAACAGCACCTACCATTCTAGCAGGCGCTGATAGAGTTGCACCAATAATTCCTTCATCTTCTACTTTTTTTTTGAATCCTCGTCTTCTTCGTCATCTAAATCTACATCTATTTCTTCATCTTCTTCTATTTCTTCTTCCCCATCTTCTTTCTCTTTTTTCTCATCTTCTTCTTCTTTCTCTTCTTCCTCAATCTGCTCTTTAAATAAATTAAAAGCTTCCTCTACTTCTCTAGCAGCTTTGATTCTGATTGGACCCATTCCTTCGACCTCTGCCTCTATTTTCTTATCTACATCAAGATCCTTATCATCCTTATCATCATCTTCTTCTTCCTCTGCATCAGCCTCTAATTCAGCTTCTAAAAGGTCGATATCTTCAAGCATATCTTCTGCTTCTTTATCATCAACTAAATCTGTTCCTGCTTCTCCACCATCAGCTTTTTCCTCATCTTCCATTTCCTGAATCAATTTTTCAATTACTGTATTTTCAAGGGAAAGAATCTCATTGTTCATTGGAGCAGCTTTTTCGTCCTCTAGAGGCTCATCTTTAGCAACAATATCAGGATCTTCTGGATCATAGTCTTCAAGTTCTAGATCCTCTTCCATAATATCATCTTCAAAATCTTCCATACTATCGTCTACATCATCAGGTTCCTCTCCAGTTACGATGTTATTTGGATCTTCTGCGTCAGCTTCCTCATCTACATCAACTGGGTTATCAGGACCTACTTCCTCATCCTGCTCAATAAGTTTTTCTTTGTTTTCATCAAAGTAATATCTTTCAAGAATTGATGATGCATCTTTATGTGTCTCTAATTCCCCATCACCGTCAAATGTAATAATAGGATCAGTTAATGGACCTTTATAATCCATTGACTTGGCATCATACTCAGAAATAGCTTCCTTTAATAGTTGAATATAAGATACTTTCTTCATTTTTAAAATTCCTCCTAAGAATTATATATTTTCTTTAATAACACAATACTTTCAAAGTATTTGATATATGTTCTATAATATTTTGAATATTGGAATGAGTTTGTTTCTTGTTAAAAAACATTCTGTAAATTTTCAACTTCTTCTGTTTTTGATTTATAATCCATTCCTTTAAATGGATTATATTTTTTCATTTCTCCCATTGAATTGATTGAATCAATTTGAATCATTTGATCTGAGGTAACATCTGATCTCATATCATTTGATGCCTTTAATCTATTTATAAATTTATAATGTTTGAAATTAACCTTAAAGTCAATTGAAACATTATCTTTTCCGCATCTATTTTTTGTTACTTTTAAATGAACTTTATCATCACAAGTTTGATCTTTTGACATTAAAGCAATAAAATCAGCATGTTCAATCTTCTTAATTGATTCTGACATCATATCCATATTAAGACTTTTTGAGTCCTGATTTCTATAAACAGATCTTCCTAACTGAGATACTGTAATAACAGGAATATTATATTTAACTGCGATATCTTTAAGACCAGAAGTAATAAAACCTAGTTCTAATCTATATAGTTCATTTGTAATATCTGCTTTTAGTAAATCTAAATAATCTACATAGAGTCCTCTAATTGAGTCTTTTCCATATTGATCTATTGCATCATCCAAATGCATCATAATATCTGTACAACTAATTGAGTATTTTTGAAAATATTTAAAAATTACAGAGGAATCTGAAGCTCTTGTTCTGTCAAGAATAACTTTTTTGATATCTATTCCTGCATTAATATCTCTTAAAGTTGAAATTTGATCTTTTTCAAACATCATTTGATATAATCTTAAAAGACTTTCATCAATTAAATTTTCTAATGTAATATACAAATAAATACCACTTTTATTAGTAGTATTATTATTTTTATTATTTGTTATATCATTATTGATAAAATTTAAAATTAAAGTTGATTTACCAGATCCAGAACCACCACCAAAGATATATAATCTAGATTTCTCAAATCCGCCATTATCAAAAACATCTTGATCAAAAATTGTATATCCAGTATGAATTGTATTTGTTTTATCATATTTCTTTTTAATCATTTCTAATACTGGAGAAAAATCATCATTATTCAAATCTAAACTTGCAGAAGATTCTAACCCTATATTTCTGCTACACTCCATTAAATTATAATTTGCTTCTTTAATAATTTTTTCATAGTTAAAAATAACATTATCAATTGAATCAAAATTTCCAGATTTAATAATATCTAAAAATTTAGCTAATTCATCATAATTAGATACTACACCATTTAACTTTTTTCTCATTCTAATCTGAGTTATATGATCTGATAAAACTTCATCTGGTAAAACTTCATTTCTTTTAACTGCAATAAAATCAGCTAATGATTTAAATTTCTGACCAAATAAAATACTATCAATTGTATTTTCATCTGTTTTATCATTTAATTTAAGTTTGCATATTTCATTTAAACATTCAACTTTATTTTGAATATTAATTGGTATCTCATTCTTTTGTTTTTCTTTAAAAAAATTTAGAATCTCAATAACATCTCTGTATATAGATTTATTTTTTTTAATCTTTGTTGACTTATTTAAAATTAAGCTATAACAGGAATTTAAAAATAGATCTGTAATCAATTTATTCTTCCTTTCTAAAAAAATTAAATATTTTTTTAATTAAACTTTTTCTTTTATGAGTTTTATATTGATGTTGTACAATTATTTCTATCTTTCCATTATTACACGTATTATTATAAGTTGAAAATCCACTAATTCCTTGATAATTTGAAAATCCACTAAGGGAACCGCTATAACCAGGATAAATGGGTGATTCTTTACCAAAAACATTTTCTAACCAAGATAGTTTTCCAATACCATAACATTTATCACAAATAACTCTCATTCTTTCTGATGCTGAAAAGAATAGCGATCCTTCTCCTTTACATTTCTCACAAATAATAAAACCCTCTTCGATTTTTAAATCTAATTTTGAATACCCATCTAATTTTGAAGTTTCTTGTTGTGTTAAATTCATATTGTTAATAACTGTCCATTCTTAGTTAAATTTATAAATTCATCTTTTGATAAGAATTTATTAACTATATGTTTACAAAAATCTTCATCTAAATCAGTTAACATGTTTAATGATTTAACAATACTATTTGATTTAGATATTTGTTTTCTGCTAATTTTTCCTTCATTTAAGTTCCTGGTAATTTGTTCTGACTTTGATGTAAAAGTTTCTATATCATTTGATTCATAAATTGGATAAATTTCTTCTGTTTTAGATCTCATTAATAATTCAATTTCTAAATAAAATTCTAACATATACAACATTAAATAAATTTTTACTTCTTCATAAAAAGTGCCTGTGTTAGGATCATAAATCTGAGTAGAATTAATTTTCTTAAAGTTATATTTATCAGATAAATTATCCATTACATTTTTACAAAGATCATTTATTTTAATATTATCTTTAAATCTCATATTTAATTCACTGCTTCTTATATTTACCTTTCTAATTCTGTCAACATCTAATGTACAAAAATATCTACCAATCATTAAACCTTTAAATAAACCAGATGAATCATAAGTAATGTTTAAGTCAATATTATGAACCTTTTTTACATGAATTTTAAACAATTCATAGAAAAATAAGTCCCTATATGTTGCTCCGCCTAGAACATGAAAATCTAATTTATTTCTTTTATGTTTAATTGTTTCGTTTAATAATGGAATTAATGGTAATACATATATGATACAAGGAATTTCAGAATCTCCTGCGCTATTAGCAACAATACCACCAGTACCAAATAAATCAAATTTTGAATATAAATCATTTTCTCGTAATATTTTTGTATATATTTCCCAAAGTTTTGGAGTTCTAAAATGATGAATGTAAATTATTTTTCTTCTTACTTCATCAGGTAAATTTGCTGCTATTAAATATGACTCTAGATTTTTATCATAAATCTGATCAAAATTTGTAAATAATTTACAACCAGGTCCAGGAGGAATATCTAGAATAAAAGCTTGATCATATACATCTTTATAATCAACTAAAAAACTATAATATTTTTCTATTAATATTTCAGATTCTTTTACGGAAAGAAGTCCAATACTAGCTTGGAATCCGCCACTATCACAAATAAAAGTAGAGGAATCAAAAAATTTTGATTTTCTTAATTTAATATATAACTCTGCTTCTTTTTGATTATAATTTGTATAATCTCTTTTTCCTCTAAAATTTTGTCCAAATGAATGAAGAAATCTATTACAAACTAAACCAAAAAAATTAGAAATGTCTTCTCTTGTAAACTGATTGTTAAAATCATTTTTTTTATTCAACATAAAATTATCTATAATAGTCATTAATGTTTCAAAACCAGCTACTGTGTATCCACTCGCCATTATTTCACCTTTTAAAAAATTATTTGTTTATAATCCAAAACCTCTCATTTAATATTTGTTCTAATAGAGGTTTAATTAATCCAAACCAACTTAATCCGCCATTATTACAACCTGGTCTTGGTAATATTACTTTTTTCCATTTCATTTGGTCTGTTAAAATTACTAATTCTTTTAAAGATTTTTCTATTAATTCAACTAAAGATTTTTCCCAGTAATTAAATTTTGTTGGAAATGAAATTATTGGTTTAGGTTCCCAAATTATAATTTGTACTATATGTCCATTTTCTTTAATAAGATTACCTAATTTTAAATCTATATCTTTAAATTTATATTTTGCTTCTAATGCACATCCTGCACCCATAACATTTCTTCCATCTTTTTTAACTATACCATTTGTAGTTACACAAATTGCATCAGAAAATTTTATAATTTTATCAGATAAAAAATTATCATATATTTCTTTCATTTTTTATAATCTCATTTAATATTTCTTTATCTATATCATCACTTAATTCTTTTGCCATCTTTTTAACTGTTTTTTTATATCCTTCAAAAGATGAAGAAGATAAACCAAATTTATAGTCTATAAGTTTTCTGTTAACACCAAAAATATTTTGAATCCAATTTAATTCTTTTAATCCATGACATTTTGAACAAGAAAATGTGTAATCATTTTTACTTTCAAACCCTGTTCCATTACATTTATCGCATATATACTTCATTTACTCACCACTATTAAGAATCGTCATTCTATATTTTTCATAAATAGAAGTTGGTATTGGAAAACCAATAATTTTTGTAGGATTATTTTGATTATTATTTGGAAACATATTTTTATAATATTCTATTATTATACTTTGAATAATTGTAAATTTCAAATCTCTTTCATTGTCTATTATCATTATTTATCCTATTAAGATATAGTAATTTTACAATTACTATATCTTTTTTTATTAGAAATATTTTAATTATCTCTCTTCTTTAAAAATAATTCTTTTAGATTTGAATACTCTTTAATTATTTCCTTTTCAAATGGACATTGTCCACAACATTTAACCCTTTGAGATTTTAAATTTTTAATACAAAGTTTTATATGATTTTTTAATTTTTCTTTATCCATCAACTAAAATTCCATATACTTCATCATTCTTTAAAATTCTAAGAATGATTCCGTTTATAATTACAGCTTGACCACCAGAAGGATGAAATACTACAATATCATCATATTTAATATTGTCCACATCTTCTCCAACACTTAGAACCCTTCCATACTTCTGAGGTTCCATTTTTACAGTCTGAGGAATAATAATACCTGCATCTGTCTTATCTTCTGTTTTAATTATTTCTTCTACAACAACATGATCATTTATCGCCTGAATTCTTTTCATTTTTAGCAAAACTCCTTTTTAGTTTTAATTTCTGTTCTTCTTTTTCTCTTCTTACTTTTGCTTCATTTCTTTTACGTTTTTTAGCAACACTTGGTTTCTCATAGAATGCATTTCTTTTTACATCTATTAAAATTCCACTTCGATTAACTTTTTTCTTAAATCTTTTAATTAGACTTTCAATATCTTCATTTTCTCGTCTAACTACTTGAATTCCTTCTTTGTCATCTAAACTATTCAAATACATAAAATTAAAAATTCACCTCCGTTCTCTAACATTTTTTATTACCATGTCTGTATGGTCTTGTTTTATTAAATTCATGTTTTTTATTTACTTCTTCAACTATATCAATCTTTAGATGTTCACACATATCCCAGATTCTAATTACTGCATCTGCCAACTCTTCGCCTAAATTTCCCTTTTCAGTACTAGGAATATCATGTCTATAAGCTTCTAATGCTTCTGAAATTTCGCTATGAATTAAACATAATAATTCTGGTACTTCTCTTTTTGTAGTTTTATCATACCAACCTTTTTCAATTGATAAATCATGAACTTCTTTTGGTGTTACAATATTCATTATATTCTCCTATACAAATCCATAAATTATATGTTCTCTTGAACTAAAATTTACTTTATATTTTTCAGCTGCATCAAAAACCATTGGTGCATGAGATAATATTTCCTCTCTAGTTGTACCTTCAGGCATGAGAAAGATTCTTTGATTATCAAAATCAATTTTAATTGTAAGGTACTCTAAGAATAAATCTACAGGATATCTATTTTCATAAACTAACTTAATAATTACGTTTTTATTATCTTTTATTTTATTTACTAAAGTAGTATAATAATCATAATCTTCTTTTGTAAATATTTTTGGTGATAAGGAATATGTTACATTTTTATTTTTATCAACTCTATCTATAAGATCAATTAAATTACATCCATTTGTTTCAACATTAAATATTGGACAATTTATTTCATTTATTAATTTTATTGTTTCTTCAAGATTTTTATTAAATGTTGGTTCTCCGCCAGTAATCATTAAACCACATTTCTCATTATTAATAACATCTTGAATTTCTTGTATTGAAATTTCTGTTTCTAAAGATATTCTCATTTTTACAGAAGTATCACACCATCGACACGCCCTATTACAACTCTTAAATCTTAAAATTAACATTCTTTTTCCTGTATCATTTCCTTCGCCCTGCCATGATACAAAATTTTCTATAGTCTTCATTAAAATTCCTCTCTTATTTGTTTGTTCTTATTTTTATTTTAAAATTCTATTAATATCTTCTTTTAATTTTTCAATATTTGGAAATTTATCAAATATGGTATATCTTAAAAATTTCCATCCTTCTTTTTCAATTTTTTCTTGTCTAAGTTTATGATATTGTTTATGTTCTTCTGAATCAAAATGAAACCAACCATCAAATTCAATAGCTATTTTATATTCAGGTATTGCAACATCTATAGCATAATTTAGTATTCCAAATTGAAATTCACAGCTTGGATATAATTCTTTAACCATATCTCTTAACATTACTTCTGGTTTTGATGGATTTTTTTGAGCTTTTAACATAACAATTGCATGACCATTTAAACATTTGTTTCTGATCTTCTCTTTTTCTAATTCAAATAAACTAGAATTCCAATATGAATTTGGATCTTGTCTTAATAATTTTTGAGTATTACTCATTTTTTTCAACGTTTCGTCTGAGAAACAACCTCTTTTATTTTTATTCCATGGTATTTGTCCAATATGACTAATACTTAAATTTTTTATTCTCTCTTTAGAAAATTTTTTATTTTTTAGAGATTTTGATATTTTAATATTTCTTTCTTTTGAATTTAACTTACTTTCATTTTTTTCCCATGTTTCTTTCATTGATAAACTTCTTTTATTATTTATTTCTTTATTTTTTGATAAATATTCATATAAACATTTATTTGAACAAAAAATTGAATATCCATTTATACCATATAAAATTGTTTCTTTTCCACAATTTTTACAAAAACCTTCTCCTTCTTTTTTTAAATATAAAAGATAATACTCTTTACTTAATATTTTATGTCTTCTTAAATGACTAGAAAGACTTTTTAAACTATTAAGATCTTTTTTACAAATCTTACATTCCATTTTTCTTTTTTCCTATGATTTTTAAAATGTTAAAATTTCTTGTTTCTTTGTCAATAATGGTTCTAATAATAAATTATATCTATCAGTCCATGAAAAATTTAACATTGTTTTAACATCAATAATATAATAATTTGGAACAAATTCCACTTCTTCTGGTACAACTAATACATCTAATTTCACTCCTTTCTTAAGGAAATTTTTATCATAATTTAATCTTACTTCATCTGGTGCCCTATCTAAATCTATACCCTTTAACTTAAATAGATAACCTCTTGCACCAACCTCAAAAGTTTTAAATTCTAGTTCATTCCATGCTACCATTCCACGTACCCCTTGTGGTAAAACTTTATACTCGTTAATTTTTTTTCCAAATGATACTGGTCTACCAATAACAGTATGTCCATTAGATATCAACTTTGCAAATAGTTTTTCTTTTTCTCTTACATATTCTAAAATTGGTGGTAATGAAAATCTTTCTGGTTTTAAAATTAATTCTAAAACTTCTTTTAAATATTGTTTAGTTGTATTTGCATAATCAGATCTTTTAGTATCTAAACCTTTTACATCAATTTCATCTTTTTTATTTCCCTCTTGAGAAATTACATAATTTGCATAATGTTTTGCTGATGTGTATAACCCTCTTTTTATAATAAATTCATTCTTTAAACTTAACCTGTTTTTATTATCTGATACATTATGTTTATTTACTATTTTTTTTACAATATCATCATTTAAAAAATTTTGTACTTCTGTATTTAAATCATTTACAAACTTTATCTTATCCTCATTTGTTTTTGTTTTATCAATAATATGTTCATAACATAAGAATATAGAATCCGTATCTCCTGTCACAAGATTTTTAAATTTTATACCCATATTATCCGAAAACATTTGTTGTTTTGAAATATACTTAAGCTCAAATTCTTTTTTATTCTTTTTATCTTCAATATAGTTTTCTGCAGAAATCATTACATTTTTAATTGCTTCTTGACCACTCAATGTAATTGATCTAGCTGAATCAACATTAAAGAATCTGAATACTTTATTTCCTAAAGCTCCATATAAACTATTAGCTAAAACTTTGTATACCAACTGTCTTGTATCATATAATTTTTCTTTTTCTTTTTCTCCACTATTCAAAGCTTCAAACATCTTCTTCTTATATATTTTTCTTGAACCTAATAACATTTCTAATACTTCAGCATAGAATGATAATTCATTATCATGCTTCTTAAAGAAACAACCATTAATAGTAAAAATTAATTCGCTAGATTTTATTTTATCTAACAATTGATCCTTGGAGATAGTAACTTGTCTTTTTTCAAATGTTGGATCAAGAATTATATCAATTTGTTCTGGTAATTTCTCAGGATTATATGCTAAATCATAACCCAATTTATAATCTTTTAATTTCATTACAAATGTATTAACACCAATATTATAAGTTAAAATTAGAGAAGGATATAGAGATGTAAAATCAAAATCAACAATATATTCATGTACACCTACTAATGGAGATTGAACATATGCACCTTCAAATTTTTCGTCTTGTTCAATAATCTCTGAATTTTTAGAAGCAATTCCTTTTTCTTTCAAAAATGAAACTAACTTTGAATCGACTTGTCCTAATACAGATTTTGATCCTTTAAAACTTGATTTACAAATTCTTTTTAGTTCATCTTGGAAGAATACATGTTTTAGTTTTATATCTAATTCTTCTAATAAATCAACGTCATTTTTATTGTATAAAATTGCTCTGTTTACATCTGTTCTAAAAATTTCAGAAAATTCAGATCCTTTTTCTGTCTTCCCTTTTTTTAATTCTAAATTACCAATAAAATCTAATGAATAACTTTCTCTTCCTCCAAATGTAAATTGTTTGTATAATTCCAACATATCTAAAAATACAATTCCTGCAGCATCTGGAAAAAATTGATATTTATTATAATCTGCTTCGCCAAAATTTGACATCTTTGTAGCATCAACATTTATCTTTTTAGATCTATTAAAAATATATTGCATATCAAAGTCATTACTATACCAACCAGAAATTACATCTGGATCTAATTTTCTTACATCATTAAAAAATGTACTTAATAATGTAGTTTCAGAATTACAAACCATAATATCTTTAGATGATGTATCAATTACTTGATTTGTTATTCCTAAAATCTTTGGATCTAAAACTAATGATTTTTTAATATTATTATATGAATATCTAATAATAGCTATTGAATCATTAGCATCTTGAGCACTACTATGAACTCTTGTTTTTGTATAAGTTTCAATATCCAAAAACATAATATTCATTGGTAAATTTGGTTCTTCTTCTTTTTTTAATAAATAATAATCCATAGCATGTTTAGTTGTAATTTTTAAATCGCCTTCATATGTTATCTTTGGATCTAAAGAATATTTTTGTTTATAGGAAACTTTTACCTGATTTAATTCATCATATTTTACAACTTTTCTAGCTTTAGATTCGTCATTAATTTGATAACAAACATATTCATCATTAGTTTTAAAATATTCTTTTTTATTATCTTTATCTCTAAATACATATAAAACTTCACTACTTTTACTTAAGAATTGAACATCGACTAACTTATAATCTGATGAATAATATTTATCTGGAACTTTATAATAAAAAACTCCCATTTTATTAGTATTATTAAATTTTGGTTTTTCATATGTCTCTTCAGTAGTTATACCAATTAACTCTGCAGCTTTTTTCATATGAGATTCAAAAGTAGGTTCTTGACTTTTACTTCTATTAATATAAGAAGGGTGTAGCATTATTAAAACATCTATATCATTCCATTTAGAAACATTACCGCATATATTTGTTATTCCTGTTCCTTTTGGTAATAATCCAAAAGCAGATACTGGAGAAGCTCCTAACAATACAATTAGTTTTGGTTTGCATTCTTCAATTATTTTCATGCAATTTATCTTACACCTTTCAATAACTTCAGGTGTTGGGTTTCCTGTTGTTCCATCTGGGTTTAATGTTTGACATAATACAACATTTGTTAATAAATATTTTACTTTATTTAATTTATATTTTTCAAAATATTTTCTAAATAGTTTCCCAGCTTTTCCAACTAATGGTTTTCCAGATATAATTTCATCTTTTCCAGGATTTTCTGCAATAAATAATACTTCAACTTCACTTAAAATATCAACATTGGTTTCTAAAATACATGATGGTGACGAAAATAAAGAACATCCCATACAATCAGCAAATGAACTTTTAATACTAAACAAAAATAAATCTCCTTTCATTCCAATTTATTATTTGTTCCATTTTAAAAAATAAAAATCCAAAAATCATTTAAAAACAACCATCTATATATATTAATTTGTGAGAAGATAAAGTTTGTCTATGTGTTAACTTATTTTTTAACCTAATTTTAGAAATGGAGGATTTAAGAATGGGGTTTGTACAACAAACAGACTTGGTTAAAGCTTTTGAATATTTTGATTTGAAAGACAAAAAATTTGATGTACCAAAAATCATTAATAGATTCCTAAAGGGAAATGTTAATGATGAAGAAAGAATTGGTTTTAAGAATAATCTCTTAATCCATCTGATGGAGTCAAAGAGGTTGAGTTGGGATTTAACAATTCCGGTTAAAAATCATTGTACTCATTGTGGCGGTAGGGGATTTGATGTTATTCTTTTTGCAATTGAAAAAGAAAAATGTCATCTCCGTATTTCAAAAGATTCGCAAGGAAAGACAATCTATTCCGGATGTAATGGAACTGGTTGGAAAATTGGAGAATGTCGTACCTGCAGTGGAACAGGTATATTTCAAGAGAATCTTTGTCCAACTTGTTGGGATAAGGTTACTTCTAAATCTCGCGGAACTTATCTCTACAAGAAAACAAATTTTTTCGAAGGAAAAAAATGTCTAATCTGCAATGGAACAGGGGAAGTCAACAAACTTGTTCAGAGAATGACAGATATTCAAGATGCTCGTATATGTAAAAAATGTAATGGAAGTGGAATTTTGACTGAAATTGGAACCTCGGTTATCAGTAGTGCAATCGCTGATAAATTGAAAAACATGATTTCAGAAAATGCAGCTATGGGAAAAGTTGCTTAGGTATTATTTTCATAAATAAAATGCACTATTATGATTGACAAAAATAATTCAAAGTCATAGAATTTTATTATCGCACCTCTATGACTTTGAAATTATTTTTTAAAAAGTCTTTAACAGTTTCTTTTTCTTTTTTTGTTGTCTTTTTTAAACCCTTTTGCTTCTTAACTGTTTCTTGTTTTTCCAATCCTAATGAATAATAAATTTTATCTTTTTCTTCCATTTTATCAACCATAGTACAAAGAAGAGCGACATCGTTTCTTTTAAAAAGCGGAATCTTTCTTCTTAATGATTCAAATAGTTTAGTATTTTTTGATCTTGGAATAAATGGTAAACTTTTCCTTTGGATTTTAAAATCAATTACACATTTTTTTATAAATTTCATTAATTCTTCTTTACTTAAATAATACAAACTAATGTTATTAAAATATTCATTCAAGAAATGATTTAATTTTCCTTGATTTAAAAATAATGAAATCATGTATTGATGGTTAATTGGTGATTTATAACTTAATAAATCAGGAATCCCTTTACCTTGCGGAATTGGTGATTTTATATTTGAATCAAAAATCCAATCTTGAAAAGTTTTATATGGCATTATTATCTAATAGTCTCCTGAACTTCATATATCATTCTTAGAATATCTAAATCATCCTGAACACAAGTTAATCTGGATATTAACATTTCTCTTAATTTTCTTTGTAAATCTAATTCTTTCTGTAAAAATAAATTATTTTTATTTGTTATTAATTGAGATTCTAATGTTTGGATTCTTTGATTTCTATTTTTTAATTCTCGATGAACATCAAAGTGCCAATCAGAAAAAACAATTTTTATAGTATTTGGAGAATCATTATATCTATCTAATGTAGAATGATGCAAAACCCAATTATTGGTATATGTAGTTCTTACAATAAATTCAAACTCTGGATGATCTAACAACCATACTAAATTTGGTCTTGATAAATAAATTGATCCTTCTTTATTTTTTCCATGTTTTAATTCCATAACTGGTGCTAAATCAGGATTAGTTTTACTACCTCTTTTATGTTTTCTAAAATTACAATTTAGGTCTTTACTACAATTCATCGGTCGAATTCCGTCTTCTCCAGAACAAATATAACATTCAGGTTTATTAAAAAGTTCTCTATAATCTTGAGTTATTTTTGTAATGCAATTAATGTTGTAATCAAAGGAAAAAACATGAAATGGATCATAAGGTCTATTATTATAATCTAATAATCCATTTTTGTGATTTAGCCTGTGTTCTTTTACAACTTCTAAAATGCTCTTTCCGGAAATACTTTTTTTCAAACGTTTCATCTTTAAATCTCCTTATGAAGTTAAAATATTTGGACATATGTCCATTACAGTTTTTCTCAATGAAAAACCACTCATTTTTATTTAAAATTTAAATCATTTCACTTATAATATTTTTATAAAAATCTTCACATCTATCTTGACACAATAATTTTTCTAAAGGTTTATTATCTTTTAAATTCTGCCATATTTTTACAGCTAATTCATCATAATTATCATATAAAAATTCTCTTGGTAATAGTTCAGGAAATGCTAATCTATTGGGAGCTAATACAACTGTTCCATTCATTACTGCTTCCATAATTGAATAGTTGAATGTGTCTTCTTTACTAGTAATTAATAAAATTTTTGCTTGACTAAGGAATTTATAATATTGTTCCCATGTATTACATTTTATTCTAATTATTTTACTAAAATCTTTTTCAACTTCTTTTTCAATTGATTTAGTAATTTTTTGAGGATTTGGTCTTGCTACTGAAATTATATCATAATATTTCTTTTCTCTGTAAGTTTCATAAGGAGGAATTGGTAATCCAATAACTTTAGTATTATACCAAAACTTTCTATTTTTATTAACTAATTTTCTTTGATGATAATAACTACCAATAAAAATCTTTTTAAATAATTTTGAATGAGATAATTCACATGAATATTTTAATTTTCTTACTGGTTGAAAATAATCAAATCTATTTAAACTTGTTGCGTGACAATATGCAAAAGAATTTTTAATTGGTTTATGATATAAAATATTTGCAAATAAACCAGGAAATGATAAATCAGAAAGAAATAAAGTATCATCATTGTATAATTTTAATTTTAAAAAATCAATAATTTGATTTTCTTCAAAATAGATTGAATTTTCAATAGGTGCAAACATACCAGAACTTCTAATTGGATCTTCAAATTGTTTTAGATAATTATCCCCTAATACTATTACTTCATCAAATTCTTTTTTAAATTGTTTTGGAAATTCTTCAAACCAAGTTTCTTGATATCTTAACCTGGTTGGAAATTGAGGAACAAATATTAATCTTCCCATTTATTTTCCTCTATAATTTTTAATATTTCATCATGAGTTGGAATAAATCTTTTATTTTCAAAATCATAATACCTAAAGTTTAAGTGTTTTATACTGGCTTCTTCTTTATTATCTGTAACGATATTTGATATAGATAAATGATTAATAGTTTCTCCATTTTTAAGTTTAATAAAATTTTCATCAATAATTTCTTCTACTCTACTTATTAATACATGAATATCAACTTTATCAATATGTTTATGATAAACAATATATAAACCAACTTTTATTAAATTTGGATCAATTGTTGGTTTAATCCATTTTTCTATTATTTTATTGTAATTCATATTACTATCCTTTCACAGTTTGTTTACAGTTACTACAAGAATCACCTTCTCCACAAGAACAAATTTTAACTGGCGATGTTTCTATAAAAGTATATTTATTGTTTATTTCTAGAGGTACTAATTCATTCTTAATAATTGCATTTTTTATTTTTTCCCAAGTTTCTATTTTTAATTTTCCATGTGATAAATATTTGCTCCTAATCCAATCTTCTCCTGTTCTTGATTTTCTATTTGAAACCATGCAACTTAAATATGATTTTAATGGATTTTCTCTTTCTATTGCAACAATAGAATAACGATATGAATCTGTATAAATATATACTTTAATATATACTTTATATTTTTCAAAATAAGATACTGGGGGCGAGTCTGATCTGCGTTCTTCAACTTTAATATATTTTGAATTATCATAACAAATTTCTTTTAACCATTCTTTAAAATCACTAATACTACTCATTTTATTCTCCTTATTCTTCAGATTCTACTATATAACATTTTTCTTTTTCATCTAATTTTAATGTTTTTAAAAGACCATTCCATGTTTTTATAACTAATTTACTCTCATCTTTACTTTTTGAAATAACATCTAAATCATAATAACTTTTAACTCCAAACATATTCTTAGCAAGAACTGATTCTGTCATAAATCTTTAATTCCTCCTATTTTATTTTTTGTTCTATAAAAATTTATTTTATACCCTTCTTTTTCCAACTGTATATTGCATAACAATCAAATAAAAAAACGTATATATTTTGAAGTAAAAAATAATTATGGTTAGTGGTATAAGCAAAAATTATCCAAAAAATTGTAGCTACAATTAAAATCCACATTCCAATTAATCTAGGAATTGATATTATTGGAATACCAATTAATGTTAGAATTGTAGCTACAATTTCAAGACATGTTACATTATCCATCTGCAATAACCTTCCCATAGGAAATATTTATATTCATACTTCCAGAGACTCTTTTGACTAGGATAAACTTTTTCTAATAAACGTTTCTTTCCTTTAATATCTTTAACTTCATGAATATAAGGAGCTTGCATATTGACGTTATAAAAAACAACATTTAAACCTTGTCTTAATAATTTTTCTCCTTCTGCTCCCCATTTTCTATGATCAGGATGAAACTCAAATATTGGATCTGGAAAATATAAAACATTATTTGGATTTAAAAACATATTAGGAATACTTTTTTGAAATAATTGAACTTGAATATTTTCAATATGTGTTTTTAATTTTAAAGATTCTTTTTTTCTTTCTTCGTCATCTTGCATATAAATAACAATTGGTTTAATAATTGGATTTGAAATTACCTCCCAACATCCAATAATTTCATCATCATAGTGAGGCGCAATAATTATAATATCAGACTTCTTATTTTCCTGCATTTTCAATCCTTTCTTTACATTTTTTACATCTTCTTTTTAATTCTTCAATATTTTGTTCTATATTTACATAACCTGTTTCTATATAATCAAATTCTTCTATTGGACTTTTATGATTATAATTTCTTGTTGAAAAAGATTTAGCAAGTTCATCATGTCTTTTTTTAATATTATGAACTTCTACCATCCCTTTATCTATGTATCCTTTTAATGAAATTCCTTTTTTTAAACAACCAATAAACATATGCATTTCTAAATGTTCACCAAGAGCATGATTTCTGCATAAATATTCAACTGGTACATTCCACATTCTCATAGATAAACCTCTTTTTATTTTTATGTTCTAATTATTAAAAAAAATATCCTTTTTAAGTAAAATACTACATATATTAATATTAAAATAAAATAGGAGGTGGTTGTTGTGTCTAAACCTATCGTTAGAACTCTTCAAACTGAATTGATTAATAAAATGGGTGCAACAGGGAAAGATAAATCTTCCTATCTTATTGACGATTCAAAAGGTGAAATGCAAGAAAGAATTGCAGAAGTAAATAAAATGAGAAGGAGAACAACAAGAATGAATCAGCAACCAAAAAACTCGGAAGCGGCAGCAAAAAGAGCAAAAAAAGAATTAACTACAAGTCAGATTTTAAATCTTCTGTATCAGGGCAAGTTTACCTTTGATGAAATTTATGAGAAACTCTATGGTACGGGAACGAGGATCCAATCAAAGGTCAAATACTTACAAAACATGTTACAAGAGGTAAGAATTCGTACAGATGAGATTGTCAGAACAGTCAAGCAAAAAGACAAAGATGGAAAACTTATCCGATATTGGGGAACCCATAACTACGAAGGTACTCTAGATGCTCTAAAAGATAAGTTCAAGAGGACAAAAAGGAAATTCAAGAGGTCGCCAGAAGCAGAAGATAGGAGGGCAGCCAAACAAAAAGAAAAATCAAAAGAAAAGGAAATCGTTATTCCCAATCTGGTTGTCAAAGGAAAACATGGAGCGGAAATCAATATCAAGGCGGAAGGCTTTGAGATTACTATAAAAATTACCAGAGAATAAAAATATTAGGGGAGAAATAAACACTCTCCCCTAATATTTTTTGTTTATTTTTTACTTGAAAACACTATTATATACTTCTTCAAATTTATCTTTTCCACAAGCTAAAATCATACCAATAGGACAAACTTCAGATGCTTGTCTATGCATCTCATTAGCTATTCCTCTAATCTCCCATTGAGCATGACCATCCATTCTCATTCTACAAAAATGATACATTTCTCGTAAATTAATTTTAACATATACAATTCTTCTATGAGCATTTGTAGCTATATATGGAAAAATCTTTTCATTTCTATAAGAAAATTTAGTTGCTTTATTAATAATCATAGTAAACTCTTCTTTTAATCCAGTTTTTATAAATGATTCAGGAATAACACCACCTTCATAAATTGAATATGGTTTTGGAAGAATAGTCATCATTCTATGTCTTTTTAATTGAGCAAAACAAGAAGAACTCATTCTCAGCAAAAATTCAAAATCAACTACTTCAAATTCTCTTGGTGCAGAATCATAAACTTTCATATTTTTTAATGAATTTAAAATTATTTCTTTTTCGGTATTTCCACCTTCAAGAAATTCATGTAATCTATTATATTTTAGTTCTTCATTATTTATTAAGTTTACATCTTTAGTCATAATATTCATAGTAAAATATCTAAATTTTGAATTAAATAATCTTTCCTTATTTTTATATTCAATTTCGGTTGGTGTTATATATGGAAACAATGATGGAGTTATTGCTGAAACTTTATCATATAATTTATATGCTAATTCAATATGTTCCCAATAAGGACAAGCTCTTAATCTCCTAATCATTAATTCTAAATTTCTAGCACTAATAGTCATTCCTAATTGAGTTTGAGTAGCCATTGGAATAATATATCTAGCATCTTCTTTTGCCCAGCCCTCAACTGTTTTTGGATCTTTTTCATATTTTTCTGGATTTTCTTTTTTAAAATATTCTAATAGAATTGGATATGAGTATTTATAAAATTCATTTTGTTGTTCTACTAAACTTATAAAAATTGGTTTATCTCTAACATTTAATTCATCTGGAATTGTATAATCTCCGTCAAATAAAACATATCTCTGAGATTTTTCTGTATATGATGCTAATCTATGACTTTCAATCTCTTCAACTAAAAATCTTGAAACACCAATAATATCAATATTAAATACTACATGTTCAGCTATAGAAGCATGGCCCATTTCAAAAACAATACTTTTATTTGATTTTCTAGCTTTTTCTATATCTAATTTTGCATCTTCTCTAATTTCTGGAATTGGTCTTGGGTCTCTACTTGTTCTTGCATATGAAGCTGAGATAATTTCTGGATTTAAATTATCCAATGCTGTTTTATTATAACCCGCAATTATTACTTCCATTACAATAATATTCCTTTCTTAACAATTTAAACCTGAATTATAATCTAATTTTATAATATGAAAAGGTGGTCTTACTAATGAGAAATTTGATGAACATTCTAAAGCTTTAACTACTCTATTTTCAGGTTTTATTTTTTTATTATTTTCCATCATCCAAAAAGCAGCATTTGCATATTCTGCTCCACAACCTATAGCATCATAATTGCTACTAAATTCTGTAAGTTGAAAATTTTGTTCAATATTAAAAATTTTTTTATTATAACCAACCAAGAAGTCTGTTTCATTTAATAACGCTACATTACTTTCAATTATTATTGAGTTTGTTTCTTCTAATTTTTTAATAAATTCATCTAAAAAAACAGAGATTAAATACTCATAATCACTAATTCTTGGATCATGTTGTGGAATCTCAAATTGATATTGTAGAACTTGAGTTGCTCTTAAATATCCAGAAAAACCAAAAATCATGTTATCTCTTCTAAAAATTTTAGGGTTTAAATTTTTATATTGATTTGTGCCACTTAAACAAAGTGAGTCACCGCCCATCCAAATATTTCCAAGTAAATCCTTATAAGCAGCAATACAAGTCATTAATATTCTCCAAGTTTAATTTTTATATTTCCTTTTTTTCATTTCTGCAGATATTTCTCCTCTTAATTTAATTACACAATCTGGTTTAATTCTACCACTTCTAAATCCTGTTCCGGTTAAGTAATTCATAAGTATTCTTAATTTATCATCACTTGTTGAATTTATAGATCCCATATAATGTCTTAATTGTTGACAACACCATTCTGGTTCTCCATTCCATTTTCCTAATAATGATTTTCTTACATTCTGCCACTCTGAATTATTTACTAATTCCATCATTGATTTTTTATTCATTTTAATTCCTTAATAATTGCTCCAGTAGAATATGATACCCAATCTGCCACTAAACGTCTATGACAAAAACTACCTGGTTTTTCCCAACATAAAATAATTGAACCTTTTAAATCTTCATAAACTTTAAACGGATCCAATTTATTTAATTGTTCTTTATATATTCTTGTATATTCTTGTATTGATATTTTTTTTGATTTATAATCTAGAACTAATTGTTTTGGTGGGATTAAATCTTTATATACTCTATATGAAAATTTTTTTCTAAATTCTTCAGGGGTTTGTCCAGCTATAGATACTAAATCTTCATAAATATTTAGTTTATCTGAAAAGAAATATGATGTTTTCATAATAACTCCTATGTGAGGTCCAGAAGAGAATTGAACTCTTAACGTCGATTTTTTAGAGAAATCCGTTCTACCATTGGACTACTGGACCTATTTTATTACACTAATAATTTTAAATCACTTAAAAATCCTGCTTCATCTTCATCTAATAAACAACAAATTGCAGTTATTTCATTATCTAAATCTGGCTCCTTAAAAAGAAAAAATTCAATATTTCTTTTCTTAAATTTAAATAACCAATTATTTAACCTATCTAAATTTTCAACTTCTAAATAGATTAAATATTGATTATTCCAGATTTTAGAATTCCTGGAGCTCAAACAAAACTCTGCAACGCAATGTCCAGCCTGAACCCCAGGTGAAGAACATTTTAAATCTTTACGCACAATTACATATAACCTGTTGTTCTTCATACTTCTTTAAAATTTCCTTCTTGATTTTATCAATATAAAAATTATTAGCTGGATTTGAATCTGCAGGTTTTTCAATCTCTTCTCTTGTTCTTCCTCTTAATTCACAATAAGCTATATGAGTGTGACGAAATTCATATTTCATTTGATTTATTACAGATTCAATAGTCCATAATTCTTTACCATTACGATTCTCAAAGGGTCTCTGATTTTTAAATTCTCTAATTTCCTTGCCTAATTTTTTTAACTCTATTTTGGTATCTTTTAACATTTTTCTTGACATTGTTTTAATCCTCCTAAGATTGTTATTAAAATATTATTTTTTATTTTAATAATTCTTAGGAGGGCCTCTAAATTGAACTTTATACTTAATCTACTTCAATTTATTCACCCCCTTTTTTTATTACTTTGTCCTCTTCTTTGTGGGCATCGACTTTAGTTCATCCATAACCTGAATTCTAAAATCCTGCCAGAGTGACTTGCTTACCTGAGCAAGTTTTCGAAGTTCTGGAGCTGAAACCTTTCTACCCTTTTCAAATTCTGCAAGCTCGGTTTTTGTATTATTTAATACCTGTTCCAATTCTCCAATTACACCTCTTAGTTTTTCTGACATTTTTATTACTCCTTTTCTTTTTTATTATTTTACTACAAATTAAATATGAGGCATCATATTTAAAATACTATAAAACTCAGCTGCACATTTTTCATGGGTCATTAGATCACCAAATGCTGATGAACAAAACATCTTATCAACATACCAACAAACAATAACTCCTTCTGCACAACCTCGTTTAATTTTATTATAATGATTTACAATTTCATCATTTAAAAAACCACAATAATTTCTTACACCCTGAATACTTCCATCCATGAAACCATTTTCTTCCGCTTTATCTGTTATTTCATAAACTAACTTATCTAAATCATTTAAATTTGCATCACAAATAATTCCAATAAATAATGGCCAGCCATTCATCTGATATTTACGAACAATTAAAGGACTCCAATTTTTATCAAATAATCTAGTTGCAGTTTTACTATCATCTCTTTTTACAAATCCTGCATTTGCTTCTTTACCCATATCTTTTTTGTTTTCATCCATTCTTACTAACACACCTTTCCTTTCTATAACCTAAATTTTATATATGTTCATGGTTTAAAGAATAGTTTCCTAATTTTTATTTAAAATAAATTCAAAACAATCTTCAATTGTTTTAAACCCTTTTCTATAATGAAATTTAAACCAAGCGTTATTTAAAATATTATCATTTGAACTTATTAAATAAACAGGAATTCCTTTATCATAAGCATACATAATTTCCATAGGAGTTCCAATCATCATTTCCCCATAAGGAAGATATTCAACATTTGCTACTAAAATATCACATTGATCAATAAGTTTTTTATCTCTTCTTACTAACCAAAGTTCTGATACATTTTTACAAATGTTAGTATTAACATCATCCCATGTTATACACATTGGATCGATAAAATCAATTTTATTTCCATATTTTTCAATTGATTCTTTTCTATATTTTAAATCTTTACTATAACCAGCTAAATAAATTTTAAATTTCCAGTTTTCTTTAGTATTCATTCTATTCATTTATAAAAAACTCCTCTTTATTCTTTCTTGATTTAATAACACTAATAATTTTATCATTATAAATTCTAAATTTTATATTTGCTTCTTTAAATAATGTTAAACTTTTTTTAGCGTGCTCATTCCAAATTTCTATATTTGAGTCATCCCATTTTTTATGAGTAATAACTTCACTTATTCCTGATTGTACTATACCTCTTGCACAATCCATACAAGGAGTTCCTAATGTATACATTCTACAATCTTTTAATGATACACCAATTCTAGCTGCATTATATATAGAATTTCTCTCCCCGTGTTCCAGCCAATAATATTTCTCAGGTCTTTCCTGTCTTTCTTGTAAATTATCATTGATTCCTCTTGGAAAAGAATTATATCCAGTAGACCTTATTTCATTATCTGGTCCAACAATAACAGATCCATTTTTTGTATTTTGGTCTTTACTTTTCATAGCTATAAAATAACACATTGACATAAAATATTCATCCCAATTCATACTAATACAATCTCCCCATTTGGTTTCATCTTTTTAAACTTCTTTATTGTATCTTCTGTTCCACCTTTTCTATCAGATGCAACACAAGCTATTAATATATCTGAAGTTTCTGCAATATAAGTATTTCTAATAAATCCAGCTATTCTTCCATTTTTATTCCAATCAGCTTTATAAATTATTTTTGGAATTCTATATTTTAAAGCTAATTCCTCTGCAAATTTATCTCCACCTTTTGGACATCCTCCGCTACAAATTTTTAAATTTTCTACTCCATAATCATTAATTAAATTAATCAGTTTAGTTTCAATTAATTGTTTATCTGATGTTTCATTTCTTCTTCTTGATCCAATTATTCCTATTATCATTATTTTTCCTATTCTTATAACTTTCCATAACCACTAAAAACTTCACTGTTTTTAATGTCAAATTGTTTTAAAAAATGTTTAATCATTTCTTTACTCATTCCCAATAAAGGAGCATAAACTTTAATTGGTTTAACTGCTGCAACTTCTAACATTTTATTAAATCTTCCAATATATTCTTGTGTACAATCTGGGAACAAATGTTCATAATCTTCAAAATTAGCACCAAACCAAATTTCATTAATATTTCTTGATTCAGCTATTCCATAAGCAATTGTAAGAAAAATACTATTTCTTGCAGGAACATTAAATTCTGAAACTCCTTCATATAGTCCCTTTTTTCCGCTTCCTGTTAATCCTGAATTTACATTATATCCATTAATTTCAACAGTCATATTTTTAATATTATAATTATCTAAAAAATCTTTTGCATAAACTAGTTCTTCAATATGAAGTTGTTTATAATCTATCATTAAAGCTAAAGGTTCTCTTTTCATCTCTATAGCCATACTTAACAAAAGAGTTGAATCAGCTCCACCTGAATATAAAACTACTAAATCTTCCATAAGTTGCATTATCCTTCCTTTTTGTTTATTTGTTCTAATAAAAAAAATAAAAATCCTGTTTAAAAAATTCAGTTTAAAAATTACTACTAAATATATTAATTATTGAAATAAATGAAAGGGGATTGGATATGTTTAAAAAAATCAGAAATGATTTAAGAATGTGTTGGAGAGAAAATTCAGGAAAATGTATTTCAACCTTAATTTCTTTTGGAGTAACAGTCACATTTATAATGTGGCTTTTATTAAAATAACAAATTTCGAAAGGAGAAAAGAGATGGAAAAGGAAGAAGCAAGGGGCGGAAAAAAAGAGGAAAAGATCGAAGAGGAATGCTGCAGGATTCCATTTTACAAATGGAAGTGTTTCAAGATCGGTGGCTATCTTTTCGGACTGACCGCCATCTTCGGCGCCGGTTTCTTGGCTGGAAAGAAGTGGGGAAACTCAGAATACAACATGGATCACTCTGCAGCCGACACATTGGATCAGTAATCGTCGGTCCTAAGAAGGGAAGAATGAGAGAGTTATCTCTCATTTTTTGGTTATTTTTAAAAATTATTTTTTGTTTAGATTTATTTACTACATATATTAATTTCTAGAATAATAATAATAAAATAGAGGGAGTCTTTGTAAATAAATAAAAGGAGAGAAAAATCATGAAAGAAAAAACTAAACGAAAGTATCAAATCATATGGGCGGATTCAAAGAGAGAACCAACAATAGTAGAGGAATACAATATCATTGATGTATTCCTAAATCATGTTCCTCAAACTGATGGCTCCACAAAAATAGTCGATGCAGTTAAAATGGTTCATCTAAAAATTCTACCAAAAGAGACCAGGGAGGATTAATCATGTATAGTGATGCAATGAAACATCCTTTCGAAGTAGCAGTTGAGAATCTTCCAAAGGTTTTTATGAAGATGATGGAAATCGAAAGGATTGAAAGAAGGAAACGAAAAGAAGAAATCGAAGACAAAGCAAATGAAACTTTGGGAAAACCGAAGATTGAGAGGGAGTTTAGATCAGATGAAATCATAAAGGATCTATTAAGATCCTCTGGTGAGAATGGTTTTGTGGATTATGCTGCAACTGTTGCATTAAACTCAAGATTCGGAAAACCATTCTTTAAGATTGCATCTTCAATCAATGATTGGATTGATGATGCAAGGGAAGAGACTGAGAAAGAAATTAACAGAACAATCAATAAGATGCAAGCGAGCGACCATGGGATATTTAAGAAGTTTGGGAAAGCTGCAGCATCTGGAAAATCATGGATGTAAATATGAAAGGAAATATACTCTATATAATTCATTATATAGAGTATATTTCCTAAAATAGTTTTATTAAACTTTATTCTTACTAAAATTTAAGGAGATGTAATATGAAGATTGAGATTTCATCAGTTATCAATAGCATAGCCGAAGATATTCTAAAACGAGGAACAGAAAAAAAGATCTTATTTATTAGCGTTAAATTGTCATATAATTATTATGATACAATAAAAGGACGATTATTTCAAGTTGAATCTCCATTAACTAGTGTAAACTTTATTTTTTATCGTCCAAGTAATTATATGAAAGTATTATTTAATAATCCAAATAAAGGATTTTTTGGTCCTATGGATTTTGAAGGTTCTTCAAATTGGGAATTAAAAGCTAATCATGATTCTTGCTGGAGAACAGATGGTGTAGAAAATACATTACGAGAATTTCATAATTTTCAATGCAAAGAATTAGAAAGATTAGCAAATAAAACTTATGGAAATAAAATCTCTGGTGTAGATATAAGGGATAAGTTCTATAATCAACAACCAAGTTTTTCTAAAATTCAACGAATTGAGATACTAGATGGTGAAGTTTCATTATTAGGTAATGATGAAATACGTCATTTTAGTTGTAAACAAATTAATAGGTTTTTTTCATTTTATAGAATTTCATAAAATGAACGATAATTTTAAAAGAGAATGGGGAAATAGTATAATATACTATTTCCCAATCCATAATTCTATATTTTTTTTGCAAATTTTATCAATTTTAAATCTATCTAAATTATTAATTAAATCTTTTTTTAATGAAGAATCTTTAAAAGAATTTATAATTTTATCTATAAAATTCAATTCGTTAAATTCAACTACACCATATTTTTTATAATATTTTAAAACTCTTGTTTTTTCATTAATTAATAATGGAGTACCACTAGTTAATATTTCAGTAATAACTCTAGGACATCCATCTGTTCTATTTGAATTTACTATTCCAAATTTACTTTGATTTAAAACTATATTTATTTTTTCTCTATCTAATAATCCCAAAAATTCTATATTAGAAACACCATATTTTTTACATAATTCAATTCCAACTTTGCTATTATTTCCGATATGACATATTTTTAATTTTCTTAAAAATTTTTCTTTTGGTATCTGACTAATTATAAAATCTGTTCCTTTATATTTAAGTTGTGAAAAATTTGAAATAATGCATAAATCATATTTTTTTTCTAAATCTAATGGTTTAAAAATATTTTGATTAGTTGTTTTATAAAATGGAATAGAATTGTTAACCTGATCTTTTTCATCTTCAATTAAAATTTTATCATATATTCCACCATATTGAGGAAGCAATCTTTTTCCTGCAGCTAGATATAATTTTAATCCAAAAAAATTAGGATTCTTTTTTGTTAATTCACAATACTCAGGAAAACCACCTCTAAAAAAAGACATAGAAGATTTTTGAAATTTAAATATTTCATTAAAATTTTTAACCCATCTTTGAATAAATTGCTTACCATTTATATCAAATATAATATCATCATGAATAATATTAGATAATCTCCAAATAATACACTGATCAAAGATATTATTTTCTAGAAACCAAATACATTGATTTAAATAGAAATCATGACAATTTTTTTTAAATGTATTTAAGTCTAAAAAATCGTGATAATATTCTAAGTTTTTTAGATTTGATCGGAAAATATATAAGGTTTTCATTTACATTTATCGCAAATGATATAATTTCTTCCATAACTTTTACCGCATTTACATATCTTTCCTTTGTATATAGCTGGATTTCCTACAAACATATTATGCGGATCTACATCTTTTGTTACTACTGCTCCTGCTGCAACTAATGCATATTCTCCAATTACGTTTCCACAAATAATAGTTGAGTTAGCACCAATTGAACAACCCTTTTTTAAAATTGTAATCTTAAATTCATTTTTTCTGGATACTGTTGCTCTTGGATTTATAACATTTGTAAATACTGCACTGGGTCCAATAAAAACATCATCTTCAACAATTAAACCTTCATATAAAGAAACATTATTTTGAATTTTAACATTATTTCCGATAATTACGTTTGGACCTATTACACAATTTTGTCCAATAGAGCAATTTTTTCCAATTCTAGTTTTTCCCATAATGTGGCAAAAGTGCCATATTTTTGTTCCTTCACCAATTTCAACATTATCATCTATATAACATGATTCATGAACAAAATAAAGTTTTTCTAATTTTTTAAAAATTTTAATAGCATCTTTAATTTTATCAAACATATAATCCCTTTCTAAAAATCTTTTCTAATGTAAATTGGTTTGTTTAACATATCTTTTCCATAACCATAAATATCACTATGTTTTTCTAACCACCAATGAAGATACATTACATCTTCTGGTTTAATTCCCTTATTTTCAAAAATAATTTTTTTATACATTTCAAAATATAAATCATCCATATTTATAGAATCAAGATTAAAATTTCCAACAAGTCTTTCTTGTTTTCCTTCTGTTGCAACCATTCCTTCAAAATCAACTTTTAATTTTAATGCTAAAGAAACACCATGAATAAATAAATTATACCACAATCCTCCAGTAATTTTAGAATCTCCTTTATTAGAATTCATATATTTTTCATCTCTGACCATTCTTATTTTTACTGTTTCGTGTGGAAGATTCTCTAAATAATTATATTGTAAAACAATATTAATTCTGTCATCATCAATTGGGATCTGCCAGGGAAGCCATGATGGTTTTTCACATATAATATTCTTATTATTTTTTAAACCCATCTTTAAATAATTATAGTGTGTATTACTTGGACTACATATTATTAGCCAATCAAATTCATACATAAATAAATCTTCTGGTTTTTGTAAATTTGATAATACTGGATCATATATATTTACTATTCTTCCACCAATTCTTTCTATGGCTTGTTTGTGTTTTTGAAAAATATATCCTGATCCAAGAACTCCAAATGTTAACATAATTTCTCCTTAAAAATTCATTATAATTTTAACTACTAAATATATTAATTACTGTATAATAAGAAAAGAGTTTTTGGTATACTGTATTTCAGAAAACGTAAACTTCTTTTAAGCTTACTCCTCAGGAGGTGGAGTCCAATGATTCGATAACATTCTATATTAATAAAACATTTTATTATAATACTTAGCGGCCATGATGGAATAGAACTGAAGGTTGTAAATCGTTACGAGCGCAAGTTCGCAACGTACCTTCAGTTTTATTCCTAGCCATTAAAATTATTTTTTTTGTTAAATTTTAGAATTCTCTTTTCTAAAATTTTTTACTCTATTTAATGGTAATTCCATACATCTTAATCCAGTTACAGATAGAGAATATAACGTTATATATCCAGCATTATATACGTTTCTATTTAAATCTATATTTGGAGTATTTTTTATTCTTTTATGTAAAAATGTATATTTATTATCAATATTACTTGATAATAAAAATTCAGTTATAGCTCTTTTAATATAATCAATTGGATATTCATTTTTAAATTCTATTTTAATATGAAATGAATTTTTTCCAGTAAACCTAACTTTTAAATCATTTGCAAATTTAAATCTAGTTAATAAATTATATAATTCTAAGGTTGCTTCTTTAGCTTTGTTAAAATCATCTGTATCAATATCTACAATTCCAAAACCAGAATAATTATCCATTACAGAATGAAAACTCAATGTTCTTCCACTAACAATTGTATTATAATCTGATGGTGTTAATCTTATTAAACCTTTAGATTTATTTTTTCTTAAAACTGTTGTTTTATTTAAATCTGTTGCAAAAAATACAATTAAACTTTTACCTAATGTTTCTCTTAATAAATTATTTTTATTTTTTTGATAATAATTCCAGATATCTATTTCTTTTAATCCTTCCGGATAATATTCATTCGTAAGAATTATAGTTTCTGGATTTTGTGGATAAGACATTTATTTAAATCTCCTTTATTTTTTGTTCATTATATTAACAAAAACTACATATATTAATTTTTGAAAAAATAAAATTTATGGAGATATTTTATGAAAAAAAAATATGTTTCGAGTTCAGAACCATCTGCTATCCAGAAATATTAATAATTGATTAAATAAATAGAAAGGGGGGAAAATAAAATGTCGGAATCTACATTAAAGTTGATTAAATCTGATCTGGATCGTATTGAAGATTTAATATCTATGATTCCAGATTATGATGAGAAGAAAGAATTTTTAAAGTTGAGATATGAATCTCTCAAAAGATCATTCGAAAGTGTAGTAGAAATGGATGTAATTCTAAATAAAAGGTGAGAATAGTTTAAAAAATAGGCGAAATATTTTCGCTTATTTTTTCATTATAAAATCATTATCTACATATATTAATATTTGAATTAAGAGAGAAGGGTTGTTGGGTCTGATTCTCCTGGATCTCTTTAGGTATCTATTAAAACTGTGGGAGGTTTTAGTTGGATACTGAAAACTTGTTATATATTTGTTAGTATTGGCCGCTACTATACACGCGCAAAATATATAGCAACGTAAGGCGGCACACTATGGTGGTAAAAGATGCCCGGGCATACGTCCGTTGCTTTCGGGCCGAAGAGTTGGGAATGCTATTATGACGGCGTTCCATGTAAGAGGTATTATCGTACAGACAATTCAAGTTATTGAATAGTCGAAAAACTGCGTCAACCAGACTTCATGAACCCATCATGAACGCAGTTTTTTTGTTCAAATTTAAAGAATTTTTTTTCAGTATTAAGTAAGTTACTACATATATTAATTATTGAATGGAGAAGGAAGTTGTTTTTAAATTTTCTTACTGGGAGAATAGTTAGTGGTTATCCAGGAAACCAATGATGACAAGTTTAAATAAACAATTGGCCTCATTGTCCAAATCAAGGTTCGATTCCTTGACTCCATTCTTACATAATAATGAAGGGATATATAAATATATCCCATATAATAAATAAAAGGAGAAAAATATGATAGAATTTCAAGCATCTTCTAATGGTTCTGGTAATATATGGATTGAACTTCGTAATATGAGGTTTCGTAATAAACAGATTCGAAACAAAAAAACCTGGGAAAAAAAGTATCTTTTGGAGAGAAGAAGCTGGGCTTTTTACTGCAGAGAAATTTCCAAAATATCTAGGCATTTTGGAAATGTAACAATTTATCTTCATGATGGGTCAAAAGAAGTATTCAATTGTATTCTGGGATTTAAGTCTAAAAAACTTGAATCTAGATTGCGTTACATAATGAGAACTGAACGATGATATAAGGAATAAAAATAAAAGGAGAATGGAGAAATGAAAAACATCGGAATAATCGACAGAGGTGGATATTTGACAATAACAATTTCAGATGCTTGGGAATCGAAAGAAATTTCTTTTCATGCTTCTGATGTGGAATCGATCTCAAGAGATTGGTCAACGGTCAACATCAACTTCAACAACGGAACAAAAAAGCGAGTTGAGTTAACGTTTCAGTCGGATGCAATAAACTTTGAGTGCAGACTGCGAAATGCAATTGACCCTTATCGTTATCGTCACAATGTAGTTACAGAACGGGTCACCAGATATGTCCCGGGCAACAGTGATATGACAGTTGCAGCAGTTGGTGCTGGTGTAGTTGCTGTGGCTGCTGCGGCAGCATCTATCATTGATAGACTCTGCAATAAGAAGAGTAACAAACATCGATAAGGAAAAAATCAATATGAAAATGGATAGGTCTAAAAGAACGATTGAGAATTGGCAGGAGTGGTGCAAGTTTATTCGTCAACAGTTAAATAATCAGAAGTTTGACATTATCTTCGCTGGTCATCAATGGCGTCTTTACTGGACTGGTTACAGAGGTATTGACCTCTCTGATTTGGCTATTCATCTCATCGATCGGTATGGATATAGATAATAAAAAAGGAGACTCAACATCTCCTTTTTTATTACAATTTATTTTTTGTTTAAATAAATATTTTATTTCTAATTTCTTTTAAAACATCAATAGTATAATCTATATCTTTTCTTGATAATTTATAAAACATTGGTAATCTAATTGATCTATTATAAACATCTAAAGAATTAAAACAATTATCTTCTTCGTTATTATAGCAAGGTTGAATATAAGAAGAATAGGTTCCTATCTGACACTGTATCCCATTATCTTTTAGAATTTGAATTAATTTATTTCTATCTACTGATTCTGAAACTAAACAATTATATCCCTGAAAGTTATGAATATTTCCTTTACCCTTTCTAACGTATGGAGCATAAATATAATCTATTTCTTTTAATCTTTTATTCCAATATCTTGCAAGAGCATTTTTCTTTTTAATAATTTTATCTAATTTATTAAACTGAGCAATTCCAATGGCTGCAGCAATATCACTTAGTTTATAATTAAAACCAATAGTTTCAAAAACTGGAATTTCAAAATCTTTACTAATTTCTCTGCTCCATGTGTTTAGTCCAAATGATCCAAGACTTCTAGCTCTTTTAGCTATTTCATTATCATCTGTAACTAATAGTCCTCCTTCTCCAACTCCAACTCCTTTAGTTGCATGCATTGAGAAACATCCAATTTTTCCAATTGTTCCGCAAAAAGTTCCTTTATATTTTGACCCCATAGCACATGCAGCATCTTCAATAACAGGAATATTTTTTTTGTATGAAAAGTTCATAATTTTATCCATATCACATGATTGACCAAAAGCATGAACAACTATAATAGCTTTAGTTTTCTTTCTATCATATTTCTTCTTAATATCCTTTATATCTATATTATATGTTTTAGGATCTATATCAACAAAAACAGGTTTTAATCCACAATATAAAACAGAATGTCCTGTAGCAGGATATGTATAATCAGCTACAAGAATCTCACCTTTCTCGTCATCTTTATTTTCAATTCCCAGACTTAAAATTGCTAAATGTAAAGCTGTTGTACATGATGAAGTACAAATTACATTTCCAACTCCTAAATATTCAGAAACCATTCTTTCTAATTCAATATTTTTTGGTCCTTTTGTTAACCATCCAGTATCTAATACTTTTTTAACTTCTGTTAATTCATTTTTATCAATCCATAATCTTGATAATGGCACATTTCTCATTTTTTTAGTTTCTCCTTATCATATTTCTTTTTTAAATCTTGTTGTAATTTCTTAATTATATCATCTAAATCTTTTACATGTGTATTAATATATTTTTTTGAATCTTTTAATTTGTTAATAATTTCTTTTGGTATATAATCTTCTAATTTATAATCAATTGGATAATAATTTTTTTCAATAACATTTTCTGATATTCTTTTTCCTCTTTTAGCTCCAGATAAATTATTTAAACCATGTGTAGAAAATCCATATTTCCAACTATCAGAAATATTTTCATAAACTTTTAAATTATTATTGGTTATTCTTAATAATTCAAAATATAAATGTTTATCAACACCTCTCCCAAATTTTTTTAATCCAGTAATTTCTCTTGCAATTTTTAATGATATTCCTCTTTCAGATGTATCACCTCTGTATTCATTTTTACTAGTATCATATAAACTAATTTTTTCATCTTCAATATTATAAAAAATAGTTTTTGATGATCTATAACAATCATAATCTTGATCTATTAAAACATTATATTGATTTGAAAAACTTGTAGGTGGTAAATAAAAATCTGTGGCTGCAAAAGTAATAATTTTTGAATCTTCATTACAATAATTTATTAAATGTAATGTTTTTAATCCTAACGGTATCCATTTTTTTAATGAATAGTATTTAATATCAACACATCCAATCTTTTCTAATTGAGGTTTATATTTTAAAATTTCATCTAATCCAAAAGATTCTTCATTTTCTTCCTCTTCTAATATTAACTCCCATTCAAAATTAATATCTTCTTGTCTGATCATTGATTCAAATAACAACCAAGCAATGTATTTAGATCTAAACATTGGAATACAAACAGAAAATTCAATCATTTTTAATTTAACTCCAAATATGAGATTGATGTACCAAAATTAAGAATTTTCTTAATAGATATATTATTAAATCCATTAAAAACATCAAATACAGCTTTTGTTTCACCAGGCCATTGAGGATTATTTAATTGATCGAAAGCTATAATTGAACCTTTTGTCATTCTTGGTAAAAATAATTCCAAACAATATTTTGTTGGTTCATAGATATCAAAATCTAAATATAACAAACTAATTACAATATGTTTATTTTCTTCTAAAAATTTTGGAACAGTATTTAAAACATCACCTCTTATTAAACTAATTTTTTCTATATTATTAAAAAATCTAGTCTTATCATAGATACTAATAGCTTTATTTAAATCATCTTCTGAATCAATATATAATTCTCCTTCTTTACAAAATTTAGATGAAAAATCAGATTTATCATTCTTTGTAATATTTGGAAATCCTGTAAAAGTGTCAAATCCAAAAATTCTTCTTTGATGGTTTGCTGGTTCTAATATTGAACTAAAATGTGCCCAACTCATTAATCCTCCACCAAACAGAACTCCACATTCTATAATTGAACCCTGAACATCTAATACTTTTTTAAAAATTTCATATTTAGTAAGAAATCTTGACATTGATGTTCTTGTAATATATTTTGGAAAATTATCAAGTTTATCAGCAATTGTTCCAATACTATTTTCAAAATAATCTGACATGGAATTAATTTGATCAATATTATTTTTAGATAACTTCTCCTTAAAACTAGCTTTTGACTCCATTTTATTTTCCTTTCCTTTTAGCTGGCGATCCCATTACTATTTCATCATCTAAAACATCTTTTGTAACTACAGAATTTGCGCCAATTGTTGCATTTTCTCCAATTATTATATTTGGTAGTAAACAAGAACCTTGCCCAATTTTTACCCCTCTTTTAATTATTGGACCTCTTTGATCCTCTAGTTTTGCATTTCCTTTTCCCATTGAGTTATCGTTAGCAGAAGTTGTCAACATTCCTATAAATACATTATCTTCTATAATTGCATTTCCTGTAATATGACAATTATCCATAATCTTAACATTCTTTCCAATTTTGGTATTTACATTAATAGTAACACCTTGAGCAATCAGAGAATTTTCTCCAATTATAACCAATTCTCTAATACAAGCTGTATCACAAATCATAGTATTTTTTCCAATTTTTGCTCCTTTATATATTACAGAATTTGATCCAATAATACAATTACTTTCAATTGTTGTTGTTGGTAATTTATTAATATCTATTTTTCTTTTAGTTGCTCCAGATGAAAGAGGTGGTCTTCCAATAACAGCGCCAGGAAAAATAGTAACATTAGGACCAATAAAAACATCTGGATAAATAAAACAAATTTGTTTAGCTTTACTAATTCCTCTCCATAAATTCATTAAATTTTTAAAGATCATAAATTATTTTCCTAAAATAGATAATATATTTTTATATAGAATTTTATCATATGATTCCTTTGTCATTATTGCTAAACTTAAACAATATTTTGTAACCAATGTATCACTATATGGTTCATCCGATGCAAATAGTATTTTATCATCTCCAATTTTTTGTATTGCTCTTTCTATCAACCATGGTAATTTAGAAGTTGAAATATCAATAAATACGTTATCTAATTTAGAGTTATTAATTAAATTAAGAGCTTCTTCAATTAAATCAGTAGCATTACCAGCCATATGTGCTGCAATAAAATTTAAATGTTTAAAATCAGATGCAGCTTTTAATATATAACTAATATGACTTCTCCAATTTCTTCCACAATGAACTAATATTATAAAATTATCTGGAAAGGATTCAAAAATAGAATAAACTTTTTTATCAGTACAAAGTGTTGTTGTAATACTCGGATGATACTTAACCCCTTTAATTTTATTTAAATTATCTTGAATTTCTTTTTTTGTTAAATCATCATTTGGATCAATTAATAAAAATGGATAAAACTTGTTTTTATCTAATTTTGTTAATTCGTCATATTTTTTTAAAAATTCAAAATTTAATAATCTTGATTTAATAATACTAGATACATTGGGCATAATTATAGATTTATCAATTAAATATTTTTTCATTGCTTCTAAATAAGAATCAAAAGAAAAATATCTTTCAGTTTTTTCTGTTTTTCCAATATGAACATGACTATCAATTATCATAATTTTCAACCTATGTATGATTTAAATAAAAATAATTTATGGTGAGGTTTATTTTTTTTAATTATTTGAAATTTTTCTTCTGAAAATTGTAATACATCGTTATATCTTTCTATAACTTGATTTTGATTTTCAAACCATCTGACATGTCCATGTCCAGAAATATTTGGTACTGAAAAAATAAATAAAGAATTTTTGGGTATTTTTTTTATAATTTCTTTATCATTTTCTATGTGTTCTAAAACTTCAAAACAAACAAAAATCTTTCCTTTTTTAATAATTTTTTCAAAAATTTTATCATTTACTAAATTACCACATATAAATCTATAATCAGGAAACCTCTCTTTTGCTCTAATAATTGATTTTTCAGAAAAATCTAATCCAATATAATTTTTAAAACCAAAACTTTTTAAATATTTAGAAAATGATCCAATACCACATCCAAGATCAATAACAGATTCATTTAAAGAAATTTCATTATTAATTAATATTTTACAAGCTGTTGTATATAATTCTTCATATCTATACTCGCTTTTTTCCATATCAAGAATATTTTTATCATAATATTTTGATTGTTTCTCTAGTGATTTCAATTATATTTTTCCTTTGAATAATTCTTTATTGATTATATCAGTTAATTGTTTAACTCTAATATCTGTAGTATGATTATTTATTACAAATTCATATCCTTTTTTTCCAATTTTTTCTCTTAGATTAGAATGATTTAAATAATAACCAATTTTATCTTTTAAATCAATTAATCCTTTATACAATACTAAATGTTTTCCGTCTATATAACCTAATTTTTCAAAATCTTCTGGTTTATCAGCTAATAAAAAACTCTTACATGCTAAAACTTCTGTATATCTCATACTTAAAGAATTCCAAAGATTGTTACTAGTAATAATTATTTTTGATTGATTAATAATTTTAACATGGTCCATATGTTTCATTTTTTTAATAATAGCTTTAATATTTGGTATTTTTTGAACCATTTTTTGAATATTTTTTCTTAGTGGATAAGCAGATGAAGAATTAGAAAATACAGCCATTACATCTATAACTTTTTCTTCCTTTATTGGTTTATAAGTTTGTATGTCTACTGAAAATGGTAATAAATAATTTTTTTCACATAATTTATGATCAATCAAACCTTTTAATACAGTTGTTACTGGTGCAAAAATAATTTGCGGTTTATATTCTTTGTAAAAATTTTCATATGTATTAAATTTATTATTACTATCATATTGACCCTTATATTGTCCAGTTTTATCAAAAAAATCAATTTCAATATGAACTCTTTTAATATCTTCTGGTATATCATTTAATCCTTTAAACACATAACACCTTTTTGCTAAATATGTTAATATTAAATCTGGTTTTCCATATTTTTTAATTACTTCTGTTATAGAAATATTCTCATCAAAATTTTCATGACCATCTCCCCAATATATACAATCATGCAGTCTGTTAATTGAATTTAAAAATAATTGATGTCCCCAATTTTTTCTATGAATTCCATTTTTTCCTAGAATTAAGATTTTCATTATCTCTCCAATGCAACATATCTACATATTTTTTTAGAATCTTTTTTATTAGGAACTTTTTGAATGTGTTCTCTACAAGAAACATATATCATATCTTCGTTATTAAAGTTGTCATATACACCTCTTGATTTAAAAATATCAATTGGTTTGTTATATCCAAGCTCTTTAAACTTATCGGGAACTGGAACTCCAGCAGATATTACATATTTTGTTTTAAATCCAATATTTAAAAATTTTTTAAATTCAATTTCTAGATCTCTTTCTTTAGAATAAAACATTGGGTGCATTTCCAATACTATTAAACATTTTCCTTTATTATTATTTATAAAATAATCATACATTCCTTTAAATATTTCTACTTCTGCACCTTCTGTATCCATTTTTATAAAATTAGGGTATTTTTTTTCTTTTAAAAAATTTGTTAATGTTTCTGTTTTTACTTTAACTTTTTTTAAAGTTGTATTTCTGTTACTAAATAAACCTGATAAATTAGATGATTTTCCAATAAAAAAATCAGATATAGTATTAGATTCAGAAATAGCTATATTATATGCTTCTACATTTTTTAATTTATTTATCTCAATATTATATTGTAGAATATTAAAATTTTCTGGTTCTGGTTCTATTGCATAGACAATTCCATTTTTTCCACATAAATCTGATAATAATAAAGTTATATAACCTATGTTTGATCCTAGATCAATTGCTGTAAATCCTTCTTTAACTTCTTTTTTTATTAAATTTATTAATTCTGGTTCTCTTTCTTTATTTGAACCTTCTTTCATCTTTCTTAAATCTGCATGTATTCCTCCTTCTTTTGATTTTATTCTCATTTTAAATTTACCTATTTTCTTTTCTATATATTTCATTACAATTCTCCATAACTTTTAAATATTTTATAGCAGTGTTTTTTACATTTAGTTCATATGGTAGTTCTACTCGTCTTTTATCTTTACTAATTAGAATCATTGATTTTATCATTCTAGATCTTAGTTCATCAGAAACATAATTCCAATTATCTTGATATACATAATCTGGATCTGTATTTATTTTATCTCCTTTACAAATTATACAACCTTTTGTCATCAAAGACATTTCTGTTGCACCACCACAAGCGAGAGATGTTACAACTGGAATGCCTGCCCCAATTGCTTCAACAACAGTTTTTGGACAAGGATCATTTTTTGCTAAATGAATAAACATATCACCTATTTTATAAATTTTTGACATATCTTTAAATTTTGTCATTCCATAATAGATAAGATTTTTATTATCTATAATTTTATTATTATGTAATTTACCAAAAATATGTAATTTAGAATTTGGAACATATTTATTAAATTCTAAAAAAATACTAATTATTTCTTCTAATCTTTTCCATCTTCTCCATTTAGCAGAAGTTATTATATTTATTCCTTCATGTTTTTCAAATTCTCCACACCATTTATTTTGAATACCATTATAAATTATATCGAAATTTGAAGTTGTTTTTTCCGCTAAATATTTTTCACACATATTTTTAGATAAATTACTTTGATATATTAATCCTTTAGATATAACATGAGCTTTTGAAATAGGTAAATTTTTTTTTGTAAATGCAATAGCTTTATCGTAATATATTCCATCTAATCTTGTAACAATTGGTAAACCAGAATTTTGTTTAATAGAAACTAATGATAATTGAACATCACATCCTTTTGGATCTTGAGATATATCATGTCCCATTTCTTTCCAGATAGGAATCAATCTTTGAATCATTATGTGCATTTTTGAATCTAAAAATATTTTCATTAGTGTTCAACATCTCCAATTTTTTTAGCAGGATTACCTGCCCATATTTCATAATCCGGTATATTTTTAGTTATAACAGATGCTGTTGCAACTACAGAACTTATACCAATATATTTACATGAATGTAAAATAATTGCATTTGTTCCTAAAAAACATTTTTTCTTTAAAATAGTTGGTTTTGAATTTAATATAGTTTTTAATTCTCTCCAGTTTTCTTTTTTAAAATTATGACTATGTGTAAAAATATAAATTCCACTAGAAAATGCTACATCTTCTTCAATAATTATATTAGAACCTTGTGTGTCAAAATAAACAAACGGTTCTTTAGGAAATCTTGTATTTTTTGATATTTTTAATTTATATTTTCCTGTTTGTATGTAAAATGATTTTCCAAACTTAAATAAACCTTTCATTTTATTATCTCCAAAATTTTTTTAACAGTATTTTTATAGTTATTTTTATCCCATACTCTAGATTCTTTTAATTTTTCTTTTAATAATTTTTGATCACTTAATAATTTAAATAATTCATTAAATAAATCATCCTCTGTATTTACATTTATTACTGGTGGAATACAATCAATTTCCTTTAGTTTTTTAAAGCTATTTACAGATGATAATGTTACACATCCTAAAGCCAATCCTTCATAACCATTTTTTCCGATTCCGCCTACAGAAGGATTTATTTGATCTATAAAAATATGAGATTTACCTTTTCTATATAAACATTCTTTAAAATCAACTCCAACAATATGTTCATAATTAAAATCAAATTTACATTTTAATTTATCTATCGTAGATAAAATAATTGGTGTTCCTTTTTTTTCAGGTCTTTCTACTAATCCTGGCGCATGAGAAATTGTAATTATATTTTCTTTTTCAGGTATTAAATACTCCATTGGATGACATAAAAAAATATTACTACTTGATAAAGATACCATTTCTGCTTCTGCAAATTTATAATGAAAGTTATATTTATATAAAAAAATATTCCATTTCTTATAGTTCCTTAAATATTCAGTTCCTGTTATAAAAATTATTTTTTTTCTAATATTTGAAAAATAATTACAAATAACTTCTTTACCAAATTTTTTTATTAATGATTGGATTGTAGTTGGAGAGCAAATAAATAATGCATTATCTTTTTCTTTACATTTATTTAACCAAAAATTAATATTAGTTTTATCAAGTTTTGTTACAATTTTTTCTTGTCCTGTTCTATTATATTTATCATCTTTTAAACATAATAAGACACTGGGATATCCTTGACTTTTAAAAGCCCTATAAAAATTATCAGCAGCACCCCAAGCAGCATGTTTTGCAATTATTATTATCATTATTTTTCAACTACAAGAATTCTATGTTTATAATTTTCTGTTTTTGGTCTTGATTCATAACGATATGTTTTAATCTTTTTTTCTTCCATTAATCTATCTAATTCTTTATTCAACATTGGTACACTAATAGCCCACGATATTTTACCTATTTGTTTATCAATATCTACATATTCTGTAATTTCAAAAGATGGTCCTGTAAATACCACATATTTTTTAGATACTCTAATCATTTCTAAAATAGATTCATATGATCCACCAACATGCATACAAACATCAACTTGAAAAACTAAATCATATAAATTATCATCTAAAGGAATTTTCCAACAACTGCCATTTATAAAACTAACATTTTTATTATCCTTAAATTTATCTTTAGCAATTTCAATCATATATTGTGAGTTATCAAGACCTACCAATGATGAACCAATATCTTTTAAAACCCATAAAAAATGTCCAGGACCTGATCCAATTTCTAAAATTGATGGTGGTTGTGAAAATAAAGAAGTTAAACTTTTTAAAACTCTAATTATTGATTTTTTATTTTCGCCTCTCCCACCTCCTGTTTTTTCATATGTTTCATATGACCCAAATCTTTCTTGTAGTTTTAAACATTTTTCTTTATTCATCCAGCGTTCTGTTGCTTTTTTTCCCATTCTTGTATCTCCTCAATATTTTTTAATTGTAATCCTCTTCTTTGTCTTGCATCATTATAAACTTTGTATCTCATAATTTTAATAAAAATTCTATAATCTTTTTCTTTTTTTCTAATTGATTTTGTAAGATTATCATTTCTTTGTCTGTATAAATATAATTCATGATCAGTATGAATTAATTTTCCAACTTCTTCTAGTTTTAAAACTAAATCTTTATCTACTGTTTGTCTTAATTGTCTATTAACTCCAACTGTTTTGGCGTAAAATGATCTTTTAAAAACCTTAAAATGACTAATTCTAATTTTAGTTCCAAGATATGTTTCATTTTCAGATATTTGTCTGGTCTTATATTTTTTTATTTTTTGAAGGTTTTCTCTACATTCCCAATAATTACTATAAACTAATGATGCTTCAGGATGTTTTAGATGTTCATCAACCATTATTTTTAAAGAATTTTTTGAAGCTAATGCATCGTCTGAATCTAAAATTGCTATTAATTCTCCATGTGAATTTATAATAGCATCACTCAAACTTGTGCCACAACCATAATTAACAGGATGATAAACAAGTGTAACTTTATCTTCAAATTTTTTAATATATTTTCTAATAACTTTTAATGATTTATCAGTTGAATAATCATCTACTATTACTATTTCCCAATTTTGATATGTTTGTGTTATAACGCTTTTAATTGCTTCTGTAACATATTTCTCAGAATTATAACAAGACATCACTATACTGATTAAAGGATTTTTAGATATCATATGTATTTAGAAAACTCCTTTCCATTTTCAGTAAATACTAATTTTAACGGATCATGAATAGTTGTTGCAAGATATGGTTTCAATCTTGATGGTAATTCTTCTCCGCACCAAAAATCTATAAGAGATCCAATATCTAGAGCTCTGCCACCTTTAAACTTAATTAATCCTGGATAGATTCTTCCTAACTCACCTGCAGCTATCAACCATAAATCATAATCTGTCGAATGCAAATCTATTTCATTTATTACATCAGAAAATGAATTATTAAATTGGTTATCAAATTTTCCGGAAATTTGAAAAAAATTAATATCAAAATAATTAGATAATTTTTTCTTTACGTCATTTCTTGAAGTTATACAGTATATTTTTCTATCTTTTAATATATCTGGCAAACATTTTTTTATAGTAGATCCTATTATACAAGATAAAAAATTTACTTCTGGATTACAATAATTAGTATTTGTTATTCCAATTTTATCATATAATTCTTTCCACATTTTTAAACGCATAATGGTTTTACTGCTCATTTGCTTTTTTTTAATTCCTTTTGTTCTATCCCAAAATTTATCAGAGAAATAAACTTCTGGTGTATCAATATAATCACAGTAATTAGCTGATGCTGCCCAAAAATTAATTATTTTTTTAAAACCACTAACTGGTATACCTTCTTGTTCAGATATATTAATAATTTGTTTATAATCATTATTCAAATAAGCGTGTATAGCTTTTATAGTTCCATCACCAAATCTTGTTAAACCAAAAGATTGTTTATTATTAATTGCAAATTCTAACTTATTTAAAATATGTAATGTTTTTACAATATTTATTTTATTTATTATTGTCATTTATATCCCCTTTAAAAAAGGTAATTAGTTTTAACATATTTTCCTTTCTGTTTCCAAGAGATAAAACTTTTTCCCTCCCAACTATCCCCAACTTATTTCTTAATTCTTTATCTTTAACTAATTTCTCAACATTATCTAAAAATGAATAAAAATTATCTCTAGAAGAAATTAAACCTGTTTCATTGTTTATTAAATAATCTTGTGTTCCTGACATTTTACTACAATTTCCACAAACACAACATTCTGTTAACATTGCTTCCGCAGGAGCTATATGTAAACCTTCTAATTCACTTGTTGATAACCAAATATCTATATTATTATAAATTTTATTTTTTGTTTTAATATCAGGATTTTTAAAATATTTATCTAAAAATGTTGAAGGAGTACCATCTGATCCAAACATCCATAATTTAATATTATACTTTTCTTTTAATATATTATAACAATCTAATATCCAATTAGTTCTTTTTTTACTTCTTTTTTTTCCTTGATTATATAAACCGCCCAATATAATTGATTTATTATTTTCTCTAATATTTAAAGGAAAAATTTCTTCAAAATTATGACCAGGTCTAAATATTAAACTTTCAATCCCATATTGTTGTAATTTATTTTTTAAACAAATACTATTTACTATTTTTTTAGCTTTAGATTCTTTTAATATTTTAACTAAGTTTGGTTCTGGTGTATTCCACGTTTCCCAGCCACGAATCCAAATATATTTATTTTTTATTTTTGAACTATTTGTCGAAGGAATACTTTTAATACCAGTACCAATAATTATATCGCTTTTAATTTGATTAATATTATTTGTTTTTATATAAGGAACTTTTATTTTATCCCATGTATAAGTAGGATTTCCTGAATCAACTATTACTACATTCTCTCCTAATTCATTTAATGTATTAGCAGATTGAATTAATGTATGAGAACCACCATTATTTCCAGCACCTACATTCATTAAATTAATAACTATTCTCATTTATCCTCCAACTTCTATTGTTGAGAGTCCTGTTATAATATAGCCTATAAAAACTCCTGTAAAAAAACTTCCTATTCTTCCTTTTTTCAAATTATTAACAATTACATTTGGAGCAGCATCAACAATTATTCCAATATGTCCACAATGACCAAGAACAATACTAGTTATATAAGAAGAAGCTTTATCACCTTCTATAACATTTGGTGATCCTGTTATTATTGTACCAGTCATTGGTATTGAAGTTGCAGGAGGATGATTATAACATAAACCACTACCGATACAAGTTAATGTAGATGCATAAGACATTTTATTTTTCCTAGGTTATATTTTCTAAACTTATAATTTTATCTTCTAAAATTTTAACTTTTTCTTCTAGTTTTTTATTTTCTATTGTTATATTTTTAACTATAAATTGATAATTTGAAATCATCTTAATAACTGTATTTAAATCTACTTTTGTATCCCAAGATCCTGCATATTTACATTCTTGTAAAAAATGTATAAAGTTATCAGTTTGTAAGTACATCTTTAGTAACGTTTCATCTGTATATTTTAACATTATTCAATCTCCTTTACTTAAATGGATCTAAAATTGTTATAGAATTATTAATTTTAGATTTATTTGCTGTTAATAAACTTTTTGCAGTATTTAATTTTGCAATATTATCTAAAGTTCCATAAGTACCAGAAGTACTCATAGGAAGAGTTATATAATCATGACCAAAATCCCATTGAATTTTATAACCATCAATAACCGAATCATCACCAGGGATATATGAATAAATAATATTTCCAGTAGAATCTATAACATTCCAGTCAGTTATAGTTCCTGTTAATGACAACGAATCATTAAATGTTGATCCCTTGCTTAAAGTATAATCTAAATCTGGATCATACTTAATTGTTGTTAAATATAATTCCAAATCTGTAGCTACTTTACTACAAACGTTATTTTGTAATGAATCTTGTTGACTTTGAATTAGAGATATTTGAGAATCAATACTAGCGATACTATTAGTTAATTGTACTACTTGCTCTGGTGCGTCTGCAATCATTGCAGTTATAATAGGATCTGCCATTTTTTATATACCTCTATTTTAAAATTCTAATCATTTCTTTATAAACTTCTTTTGGTGAAATTTTATACTTCATATCTTCTATAAAAGTAACCTTTGTTCTTCTAATATTATAATTTATTGTATGTAATTGCTTTTGATGTCCCCATTCTAAAGCATGAACACCAAACAATAAAGATATATTTGGAATAGCTGATTGTGAACCAATAGTCAAAATAGATTTTTTCATAAATTCCATGGTTAACCCAATAAGACTTGTATTCATATTTTGATTCATAAAATTAATATCTAAAAATCTATTTCTATTATCTGGTACATAATCTGGAGATCTTCCACAAATTATAAAATTATATTTATTAAATAAATCTTCATTTTCTATAATTAAGTCATAGAAATCATTCCAATATGGCCAATTTCTTTTTAAACCTTCTCTATATCTTGGAGCTAATACAATAACTGGTTTATCATTAGTCAAATATTTATTAACTAATTCATAATTTGATAGTCTTGGTTTATATTCATATATCATTTTATCTTTTGTAAATTGATTCTTATTTGAATATTGATTTTTAGATATATCTGGATAAATTGTTTCTAAAATATTATATCTATTTTTAAACTGATTTTTAAAAGTATTTATTATGCTAAAATAATCAATTTCTTTTAAATTATCCATTCTAAAACAATTTGGTTTATATGTATCATTGTTTTTTAATCTAAGTGGAACTAATATATTAGCATATCTTCCATACATATCAAAATTTTCTGGTTTTGTTAAAACAATAAATTCAACATCTTTATTTTTATATTGTTTTTTTCTTTTCCAAATAAAGTGTGGAACAAAACGTCCAAACTCCCAATAAAGTTCACCAAGAAAAGGTCCAAATAATATTGCATCTTTCATTAATTTACCAATTATTTATCATTTGATTATTATTAAAAATACTTTTATAAAATTCATCAAACGACATAGAATTAATTTTTTCTTCCGCATCTACAAATTTTATTATTTCTTCTGGATCTCTTTGTCTTGAGTTTTTATTCCTAGTAAGAGTATTACAAATACTACCAGCTATTGAACCAGTATGTATACATAATTTATGATCTAATCCTAAAATATAATCTTTTCCTTTTGTTGCTTGTTCTAATTTAACCCAGTAATTCTGATCATGTTTTTTATTATGTCCGACTAATTGAGGAATATCTAAATATCCAATTTCTCTTGCAAAATTTGTTCTTACTGACCAAAAACCACTTCCTCCAGCTTTACCAGTATTTGCTTTAAAACCACCAATTTTTTCAACTATTTCTTTTTTTGAAATTATTCCACCAGGTAATTGTCCAATAATTTTAATATTATCCATCTTATATTTTTTTACATCACTCCATGCATTACTAAGTATTTGATCAAATTGTGGTGTAACAATTATATCATTATCAAGAAATAAAAGAAAATCATATTTATCTTTATTGGGATCTTGTTCATGATTAAATAAAAAATTATTACAAGCTACTGCCTTACTAAAAGCATTAAATGTTGATTCTTTAGTATTTACAGTATATTGAGAAATAATTTCTTTCTCATATAATACAGAAAAATACATAAAATGCTCTTGTATCATATAATTTGTTAAATTATCAAAAACGTAAATCTGTGGTTTTATAGTAGAAAATTTACGAATAGCAGAAATACATTTAGTTGTAATTGATAATCTATTTCTACAAGTTATAAAAATTTTAAACATTTAATAACCTTTCAATTTTTTCTACACATAGATCATAATCTAAATTATTATAACATGCAGAATAACCATTAAAAGAATTTTTACAAGGTTGACTTCCATGGATAAAACATGGAGAACAATTCTCTCTTGTAACATCAATGTAATCATTATTTTTATAAGTAGAAAATCTAACTCTACCAGGAAATGGACCCATAATGGAAAAAGATTTTATAGAAAGAGATTCTGCTATATGATTTAAAGCTGAATCAGTTGCAATTGTTAATTTAGACATTGATACTATTGAAATTGTATCTGATATAGTATTTGAAAATTTACAAAAATTCTTAACTTTGTCTTTATTTTCTAATTTTAAAATAAAATTATCAATATCTTTAGAATAATGTGGTGAATCTGTAATTAAAATATTATGACCTTTTGAAGTCAAAATATTTATTAATTTTTTCCATATTTCTGGATTTGGTGTTCTAATTGGAGATGAAGCTCTCATTTGAATTACAATATAATCTTTCTCATTTATATTTAATTCTTCTAAAATTTTTCTATTTTTAATAATAGATTCTTCATTGGGTTTTTGATTTGGGATCAATAGATTATCTTCAAGATTTAATCCCATCCATTTTGTAAATAGATTGTATGAACAAATATTTTCTGCTTCTTTACACCGTTCAATAACACCTTCAAATACACATTGATAATCTGAACCTGTTATTAATTCTGAAGCTTCAAATGGAAGCTCCAAAACTTTATCTACACAATCCCACTCTTTTACCATAGATTGATATTGCGGACCACATGCAAATTTAATTGTACATGAGGGATATTTTTGTTTTAGATAAATTAAATTTGGTTGGATAAACAGTAGATCACCAATACCACCTTGTCTAAAAACTAATAATGTTTTATCACTTAAATCTTCACCATTGTATTGTTTATATAATTTTTTAAATTGTATTGAAGCAGGTTTAAGAATTTCAGTATTTGATCTCATATCGTAATGTAATTGCATGTAGATCCCAGCTCCCATTACGTATATATGTTTTCTAATTAATGATTGCTGGGTAAACTTATTTTGACTATATTTTACTTCTTTGAATGTTTTTTTCTGTTTATTTTTTCCATGACTAACATTAACACATTCTGCAATTATAATATTTGGCGGATTTTTCTTTAAATCATCCAATGTATTAACCGTCTTAAAATTATCTTCTGGAATACCCAAATAATATAATTCATTTGCTGTTAACTTCTTAGGATAGAAATTTGATTCATTTGGATTATTTATATTCACTTTTTCACAATTCCTTTCTTAGAAAATTTTATTAAATTCTATTCTTTTTTCTTTGCCACCCTGACTTAACAGCAGAAAAGAATTTCTTTTTATCTTCAGGACTTAATGAGTTTGGGGAAGAAACTCCATATTTTTTTAACATCTGTTTAAAATAGTCATGATATTCTGATTCTATTAATATTAAGTCTAAAGACTTATCTACAATAGAATCTAAAAGAATAGATTGTTTTTTAGTTAATTTCATTTAATATATCTCCTATTTATTTATTATTTGTTCTAAAATTAAATTATAATCTTTTTTATTTTCCAACATCTTGAATTGTTTTCTTTAATAATCCTTGAGCAACTGCAGTCAAAGGATTTATTGCTCTTCTTACTTCTGAAATTTCAAAAGGTAATTCATATCTTGATAAAATATTTTTATATAATTCTAGAAATCCATTAGGGAGTGATGTACCTCCACTTATAATAATTGGCACAGGATCATCCAATTCTACATCTATTTTTTCATTAAATTCTTTAATTAATCTCTTAATTGAATACTCAATCATTGACTCATAGTAATAAGTTAAGGATTCTAAAACTCTTCTAATTTTTTTATTTGATTCATTTTGAAAACCTTTTTCTAAATCTAAACTTTTTTCTTTAATAGCTGTAACTCTATTTTTAATCATACTCAATGAATCTGCAACATTTTTATCTATCCAATCACCACTTCTTGAAGTTGAAAATTTAAAAGCTTCAACTTTCTTATAGGCTAATGCAACATTTACCATTCCTGCACCAAAAGAAATACCAATACCACTATATTTTTCTTTTTCACATTCTGAATAAATTATAGCCATTCCTTCGTTTAATGATGAAAAATTTACACCAATTGCAGAAAAAATTCTAGCGAATACTTTCTCATGGTATGTTATAGATTTTCCTTCATCAATTGCTTCTGCAGGTATACTATATGTTAAATAAGCATCTTGGTCTTTTATATCACCGATTAAATCTTTAATCATAATTGCTATTACATCAATTGAACTAATTTCTTTTGAAGAAATTAAACCTCGTTCCATAGGTCTTTGAACTTCTTTAGAGAAAATATTTGATAATCTAAAAGCATCATTTCCAATAATAAAAATCTTTCCATCAGATTCAACATAGTTAATATCAGAAAGATCAGAAATATTAATTTCGTCAGGGTTTAATTCTAGAAAAACATTTCTCATAATATTAACATTATTTAAATCACTTCTTGCAGCCTGAATGGTTCCTGTTCCAACATCAAAACCTATACAAAGTTTTTTAGATTTCTTAATATTTTCAGAATCTTCGATTTCTATATTAACAACCTCTTCACTCATTTTTAAACTCCTTATTTTTTAGATTTTCTAATTACGTTATCTAGATTAATTGATGGTATAAAATCATCCATGTCTTCTTCCTCATCAATTACTTTTTTATTTATACTAATATTTTGATTATTAGAATCATTATTTGAACTGCTTAGAAATTTTAATAATAATTGTTCTATATTATTAATTGATTCTTTTTGATTATTAAGCGCGCTTATAATTTTTCCTTGATCAAAATTATTTTCAATATCATCATTATTTTTCAACGCTTTAATTTTTTCTTTTTCTTTTTTTATCCTATCTTCATCTACTGTAATAATATCATATTTTTCAATTCCATTGGATTTTAACCAAGAATTAATAAATTTAATATCTAATTTTGTTATATCTAAAATTCCTGGACTTCTAAATTGAGTTATACCAGGTATATTTAAAAATAATCCAGGATCTTTTATTATTAATTTAATACTCATTTATTTCCACCTATTTTGAGTTTCCTCAATTACTTCCTCAGTTTTAGGATAAACTACAATTTGTTCATCTTTATTTAAAACACGAGAAATTGTTTTTTTCATTTCTGATGGAACAAGAAGTTCAATTTCTCCAACACTTTGAACCCATTTATAATCTTGGTGTTCTTTTGATAATTTAATTTTTTGATTTGGATTTGTCATTTTACATAAAAAGTTAAATTGTGTTGATTTTCTAGAACCACCATCAGCTAGATATTCATATTTATCTATGTATTCAATAATATCTATATCTAAACCAGTCTCTTCTTTAACCTCTCTTTTTAAACATTCTTTTAATTGATTTTCATCCCCTTTATCGCAGCGACCTCTTGGATACTCCCAGACATTAGGCCAGTTATCATCTTCTGATCTCTGTATTAATAAAACAGATTTTGACTGTTCATCATTTACTTTAATTATAACTGCTCCTGTAACATTAACTTCTTTTTCAACTTCTGAATCTACTCCCATTAAAAATTCTTGATATAATTTCATATTTATCTCCTATTGATATTCATAAATATATATTTCTAAAATATCATTAGTTTGTAAAGATACATATACTTTATCAACTCTAATTATTGTACCTCCAGAAACTATTGTATAATGATCTCCATATTTTAGTTCTCCATATTTTCCAACAAATTTTAATAAATTATGATCAGTAACTACTTCTGGTAAATTAATATCAATAGTGGTAACAGAAGTAGCTTCAGAATCTGTTACTATATGATAATACCTAGTTTTAAATACTCTAGTTTTTCTATTATCAATTGTTGCTTCATCAGGAAATGTTATTGTTGAATTTGAAGTTGAATCTAAACCATGATCAATATTTGAATCAAATGAATCTATATCAACTGAAATTTCATCTGATTCAGAATATACTTGATTTGAAGAATAACAGGATCCATATCCAACATTAACTGTTAATTTTTCTGCTAAATAATCACTTTCTAAAATAAGAAAAGTTGGAATTTCAATTTCATAAGAAATTGTAAAACCTAATTTCCAATCTGGTAAACCTTCAACACCTCCTAATTTAGAAGATGAATCTGTAATACCTGTTAATTTATATCTTGGTAAAATAGTACAAGGATATACTAATTCATTTGTATTTGCTGTTTTTATTAATTTACTATAAGCTTCGTCAATATTTATTGTATATTGTAATCCTGTTACATCATTATTATAACTGTAATTATAAATTTCTTCTGGTAAAATAATAAAAGAATTAAACCATCTTGGATAAATGAATCTTTCTAGTCCTCCAAAGATTAGATTTAAATATACTCTCATATCACAATATTCATAGAATGATGACATAAGACCAATAAAACTAAATTCACCAATCATTCTACCAAAAGCAACAGTTATTAAAACATTTTTATCTTGATAAATTGGTTGATACATATATTTTACAAGACCTGGAGCTAGATTTGGAAATCTATATAGCATTTTACCATAAGTTTCATCAAATCCAAAATCTCCACTTGGATCTAAAATTAATCCTGGTCTCATTGGTTGATCTGTTTCTCTATTATATTTAGCTTGTTTATTTAAATATTCTACAGCTTTGTCATATGTGGCAACAACTTGCCACTCAAATCTTGGGTAAAGATAATCTCCAAAATATGATAATGTATCTTTAGCAAAACCTGCAAAAACATTATGTATCCAATAATAGTTATATCTAGTTTCAATTTTATCTGAATCTGCCATTTATGAAATCCTCAATCTACTCTATTACTATGACCTCATTATTAGGTATTTTTTTATCAACTTTTAATATTTTACTTTCCTTACTTTCTTTAGAAAATTCTTCAATTAAATCAATAGCTGATGATGTTGAGATTTGAATAGCACTACTTCTTACGATTTTCTTTTGTAATTTGGTAACTATATTTTGTCTTTCAGCTATTAAAAAAATAAATTCATCTGTATATGATGATAAAGTAAAACAGTATAAATTTAAGTTATCAAAAAAAGTAGAGTTTTCAACTACAATTTTTGACATTGTTAAAGTCTCATTAAATAAAAAATTTACATCTAATGTATAATCTGGTTTTATCTCTTTAAATTGATTTATAATATCCAAAGATTGACTTCTATAACTATGTAAATTTAAAAAAGTTTCACAGAATATTGAAGATTCTATATTCTTAAACATATTAACTTTAATTCCATATTTTACATCTTTAGATTTAGATTGAGAAAAATCAGAATCTACGCTAAAAAGTAAAAAAGATGATTTATTATTATAATATAAACCAACATCATAAAATCCATCTAAAAATGGTAATCTAATTGTATAATTTCTATTAAATGATCTTCCAAGTTTTAAACTCACTTTTATCTCCTTTTTTATTCAAAACTTAAATCCCATTCTTCTGTATTTTCTTTATTTGAGCTAGGTGGAAAAGTTCCTCTATATTTTGCAATGATTAACTCTTTTGTTAATAAACAATCTTCTAATTTTGTTCTAAATGTAGTTAATGGTTCTTTTTTATCAACACTTTCATTCCAAATATATAAAGTTTTAATAATATTTTCACCTAATTCATCTGCATTAAATTGATTTACAAAAAAGTTATAATTCTCAAATTTTAAATCTTCAATAAATTTAAAGAATTCATCTCTATAAGTTTCTGGAATTTCATTATTAAAAAATTTAACTGTTTTTAGAAGATTGCTTATTGGTTCTTTCTTTGTTTCAACCTTTTCTTTAACTATATCTTTTCTATGAAAAATATTTAATACAGTTTCTGATACAGGTATATTTTCAAGAATTTTAGTTAAAGTTTCACTACCTTCAGATACATCAATACCAATTTTTTCATAAACTTCTAATGGAACAAGTTCATTTATAATTTGTTCTATACTAAGATTATTATTAGATTTTATTCTTAAAAATCCAGTTTTATACATATCCTCATGTTTACCATTAATATTTATAGATAAAATACCTTTACTAAAAACTTTTTCATTTAATTCATTACAAAACTGTTTAATATCATTTAAATTAATTTCATCAAAATCATTACTTTTTAAAATATTTTGATAATGATTAAAGAAACCTAATTCACTATATTTCTCAAAATTTGTAGCAATATTATTAAATAAAATTTTACTATTAGATATATCAATAAATGAATATACTATTGGATCTAAGAAACTTCTTAATTTTAAATAAAATAATGAACCATTTTTATTAGCATCTGATTCTCTTGATTCCATTCTACTTCTAAAAATTTTTATAAATCCAGCAATTAATAGAAGATCACAAGATAAATTAACATTTAATAAATCAACTGGACCTGAACAATTATATTTTAAAATTTGAAATCCGCTTGGAATTGAGGTATTTTTAGTTAAATATAAATTTAAATATAAATCATGACTTACCTTTGAAATATATAATAATGATTTTAAATCCTCTTTTGATATATTTGGTAAAAATGAAAAATCATTACTTAAATTCATGCTTCTTCTAAAACCTTCAAACATAGTAATCATTGGATCTGGTCTAGTACTTGAAGATATTAACATTGATTCTAAAACTGATAAATCATTAGTTAAAGTTTTGGTAACTAATAAACTATTAATTTCTAGATTTTTAGGTTTTTCTTCTAGAACAATCTTACTTTCAAGATCTGGAATATTAATATTTTCCATATCTTTACCTAAAAATTTATCAAAATCATCTATAGTTTCACTTATTGGATTTGGTATTTCATCTATAGTTTCATTATTATCAATTATAGAGTTATTTGTTAATAATGGATTATTTACTAAATTAGATGGTAAAATCATAATACCATTTTTAATCATTTTATTTTGCTCTAAAATTTCTGTTAATAAATTTCTAGAAGAAAAGCTAAAAGAAATATTAACAAAATCACTAATAAAATATTTTAAAATTCCAATAGAAAAAGCAGAAAAAACTGAATATGGAACTATTACTTTTGCAAAATCACTATTACTATGTATTACTGAAATTACAACTACTCTATCTCCCATATTTTGAATTGTTACAAATTCAAATTTTAAACTTCTATCATACTGATATTTCTTTAATAGAATATTAGATCTCCCTGTTGAATATATTGTTTCTACATTTTGAAGTATTTCCTTAATTGACATAAACAAATCTACTGAATCAATATAGTTTAAACTACACAATCTTCTTAGGTAATTTTCTCCAATAACTGATATATGTAAACTTGGAGCTGAAAATGATTTATAATCAGTTGTATTATTACAAATACTTATTTCTAAACTACCTCCTGAATTATAAGTCTTATCTTTATGAAAAATCATATTTTGGTTAAAGTAAACTCTTTCTATATCGTTTTGATTCATCTTTTTACACATTCCTTTCGCATTGTCATCTAAGTTGAATTTTAAACTTATTATTGAATTACTACTATCTAAATGTTTGTTCTAATATTTAAAAATTTTTTCTTTAAAAAATTTAAATACAAAGATGAGAAAGTCCTACTGAAAGAGTGCCCGCACCAGGCGTGGTCGATTGAAGTAGAGGACTTTCTCTATTATTTGTTTTTTAGATTTTCTCATTTTTAATTAGAACAAATTACTTTAGTACTTTAATTTTTGTTCCTATTAATTTAATTATTATCTTAGATTTTAATCTAGGGAACGGCGTACTGCGCGGGGGCGCAACGCATTCCTACTTACGTTACATTAAATTATTTTTGATTCTTAGATTTAAATTTTTATTCTAAGTTTCTCCTCCCTCTCAACCAAGAGTTTGTTCTAATAATAAAAGAAAGTTTCCTAAATTTTTATTTCTAAATTATTTCTAGTTAAAACTTAATTCAATATGAACAAAAAATAAATCAGTTTTTACATAAATTACTACATATATTAATATTTAGAAAAAGGAGGATATAAGTCTTTACGTTGTAAAAAAGAAAAACAAGAAAGGGAGGAAAGAGAAATGATCAAACATTTTATATTTCCGAGCATAGCTTGGTTAATAAAATTATTTTTGTTGTTATGTTGTGTATCTTTAATTACAGTACAACATATTGAAACAACAAAAATTTGGATTCCATTGAGAGGCCCAGTTGAAGATCAAAAAATAACTATGATAAAAGAAGATCTTAAAAAACTGGGTGCTCCGGAAAGAAATCTAAACTCATATAGCAAGTCGATTAAAATAGCATCAGAAGCAAGTAATATAGATGACAGAATTTTAACAACTGTAATTTGTAAAGAGTCAACTTTTAAAATAAATGCAAAATCTAAAAAAGGATATAAAGGGTTAATGCAAACAAGAATTGCTTCAATGGAGCATCCAGAGGTTGATATTATGATGGGTGCAAAAGAGTTACAAAAATGGATTCTACATAGAAAGGGTAATATGGAATATGCATTGGCTTCCTACAATGGTGGAAATAAACCACCAAAAGAATCATGGGATTACGCAAATAAAGTTATAAAAATAGCTCAATCATTATAAAATAAAATTCAGAAAGGATTAAGAATCATGGAAGAGAAATTTATTATCAACAAAGGGAAATCACTGTGGATTAAATTTCAAAGGGCTAGTACATTGTTAATAATTATATTCGCTATTGGTTTTTATTGTGGTCAACTGTATACAAATAAAACCAATAATGATCTAAGAGAGGAAGCTATCAATCTCAAAGCAATGAGCTACCTAGATTCAAATTATCAAATCACATATCTTGGTCCAAGATTGAGGTTTGATAATTCGAGACAAAATAAAGTTTCATCTCCTGTTATACCTTCAGAAACAGGTGAGAAAAAATAAATGGATATTTCACTTACAAACGATCAACAGTTTGTATTTGAAAAGATCATGGGGAGACTTGGTTATAAACAATCTTCAACCAAGTTCTCCCCAGATTTTAAATACATTACAGTTGGTGGATATGCAGGAACAGGTAAAACATTTTTAATTTCAATAATTAGGAAAGAAATTTTTAATCATAATAAATCATTAAGTGTAGCATTTGTTACTTTTACTGGAAAAGCTAGTAGTGTTTTAAAAATAAAATTAACTGAAAATGATTCTGTTTTTAATCATGATTATTGTGGAACTATTCATTCATTGATTTATAAACCAGAATTAAAATATGATAAAAATTTAAAAAGAATGGTTGTTTTTAAATGGATCAAAAAAGAAAAATTAGATTTTGATTTGATTTTTTTAGATGAAGCATCTATGGTTAATAAACAGTTATGGGAAGATTTAATTGGTTATAAAATTCCAATTATAGCTGTAGGAGACCATGGACAATTACCACCCGTTGGAGATCAATTTAACTTAATTGAGAATCCACTTTATAAATTAACTGAAATAAAAAGACAAGCTTTAGATAATCCAATTATTAGATTAAGTCAAGATGTTAGGACAGGAAAAGAAATTCAATATGGTTTTTATGATAATAATAACAAGAATGTTTTTAAATTATCATGGAATTCAATTGAATGTAAAAATATTTTTAATAATTTAAATTATTTAGATGATGATATGATAATTTTATGTGGTTTAAATAAAACAAGAGCATCTATAAATAAAATGATTCGACAAAAATTATGTTTTAATAATGTTGAACCTTATCCTGGAGAAAGAGTTGTATTTTTAAAAAATAATTATGAGTCTGGTGTTTTAAATGGGATTTTAGGAAAAGTTTTATTTTTTACATATGAAGCAAAAAGTATTTATAATTTATCAGTTTTAATAGATGGATATAAAGATCCATATTCAGGTTTAGTTTCTGATATATGTTTTGGTAAAGAACAGTATGATGTAATGATTGATTTTCATGATAAGAAAATTAAAAAAGTAATTAAAAATTCAAAGTTTGGTACAATTGATTTATGTGATTGGGGATATTCTATTTCAACTCATAAAAGTCAAGGCAGTGAATTTAAAAAAGTTGTATGTTTTGTAGAAAGATCATATTACTGGGATGATGAATATATGAAAAAATGGTTATATACTGCAGTAACTAGAGCAAAGGAAAAATTATTTATTATTACACCTTAGAAAGGAATTTATGAAAGAGTTTAAAGTTGTTCGAAATTGTGAATTTATAATGGTAGCAATTGTTATGATTTTAGCTGCAATTTTCTTTAACTGGAAATTATCAATAATTTTGTTTTTAACTATTTTTGCATCTAATATTTCTAGTTCTAGAATTAGACTACAAGAAAAACTAAGATATAAAATATGGCCATTTTCAGGATTTAAAAAATGAAGAAAATAATTGATATAAAATATTTAGGAATTCCAAATATATGTTTTTCTTTAACAGACCCAAATGATTCTAGAGAGAAAGGTTATTCCAAACAAAGAAAAGAAAGAGGATTCGATAATAGTGAATTATGGTCTTTGGATTCTACAATAACAAAATTTATTTTACCTAGATTAAAAGTTTTTAGAGAAATTCAAGCGGGTCATCCTGGTTGTGTAAAAAATGAAAAAGAATGGAATAAAATATTAGATAAAATAATTAAAGCATTTGAAATAGCTGATTCATCTATCTCAGGTTTAATTAGTGATGAAGAATATAAAGATTGGAAAAAAGGAATGAATCTTTTTGTAAAATATTATTTTTGTTTATGGATTTAAAAATGAGAGAAACAATAATTTGTAGATTATCATGGTTGTTACTTTTTTCATTTCATCTAACTGCACCAATTATTTTATTTTTAAAATATGGTGATATTGATTTTAGTATTGGTATTTTTTCTCTTTCCTTTCTTTTATTACCATTCTCTATCTATATAAGTATGATTTTTTATACATTTTTTATTGAATTTTATTTCTCAACATGTAAACATTCTTTTAAAGAAATTGAAGATGATATAAAATGTTCTAAATGTGGAGTTATATCTAGAAATCCTCATCATAATGATTGGTGGTGTAAACATAATTTTATAACTAAAAAAGATTTATGTTATTCTTTTTGTACCAACTGCGGAAGATTGGTAACTTCTCATTTATGGGGAATAAGAGGAAGTGGACACTTTCCAAGTAATATTTTTTCTCCTATGTATATAGAATCATGTAAAAGATGTGGTGTTCGTAAACATTTTCGTAAATTTTATTAAGGAGAAATATGACAACAATAGAAGAAGCAGCTAAAATTTTAGATACTAAAATTGAAAGTTTAGATAAATTTAAAGTAGTTGATGATTTTAATGATAATATTTTAGAAGGTTTTCTGTGTAGAGAACCAAATCATAAATATGGCGCTTTATTTTTAACAAGAGTAAATGATGAATATTGTAAACAATTAATATATTGTACACCAAAATTAGAATATCCTTTTGACAGAAAAGGCGAATATCATTTTCCAGAATGTAAAGAAATTCAATTTTATGAAAAAGTAGATGGTACAAATATTTTTTCATATCATTATTATTACAAAGATGTTGAATATATAACTTTTAAAACAAGATTGACCCCAGTTGTAAAAGATCAAAAGTTTGGAACTTTCAAATCAATGTGGAAAGAGTATTTAAAAGAAAATGATTGGGCTATGCAAGTTATAAAAGATAATCCACTTTTTAATTTATCATTTGAACTATTTGGTTTAAGAAATCCAATAACAATTCAATATGATGAGTTGTTAGAAGTTAATTTATTATTTGGCGTAAAAAGAGGAAGTTCAATTATTAAACCACCAAATGAATTAAATATTTCAGATAAAGTAAAGATACCAATGAATTATACAATGGTTGGTGATGACAATTTATCTGATTTAGTTGAAAGATATAATAAACATAGAGAACATATGTCAATAAAAAATAAAGAAAAATTAACCATTGAAGGAATGGTGCAGTATTGTCATGTGGGTTTACCAAGTTGGAAAATGTTTAAATGTAAACCAGAAGAAATAGAAAAAATACATTGGACTGCTTCTGGATATATACCAAACCTGTCCTTATTTAATACTGCATTAAATGTTTTTGAAAGTTATGATAATCCAACAATTAATGATTTTGTAGAATTGTTAAAAGAAGAATATCCAGATACAATTATAATAAAATCTTTACCAAGAATTCAAAATAATTGGGAAAAGGCTGTAAATAGAATTGAGTTTACACAAACTGTAAATGAAATTTGGATGTTGGCTAAAAAAGAAGGACTTGATATTACAAAAGATAAAAATGAAACAATGAGATTTATTTCAAAATATTTTCCAAAAAATATTATGAATAAAGTAGGAGGAACGGTTTTAAGATTAGCTGGATTATTATAAAAATAATGGAGAATAATGATGAAAGTTAACAAATTTAGAGCTAAAATGCAAGATGAAAATTATAAAGGATTTTTCGCTTATAGTATATATCCAAGTGTATCATGGTTTACAAAAGATCATATTCTTTATCCAGGTAAAATAGATTATGATACAGTTGGACAATATATTGGAATTTCAGATAAATATAAACAGGATATATTTGAAGATGATATTATAGAAGAAGGATTAATAGGTGAAATAATATGGGATGGAAATGGTATTATTGAACTACTTCCTAATGGTTTAGTTATCATGTCACCTCTTCATACAAACTTAAAACAATTATCAACAGGTTTGGTAAAACTAATAGGTGAAGGAGTTGATAGTGTTTTGGATAGAATTGCAACACCTGGTTATTCAGAACTTAATTTAAATTGTTATGATGGTTTATTTTGGTGGTGTGAGGATATTAAGATAATAGGGAATAAATATCAAAATCCTGAATTAATAAATACAGGAGCAAAACTCAATGTGTAATTATTTACATGAAGATTCAAAACCAATTGATGAAGATGGAATTGGATATAAAGTATTTTCAAAAATTTATGGTGAATATAAAACAGCATTTTTAGCAAATGATTATCTAAATATTTATAGTGAAATAGTTGATCCTAGAAAAGAAAAAATAATCTGGAATAATGATAAATATGAGGATACAGGATTTTGTTTCTTTATAAGTAAAGAAGAAGCTCTTAGGTTTTTAAATAATCCAAATACTATATCAAGATATTTTGTACTTGCAGAAATAAAATATAATAAAGGATTGGGTAAGCATCAAGAAGATAGAATACAAGCTTCAGAAAGATATGAAACAGGTCTTTGTAAAGAATTTATAGTTTCAAAAGAAATTTCTTATTAAGAAATTTCTTAAAAAATGGGAACTTTTGTTCCCATTTTTTTGTTAGAATTTTTTTTGTTTGTATAGAACAAAAAAATAAAAAGAGAAAGGAATGATTATATGGCAATAGAAATGAGTTTTTCTCAATGTCCACAATGCGGTTTATCTCATCCCCCAATAGCTTCTGGTGCTAGGTGTCCTATGGCGAAAGAAAAAGCTCCATCTGGAGACGTTATAGACTATAATGCTTTTTTTAAATCTTTAAGAGATATTCTAACTAGTCAAATTCATAGTAAAAATATTAAAGATACTAAAAAATTTTTAGGGAACATATTAGTGAGGATAACGAAAATATCGGAGGAATATAAAGAAAATTAATGACTTCAAAAAAAGATTTAATAAAATCTAAATTAGAAGAGTACGGAATTGAAGTTTATAAAGATTTTCAATTTAAAGATGAAGATATAATTATGTCTGAAAATATGACTATATCATGTAAAAATAATGATTTATTTATAAATTTTCATGTTGTTACAAAACCATCTCATTCTGCTAGAATAATTTTAATTCTAAAAGATATTAAGGGAATTGAAAATTTTACTGTTGGAAACGATTATTTATTTGATGAAACAGGTAAATTTATAGATGGAGAAGAGGCTTATAAATATCATGAAGATATTTTAAAAAAAACAACAATTTCTAAATTTATGGATGAACAATCACAACTTTATTATTTAAATAATGCAAAACCATATCATTGTTAGGAGACTATATGAAAATTGAGAATTCATTGTGGGTGGAAAAATATAGACCTAAAAAAATAAAAGATTTGATACTACCAGAAAATTATAGAAAAGATTTTGAATCTTGTATCCAAAGAAAAGAAATATCTCATTTATTATTAAGTGGATCACCAGGAAGCGGTAAAACTGCTTTAACTAGAATTATTTGCTCTGATGAAGGAATTATTTTAAACAGAGAAGATAATGTATTAGAAGTAAATGGATCTGCAAAAGAGACTAGAAGTATTACATATGTAAATGATGTTATTGAACCATATTTAAAAATTCCTCAAGGTAGACCTGATAAATATAAAATTGTTTTTATTGATGAAGCTGACTTCTTAACTGATGCATCATTTTCCTCTATGAGAAATATAATGGAAAAATATTCAGCTCATGCAAGATTTATTTTTACATGTAATTATATATCTAAAATACCAGAAGCAATTCAATCTAGATGTCAACATTATATTTTTAAACAGATGCCTGTTGAATTTGTTTTAGATTATTGTAAAAATATTTTAACAAAAGAAGAAATAACTTTTGAAGAAAAAGATTTAAAATTTATAATCGATACTTTATATCCAGATATTAGAAGAATTGTTAACTCAATTCAAAAGTGTTCATTGACTGGAAAATTAAACTCTGATAGAAATGTATCTTTATCAACTGAAAAAGTAATTATCAGTAATATTGTTGAAATTATAAGTTTCATACAAAATAGTGAAGATCATAAAATAAATGCGGTTATAAATAATCTAGTAAAGGTTTTAGGAGATTTAGATTTAGATTTTAGAGCAATATATTCTGATTTATTTTTTAGAGATAATGTTCCAACTACTGCTAAAATTATTATTAATAAGTATAGTAATAGTCATGCAGATTGTCTATTACCAAATATGCATTTTCTTGGAATGTTGTTTGAAGTAATTCAAGCTTTACAGAAGTATAAATCATTAATAGGAAAAAAGTAATGAAATTATCAGATTTTCAAATTGAATCAAGAACAAAACTTAGATCATATATTATTTCTCATTTTTCTGATTCATATTTAAAAAAACATGAATGTATAATTTGTCATGGAACCGGTCTTGATAAGGTTTACAAAACCCTTGGGGGAAGTTATTGTGGAGATTTAGATTCATATTGTTTTAAATGTAATGGTATTGGATATATAGATTTGGAAATTAATGGAATGTTGAAATGTTTTAAATGTAATGGTTCTGGTCGAATTAGTGATTCTTTTGGAAATCCTTTTTGTAATCTTTGTAAAGGTACAGGATTAATTAATTGGCTTGAAAATGTTTTAGGAGATTAAAATGTTTTTAGAAACAAATCAAGCTTCAACTGTAATTAGAATTAGAGATTTTATAGAAAAAAATAATTCTAAAAAAGAAATAAATAAATTTAAATGTAAGATATGTGGTGGAACAGGATTAAGAGATTATCAAAAAATGTCAGATGAATCTGGATATTTTTGGCCTGGAGAATATTGTAATACATGTAATGGAATTGGATATATAAATGTTAATAAAATTAATTCAGAATTTTTTTATTGTTACAAATGTAAAGGAAAGTGCTTTGATGATAAAATGAATGAATGTTCTTTTTGTAAAGGAACAGGATTTATTAATTGGATAAAGAATGTAATAGGATAATATGATAGGAATATATCAAGATTCATTTTTAAATTATTTAAAAGAATTTCTTGGAGATCCAATAAAAGTTTCAAGTAAAAATATAATTTGCAGATGTCCATATTGTGAATTTAATGAAAGAAAAACACACTATCATCTATATATTTCTACAGAAGCACCAATGTTTCATTGTTTTCATTCTGATTGCAATAAATCTGGTTCTATAGCTAAACTTTGTAATAAATTAGAGGGTAGAGATACATCTGAGAAATATATTGATAAAGAAAAAATTAAAGAAAAAGAAAATACTAATGTTAAATTTAGTTTACCACTACAAAAAAATAAGTTAATAATTCCAGAATTAAATGAAGATCAATTCAAACTAAAAACATTATATTTAAAAGGAAGATTAAAATATTCAGTTCATAATTTAAAAAATGTTAAAGGTTTAATATTTGATTCTGATAAATTTATATTAGAGAATAAGATACCTATAAATGATAGATTATTAAAAGTTAAAGATTTCTTACAATCAAATTTTATAGGATTTTTAACAGAAAAAGAATCATTAGTAGTTTTTAGAAATATAGATAGTTCGTCAGATTTTAGATTTTTTAAATTATTTATAGATCAAACAAGATATTTAGATTATTATAAACTTCCTGGTGGTAATTATAACTCAAACCATGTAGTTATAGGAGAAGGAATATTTGATATTTATAATGAACAAATATTTGACTATACTTCATTAAGGAATAACACAAAATTATATGCAGCAGGATTATCTACTTCATATGAATCTTTAATTAAAAGTTTAGTTTTCAATGAAAAATTATATAGGATAAATGTTTCTATTTTATCTGATAGAGGTATTGATTTAAATTACTATAAAAAAATTAAAAGAAATAATTCTCATATTATTGATATTATGAATATTTACTATAATAAAGATGCAAAAGATTTCGCAGATGGATCAGTATCTGTAGAAAAATTTATTTTATAAAATTAAGACTGGAGAAAATAAAATTGAATAACATTCATCCAAAAGATCGAATTAGACAAATCTTTGAAAGCACAATTGATTCAGGATTAACACACACCGGAAATATTGACGAAATTGACTTCTATTCTTTATTGTGTAAATCTACTTCTAACAATCAATTATATAAGATTTTTAGCTGTAATTTAATAATGTTTAAATATACTTATGAGAATGAAGATTCAATTTTAATAATTTTTTCAATTCCAGCTTCTCTAAATACAGAAAGTATAAGTGTAAATCAACAAGATAATAAACATATTTCTGAAAGAATAATGGATATTTTAAAAATTGTAGAAGAGTGTTTTATAACAGTTGATTATATGGATTTAAAAAATATTAAAGAAGAAAAATTTTTGTATATGGTTATTGTTAAGAAATTAAAGGATAATGAATGAATTATACAGAAAGATTAAAAATATCAGTTGACGGAGATGAAATAACTGATTTTTATTCAAAATCAAAAGTATTTATAGCTAGAGGATATAAAAGAATAGTTATTGGAGAAAGAGGACCGTATATTGAATTTGAAAGAAAAAACTTTTCTTCAGAATCAAATTTAATTATTCCTTTAACTGAATCATGGAGAACTAAGTCAAAAAATGTATATTATGTTGAATGGAGAGCTTGTCCTAATTTAGATAATATAAAAGTTTATTTTCAAAAACGAGTAGTTGATTATGCAGATTATAAAATTGGAAAATTTTATATTTCTCCATTTGATTTATATGTAAATAAAAAACCCGTGATTTCTAAAAAAGTAAAGGGAACATAATAATGGATTATTGTTTTTTTTGTGAAAGAATTGTTATTCCAGAAGAGGTAAATACATATAATGAAATAATAGAGTTTTTTAAAAAAAATTCTATTCCATTTACATTTAACCATACAAAATTTAGTTTTAAATTAGGAAAGAAAATTATATGTACACAATGTAAAAATGAAATGCAGAAGATTTTTGAATATGAAGAATGTGATTGTGAAGAGTGTAAAAACCAAGATTAAAAAAAGAAAGGATTGGAAATAAGAATGGAAAGACAAGTAAATCTAGATACAGTAAAGTATGAAGAATTTTTGAGAATTTTATTAATTTTAAAAGATATTTGTAATGATGTTGATATTAGAGATGGTTTTATTAGACAGAGATCAAATGATAGTGCAACAGTATTTGAAATTGATTTAACTTCAATTATCTCAGATATAAACCTTCCAATTAGTGAATTAAAAAATAAGTTAGATATTCTTAAATGCTTTACTGGTGGAGAGGTATCGATTTCTACAGATGATGAAAGTTTTATGATATCAGATCAATATTCACTAATAAAAATTAAAAATCCAATTCTTGAATTTATGGATAATAAATTTCTTACACAGGAAGAATTATCAAGAGTAATTTCTCCAAATCAAGAAGATTTAATTATTTCAACTCAAATTTCAAAAAAGATTTCTGATAGAATGAGAGTTATAGCATCCAGTTTTCATATTAATAGTGTTCAAACAGTTTTTGAGGGTGAAGTAGCTAGTATTTCTTGCTCAACTCAGTCAAAAGACAATTTTGCTAAATTCGTAAATGATATAGTTTCAAATAAAGAATTAAATCATTCTGCAAATTTAGTAATAACTCCATTTATTATTGATCATGATGGCGATATTAATTTTGAAATGTTTGATTCTGGAAATAATGTTGTTATTAATACATTCTCAACCACCATTGGAAGTATTAATTTAAATCTTTACACAAGAGCGAGTATAGTGGAAAATGAATAATTTTGAAGAAATATATACTAAAGTTTTAGAAGATTCAGGTTTTAAGGATATTACTTATGACAGAAAAACAGGTTTTTGTGGAACATTACTACCATATAGTAATATCAGACCATTTCAAAAAGAAAAAATTAGATATTACAATATTACAGCTATAATAACAAAATTAATATATACTCAATTAGATAAAATTGAACCTGTTGTAATAAATTGTGAAAAGGAGGAAGTTTTATTGTGATAATTGGATTAGTTGGAAAATTACAATCTGGAAAAACTACAGTTGCAAATATTCTTAAAGAATTTTATCCTAGTTCTATTAAAATTGCTTTTGGTGATGCTGTTAAAGAAATGATTCTTAAAGCTGGACTATGTACAAGAGAAGAATTATGGGGAGTGAAAACTGATTTTTCTAGATTAATGATGCAAAAAATTGGTACTGATATTATTAGAAAACAGGTTTCTAATAATTTTTGGATAGATAAAATGAGAGAGAAAATTAATCATATATTAGAATCCAAATCAGATTCTGTTATAATTATTGATGATGTAAGATTTATAAATGAAGCTGAGTTAGTTCGTAATTTGAATGGTAAATTAATTAGAATTGTAAGACCGAGTTTACAACAAAATAAGAAAGAAAATCTTCATCTTTCAGAAACAGAACAAGATCTTATAAATGTTAACTTTGAAATTATAAATGATAGTAGTTTAGAAGATCTTAAAACAAAAGTTTTTAGTAAATTTTAACGGAGATAAAACTCAAGTGAATCCAAGTATTCTTAGTTATTATCCAACATATTCTATATTAGATGAAGTATTAACATGTGGTAATTATGATACCTTAAATTTATATATTGACGTTAAAAATGTATTACAATCATTATACATGCAACATACAATAATTGAAATAGTTGAAAATACACTAAGTTCAAAACATACTGATTCATCTGTATTTGAATCTATATTAAAATTTTTAGCTTTTCATAAACTATATGCTGCTAACAGAAATATTAACATTAATTTTTATTTATTTTTAGAAACAGGTAAATCAAACTATCATTTAAATGTTTCAAAAAAATATAAAATTAGAAGAAGAATAGATGATCTATATGGTTTAGATAGAGAAAAAAGAGATTTATTTTTTCATACTATACAAAAAAATTTTATGTTATTAGAAGCAGCAGCTAATAAGATGCCAAATATAAAAGTTATTAGACTTCCAAATTTAGAAGCTGACTTTATACCATATTATTTAATTACAAGAAAATTAGTAGACACATCTAATAATATTGGTCACATTATATATTCAAATGATCATGATTTGTTACAATGTTTAAAAGAGCATGTATATGTATATGTTAAAGTACCAAAAGTTAAAAAATTGGTTAAAAATGGCCAAGCTTTAAAATCGTATCTAAAATTTGAAAAAAATTATCCAGATGAATATCTTCCGTTAGTAATGGCTATAATTGGAGATACTGGCGATGATGTAGATGGAGTTAAAGGAATTGGTGGTAAAACAGTAGAAAAAATAATTGAAGAAGTTATAGATTTATCTGGAGGAATTGAAAATTTATATCAAAATGTAGTAAAGGGAAAACCAATATTCAATTTAGATTTAGAAAATAACTCGAACAAATATATAAATACCATTATTGAAAAAGAAAAAAGCGAAAAATTAATTTCTAATAATTTAAAATTAGTATCTTTTGAAATTCTTAGCAGATTTTTAGAAAATCCAATTTCTACTGAAATGTTAGATAAAAAGAAACTAATAGAAAATATTTTAAAACCTAACGAGATTGTTGAAATTGAAGTTATGAAAGGAGCATTAGAAAGAAGTAGAGTTTATTTAGAAGAAGAAACTCTATATACTATATATTTCAACAAGGGAGATTAAAAATAAAATGTTAAATTCTTCAAGACTCTTAAGTTATATAAAAGGTAATATTGGTTTTCCTTGGCAGTTTATTGAATTGACTGACGCAGAGATTTTAGAATATGTAACTCAATTTACAATTAGAACATTTGGACATTTTTTTCCAGATGAAAATACTATAGGTTTAAATTTAAATACTACTACGAATAAAGTTCCAAATAAGGCTAATGAATATTATATTACAGATCCAGAAGGAAGAGAGATAATTGGTGTATCTCATATTTATTTTGGTCAAGGAAATTTATATATTTTTGGTCATCCACCAATAGGACCAATGAGTCTTATGGAATTACCACAATGGGCGTTAAGTACTGAAATTGCTGGATGGGTAAAATCATTCTCATCTTGGAATTATACTTTTGTTTTTAAATCTCCTAATATTATTTCAATTAGACCAACACCAACTTCTGAAACTTGGGTTGCAGTTGAATATGAGAGAGAACATTCAGATGATTTTTCAACTATACCAAATGAATTACAAATGTACTTCTGTGATCTTTGCTTGGCTGATATAATGATCATGATTGGAAGAATAAGAAAAAAATATGGTGCAGGCGGATTAAAAAGTCCATTTGGCGAAATACCTCTTTCTGACGAAATTTATGAAGAAGGAAAAGAAAAACGAGCAGAAGTAATTGAAAAATTAACAAGCGGCGCATTGACAAATGTTGTAATTTCGTTTGGATAATAAGTTCTTACTCTTAAATGACTAAGACTAAAACATAGACCTTACCAGAAATGCTGAGATTCTAGTGATATTTTTAATTTATAAGGAGAAATAAGATGACAGGTTCAATAGACAGAATGGTAGTTGATAAGGTTAAGTTATTAGAAGCATTAAAAACAAATAAGAAAAAATATAAAGAATTATATGAATTAGCAGTAAAAAATTATTGGAAATTAGCAGTTTTAAAACTAACAAAAATGCTAGAAAGAGCAAAAGCTAAAAGAAAAATTGAATTTTTAAATATTACTTTACCTGTTAATCATGAAAATGATTATGATCTAGTAATTAAAATGCTAGAATTTTCAGAAGATAAAAATATTAGTTTAACACCAGCAGAATTTTCAAAATATATTTTAAATGATTGGAGTTGGAAATCTGAATTTATTGGCGTAACAACTGTATTAGCAAAAGGCGCTTATTATGGTTATAGTGGTATAAGCGGATATTCAGGATATGCAGGAATTACAACTACTTCACCAAAAATAGAATATTCTGGAAATCTATCAAATGATGAAGATGATTTTGACTATGATGAAGAAACTAAAGAATTTTTAGATAAAATAGATAAATTTTAAATAGAAAAACCAACCTGAATATTTTCATAATATTTAGGTTGGTTTTCATAGAAAGGAAAGTATCATGGAATTTAATGAGTTAATGCAACTTTGTAATGAACTAGAAGAGTATTCTAATTTAGAAGGAACTGAGTTTGGAGAAGTTTGTAACGCACTAATATTATTAGCTAATTATTATTCTATTTTATCAGAACCTCTTAGAAAAAGTGTAGAAGAAGAAATAATAGCAAATCTTAATTATTTTAAAGAAAATTGCGTAATAAATACAGAAGAAACAATACCTGTAAAAGTAAGAAAATTAGATTGGAACTAATATGGAGAAATTATGATTTGGAATGGATATATTTATCATTACTTATTAGATTTTAGTGATGTTAATAAAATTTTAAAAAGTGGTAAATTATATCCAATAGATGAACTAAAAGATGCTAAGATAATTAAATTTTATTCTGATTTATCAATTAGTAATAAATTAGAAGGTTCAAGTGAAGAAAAAGATGATTTAGAAAATGCTGAAATTCATTGGAAGCATTTTTATGATAAATTTTATAAAAATGTTTTAAAAGAACCATATAAACATTATGGTATTTATATGACCACTGTTGATTTATTTTCTTTTGACAACAATATCAATTATAGATTTAAATTTATATATGAAGATTTAAAAAATTTTAAATCTGTCATTCAAGTTTCAGGTAAAGTTAAAAAAATTAATAATTCAAAAGATATAGAATTAACAGCAAATGTATATAGTAATACTAATTTAGTTAAAAGAATTTGGGAATCAACAAAACGATTTAAATTTAAAAGATTACCCCAAATAGTTGTATTTTGTGATTCTATAAAAATTGATAAAACTATGTTGGAAGAAAGGAACTAATTTTGAATCTAGATAATAAAAAGTTATTTTGCGGAATTGATGCATCTTTTAGTGGTACTGGTCTTGTTGTTATTGACAACGAATTTAAAATTGTTGATCAAAAACTAATTTCAACAAAAAAGAAAGATGATGATTATGATATTGAAAAAAGAATGATTTTTATTGTTGAAGAATTATCCTTATTTCTTACAAAATATTTTATTGATTTAAAATTTACCATGATTGAAGGAATAAGTTATGGTTCTACAGGTGATGGTGCTGCTCAATTGGCCGCGCTAAATTATTTTATTCGAATTTTCCTTTTTGAAAACAAAGTTAATTATTCTGAAGTAACACCTAGCAGATTAAAAAAATTTGTATCAGGAAAAGGTCAGTCTAAAAAAGAAATGATGTTAAAAGAAGTATATAAAAGATGGGGCGAAGATTTTGACGATAATAATTTGTGCGATAGCTACTGTTTAGCAAGATATGCACATGATACTTTTTTTAAGAAAAATAATCTTTTAAAATTGAAAGAGGTAAAATAATGTTTAAAAATTTAACAATAATGAGTATTATAAATCTTTTATTTATCTATGATTGTTTTTTCTGGCCTATAGATTTTAGTAGAGATGCAAAATATTGGGGTGATATTTATGATGAGAGATGTAGTGGTAATACATATAGGGATAAAAAATAATGAGTTTTAAAAATGAAAAAATAAAAGAAAAATGGAAAAATAAAGAAGATCCCAATAACAAAAAAAGAATATTAATTTTACAAGAAATATCTAGAAATAAAAAAGATACAAAATGGAAAAAAAGAAATTGTTTATCTAGAAGCGAAAAAACAGAAAACTTTAATAAATTAGTTTTAAATATTAATAAAAATTTTGAAAAGAAAAAAGATTTAGTTTGTAGAATTTGTAATAAAACATGCAAAGATTTTAAATCATTTTCATCACATATATCACAAACTCATAACATTTTAATTAAAGATTATTATGATTTTTTTATAAAAAAAGATGAAGAAGGATTTTGTAAAATTTGTAGTAAATTAACTAGATTTATAAGTTATAAAAATGGATATTCAATTTTTTGTTCATCAATGAAGTGTGTAAATAATGATCCAAATAGAATATTATCTATAAAAAATTCTGATAAATGGAAAAATATAGATTATAGAAAAAAATTATCAAATAATACAAAAAACCAATGGATAAATAATTATGAATATATAAAATTAATGACAACACCAAAAAGTATATTTAGAATCAAACAAGCAAAATCTCAAATTATAAGATATCAAAATAAAGAAGAAAGAATAAAAACATCAGAATCAATTAAAAGAGCATATATTAATAATCCAAATTTAAGAATTAATGCATCTAATCATACTAAAAAAATGTGGATAGATCCTAATAGCAAATTTAATTCAGAAGAATATTTAAAAAAAATTATGTCATATTTTAGAAAGGGATTAAAAACAACACCAGAAAAGAAAATAGAGATGATTTTAAGTGAATTAATAGGACATAATTTTAAATTTACAGGAAACGGATCTTTTTGGATTAATAGAAAAAATCCAGATTTTACAGATGTTAAAAATAAAAAAGTAATAGAAGTTTTTGGTGATTATTATCATTCTGAATATTTTAGAAAAAAATTTAATGATTTTTCAACGAATGAAGAACATCAATTAAATAGAGAAAATCATTTTAAACAATCTGGTTTTAATTGTTTAATTTTATGGGAGATAGAAATCAAAAATTTAGATTTATGTAAAGATAAAATTATACAATTTATTGGAGAAAAATAAAATGGAAAAATTTGTTATTCACCTACATGAAGCCATTAGAAAGGGTACACATTTTGATCTGCGCTTTAGTATTCCTGATTCTAGAAATTGGGCTAGTTTTGTATTCAATAAATTTCCGCCTTTAGAACCTGGAGAAAGAGTTTACATACCAAGGGCACCGGATCATAATTTGGAAAATGCATTATTTACTGGAGAAATAAAATCTGGTTATGGTGCAGGAAGTTTAAAAAAAGTTGATGGTGGTTCTTGTGATGTAATTAAATACACTAATGCTCATATTGTTGTAAATTTTAAAGGAAAGAAATTACAGGGAATTTATCATTTTATAAATGCAGGAGTGTTTGGTCGAAGAAGACAATATAATAAAAAAGTATATGCATTTTTTAAAGGAAAAATTGAATCTAATTAAAATTATCCCGCCTAGTTAAAAATCAAAAAACATAAAAATCTAGATTGATTCTTGTAAGTTTTACGTCAATCCCAGATAATTTTAGAAACTATTTTAATATTAAAGAACAAATTAATAGTAAATCAACTTATTATAAAAATTATAGGAGAGAAATATCAATGGGTAAAAAAGTTATTTTGTCAAAAAATGCAGAAGAAGTAGCAAAATCTAGATACTTTAATGAGGGCGAGGATTGGGAAACATGTACTAGAAGAGTAGCAGATGCAATTGCTCATGTAGAAAAAGATAAAGAAATATATGCACAAAAATTTCAAGAAATGATCTATAACATGGACTTTATTCCTGCGGGTAGAATTTTAAGAAATGCTTCTAGAGCAAAAGGTAGTTTAATGAATTGCTATGTAATACCAATAGGAGATTCAATAGAAGAAATTGGAAAATTTATTGCTGATAGTCTGACTTTATGGAGTGAAGGAGGTGGAGTTGGGTGTCTTTTTTCACCTCTAAGACCAAAGAATGAAAAAATTCTTGGCAAAGGTGGCAAGTCATCAGGAATGGTTAGTTTTATTAAAGCTGCAGATGCTGTTTCTAAAACTATTGAAAGTGGTGGTCAGAGAAGAGCTGCAGCTTTAGCTTGTTGTGACGTATCTCACCCAGAAGTTCTAGATTTTATCAACGCAAAATTAGTTGATGGAGATATTTCTCATTTTAACATTTCAGTTTTAGTTGATGAAGAATTTATTAAAGCAGTTGAATCTGATAATGATTGGACTTTTAAGTTTAAACAGAAAGAATATGGTAAAGTAAAAGCTAGAGAAATTTGGAATTTAATTGTTGATAATATGATTAAAAAAGCTGAGCCAGGATTTTTAAATAAAACCAATCTTTATAAAAATAATTCATATTATTATGATCCAGTAGTTTCAACAAACCCATGCATAACTGGGGATACTTTAGTTTATGTAGCAGATGGAAGGGGCCATGTTTCTATTAAAACATTATCAGAAGAAGATAAGGATATTCCAGTATTTTCTTATAATGAAAGTAAAAAACAAGTTGAAGTAAAAATAATGAGAAGACCTAGAATAACTGGGTATAATCAAAAAATATTAAAGATTACTTTAGATGATGGTTCTGTTTTTAGATGCACAGAAAATCATAAGATTTTTATGAAAGATGGATCACTAAAAAGAGCAGATGGGATTTTACCAGGAGATCGATTAACACATTTAATTTCTTATAATGCTCCACTAGAAGAAATTTTTCCTGATTCAAATTCTAAATCTCAAGATTATAGATGGATATTGAATAAAGGATATTCAATTTCAGAACATAGATTAATTGCATCATATAAAATTGGAAGAAATTTAAAAACAGGAGAAATTGTTCATCATTGTGACAGAAATGGATTAAATAATAGTTTTGAAAATCTTGAAGTAATGATAAAAAAAGATCATGATAAATTACACGGAGATCTAATAAGAGGAGATAATAATCCAATGAGGAGATTTCCAGAAAAGAATTATTTTAAATATCATAAATTTTTAGGAATTGAAAACGGAAATAGTATGGGTTTTACAAAAGAAGAGATAATGGATAAAGCAATTGAATTTTGTAAATCTCTTACTAGAAAATCACATGTTGGTGAATGGAAGGAATATTGTAGAAAAAATAACTTTCCATATGATAGTTTTTATATTTTTGGCGATTACGGTCATATTGGCGGATTTCTAGAAGAAGCAGCAAGAAGAGCTAATGTAGTAAATTTTGATAGTTATCATCATGGTGAATATAATAAGTATTTGAAATTAAAAGAAGAAACAGATTTAAATATATTCTTTGATAATGGAATTTTTGTGAAGAAGATTTGTGAAGGATGTAAGGAAGAGTTTATTGTTCCTTGGTCTTATAGAGAAGCCTCTTATCATACAAGAACTTGTTTTAACATCTCAGAACATAAAAAACAAAAAACAAGAGAAGATCGAAAAACAAAATATAACGAAAATAAAGAAAATATCTTTAGAGTTTTTAAAGAGCTAGAAACTAAATTTGGAAGAAAACCCTTACTTTATGAGTTAACTGAAGAATGTAGAAAACAAAAAGTTAGTTTAGTTTTACATGGTTATAAAAAACCATCAGAAGATTATTTTGGATATTATAATGATGTAGTAAATTGGGTTGAAAATAGACAAATTAATTATCAAGTAGTTTCTATCGAAGAAGATGGTTTTGAAGATGTGTATAATGGAACTGTTGACGATAATCATAATTTTTATTCAATGGTTAATAATAATCAAACAGAATCTGGAAAATCTAAATATAATTATATACTTAGCAAACAATGCGGTGAAGCAATTTTATCAAATTATGAATCATGTGATTTAGGTTCTTTAGTATTACCAAATTTTATTACAGGAAATGTAAATACGAATTGGAAAAAATTAGGAGAAACTATTAAATTAGCTGTAAGATTTTTAGATAATGTAATTGATGTAAATAAATATTCTCTAAAAGAAATTGATATTAAAACTCATAATTCAAGAAGAATTGGATTAGGTATTATGGGTTTAGCTGAATATTTATTTTCTAAAGAATTAAGGTATGGTTCTAAAGAAGCTATAAATGAAATTGAAAAACTAATGAGATTTATTAGAGATAATATTTACCAGACACTAGTTGAATTATCAGTAGAAAAAGGATCATTCCCAAAATTTGATTCAGTTCAATATGGAAATGCATCATTTGTAAGGAAACTCCCTGCTCAACTTAGAATGGATATTAAAAAATATGGTGTAAGATGTGTATCAGGAATGGCTATGGCTCCTAATGGTACAATTTCCCTATTACCTGAAGTAACAAGTGGAATTGAACCCTTAATGTTTAAGGCTTATAAAAGAAAAGATAGGGTTGGAGAAAGAATTTATATTCATCCAAAGTATAAAGAGATACTTTTAAGAGGAGATTCTGTCCCGGATTGGTATGTAGATATGTCGGATTTAACTCCAAAAGATCATTTTGAAACTCAAGCTATTATTCAAAGATATACTGATGGAGCTGTAAGTAAAACTATTAATCTTCCAGAAGGAACGACATCTGAGCAATTAAATCATTATCTATTAGAATATATTAGAGATTTAAAAGGTGTTACTGTTTATGTTGATAAGTCAAGAGATGGTCAGGTTTATAATAAATTAAGCGAAGATGAAGTTTTTGATATTATTTCACAACAAACAATAGGAATTAGCAATTCAATGGATGGTGATGATATTGAGTGTAAATGTCAGAAGAAAGATGATGATGCAGAAGCAGACCAACCAGTAATTTGTGAAATTCCAACTAAATCAGTAAAAGAGGAGAAGAAAAATGTTGTACCTAAAAGAAAATCAAAAGTGTCCTCACGCAAATAATTGTCCTTATAACAACACAAATAAATCTAATTTATTTTGCAAAGGTGCAGATGAAAATAGATTAACTCCTTTTACTTGTAACTTAGTAAATAATGGAGTTTTTGCAGAAGGAAAAATCAGAAGCGGATTCGATGAAACTGGCAAGATGGGAATTATATTGGAATAGATAAAAAATAGGAGATTTATTTAATTATGAATGAATATGATATTTATGAAAATTTAATTAAAGAGTTTGTTGATCAAAGAGAAGCCATTAAATTAATGATAGCTGATCTAGAAAAAATTAAAGAAAAAGTTAACCAATTATTTCCTGAACAATTAGATAAAAGATATATTAGATTTTTTGAAGAAAAGGTTAAATCTGTAACTGAGTTGTTTAGAGTTATATTAGATATGAGAAAAGAAATAATTAAAAATACAAAAGATGAATTTGAAGTAAGAAGAAGATTAAATTCAGCTGAGGATGATACTGATCTAGAAGGTATTTTTGATATTAAAAAAATAGCTGAAAAAGTTGATAAACTAAGAAAAGAAAAAATTGCATCAGAACAAAAAAGTATAATATTAAGAGCTTCATATAAAGACATACAAGATGGTACAAAAATGATTGAAGCAGGAGAAGAAATTTCAACTAGTAAAATCAAGATAGAAGGAGAATAAGATGACAGATGTTATAATTGATAAAAGTGAAGAAATTGTAGAAGACGAGATTTATCAAGAAGAGAATATTTTTTCTGAAGTCAAACCTGAAGATTTAGAACAGAGTTTAAATAATATCAAAATTGAATTAACAGAAGAAGATAAAAAGAAATATAATGCAGAAGTACCAGAACCTCCAACAGAAGTAAAAAAGAGAGGCAGAAAACCAAATACGCTTAAAAAAGATATTCCTACTCCAACAGAAGTAAATTATGAAATGACAGATGAAGAAATTGAATCTGGAATGGATCAGAAGACTAAAGATTTATATATGGAGTTTAATAGTTTTCTTGAAGATAAAACAGAAATTACTTCTGATACCGGTATTAAAGATACTATTCCAACAGGAATAGATCTTTTAGATACAATCATGGGAGGGGGATTTGCAATAGGCACTATGGGTGTTGCAACTGGAAATCCTGGTTGTGGAAAAAGTATGTTAGCAATTCAGACTATGGGTGCTGCACAGAGAAAATATAATGGTAATATTATTGCTGCTATGTTAGATTCAGAAGAAGCAACTACTACTATTAGAATGTCAAATCTTGGAGTAAAAAACCCTAAGATTAAACCTTATAATGATATTACAGTTGAAAAGGTTTTTAAATTTTTAGAAGGCATGTGTCTATACAAAGATATGAAAAAAATTATGGATACCCCATCAATAGTAGTTTGGGATTCTGTTGCAAATACATTAAGTCAGAGAGAAAGAGAAGCAGAAGATATTAATTCAGTAATTGGATATAAGGGAAGATTATTATCTTTATTAATTCCAAAATATGTATCTAAATTAGCTATATACAATATTTGCTTAATTGCAATTAATCAGTTAAGAGATGTAATTTCTATTGGCAACTTCGCCCCAGCAAAAGAGTTAAAATTTATGAGTCAGGGAAAAACTATGCCCGGTGGTAATAGTTTTAAATTTAATGCATTTCATCTATTAGAAATGAAAGCTAGGGAAACTGCTACTAGAGATAAGTTTGGGTTTGATGGATATTTTGCAGAAGTTGTTTGTGTAAAAAATAAATTATTTGCTCCTAATATTAAAATTAGTATAGCTGGAAATTTCGTTACTGGGTTTAATAACTTCTATACAAATTATAGATTCTTGACTGAAAATAAAAGAATGATAACTGGGGCTTGGAATTGGCTTGAAAATCTACCAACAGTTAAAACCCGCACAAAAGACGCAGAAGAATTATATAAGACAAATACTTTATTTAAAGAAGCATTTGATAAATCTGTATCAGAAACATTACAAACAGAGATAATTGAAAAGTACAATCCTTCTTTATAATTTAAAAATGAAAATTAAATTATGTGATTATGGTTGTGGAAAAGAAGCAAGATTTCTTTTAAAGTTTAAAAATTCAGAAAAATGGTGCTGTTCAGAAAAATATTCAGCATGTAAATCAAATATTAAAACATGGAATAAAGGTTTGACAAAAGAAACAGATGAACGAGTTAAAAAATATTCAATTAATAAAATTGGATTATCTTCATGGAACAAGGGTTTGACAAAAGAAACAGATGAACGAGTTAAAAAAATTAGTTTATCAAATATTGGAAAGAAAATTTCATCTAATCATAGATTAAAAATTAGTAAATCTTTAAAGGGAAAAAGTAAAACAGAAGATCATATAAAAAAATTATCTGAATCATTAAAAGGAAAAATTGGATGGAATAATGGTTTAACAAAAGAAACTAGTAATTCTTTAATGATAGTTAGTAAAAAACTAAAAGGAAGAATAATAAAACAAGAAACTAAAGAAAAATTAAGAAAAATAAATCTTGGTAAAAAGTTATCAGAAGAAACTATAATAAAAATTTCTAAAAAAAATAAAGGTAGAAAAAGAACACCTGAACAAATTAAAAATCATAGAAATTCTATTAAAGGCAACAAAAATCATAAAATGAATCATTATATAGAAACTTATCCAGATTTTATAAAATTAGAATTATTAGAGGAAGATTCTGAAACAAAAGATTTAATAGTAATATGTAGTATTTGTAATTTAAAATTTACTCAAAATAATAGAGAAAAAATTTCTTATAGAGCACAAATGATTATATTAAAAAAAATGAATCAAGGAATGTTTTATTGCTCAAAAGAATGCAAAGAAAAATTTATTAATAAAAATAAAAATGATTATGAAATATATTCTAGAAAAGTTTGGAAGAATACTTATCAATCAGTAAAAGAACAAGGTTCTAATATCAAAAATATTGAATTAAGAGGCAGAAAATATAAATATCAGTTAGATCATAAGTATTCTATAATAGAGGGTTTTAAAAATAATATAGATCCAAAAATTATTGGTCATTGGAAAAATTTAGAAATAATTTCAGATATTAAAAATACAAGAAAATTAGGAAAATGTTCTATAACAATACAAGAATTAATACAAGAAATAAATAATATTATATAAGAAACAAACTCAAAGTTCTGATTTCTTAAAGAGCTAGAACAAATATTAAATATGGATTGAAACATCGAATTTTGATAAGGAGATAAACTAATGGTAGCTTCAGTGACAGAATTAGTAAAATCATTAATTGAAGGAATGGTAAAAGCGATTGTTGATAAACCAGGCGAAGTTAAAGTTCAGGTTTCATCTACAACTAAATCAATATTAGTTCAAATTGAATCTGCAAAAAGTGATATTGGAAAAATAATTGGGAGACATGGTAGAATAATTGATAGTATAAAAATTATTTCTACTGCTGTTAAAAATACTCAATTTCTTGGAGATAAGAAAGATATTTTTATTGAAATTATTGAAGATGAGGATACAGATTTTTATAAAAAGAAAGATATCAAAAACCAAAAATAATTGGAGGAATTATAAAAATGAAACTAAAAAAAGAATCAAAACTTAGAGTTTTGGAGAATTTTTACTCTCTAGATTATGTACTATTTGGAAAACCTGTTAGTAAAGTTAATACATGCTGCCCAGTTTTTATTGAGGAATATATCTCAGTTAAAGGTGCTTTAATGTCATTAGTTGTTGAGATGTATAAACTAGTAAAACATTCACCAACTCCAATAACTGAAAAAATTGAAACCTCAAAACTTTTAAAGATGGCCAGAGAGAGTGCTATAATTGCAAGAGAAAATTGCAAAAAATTAGTAACTTCTGAAAAGGGAAGAGAGAATGTTAAAAAGGAATTAAGTGAATCCTTAACAAAGACAAAGAAAAAAGTAAACATTGAAAAATTGGTTCAGGAAAAAATCAGAACTAAAGCTTATTCATTAGCAGTTGATAATCTTTTAGTTGGTAGAGCAATTACTGAATCCAAGAAATTTGAAAAATTAAATACTTGGAATGGTAGAATTATTGAAGATGCATATAAAATTCTTAGAGATAATCTTGTAGAATCTGCAATGAATATTATTGAGAATGGTATTGAGTTTGAAGAGGGATCAAAAAAAAAGTAGTTAAAGAGGAAGAGATTGGAGCAATGAGAAAAATTAAAGTTGCTGGTGTTCTGGCCCCTTTCTTATCTAACCTACAAATTAAGTTTAGAGAATGTATGAATAAATGCATGAAACCTGGTTTTCATATAGATAATATAGTTGGTGGAGAAGCACCTTGTAGAAAAGCTTGTAAGAAAAAATATCTAGAAGCTAGAGCAAAGTATCTTCAAGGTAAAGCAAAAAAGATAAAATAAGTTTAAAAAGGTGATTAAGTGAATGAGTATGAAATTCTTTTATCTTATTTAGATAAACAAGATAAACCAGGATTCAAAGCTAAAAAAAATGAAAATATAAATAAAGTTAAAACTTTTGAAGATATTCCAAAAGAAAATATTGAGATATCTAAAACAAAGAAAGTTATCGAGGAGTGTCAAGAGAAAAATATTATTGACACTCCTCAATTTTCAAATATTTCTGTAGGTTTTGATGCTGAAAAATTTGAAAATATGATGCGATCAAGATTAATTGATGATTATAAAAAAATGCAGAGTTATGAAAGACCCTATATCTCAGTTACTGAATTATTTTATTGTTTAAGAAAATCATATTATACAAGATTAAAATATGTAACCGATTTAAAAAAACAATTTAATTTTGCTTATTTAGATTTAATTAATAGAATAGGTAATACTATTCATGATTATGTACAAGATATTTATAATTTTACTGAAACTGAAAAAACTGTTGTAACTGAAAAGTATAAAGTTAAAGGTAGAGTTGATGCAATATCTGATAAATTTCTATATGAATTTAAGACAATGGATGAAAAGAAATTTAAAGGAATTTATGTAAAAGAGCATTATTTTCAACCAATTATATATTCATATATTTTAAATTCAGAATATAATTATAATATTAAAACAATAACTTTAGTTTATTTTTTTAGAGATAACCTAAAGAGAAGACCATACTCAATTGATTTACCAATTGATGATAAAATTGCTATTGGATTTTTAGAACAAGCCACAATTTTATATAACGCTGTATCTTCAAAGCAAGTAGCTGAACCATTAAACGCAAATAAAGACCAATGTCATTGGTGTCCATATATTAGTTTTTGCGAAAAAGATCCATCAAAAATACAAAAACCTTTTGAAGAGAAGTATAGTAATAAAGAAAAAGAAATTAATATATTCGAAGATGAACCAAAAAAACCAAAAAAAGAATCTTTATTTTTATTATAAATAGAAATAGTTATTGGAGGAATTAAATATGATCGTAATATTTCCTATGCTAACTGATCAAAGTGTGTCTCAAAATATTTTACCCGGAGTATGTAAATCTCTAGAAAAATTTATTTTAGTTTATGAACTAGATGCTATTATGAAAATTACAGGGTGGAAAGTTTTAGAAATAGGTGGAAAAATTGCAGGATCAATGATTGGTACTGCTGCATTTTTATCTAAAACAAAAAATGAATCTGAATTATTAGAAGCAGAACCAATGTATCCTATACCACCTTTAAAGGGAGAAGTAATAAATAGAGATAGAGGGGACAGAAAAAAATCTGCAGTTGATAATATTTTTGGTACAATAAAAAGTATAAAAGATTTGAATACTACAGAAGTTAATATGCCCAATGATAGTAATTCATTATCATTAGAACCAACCTATTTAACTGTTACTACTAGTGCAGGAACTAGAATTATTGGAATAAAAGTTATACCATTTCCAGTAAAAACAAAAGAGGGTTATACATTAGCAGATCTACTTACAGCAGACGCATCTTTAAATTATTTAGATTCTCTATTATATAAAATTTCAAGAAAAGCTATAAGAGCATTCTGGGCACTTTGTAGAGCTGCAAGAGTAATTCCATTTTTATCAGATAGAGTTTTAAGTGGTGATCCTGAAAAAGATATTTTATGGGCTTCTAGTTTTCATAAAAGATATGTATATTGTTTATTAAATTATTCTGATATGGATACTGAATTTTTCAGAAATGCAGGAGGTATTCATAAACTACATGGTGTTGGTTGGAATTCGATTATCTTAGCAGATGATGTAAATAAGAGGGCTGTTTTTTGTATGGAAGAATTTCATGGATTGTGTTCTAGTGTTCCATATCAATTTATCTATTCAAGTTTAGGAAAGGAGCATTCAAAGATTTATGATAATCTAGAAGATCTAAAAAGATCTGCTAGTCCATTCTTTAAAACATCGCTTTCTTCTAAAAAAATCTTTGGAGAGATGAAAAATACATTAAAAAATTATCTAAATAGGATTACCTAAAATGACTGAAGAAATTAAAAGTAATGTAGAAAGATTAGAATTATATAGTGATAATTATCCATTTAATTTATCACTAAGAATTCAAACATTTGAAGATGAAGCAGGATACACCAAATTTGTAAAAAATTGTGAAAAATTAATTAGAGGATGTACTGAATATAAATTATGGAGAAATTATATTATAGATGTTTTACAAATTCAAACCTGTGCAATAACAGAAGAGAGAATGGATCAGTGTAGTACAGAAATTCATCATCATCCAGTTAGTTTATTTGTAGTAGTTAAATCTTTAGTAAATGAAAAATTGGAAAAAGAAGAACCATTCTGTAGTTTTGATATTTGTACTAAAGCAATTGAATTGCATTTTAGAAATCAAATAGGTTTTGTAAATTTAGTTTCTTCAATCCATGAAAAATTTCATAATGGTTTTTTAAATATTCCAAAAACTTTAATAAAAGGTAATTATAATACTTATTTAGAAGAATATTCTAAATATTTAGATGAGGATGAACTAGAAACTATTAATTCAAGACTTTCTATAACAGAACATAATTGTAATTGGTCAGCTAATGATTACCCAGCTCTTAAACAAGGTATTATGTAAATGTCTATAACAATAGATAATGAAGCAAGACAAAGAATTAAACTTCCTATTGATATTGATTTTATGGGAGAGAGATATCAAACTTCTAATGGGTTATATACATTTACATCTCCAGCTTTATGGACTATTGAAAAAAATTTATTTTATCTTTTAAAACATTCTGTTGAAGTAGATTTGGAACCAAAATATGTAAGAAAACCATGGTTATTAGCATTTGATCAATATGGTGTAGTTTCTCTTGAATATTTATTAATGTATGTTAATGGAGTTTTTTCTCCAGAAGATTTTAATATTTCAAGTGTTGTCCTTCCAGAAATGGAAGCAATAATTGAAATTTGTGGAGATAAATTTACTAAAAAAGAAAAAATAGATTCATTGGAGAAAATAGGATGGTAGTTAAGGAAAAATTTATTTTACTAAAAAATGTTCCTAATATTTTAAATTTATCCTCTTCAGAAATTAAAAAATATTCTATTGAAAGAGGTCCTAGAAAAATATTTATCGTTCTAGAATTAAATAAAAATAGAATTAATCATTTTTCAAAAGATAAAGTTTATGGAATGATTTCTGATTTAGAAAAAAGAAAACAAATTGTAGTTGTAAATCTTCCAGAATATAATTTACATGTTTCATATAATAGACCAACAAAACAAATAGTTTTAAATTTAGCACCATTCAATGTAGATGATATATATTCAACAGAACCTGATCCAAAGAATATATATACTCAATTAGTATATGGAATATTATTTTCAAATCTAGTAACTGAAAAATTTAAAGTAAAAACCTCATATTTTCCACAAATTTCTGGTTTTTTGCTTAGTATGTTTATTGGTATATTTGGTAAAGAATATGGATTATTATCAACTTATTCTGATAGAATTACAAATTTAAATTTTTTAACTAATTGTTATGTATTATCATCATTTTTTGGAATCATAGGAAAGAAATCTTATAAGTTAGCTTCTGCTTCTTCTGGATTTGATTATAAAGATATTGAAGATAGTCTAGATACTTATGACTTTTCTAATATTGAAGATTTTATAAAATCTTTATCTGCTTTTAGTGTTATGGCAGGAATAGATAAATATTCTTTTTTAAATAAAATTTATAGAGTTGCTGGATTAAGTTTTGTACCAGCTATTGAAGACTTATCTAGATTTATTTGTATTATGACATGTATTAGTATGAAAGGATCAAATATTGTTCATACATTTATTTCAAAATATAATGAGGATACATTTAATAGAATTCTTGAAATTTCAAAACTTGCTTTTAAATAGATAAAGTAATTTTTAAAGGATATTGATAAATGGAAGATAAATCTAAATTAGGTGGTTTTTATAGAGCAAAAGTTATTGATAATAAAGATTCAGAATTATTTGGTCGTGTTAAGGTATGGATCCCAGATATTATGCCTAAGGTATCAGAAGATAAAGGTTTATGGGCTATGCCTGCAAATAATGTAACATCAGGTTTAAATTCTGACGGAGACTCTGAACATTTTTATTCAGGTTCTTGTTATATCCCACCAAAGGGTTCCTATGTATGGGTTTTTTTTGAAAATGGCAACCCAAATAGACCTTACTATCTAGGGGGTCTTGACTTACAAAATACAAAAGTTTTACCAGAATGTCAAGTTGGGAGTAATCCTCAGAAAAAATGGGTAATTTATAAAAGTCATTCTGGAAGAGCAATTGTAATTTCTGATGATCCAGATGACGAAAGAGTTGAAATAACAGGAAAGAAAAGAGAAATTTCCACTCCACCAACCGGAGATACAAATTCTGTATATACAATCGATGGAAATCAAACTACAATTTTAATTGACGAAAGAGATGGAAAAGAAAAAGTTTTAATTAGAAGTCACAAGGGAGATTATATAAATTTTGATATTGAAAATCAAAAGATACAAATTTCAGTTTCATCTGATATACATATTAAATCAAATGGTAATATTTTTATAAAAGCTAGTGATAATATCAATTTAAAAGCTGGAACTAATATTAATATACATGCAGGAGGTGTTATAAATTTAAAAGCAGGAAGTAATGTAAATACTCAAGCTGGGGGTAATATTAATAATTTATCAACTGGACCTGTAAATCTAGATGGATCACAAGTAAATGAAATGAGCGGAGCTGCAGAACCAGCTTCTGATGCTAATGGAGCGACACCAAATGGAGATAGATAGGAGAATTTAAAAATGAATGTAATACAAACTGGTTTTTGTTCTAAATTGACTGATGAATTTGATAATAGAATGAATCAATTAAATGCACTGGAAAGACAACTAGATCTCAAAATTAAAGCTCTAAAAGTTGGAATAGCTAGTATAACTGGATTTTCTCCTCATGCTCTTCTTAAAAAGTTTGAAAGCGATGTTTCAAAGGGTATTGATAGTATGGTTCCTTCATTGGCAACATTTGATGATTTATTTACATTAGCAAATGCATGTCTCTTTACTAAAAATGATCCAATGTTATCAAAACCTTCTACTCTAGCAAAATCAATAAAAAATAGAGTTAAAGCAAATGCTAATTCTGTTTTGACTAATCTTGCAGCCGCAATCCCAACTGAATTTGCATTATCAAATCTAGTAAATGCTTTAAAATCTCAAATTAAAACATCTAAAATTAATTTAATAGTTCCTGAAGCAACACAAGCTTTAAATTGTATTAGTGCTATATGCGGATATGATGTAACGATAAGAATAGCTAGACTACAAAATTTTATTTCAAAATATAATCTTAGTGGTACTGGAGAATTAGATGTAGATGCATTATTATCTTCTCAAGGTCTTGGAAAGGAAGCTATAAAATCAATAAATAGAGTTATTAATCAAATAGATGATGTAATGAATCAAATAGATACTTCATTTACAAGTGGAGTTGATAGATTAAAAAGATTATTTCCAGAAGATGATGATGATGATATAGATTTTTATGAACCAGATGAATATGAAGTCTAATAAACCATTTTAATTATAGTACTAGAAACTATATATATTATATTTTAATAAACAATATAATATTTCTTAATAGAAAGGGTATACATGATTAGATTCAATTTGGCGGATAAAAAATTAGATATTTTTAAAGATGAGAAAGAAAAAATTTTAAGTATTAATTTAATTTCAAGTACAATTACAAATAAATTTTTTATTGTAACTACATTTATTGAAAATGTTTCTAAAACTTGTCCTGGTTTTGATGAATGGTTTTGTAATTTTTTAGATGAATATACATCTGTAGTTGAAAGATATGTTGTAATTCAAAAGAACATTCCAATTATTAAAAGTTATGTTGATCAATATTTAAATGTAGCAAATATTGATTATAATCAATTTGTGGATGAAAGTAAAGCTAAGAAAACAAGTATTTTATTTTCTGCAGAAGAAATAAAAAAAATAATTCAATTATCTTGTTATCTAAAGATTTACTCATTATTTTTTAATAGTGTTGATTTAAAATTAGATCAAAGACTTCATAAAAGTGTCTATAATGAATTTGCGGCTGAAGTTTTAAATAGTGAAATAGTAAATAAAATATTTACTATAATTAAAACTAAAACATTTAGGTATAATCTTACTGATAAGTATATGTGGGATTATATTAAAATGGTTCAATGTAAATCAATTGATGTTCATATTATTGAAATTTTTAATTTTATTATGAACTCAATCCTTATTCTTTGTGAAGAAGATAAAAACCCAATAATTTATTTTGTTAGTGTAGTTCAAGAATCAATTAACTGGTTTTTAAGATCTGTATATAAAGGACAAATTGTCTATGACGATACTGTTAGTACTGAAGATATTCATGGTGCTAATATTGATAACTTAAAAACTTACGCCTATAATGATACCTTGGGTAGATTAAAAGGAATAGCTTTTGAGCAAATCTATGATAATCTAGAAAGATCTTCAATTTTATTATTTCCATCAAATCAAGAAACAGTTTCAGATAAGTCAATCATTGAGTTTCAAAATAGAATTTCAGAAATAGAATTTATTTCCCCTCTTTGTGATTCATTAATTTATCCCGTTTTATCTGTAGTAACATCAATACCATATATACATTTCAAAACTTTATCTCCAGATCATGCAATAGTATTATCTGTATATACTCAAAATTTATTGAGAAAAGTATTTAAAATTACAGAATATAAAAATCTATTTTCATTACTAAGTTATTATCCAAAAAAAGAAATAGCAGTAGCAACAACATATAAAGTAAAGGGAATGGAAGATTTGATTAAAGTATCTCAATCAGTAAATAGTTTCTTTGGATTTAAATCGAAATTATTATTTGCTAATATTTTGGGGTATTTTATTGGAAGAATCTCAAGAGTAAATTTTGTTAATATTTTTGATGGAAATGAATTAACAGGGGTTCCATTGAGTAAAATTGAATCTGAAATGATTCAATTCTATACAATGTTATTTGGTGGAAAGTTAGATGAAGAATTTAATAAAATGAAAAAATTAATTTATCAGGACTTTTAAATATGAAAAAATAGAGTCTGATAAATTTAAAAAATTAAAGTTAAAAATGAAATAATCAAAGATATGTTATGGTTAGAATTAGAAGGGAAAAAATAAATGATTAAATTTTGTCCAAATTGTGGAGAAGTTTTATCTAAAAATGTTAAATATGCAGAAGGTGTAAAATCTTGTAATACTTGTGAAGGAATATTTTTTATATTACAAACTAGCAAATCAATTCAACAAGAGGATAAATAAAATAGATGTCAGAAGAAATTTTAAAGATTGTTGTAAAAAAAGCACATGAAGTATTAGATGAGTTTATCTCAGAATGTATTGGTGAAGATGGAAAACCAAAAGCTCCATCTTATAAATCTCTTATGAAAGTAAGAGGTTATTTACCAGAATCTTATAAAAATTCTATAATAAAGAAAAAGAGTTAATGGAGATAAAATGCAGTTATTTACTCAGATACTACAAAGAGATGCATTAGAAGATGAAATAATTAGTAAGAATGAGTAATTTTATGAGAAAATTAGAAGAATTTGCAGATTCAGAATCATATGATTTATTTTATAATTTAATTGGAAAAGAATTAGTTTCAACAAGAAGTAGTGGACCAATAAGATTAAGAGAAGTCATAATACCAAAATGTTATGATATAAAATTTTTAAAGAAACATGGTAGAATGATAAGACTGGTTCTTTCTATTAAATATTCAGATAAGGAAGTAGTTTTTGGAAATGACTATCATGAAAGTTATAATGAACATCTTGATCTTCCATTTTCTTTAATAGAATCATGGTCTCTAAAAAAGATGAAAAATTGGGCAATTAAAAGGACAAAACAAGTAAGAGAAAAAGAGATTGAACGTTTACAAGATGAAATTATTCAAATTAATAAGAAATTAGAAGAACTTAAAAAAGCAGGAGATACTAAGAAATGAAAAAATATTTTTTATTTTTAATAATTATTCTTTTATTTTGTTTAATAAGTTGTGATAATCATTATAGAAGATCCCTTTCATTCAATCTACCAAAAGAAGCAAAAATAATAAAAGAAGATCTATCTGTACCTGCAATTTATTTTAAAATTGGAAAAAGATATTATATAAAAATTTTTAGTGGAAATGGATACTCAATTTTTGAAATAGATAAAGAGGTTATTAATGGACAATAATATAAAACAAGTAATTGTTATTAGAAAAGATCTTCATATGAGACAAGGAAAGTCATGTGCAAGTGCAGCTCATGCAAGTATGAAAGTTCTTCTTGATGTATTAAAAGAAATACATTCTGTACCAAGAGGTGTCATTTTTGGTATGGAAATAACTCCAATAAATAATTTTCAAGAAAAAAATACAAGACAATTAGATTGTTTAGAAAAATGGATTAAAGGAACATTTACTAAAATTGTTGTTTATGTAAAAAGCGAAGAAGAACTTCTTGAAGTATTTAATAGAGCTAAAGATGAAGGGATTTTTTGCAGCCTGATTGAAGATGTTGGAAAAACTGAATTTAATGGTGTTCCAACCAAAACTTGTTGCGCAATAGGACCAGATGAATCAGAAATAATTGATAAAATAACTGGTAAATTACCTCTATTATAAGGATTTAAAAATGAAAAAAATTATTCTTATAATTTTATTAGTATTAACTTTTTTATTAGTTTCATGTGATTTTTCACCTGTTGATCTTCCATATAAGTGTTATCAAACTGTTGAAAAAGAATTTCCTATAAATTCAAGAATAATGAATATACCAAGAGGTAATTATATTTTTATAGTAAAAACACCTGAAGGAAAAATTTGGTATGCAGAAACAATGGAAAGAAATTCTTCTAAAATAACTTATAAAGTTCAATTATTTGATTAAAAAATGGCACTGAGATTTTCTTCTTAATCTCAGTGCCATTTTTTTGTTTATTATTTGTATAAAAGATAGAACAAAATATAAATTAGTAAGTTTATTTTTTGTTTAAAAGTGGAGGAAATTAAAATGAAAAAGAAAGTATTTAAAGAAGACTTTCAAAGATTAGAAGAATTCATTCAAAAAATTAATAATATCATAACACCATTTTCCTTTCGTGATGAACTTAAAAGCGTAATGGATAAAGAAACTAGGATCAGAATGTCAGAGAAATACCCTAAATGTTATTTACCAGTTCGAATGGGTAATAAAGATATTCCATTTCTGCCTCTATGTAACAGAAATGGCGCAACTGATAAAAATATGATTTCTTTTTCTATGAAATTAGCTAATAGATTATTAGGAAGAGAAGACGTTGATAGGGGAATGTTAGAAATAACTTTAAAGAAATTATCTAGAATGAATAATACATATTCAAAAGATATTCCAACTCCTCCTGGTCCAGCTTCACAAAAAGCTAATGTAACCAAGTCATTAATTTTACTAAAAAAGAATCTTGACAAAATAAAGAATGGTGAATAAATGTCCCTAAAATTTCTAGATTTAAATAATTTTACAAGAAATTTAAAACCAGTAACAAGTACACAGACTCATACAAGAACAGATGAGTTTCATCCTCAAGGATTATTTTCCGAAATGATTTTTGGAGTAGAAGGTAGTTTAGATAGAAAGAAAACATTTTCATATATTGATTTAAATACATTTGTAATTCACCCTACTGCATATAGAATTCTTATCAGATTGGATAGAAAAATAGAAAAGATGTTTTCTACTGAAAAATCATTTAGATTGACAGAAAATGGTACATTAATAGAAGATGATAACGGAGTAACAGGAATTTTTGAATTTATTAAACTATTTCCAAAACTAATATTAAGAGGTGAATCTGAAGATAGAGATAAATTTATTAAAGTATTAAAAGATTCATATCAAGATCAAATATTATTTATAAATAAAATTCCAATTATGCCTCCAGAACAAAGACCAATTTTTAAAGATAGCAGCGGAAGATACACACAAGATAAATTTAATGATTTTTACTTAACTATTTTAAGAAGATCAATACAACTTAAAACATTTGGGGCTAAAGGTACAATGTATGATCTATTAAATTGGGGATTACAAAGATCAGTAAATGATTTAGATGAATACACTAGAACAAAAATTGGTAAAAAATTTGGTTTAATTAGATCTCAGCTTCTAGGAAAAAGAACTGATTTCTCTGGAAGAGCTGTTATTACATCAGGTCCAGATATTCCTGCAGATAAAATTGGAATACCTTTTAGATTAGCTATAACTTTATTTGAACCGTTTATAATTTATACACTTTTATATTCTGGAAAAATAAATAAAGATACTTTAGAAAAAGAAATAAAGAATTTTACAAAAACAGATTTATCCACAAATAGTATTGCAATTGTTTTAAAAAGTTTAAAATCTGGAGATGTTGTACCTAAAAATTTATATGATATTTTCTTTAAGGCTGCAGTTTTGGCGTCTGAAAATAGAGTTGTTTTAGCAAAAAGAGATCCTGTTTTACATGCTGAATCAGTTCGAGCATTTTATCCTATCATAGTTCCTGGTAATACTATACAATTATCAGCTCTAGTTACAGGAGGATTTAACGCTGACTTTGATGGGGATACAATGGCAGTATTTCATCCTTTAACTATTGAATCACAAGATGAAGCAAAAAAAAGAATGATGATGGCTAGATCCTCTTCTTCATTTACAAGTATTACTTTTGAATTAAGTAAAGAAATGAGTGTTGGATTATATTTAATTACAAAAGATATTAAGGAATTTAAACCTCCTATTAGTGTTTCTAAAGAAGATTTAGAAAAAGCAATAGATCCTTATACTCCAGTTATTTATAAAAAACAAACAACAACAATGGGAAAAGCAATTTTTAATAATTGTTTTCCTTCAGATTTTAGATTTATAAATGATTTGGTAACTAAAAAAATTGCTAATAAATTAATTTTTGAAGTTATTGATAAATATGGAGATGAAATTGGAAGACAAGTTGCATCTAATTTAAAAAATGTTGGTTTTAGATTCGCTAGTTTATTGGCACCTTCTTTAAATTTAAACGAAATTACAATTCCTCCTGAGATTTATGAATTAAAGAAAAATATGGATAAAGCTACAACAGAAGAAGCAATTGAAATAATGGATAAAATGCGAAAAATAATGATTGAACATTTAAAAGATACAGGTTTATATAATTTAGTTGAATCAGGAAGTACTAAAGGATGGGATCAACCAATTCAAATTTTAGTTGCAAAAGGAATCATGGTAGATCCGACTGGAAAAATTCTTCCTCCTATTAAAGGTTCATTATCTGATGGTTTAACCACAACTGAATATTTTAATGCTGCTGGAGGAAGTAGAGCTGGAATCATTGATAGAGTTATCAATACTGCAGATACAGGATATACAGCTAGAAAATTAGCTTATCTTTTAAACTCAGTAGAATTAGATTGGGTGTTAAAAGATTGTGGTACACAATTAACCTTAGATATAAAATTAGATCCAGATATTATTAGTAGATTAAAAGGAAGATATATAGTAAAAAGAGGAAAATTAGAACTATTTGAACATTCTGGTTCAAAGTCTGGAGATTTAATTCATCTGAGAAGTCCAATTTTTTGTAAATCTTTAAAAATTTGTCATACTTGTTATGGAAAACTTTTAGAAATTCATAAAAGTCCTTATGTTGGAATTATTGCAGCATCAAATATTGGAGAAAGAAATACACAGCTTATTATGAGATCTTTCCATTCAACTGCAATTAAGATTATAACAAGAGATATATTAAAAGATATTTTTGATAATGATCCATTAGTTAAATCCGATCAATTAAAAATAAAATTAAAACAGATGGAAAATAATTTGTATTGCACACAGGATTGTTCAATGACTATAGATTTAGATAGTTATGAATTAGGTGATGATATTACTATAAATGAAGAAGAAAATATAGTTGAAGCAAATGGTTTAATTTCTAGAATTGAATTTTCAGATTTATCATTTGATATAGTTCTTGATTATCCAGTAATTATTAAATATGATAAAATAATTAAATCTAAAGAATTTATTAAAGTATCATTTAGAAAAGACGATGAAATTATTGAAGCTCCATTACAAAGACAAGATTTAAAAGAAATTGTTTTATATGTCGAAAGATTAATTTCAGGTAAAGAAAAATTTAAAAGCATAGATCATTTATTTTTAAAATTTTACAAAATTTATAGCGACATTTCAAGTATGGATTTAGTTCATATGGAAGTATTAATTAGTCAGATTTTAAGAGATAAAAATAATCCAGTTTTCCCATCAAGAGTTGGAAAAGATCCAATGCATCCTGTATTAAGAAATATTAAAAAGAATGTTTTTAATAACGGAGGTTTGCTTCAAGGATTAGCTTTTGAAAATACATCAGCTGCTATTAATGCAGGTTTAATAGCAACTACTGAATTAGAACCATCTATTTTAGAAAGATTATTAACAGGAACTTTAGTTGAGAGAAAAGATAAGGATAAGGATTAATTATGATACAATTTAAATCACTAAGACAATATACTCATGTTGTTAATGGTATCAGATTTCCAAATAAACCCGGTCAAAATTTTGTTGTTACTTATTTTTCAGAAAATTCTAGTTTACTTGAAGATTATTCATTTTTAAATTTAAAATTAATAGATCTAAAAATTAATATAGTTCCATTTACAACAATTCCTAGAACAAGATTAACACCTACTCTATTAAAATCATTTAAAAAACTAGGTTTAAATTCTTATCAATTAACTAATCAAGTACCAAGTGGAAGAAATGTAATATATGATTTATCTCAATTTTTAAATGCAATTGATTATACATATAATCCATCAAATTATAGACAAAGATTAAATATGTTTATAAAAAATATTACTAATAGATCTTTTTCCGAATTTAATAATTTTGAGAAAGTACTATTATATTCTATTAATTTAACAAAAGATAAGTTAAATAATTTTATTGACAGAAAATTTTTTCCAATAGTACAACAATTAAAGGATGATTCATTTAGTTTTGATCATTTAATTTTATGTTTAATCACGCCATCAGGACCAAGATATAGATTATTAGTTAAAAATAGATCCTTTAAGTTTGAAAGAATAGTAACAATATTAAAAACAATTAAATTAGGTAATACTACAGAAGAAGTTAATGACATAGATACAGAAGAAGAAAATAATGCAGAAAAACTTGCAGATGAAGTAGTAAATAATATTCAAAATAATATTCTACCTAATAATAAAGATAAAGTAAAAGATGCAATTAAAAATTATCTTTCTAAAGATAATATTACAAAAGAAAAAGTTATATCTAAAGAAGTATCTCCAAAAAGTATGAAAAAAATTGGAGTAGCATCTATTTTATATAAAGTAACTGGAGATTTAGATAAATCTAAAAAAATTACAAATAATATTTCTGATAAGAATTTTAATAATGCTCTAAAAACTATAGATAAAAGATATTCTGATCAAATGTTACAAACTCAAAAACCAATTAATACATCAACTGATAATTTTGTTAAATCTTATGATACACCAAAAGCTGTAATTAAATCTCCATATCATTTATTTCAAAAAAGGTTGATAGACTTTGATATAAATCTCCAGAAAGATTTAGCTAATTCATTTAAAGTTCTTGAGACTAAAGAACTTCCTTTAAAAGTTGGTGAAATACAAATTGTAAATAGAAAACAAAAAAATGGAGAAATTGAAAAATCTGATACTAATATAATTAAAACAGTATTGACAGATAAGGATGGTAATAATCATAACATTCAAATTGAAATTCCTAGAATTGATCCAAAGACTGGAACATTTAGAGTTAATGGTCAGAAAAAATGTTTAATCAATCAGATTGTATTATGTCCAATAACTTTTCCTAAAAAATTTGAATCAAGATTTGAAAGTTCATATTCTATTTTTAGAATTAGAAGTAAAAGAACAAGAAATACAAAATATTTAGAAATTTTTATTGCTAACTCTTGGTTACCATTATCTATATTATTATTTTATAGTTTTGGATTTGAAGAAACTCTTTCACAATATGGTATAAAATATAGAATAAGTTCAGATAAACCAAATAAAACTGACACCTTTTATTCTAAAATTGATGGATCTAATTTTATTTATTTTGATGGTGTAAATAATGAATTAAAGGCAGAACTAATTAATTCATTTATAAATACAAAAGTTGACACATTAAAAATTAAAAAACCATTTGCTACTCAAGAATATTTCAATGATATAATTATTAGATTAACAGGAAGAGTAAATTCAACATTTTTAATTCTATCAAATTTAGAAAATATTGTTGATCCTGTAGCAAAACAAGTTTTAATTAATATGCATCAACCATCTGTTTTAAAAGATATTATTTATTATATGTCTTTTAAAGTAATAACTGGATTTGTTCAAGATAGAAATGATATTTTAAACCAAAGAATTAGAGAATCAGAAGTATTAGTTCATTTAATACAAAAACAAATTTTAGCAGCTTATACGATTTATAAACAACAAATTTTAGCTGGTAATAAAAATGCAAAATTTGAAATTAATCAATCAAAATTATTAAGCGAATTTATTAGATCAGAAATTGTTGCAAATATGGAGTATGCAAACCCAATAGAAGAAATGGCAGTTATGACAAGAATTTCACCTGTTGGAAAAAGTATCGGTGGTATTCCTGATAAAAGAGCAATTCAAAATGAAGCAAGAAATATACACCCATCTTATTTTGGAAATATTGATCCATTAGATACACCTGAAGGAGAAATGATTGGTATTTCACAACAATTAGCTATCGGAGCTTCTATTAGTTCAGCAAGAGGTTTATTCTCAAAGAAACCATTTTTGGATAGTGAGAAATCTGGAATTTTATCAACATCATCCAATATGATTCCATTTATAGAAAATAATGATGGTGCAAGAATTATTATGGCAACAAATCAAGCTAAACAGACGCTCCCATTAAAAAATCCAGAACCACCAGTTGTTAGATCTGGTTATGAATCATTATTAACAAATATATTATCTAATAACTTTATTAAAAAATCTCCATGCAATGGGAAAGTTTTAAAAATTACAGATGAGTCAATTTTTATAATGTGTAGAGATAAAAGCATCAGAGAAATTTCTATAATTCCTGTTCATTTAAAATCAGGAATTGGAAAAGATACATTGAGTATTTTTAAAGTAATAGTAATACCAGGACAAATAGTTTTAGAAAATCAAATTATTGCAGAAGGAAGTTCTATTTCCAATGGAACAATTTCTCTAGGAAGAACTCTTTGTACTGCAGTTATGCCATATAGAGGATATAATTTTGAAGATGGTATTGTAATCAACGAAAATTTAATAAATCAAGATAAACTAACATCTATTCATGGAATTATAGATGAAGTTTTAATTTCTGAAAATGATAGAGTTTTAGAAATTGCAAAAATTGGAACCTATCTTGAAAAAGGAAAACCTATTTTAAGAAAAACTATAGGTGAAATTGAACAACTTTTAGGATTTTCTGAAGAAGAAGGCGAAGAAGTAATGGGTCAACAATTTATTAAAAAAAGTCCAGGTGGAAGAATTGTTGACATTGATGTATTTTCAAATTTAGATAATAATAAATTTCCAATTTTAAAAGATTTAATTGAAAGAACAAGAAGAAGATTTGGAACAACTCCGACTGAAAAGTTTTCTGTCAAAGGAAATTTAATTCAAGGTATTTTAATTAGATTTAAAATTGAACAAGAGTTAAGAATTAATCTGGGTGATAAATTAGCTAATAGATATGGAGCAAAAGGAATTATATCTTTAGTTGAACCAAACGAAATGATGCCCAGAACACCTTGGGGAGATTATGTTGATATCGTAGTAAATCCTGTTGGAATAATTGGAAGAAGTAATATTGGTCAGTTATATGAATTATATTGTGGTTTAATTTCTAGAGAGATTGGACAAAGGATAAGAAATTCTAAAAGTAAAAATCAAATTTTAACATTAATGAAGAGCGTATATACCATTCTTGATGCATCAAAAAATAAAGAATTTTCAACAAGATTAATAGCAAATATAGCTGCTTTATCAGAAAGAGAATTTTTAATTTTAGTTAATCAAATAAAAACTACTGGATTTTCTCCAATTATAATTCCGCCATTTCAAGCTCCAAAACAAGATCAGATTAAAATGGCGTTAACTATACTAGGATTAAAACCGGGATATAATTTATTTCTTCCATATTATGGAACAAAAACTAAAAGTGAAGTTCCGGTTGGTTATATGTATTTTTCTGCATTGGAGCATAAAGCAGATGCTAAAGTATATGGAAGAAGTACAGGACCAGTAACAGGAAAAACTCTTCAACCTACATCAGGAAAAAGTAGAGAAGGTGGACAGAGATTAGGAGAAGCTGATACATACTCATTAATTTCATATAATTGTCCAACTTTATTATCAGAATTGATGGGTCCATTAAGCGATGATTTATCTACAAAAAATGAAATCATTTCTGAAATTATACAAACAGGATCTGCAAAGTATAGAGATTCTAAAATATCTCCTGCTAAAGATCTGTTAAATTCTTATTTTGTCTCATTAATTTTGGAGAGAACATAAAATGATATTAGATACTTATTTAGAAGAATTAAATAAACAAGATTTAAACAATGTAAAAATTCACCCAAAAAGAAAAACTGCTATGTCAGTTGCAGCATTAGCTAATCCTGCAGATGATGTATTATTTGGTGCAATGGGTGCAGGATCTGCATTAAAAGCAGCAAAAGATGCATCTAAATTAAAAAAATTTGGAGCTGCTGCTGGAGGTATTGCTATTGGTGTTGCTATGAGTGCAGCTTTAATAGCTGGTTATAGATTAATTAGATCAAAATTTGATAGGTGTACAAAAGAGTGTGGAACATATACTGTTAATAAACCAAAAAGACAGTTATGCATGCTACAATGTAAAAAAGTTAATTTACAAAATGAAATAATTCTTTTACGTAAGGAAAAGAAACCTCAAAAAATTCCAAAGATTCAAAATAAATTAGCAATTGTTAATAGAAAGATTGTTTTAATGAATCAGTATTTAAAAAAGGGAACTAAAGATGAAAATACTAAAAGAATATCTAGATAGAATAGATAAACCCGATAAATATTATGTAAAGGATTTAATTCAACAGAAGAAATTTAAAACAGCTCAAAAATATTTACTAAAAAAAAATATTAATACTCCAGTATTACAATGGTTATATAACTTAGAAAAAATAGATAATGAAGAAGAATTAATTAATACTAAAAAAAAGATATTAAAAAATAATAAAACAGATAAAATTGAAGTTCAAGAAATTTTGGAAGCTGAAAAAATCCTATCTGTAAAATTTCATCCTGATTATCTATGGATTTTAAAAAGATTTAGATATTTAGATGATGATAAAGGGAATGTAATATCTGGATTATCAAAATATGATCAATCTGAAAATATATTATTTTTAAATAAAAAAATTATAGATCATAAAGAATTACCATCTGGTCATATTGTAATATCATATGATAATAAATTTCATGGATTATTAGTTTTAAATAATTTTACAGGTGAAGTTTTTTTATATAGTCATGATTTAAAAAATAAAAAGAAAATTTTTAATAGTTTAAAAGATTTTATAAAAATAATGTTTCATTAATTTTTAGAATAAAAGGGAACTAAAAATGAGTAGTTATGAAAAAATATTAATTGGTGAATCTATACCTTTAATGGAAGTCGATGATGAAGAATCTGATTTAAATTATGATCTGATTTCAAATGCTGAGATTGATGCAGATTTTTACGATATATTAAAATACTTTGGAACAGATGAATTTAAACCACTATTTTTAAATCTATATAATGAGATTATATCATTAGATTTTGAAAGACAAAGGGAGTTGTGTGAAAAATTAAACTCTAAAATTACACAAATTTTTGAATTTGAATTTTCTCCAACATTATCTTTTGACAATCAAGATGATATTAGTAATTTTTTAAAATTTATTGAATTTTTAGAATATGATTATATAGATTTTTTATCAACATTAATTTCAGGTTTAGATTTTGAGTTACTAAAAAAAGATTTAGATAAATTTTTAACTTTATATTGGAATACAATAATTAAAAGAGTTAATGAGTTTAAAGAAAACGAGTTGATTTTAAAATTTCTTAGAACAAATAATAAAGAGAAATTATATGAGTTTATACGATTAAGGTTGGAAAGAGATAAAATGTTAGTAATATTAAAATCATTAGAAAGGGAATTTTAAAATGTCTGATAGTATAATTATTAAAAAAGGATTAATGAAAATTTTAGAAACTGACAGAATTAATTTAATAACTGCAGAACAGAGTCATGACGGAATTGTTTTTACATTAAAAGGTGGAATTCAAATTTATTGTACTGATAATTATATGCCAAATCATACAAAAGATATAATTAAAAATACTTGTGATAGTTTCCCAACAGCAAATCTTGTTTTTGATTTAGCAAATTATAATAAACCTGTGGTGGTACAACCAACAAAAAAATAATTTTTAAATTCATTTAAAAACTACTTAGCTACATATATATATTTATGAATACTTAAGGAATACTTATGTTAACTTATATTTTTAGGGAAAAGAATATTATTCTTTTCCTCCGTTGTAATTTAATTTTTTATGAGAAAGGAGGATAATTTATTATATTATCAGTAGTGAGTTATTATGGTTAAGTTTGAACATTCAGACAACGTTAAAAGGATCAGGAGAAAAATTGAAGAAAAACTACGACAAGATTTCTCAGAAGAAAAAGTTATTGGACTTGCAAACTTGTTAGATATTGATACAAGACCGCAAGACAAAAACCAAAAAAAAGAAACAGAATAATCTTATTTTTATGCACTTTTATTTATTATATTATTAAAATTAGTATCGCTTCTGTATCGCTAATTTCTTGTTCTGCTTTTATTATTCTTTTTTAATGAGAGAATAATAAATCCAGATCCTGGATTAGCGATGCAGATAATATAAAACTGTAGTGGTTTTTGTTGTTTTTATAAAAGAACTCAATTAAGGAGATAGTATGAAACAAATATCAACAGAAAAATTTGTAGAAAAATTAGGAATAGATGTATATCCAATTACAATTATTAAATTTTTATTAAACAAGCGGAGGATCTTATCATACTTTAATAAAGCATCAAGTAAAAATTTTGAATTAAGAGGAACTAAATATTTAGTAGATAATTCTAATTGTGAAATGTGTAAAGCTAAAGTAAATGATAATATTCTTTGCAGACAACATACTTCAATTTTTCGAGTTTTAAATGGAGAAAATGTTGGATATGACATTGACACAGGAGCATTTTTCTATAAAAATGAAATCTTTAAAAAAATAGATAATAAACTAGTTATAATTTATTGTCCTCATCCAAAATTAATAAAAGTAATTGGAGAGGAATTAACAGATGTAAATGTAAGAAAAGTAAACCCCATTACTATTGAAGATCCAAATTTAAAAATGAAACAGTATAATAATGTTGTAAATTTTAATTCAAATGATTTATTAGATTCAAATATGAAATGTTGGTTTAATGATTTATTTTCTATTGTAACTATACCAGAAGATAGAAATTTTTCAAATTGGTGTTTAATTCCCAATGGAGTAAAAAATCATGATTTATAAAATAACAAAATTCTTAAAAATTACTTAAAAGGAGATAAAAATGAGTGGTATTGATTTTTCAGAGTATTCAGAACTTGTAGGAGAGGGCGGATTTGATGTAAAGGCGCCAGTTAATCCGGAAGATGAATTTTTTCATGCTATTTATATTTCAGGTCAGCAAAGACAAAACACTAAGGGTGAAAGCGAAATTCCAGGAAAGTTGCAGATTCGAGGACTAAGATCTAATTTAGATGTAATTAAGGTAATTATTACACATGTAAAACAGGTTTTAGTAAAAACAGTAAGAAATAATAATAGAGATACTCTTGAGTGCTTCTCATATCAATCAGGAAATCCTCCTTGGAAGAGCACATCAGGAAATATATGTGGAAAAAATTCAGTTGAAAGAGCATCAAATCCGTATTGTAATCTTTGTAGATCTCAGATTATTATTACGGGATTGTATATTGATGAAACAACTAATAAACCATTTATGGTTAATGAAAAACCAGTTTATGTTTTTATTAGAGCAAAAGGTATTAAATATGGAAATGTTGCAAATTATCTTTCAGATTTAGCAAAGAAAGAAGATCTAGAACCTATTGTAACACCTGTTACTGAAGAAAGTAAAAAGTTTGAAAAAGCTCAGGTTAACCATAAGAGATTCATCACATGTATTACAGTAGGTAAAGAATCTAGCGCTTATGGTATGAAAGATGTATTTAAACTAGAAACAGGTCCAAAATTATCAGTTGATGCAGTTAAAAATATTTTAAATAAATCCAAAGAAACAATGGAAAAGTTTAAAGAGAAATTTGATTGGTCTCGCGGAAAAGTTGCTGGATCAGCTGATTATTCTGGAGCTCAGAAACCAGTAGAAGATAATCAAAAATTTGATTTTAGTGCTGCCCAAGAACCAGTTGCACAAGAACAAAAACAAGAAACAAAACAGACACCTCCAAAAAGTGATTTTTCCTTTGATGACGTGAATTTCTAAAATGAAAATAAAAGAAAATCTAAAGAATTTTGGATATTGGTTATATCCATATTTTGTATCAATGAAATATATAATTATAATTTGCATATGTATGATATGTTTATTAACAGGTGTGGATTTTATAAATCAACCGTCAACATTAAGTGTTGTTTTTGGTTATTGTTTAATTGCTATATCATTTATATCAGCATTTAAATTAATAATACATTCTGAAAAAGAAAAGGTGGAAAAGAAAGATGAGACTAAAGGGAATTAATTACTTTGTAGCTGCAATTTTGATGATTTCTATTTTTATGGTCGCAGGATGTACTATTATTCCTCCAGGTGAAGTAGGAATTAAAATTAATCAGTTAGGCGATAATAGGGGTGTTCAGAATCTAACTATGAGTACAGGAATGGTTGGATATGTTCCATTTATTACTGCAGTTATGAAATACCCAACTTATGTTCAGACTGCAAAATGGACACATTCAGATGAAGGAAAAAAAGGAAAAAATGATGAAATTGTATTTAATACAAAAGAAGGATTAGTTGTAAAAGGGGATGTTTCTCTTTCATATCAGTTAGAAGAGTCAAAAGTTCCTGCATTTTATGTAAAATTTAGAACAGATGATCTTGATACTTTTACTCATGGTTTTTTATTCAATATTGCTAGAGATGCATTTAATGAAATTGGAGCAAATTATTCTGTTGAAGAAATTTATGGTGCAGGAAAAGAAAAATTCCTAACACAGGTTAAAGAAAAAGTAAATTCTCAGATTAGACCTTATGGAGTTATAATTCAACAGTTTGGTTTTCTTAATGAGTTAAAGCTTCCTGAGTCTGTAAAAGGAGCAATTAATGCAAAGATTCAAGCAATTCAGGACGCTATCAAAGTAGAGAATCAGATTAGAGAAGCAAAGGCAGAGGCACAGAAGAAAATTGCAAAAGCAGAAGGTGATTCAAAGTCTAACCTTCTACTAGCTAGTTCAATCACTCCACAGCTAGTTCAGTGGGAGAACTTACAAATTCAAAAGCAAAATATTGCAAAATGGAATGGAGTCCTTCCGCATATGATGCCGGGAAATGGTTCTTCATTTCTATTTAATGTACCAACTAAATAAATAGAAATTTAAAGTAATGAAGGGATTGTATATATTAATATATACAATCCCCAATAATGGTTATTATTAAAAGGAAAAGGTGAATTAAGTGGCTAATGCAACAAATGAAGAAAAGAAATATTATCAAAGATTAGGTGTAATTCCTATTTCGATTGATAATATAAAAAGAATTATTAAAAATAATATTAAGAATACAATCAAGTGTTGGAATAATGGAAAAGATATTTCAAGACAAACATTTAAAATTACAGGAAATGCAGGAATTGGAAAAACAGATGTCAGTACCCAATTATCAAAAGAATTAACAGAAGAATTGGGTATTAAATTTGACTGTATCATAATTAAAGCTCCTGTATTATCTAGAGATGATTTATTATGTCCATTCCCAATAATTGATAATGGACACTCAAGATTTAAAATGTTATATTCAGATTTTATTCCATTAGATCCAGATTCTTATGGTATATTTATTATTGATGAATTAAGTAGAGGAGATACTTCATTTCAACAATTATGTTGGCAGATACAAAATGAACATAAAGTTCATACATATCCATTACCAAAAGGATGGTTTGTTATTTGTTTAGATAATCCTGATGATCAAGAATATAGTTTAAATATGGTTGAAGATGCAGCTGGATTGAGAAGAGTTCTTCATTTATATTCAGAAGTTAATGCTAAAGCATTTTTAAATTATGCTATTTCTGCAAATTTTCATCCTTTGGTTGTAGAATATATTCAAATTCATCCAGATTATCTTTATGATTTTGATTCTCAGAAAATTGGAATGATTTATGCTAATCCAGGATCATGGGAAAGAGTAAGTAATATTTTATGGGGTTATGAAGAAACTATTCTTGAAAATTTAGATGATTTAGCTACTTTATTTTCTGGTCTTTTAAATCAAAATATGACAAGAATGTTTATAAGTTTTATTCGAGATAGAAAAGATATTAGTCCATCTGATGTTTTTTATGATTATAAAAAAGTAAGAAAAGATATTTTAGAATTTTCTAGAAAATCTGAAAATATAAAACTTGGTCAGTTAATGGAATCTTTTATTACTTTTCTAACTACATCAAAACCAAAATATAATGATGATAACTTAACTAATATGTCAGATTTCTTGACAGATATACCTTCTGATATTGGAGTATTATTTTTATCTAAACTATCAGCATTTGATGTAAAATCTGAAGAATTTAAGTATGTTACAGGTATTCATGTAATACTAAATTCAAAGTTTCCTGAATACAGAACAAAATTTTATGAAGCAATGGTTAATAAAAATCGTAAGGTAAATGGACAATAATGAATCAAGAAGAGTCTAACAATAGAATTAAAAGTTTAATAACAGACTTGATTTTTAAAGATAGTTATTGGGGTTATTTATTTTCAAAAATAAATAGATTAGAAAATTTAACTATTCCCTCTCCAATGGGAGTTTGTCCTGAAATAGACGGATCAATTACAATTTTATATAATCCATTATTTATTAATTTAATGGATGATGAATTTTTAAAAATAGTTATTGAACATGAGGGAATGCATATTCTTAATAATCATATTCCAAGATCGTTAAGAATAATCTCAGATGAAGTTGATAAAAATAAAAAATTAGAAAAATCAGAAAAATGGAATTTAGCAGCAGATTGCGCAGTAAATACATTAATTCCAATTAAAAAATCATATCCAATGGGAAATTCAACTTTTACTATAATTCATCCTGATCAATATAATCTACCAGTAAAAAGAACAGCAGAATTTTATTATGATAATATTCCATTTCAAAATAAATCTAAAAATAATTTAAAATCACAACAATCTCTTAATGGAAATGGTGAAAATAATTCTGAGTTAGAAGAAGAAGATTCTAAAGAAAATAATAAAATAGATGATCACGGTTCTTGGACAAAAAATAATTCAAATGTATCTGATGTAAATTCTTTAGCAAGTAGGATGGAACAATATACAGAAACTATTGTTGAACAGTCATATAATAATGTAAGAAAAAAGGGAAACCTACCAGGTTATATTGAAGAAAGAATTTTTGAAATATTAAAACCACCACAAATTCCATATTATCAAATGATTTCAAAATTAGTAAAAGGTAGCAGATTAACAAAACAAAAAAGAGCTTATACAAGAATTAATAAAAAAAGAGTTTATACTTTTTTTATAGATCGTAAAAATCTACCAATTATTTCACCATTTCCTGGTAAAACAAAAGATTTTAGTTTTAATATTTCTATTGTTTTAGATACATCTGCAAGTATGACTAAAGATGAAATATTAGAAGGTTTATCTGGAGTTAAAAATATAATTGAAAATGATAAAGATTGTAAAACTATAGTAATTGAAAATGATACAATGATTCATAAAGAATATGAGATTAAAAAGTTAAAAGATATTCAATTTAATATTAAGGGAAGGGGTGGAACTCGTTTATTTCCAGCTATTTCTAGATGTAAAGAATTAAATACAGATGTTACTTTAGTTTTTACTGATGGTGAATGTGATAATATTAATTCTATTAATAGATCATTATTACCAAAAAAAATAATTTATGTTTTAACACATAGTGGATCAACAAATAGAGTAGATCAAACAGGATATATTGTGAGGTTACCATATGAAGCTATGGTCAATAGGTTCAAATAATATTTATTTTACATCCTCAATTTTTCTTGAAGAAGCTCCATGGTATATTTTTGGACTACAAATTTTAATTCAATGTATTTGTTCATTTATACCAAATATACCATTACCTAAGATTAAAATTATAAGAGAAAATGAAGAAACTAATCTAAGAGTATGGTATGGGTCAATTTCAAGTCTTTTTCATATTTTTATTTGTGAACCAATTAGTAATTGGTGTTATGATAAAATTGAAACAAAATCTATTGAATTTCCATATTTTTTATTAAAAGAAAAATTTCCAGAGAGTTTTAAAGATACAGAAGAATATTTCAATGATGAAGATTCTGATAGAATAAAAGCTAATTTTGAACATTCAAAACAAATTGGAGAACAGTTTGAAGTAGTATATAAAAAAATTAAAAATATTTTTAAACATAGGGTTGAATAATGATTATAGAATATTCAAAAGAAGGTATTTCAATCTCTGATTGGGAAATTGAAAATTATATTTTAGATTGTATAAAAAATGAAAAAGATATAAATACATCAAATGAGTTATTAATTCTTGTTGCAAGAGTTTTTATAAAAGAAGAAAAACTTGATTATAAAACAACTAAATTTCTTTATGATGGTTTTTATATTCGTTGTGATAAGTATGGAACATTAGAGAATTGGCCAGATAATTTTTGTAATAGAAATGAAGATTATTTAATGAGAATAATTGATTGGATTGGGAGATAATAATGAGCCATTTTACAGTTTTAGTTATTGGAGATGATTATAAAAAACAATTGGAAGCTTTTAAAGAATTAGATTTATCAGAAGAAGAACTTAAAAATGATTCCAGAGCTATATTTAAAAGTTCTACTGATTCTTATATTAATGATTATAATACAGGTACTGTTAAAAAAGTAATCATGCCCGATGGAAGAACACTATATCCTTGGGATGATGAATTTCGAGTTAAAGATGAAAAAAATCATTTTTCAAAAACAGTAATTCCAGATAATCTTGAACAGAGAGAAATTCCATTTAAAGAATTGTTTGCAACATTTGAAGATTTTATGAAGGATTATTGTGGAGAAGAAAGACATGATAATGGAGAATATGGATATTATTATAATCCTAATGCAAAATGGGATTGGTATAGTATGGGAGGAAGATGGACTGGATTTTTTAAATTAAAAGATCCAGTTATTTTACACTCAGAAAAAGATTTAACAGAAATATCAATAAAATATAACATAGATATAAATTTACTAGAAAAATTATCAATTTTATTAAAAAATAATTTAAATGATCTTTTTGATTTTTGTGAAAGAAATAAGATTCATGAATCATATAAACTTTGCAATGAATTATCAGAATTAATTACTACAAGATATACTAATTCAAAGGTTGGATCTCCTGGATTGATGACAAATATTGCAAAAGATGGTTATGTTGATCAAGCTTTTAAAAAAGATATAGACTTTGAAGGTATGAGAAATGAGAGTGAAGAAAAAACTAGAATCTATTATGATAGAGTTACTGAACTTTTAGGTTTTGAAATTCCAAAAATCCCTACTAGTTGGAAAAAAATATATGATGATAATTTTGATCTTTCTCATGATAAAAAAAGAGAATTATATTATAATCAAAAAGAAGCAATTAAATTTCTGAATAGAATTAAAGAAATTACTGATAATAAAGATCTTAGTAAAGAAGATAGAGATATAATGACATGGTTAGATTTAGATGAATTTAATTGTACTAGAGAAGAATATATTCAAAAATCAAGAGATTCAGCAATTTCAACATATGCTGTTTTATTTAATGGTCAATGGTATGAAAGAGGATCAATGGGGTGGTGGGGTGTCTCAACAAATGAAAAAGATGAAAATGAATGGAATAAAGAATTTAATGATTTAATTGATAAACTTCCTGATGATACTCTTTTAACATTAGTGGATTGTCATATATGAGAACCTTTGATTTTATGATAAAAAGTACAATTAAAACTGAATGGAAAGAACAATTTAAAGATTATAAATATAAAATTAGAATTTATTGTGATAGAAGAAAAAGATTCTATAGAATGAAATTATATCTAGTTCCAGAAGAAATAGCTATTGAGGCGTTAAAAATAGCAAAACGTTATAATGAAAATTCATATATAGAATCAGTTAAACATTGGTCCACAATGAAGAAAAAAGTTTATAATTGTATAGTAAAAATAGATTATTATTAATTAAAGGAGGTTTATGACCAAATCATATACTCATAATGACATAAAAAGTTTAACAGATATTGAACATGTTATTGAATCTGCTGGTATGTATATTGGAAATACCTCAAACCCTGTTCATCTTATTGAAGAAGCTTTAGATAATGCTCTAGATGAAGCAATTTCTGGATTTGCAAAAATAATAGCTGTCAATATTAATACAAAAACAAGTGTATGTTGTATTATGGATGATGGTAGGGGTATTCCCATTGAAAATGATACCCCTATCTTAATCTCATCTAAATTACACACTGGCGCTAAATTCAATACTTCAAAAACAGCTTATAAAATTGTAGCTGGTAAAAATGGAATTGGTCTTATTACTATTCTTGCATTATCAGATTTTTATACTATTGAAATCTATAGAGATAAAAAACATGCAAAATATATTTTTGAGAATACAAAATTAAAACAAAAGTTAGTAGAAGATTTCACTGAAGTTCCGCCTTTTTCTACAAAAATTCAATTTAAACCAAGCAAGAAAGTTTTTGAATCATTAATACCTGATATAGAAAGAATTAGAAAAAGGTTAATTGTAGCTTCAGTTGAAATCCCAAATACAACTTTAGTTTTAAATGTTGATAATAAAAAAGAAATTATTAAACTAACAAAAGATGAGTTTTTTACAAAATATTGTTTATCTCAAAATGAAGCAACCTCAGAGATTATTGATATTAATATAAAAGATGAATCTGAAAAATTTGGAGTAAGATTTTGTCATTCTCTTAATGGTCCATTAGCACCAAGAGTTATTTCTTCAGTAAATTTATTACCTGTAGATGATGGTGGTACTCATGTTAATTCTTTTTATGATTTAATTAAAGATTTCTATATTTCTAAGACTAAAAAAACTGATTTTAAATTTCAACCAAATGATTGTCTATGTGGATTGAGAATATATTTTTCTTTAGAATTAGAAAAACCAGATTATTCATCTCAGAGTAAAGATAAACTAATTAATAGAAAAGATCATTTTGTTAAACTTTTAACTAAAGTTAGAAATGATCTAGAAAAATATTATCAGAGTAATCAAGAAGGTCTAACTCATATGTTAGAATTTTTTGATGAATATAGAAAAAGATTAGATTCAAAGAAGATAAAGGGAACAGCAATTAATGGAAAAAGAGCTTCAACTAAATTTACAAAGTTAAGAGATTGTACTGCGCCAAATGGTGAATTATATGTAGTTGAAGGGGATAGCGCTGGTGGTGGTTTTATTGTTGTAAGAAACTCAAGAAAACATGCAATTTTACCTCTAAGGGGTAAGATTCCATCAATTATTAATAACAAAGATGATATTTTAAAGAATAAAGAAATTGGTGAATTAATTGGTTCATTAGGAACTGGAGTTGGTCCAAACTTTGATATTACAAAATTGAAGTACGATAAAATTATTTGTACTACAGATCCTGATGCAGATGGAGGTCATATCTTTTGTTTAATGGCTATTGCACTTGCAATTTTAGTTCCTGAAATAATTAAACAAGGACATTTTTATCTATCTATAATTCCATTATATGCAATTAATGAGTCAAAAAAAGTTTTTATTCCATTATGGACAGCTGAAGAATTAACGAACGCTAGGAAAAATAATAGGAATATCACTAGATTAAAAGGTCTTGGGGAACTAGATGAGTGGCAATTAAAAATTTGTTGTATTGATGAAAAAACAAGAAGACTAGAAAAAGTATCTTTTTCGGAAGATATAGATAAAATAGTTCAACTTTTTTCTGATGTAAATATTAAAAGAGAATTATTAAAAGGATAAGAAATGGTCAATACTTTTATAGTAGATGTATTTAAAGAAGCAATCTATGGTCCTTATAGAAACAAAAGAAAAATGAATCGAGATATAAAAAAATTACGTGAAGATTCTGATATGTTTTTAGAATTAACAACAAATCTTTTTACCATTCATGGAGATACCCAAATAACTTTTAAAGAATTTTTATATTTTAAAGAGTTTGAGATATTTAAAGGAGTAGAGTGAATTGCCATATATTAAAGAAGAAACTAGGTTATGGTTTGATGATAAAATTGAAAGATTAGCTAAAGATATATTAAATCCAGGTGATTTATGTTATTGTATTTATAAGTTAATGAAAGATGTAATATTAAAGAATGGACCAAATTTTAAAATTATGTCAAGAGTTATTTCAGAAGTTGAATGTGCTAAATTGGAATTCTATAGAAGAATTGTATCACCATATGAAGATAAAAAAATTGAAGAAAATGGTGATATTAAATGAATAAAGTTGCTAGAAATATTTCAGTAGATTCAGGAACAATTATGATTTCTGATAGAAATTTTTATGAATATATAACAGAAGATGATTCTTTATTTAAAAAATTTAAAGTAGAAAATGGACGATATATTGTTACTTGGAAAATTTCTAAAACATGGAATGGAGATGTTTTAGGTAAAGGTTTTTTAAATGTAGAATCAGGAGAAATAATTATATCAGATCCGTGTTATCATTATGAAAAACATTGTGATTGGATAGAATTACTTAGTAAAACAGATTTTTTAAGAAATCCTCCAGAAGGAACATTAGTTCTTGATAAAATGGGCGGAGATGGAACTTATAACGTTTATTTTAATTTAGAAAAAATTATGGAGTAGAAAATGGGACAAGTAATAAATCTTGAAGATATGTTAAATATCTATAAAAACTATACTACAATTTTTGAAAAATATAATTTTAAAAAATTGGATAGTGGAGGAAAAAAAGCTTGGTCTATTAGATGGGTAAAGAATGAAACTTATATAGATCTTAGATACTCTAAATGGTCATTATATAATAAAGATGAAAATGAAGAAATGTCAGGATTTAATTCAACTTCATTAGATGCATATCTAAGTAAAAGAATAGGAGGTTAAATATTGGATACACTTATACCACGTTTATATAGAGAGTACGGTAAATATGTAAATCATTCTAGAGCATTTCCTTTAGATATTGATGGTTTAAAACCAGTTGAAAGACGTGTTTTATTATCAGCTTATACAATGGCTAGAGAAAAATTTGTTAAATCTGCTAGAGTTGATGGTAATACTTTGGGCAGATGGCACCCACATGCAAGTTCATATGGAACTATTTGTCAATTAGTAAGACAAGGATTTTTAGATGGACAAGGAAATTTTGGAAATGATGTTGGTGTAGAATCATCACCTCCTGCTGCAATGAGATATACTGAGTGTAGATTATCTAAACAAATTTTAGATATGTCTTTAAGATTGGTAGATTATGTAAAGTGGATTGAGGCGGAACTTGATGATGAACCTGAATACTTTCCAACGATGTTTCCTTTATGTTTATTAGGAAAAGATAGCACCACAGGAATTGGTTTTGGTTATAAAACTTTAATTCCTTGTTATGAAGTTAAAGATCTTAGAAACAGACTATTATTTCTATTGGGAAAGATAAAAGATAAACCAATAATTAAACCAATTTCAAATTGTAAAATATTATCTAATGATAAAGATTTTGAAAAATTATTAACAACCGGTAAGGGTCAAATAACTTTTCAAGGAATTTTTAAGGTAGATAATCTAAGATGTAAAGCTGCTATTAGATCATTCCCTCCAGGTAAAAAATTTGAAAAAATTTTAGAGAAATTTGAAAAAGAATTAAATAATCAAGATATTGGTTGGATTGATGAATCTTCTTCAGAGAATGGTGGGACATATATTGTTTTTGAAGTATTAAAATCGAGAAATAGAGATGAAATATTTAAATCTTTTTCTAAAAAATTATCTGATGTAATGACTAGTACTATTACATTTGATACAGTAGTTGTAGATAATAAAACAAAAAATGTTAAAAATATGAGTATTGATGAAATGTTAGTTAATACTTTTAAGATTTATTTACAAGTAAATATGAATATGCTGAAAGAAAATGAAGATAAAATAATTAAAACAATAGAAGAGGTACAATTATTAGAAAAAGTTAAACCATCTTTAAAAAAGTACATGAGTAATGAAGAACTTAGTATTGATCAAAGAATTGAAAATATTAGTTTAGAAATAAAAGAAGATAAAGATAAAATTAAAGATCTATTTCAAAAATATAGAATTACAAAACTTTTATCTTTTAAAGCTGACTTTGAAGATTTAAATTCGAAATTAAACACAGTAAAAAATAATATTTTAAATATTGGTGATTTTGTGGTTGGACAATATGCCTCGTTATAATGGCAAATATTATGAATATAATGAAAATGAAAATAGAATAATTCTTCCTGGTCTATCTGAGGATGAAACTAGATATTTTCAATATTTACTAACTAGATCATTTAAAGAAATTACAGAAGAAAAATGGAAAGATTTAACAATATTAAATCAAAAAACTTTAAAATTTATGTATGATAACCACAACCAAAAAATTCAAGAATCTTTAGGTTGTTTAGAGATTTGTCCATCTTGTAATGAAAGATCATTAAAAGCTAAAATGAGTGGTATGGGATGTCTAAATCCAAAATGTGGATTTTTGGATTGTTATTAAAATGAATAATAAAATATTAGACAATCAACAAATTGGAAAATATACATATAAAATTTTAACTACAGACGAAAAAACTATAGAATTAGAAATCGGTGAAGAAATATGTCAGTCTTGTAAAGGAAAAGGTTTTAAAATAAGAGAAATTAACATTGATATTAAAGAACGATGTTGTGATTGTAATGGTAATAAAACTATTTTTTGGACACAAAAAATATTTGAAAAACCAGTTCAAAGATATCCTGGAAATAATTGTTTTGAATACAATTTTTATACAATTATAAGATTATTAGAAAAAATGGCATATGAATCAGAGTATGATTTTAGATTAACTTCTATGAATCTTAACACTAAAGAAACAAAAACATATACTTTTAGAGGTATTATATAATGTTTTTAGTAACGAAAGTTTTTAGTTTTCCAATGGCTCATAGGTTAAGTAAAAATAACAGAGCGTGTCAATATTTACATGGACATAATATAATTGGAAAAGTAACAGTTAAATCAGAACAACTAAATAATGAAGATATGGTAATGGATTTTTATGATTTGAAAAAGATAATTTCAGATATAATTAATTCATGGGATCACGGTCTATTTCTAAATAAACATGATAAGATAATGCGTCCAGAGAAATGTAAATTATTTTTAACTGATTGTGATCCAACATCAGAAGCATTATGTAAAGTTTTATTTAATAAAATTGAAGAAGCTTTACCAAAAAATGTAGAAATGCATTCTATAACTTTAATTGAAGCAGAGGGATCAGAAGCAACATACACAAGGTAAAAAATAAATGATAAATATTAAAAAAACTTCAGGAATAATAATACCTAGGAGATATGAAGAGTGTCAATTTTACAATGAGATAAAACATGATTTAACAAGACATGTCAGAGAATATCAAAAATCTACATTTATTACTAATCATTATTATCTTGAAGCTAAAAACACATTAAAAATTCCAAGATTTTTTCCTATTGAAAAATATGTTAATGAAATTGAAGTTGTTCAAGAGATAAATGATGGACAAGATATTATTATAAATTGCAATATTGAATTACGAGATGAATTACAAAAAAATATTGTAAAATATATGATAACTAATACAAATGGAATAATTAAAGCTAATCCTGGATCTGGAAAGACTATAGTATCAATTTATTCTGTTTGTTATTTAAAAAAGAAAACATTCATTCTTGTCCACAGAGATAGTTTAGTTGAACAATGGATAGGACCTGGTACAATTGATAAAAAACAAGGATTTCTATCTTATTCAGATATAGATAAAAATGAAATTGGTAGATTAAATTCTAATAATTTTAAAAATGTATTAAAAAAATCAATTATACTTTGTACAGATCAAACATTTACTTCTCTTTTAAGAAGAGCAAAGAGAGAAGAATTTTTAATAGAATTAAATAACGCCAATATTGGAATTTTTATAGCAGATGAAGTACATACAACTGTAGGAGCTCCAACATTTGCAGAATGCTCATTACATATTCCTAGTAAAAGAGTTTTTGGTTTAAGTGCTACACCTGATAGACAGGATGGAACAACTAATATTATTAAATATCATCTTGGTGAAATTTATGTTCCTGAAGGCAAATCTTCTACAATGGATGCTAGAGTAACTGTATTATTATTCGATTTTGGATTTCTTCCAAAGAGTCGCTTTTATATATACTACAATGATTTCTTTCAAAAAACTAGATATTTAAAAATATTAAAAAATTCTAAAATTTTTATGAATATCATAGTTTCTTTAGTTAATAAATTTGTAAATGATAATAGACAAATATTAGTAGTTGGAGAAAGAATTAAACTATTAGAATTATTATTTTCAAAATGTAAGTCTAATAGTAAAGGAATATTTATGGCAGGATCTAGTATGGATGAAATTGAAAAACAAGTAACATATACTACTCCAGTTAAATCAAGAGATGGTGTAGATTATGTTTCTAAAGATTGTTTAATCCTATCTAGTCCAATAACTAATATAGATCAAATGAGCGGAAGAGCTTTAAGACCAAAAGCGGGAAAACTTCAACCTCTTTTAATTGATTTAGTTGATATTGGAATTTCTGATGTAAAAAGAACTTTATTTGGAAGATTAGAATTTTATAAATCTAGAGATTGGGAAGTTAAATTTATTTTTATATCTAGTAATGGTAAAAAAAATGAAATAAGTGAAGAACAAGTTATTGAAATTTTAGGTGAATAAAGAATGAAGATAAAATCTGATTTTGTAACAAATAGTAGCTCATGTTGTTTTGTATTAATTGGTTTTAAGATCCTTAATAATATAGAAAATGAAGAAAAAATTGAGAAATTTGATAATTTTTTTAAAGATATAAAAGATTGTTATTTTGGTTTTGGAGATGAGGGTGGCGCTCCAACAGAAGATGATATAATAATTGGAAGAATTCTAATAGATCATTTAGATGATTATTTTGAGTATACAGAACTAGAACTAAAAATTGATCCTTCTGATATAATTAAAATTGCAAATTATTTTGGGGTAAGTAATGATAAAATTAAATATATTTGTGGAAGAAGATCATGTTGAGGTAAAATAATGAGAATAAAATCTGATTTTGTGACTAACAGTTCAAGTACTAGTTTTGTAATTTCTTGTAAAGAAAAAATAGAAGAATTAAAAGAGTCTCCTCTTCTTGATTTGCTTCAAGAACTTCTAAATATAATAATAGTAAATTCAAATGGAGATAATTTAAAAGAACTTGTAGAACATTATGGATTAGAAGAAACTGATCAAGAATATATTGATATTTTAGAAGCAATAAATAATGGAGGAACTATAATATATCTAAGTGTTCCCTACGGTGGAGAAATTTATTGCGTAGATAGATTTTTAAAAAAATATGATGGACAAATAATGTTAAGTGATGATTAATAATGAAGATAAAAAATGATTTTGTGACTAATAGTTCAAGCACTAGTTATTTAATTTGTATTCCTAGAAAATTTGATGTTGAAAAATTTGTTGGAGAAAGACTTGTAGAAAATCCACATATTGAATCAGATAATAGTACAATTTTAGATTTAATTAAGAATAGTATTTTAGAGGGTTTTGCAATTGAAGAATATGATGCTCAACAAGAATTTCATAATTTAGCTGAAATTTTTAAAAAAGAGATAATTTTTTCTACTGATGTAGATTCTGAGCGAGGTTGTATTGATATAATTTTTACGGATTCTTTAGAAGGAGAAATCAAATCAATCAAAGAGGAATTCTCTAAATATGAAAATTAAACAAGATTTTGTAACTAACTCAAGTTCATGTTCATTTATAGTTTGTATTCCAGATGTGAATAAATTTTTAAATGAACTAGAGAAAGAATATGAACTACCAAAAGAAATAAAAGATAAATTTTTTAACCAATATGGTTATATAAGTTTATATGATTTAGAATATGATAGTTTTTGGAAATTACATCAATGTATAGATAAATTAGGTTATGTTATCATGTTTGATGAATCTGGATCTGAAAATGAGCCAAGATATTTAAATATTGCATTTAATAATGAACAAACCAAAAAATTAAAAAAAATATTAGGAGAATCATGAGATTTTTACTAACAGCTGATTGGCACTTTTCCTCATATAGTCAAGACAAGAATGATCCAGATACAAACCTACCTGAAAGATTGAGCGGTTTATATTTAGTAATCATGGAAATGATCCAATATGCAATAAAAAATTCAATAGATTATATTGTTGTTGTAGGAGATATTTTTCATAATAAGAGTATTATATATTCAACCGCTCAATCTTTATTATTAGATATAGTAAGAAATAATAGACAAGTAAAATGGATATTTATTTCTGGAAATCATGATTTATCTAGTATGACTGGAGAAGGAGTTTCTGCTATAAAATGTGTAGATAATGAACCAAATGTAACTACAATTCATACTACAACTAAAATTGATAATGTATTATTAGTTCCGTGGAATCCAAGAAGTATGATTCAAGATATTAAAAGTGGAAAAGCTGATTATTTATTTTCACACCTAGGTTTAAATGAAGGTGTTTTAAATAGTGGAATTTCTTTAGTATCCGACATAGGTTTAAAAGACCTGATTCAATATAAATCAGTATATCTTGGACATTATCATACTCCACAAAAAGCAGGAAATGTTAATTATATTGGAAATCCAACACATTTGGATTGGAATGATAAAAACCAAGAGAAAAGATTTATGATTTTAGATACACAAACCGGTATGGAAGAATCAATTTTAACAACATGTTATAAAAAACATTGTGAATTTAATTTAACAAATGAGAATAAAGAAGAAGTATTAAAAATGAGTATTCAATTACAATCTGAGGGTCATCATATAAAATTAAATAGAGTTGATAATACAATTGATATAACAGAACTTGAAAAAGAATTTAATGTTGTTGATAAGGTTGAAAAAGATATAACCAACAGAGGAATTACATCTGGTATGAGTTCATCTGATAAAATTAATAGATTTTTAGAAATAAAAGAAATCCCTATTGAAAAAAGAGATATGTATAGAAATAAAGCTTTAGAAATTATGGAGACTGTTTCAACATGATTAGTTTTGAAATAGATGATAATATGGAAAAGAAATTAAACATCTGGAGAAATACAATAAAAAATGATCCAAGAACTATTGGTAAACCAGAAAAATTTGTTTTCTACATGATTGGACAATCAATGATTTGTGAAGTAATAAAGGGCCCGCATAAGATAGATTTAACAGAAATTGAATCAGGGTGATAAATTTAATGAAAGAGATACAATTTTTAAAAGCTGGAATGCAAAATTTTTGTGGTTACACTGATTTAATTGAATATGAATTTAAAAATAATAAAATAGTATTAATTACAGGTCCAAATGGTGTTGGAAAAAGTACTATTTTTGATTCTATTCAATTTACTCTTTTTGGTGTAACTGGAAAAGATGGAAAGAGCAGCGATGTTGTAAATAATGTTGTTGGAAAAAACTGTAAAACATATATTGAATTTACATGTAAAATATTAGATAATATAGATTCATATAAAGTTATTAGATATGTTAAAGATACTAAACTTGGAGATACAGTACTTCTATTTAAAAATGATTTTAAGAAACCTTATAAAAAAGGTCATAAAGAAGTTTTACCTGAAATTGAAAAGATTTTAGTACCGCAAAAACTATTTAATAACACATTATTATTTGGTCAAAAAGTAAAAGAGTTTTTTACAGATTTACCAGATTCTGATAGAAAAGAAATATTTAGAAAAGTCATTCAGGCTGATGATTATGTTTTATATTATGATGAGACAAACAAAAGAATCAAATTAAAAAATGAAGAATTATCTGAAATTGAAAAAGGAATAATTTTAAATACTAAATTTTTAGAAGATACTAATTCTAGAATTGGTATAACTTTAGAAGATATAAAAAAGTTTGAGTTAAGAAAAAAGGACGAAATTAATAGTTTAACTATTAAAATAAGTGATTTAAATGACGAATTATTGGAGTTGCACAAAAAAGAAAAAGATTTTGAGAACATCAATGATTTAGAGTTAGATAAATTAAATCAAGAAATTTCAAATATTGAAAATGAAATTAATAAACTTAGTCTAGAATTAAAAAATAATTTAGATTCATTAGAAAATACAAAAAGTTTAAAATTATCTGAATTTAATTTAAAATATCAAGAACTTTATTCAACAGAATTATTATCTAAAAATGATAGTATTTCTAAAATTAATAAAGAGTTTCAAGAATATAAATTAGAAATTATAAAAAACAGAAATGAATTAAATAATTCTAAAAATAATTATTTAGTAAAACAACAGAATAATGAAAAAGAAATAGAAAAAACAAAACCAAAAATATCTGAATTACAGTTATCTTTAAATAAATCTAATGCAACTTGTCCAACTTGTGGAAAGTTATTAACAGAAGAATCTATTAAACAACATCTTACTAATTCTTTAAATGAACTGATAGAATCAAATAAAGAAAAGTTGAATGAAAATATTAATCTTAAAAATTTATTAGAAGAAATAACAAAACAAGAACAACAAAATTATAATCAAGAAACAGAATCTAAAAGATCTACTGATGAAAAAATAAAAGAAATTAATCAACAATTTGAATTAAAACACAAGACTATCTTACAAAGATTAAATGATGCAGAAACAAAATTAAATAATATTGTTTCTGAAAAAGAGAATAATATAAAAATTGAATATTTTTCCAATAAGAACAGTTTTATTAAAAAGTTAGACGTTGCAAAATCTAGAAGATCTATTTTATCTTTATCTATTCAAGAGAAGTTATTACTCAGAGATAAAATGAATAAGTTAAAATCTGATATATCATTAAATAATGAACTGCTTCAAAATAAACAAAATGAAGAATATAATATTTCAATTTTAGAAAATTATTATACAGAAAAAGATAGATTAGAAACAGAGAAGAAATGTTTAGATGAAGATAAATTGGCTCTTTTGGATGAGTTAGAGATTCTAAACTTTTGGAAAGTTGGTTTTTCTTCTACTGGAATACCCTCCTTATTAATTGATGAATCTATCCCTTTTCTAAATGAAACTGTTGGAAACTATCTTGAAATGATTGGTGGAAGATATAAAGCTAGTTTTGATACGATATCGACTACAAAATCTGGAGAATATAGGGACAAAATTAATGTAAATATACTAGATACTAAAACTAAAGCTAATAGTAAAAAACAATTTTCAGGCGGACAAACTAGAATTATTGATATAGCAATTCTATTATCACTTTGTGATCTACAAAATAATATTCAGGATATGAAAACAAATATTTTATTATTAGATGAAATTTTTGATAGTCTTGATGATGAAAATATTGGATATATTTCAAAATTGCTAAGAACCTTAGTAAAAGATAAATCAATAAATATTATTTCTCATAGATATATTGATACTATTGAATCAGATGAAGTAATAAGATTATTTTAGGAAGAAAATATGACAAGATCTGAATTTATAGAATGTTTAAAAAATATTAAATCTGAAAAAGAAGATCCAGTTGTGGTTATTCAAATATATGGCGGAGATTTATTAGAATTAATAAATGTAAATCTTGAAAGAGATACATATGAAAATGAACATGAAGAGAAAGTTTTTGATGAAATTATTATTATTTCATAATAAAATTTAGAAATATGAAAACAAAAATTAGATATGAAAATGTTCGGAAAAGAATTATAAAATTTGAAATTGATGATGATTCTTATGAAACAAATTGTCCAGAACGTCCAGATTCAGAAATAATGGTAGGAAGTTATCTTTGTACTAAATGTAGAAATTATATAGGTCAAATTGATGGAAATCTTCATTGTTTTGTATTTAAAGAATAGGAGTTTATATTATGAAAACTAAACAAGATTTTATTACAAATTCAAGTTCAACCTCTTTTATCATAGCAGATAAATCAGGAAAATTAGATAAAATTTTAGTTAAAATTAATGAAAATCCAGAAATAATTGTAAATATTTTTGAGATTTTAACTTTTGAAGATATTAGTCATAATGCATCTGATTATGGTAAAAATATCAAAGAAAAATATCATATTGATCAAATAGTTGATAATGGTGGAAAAATTTATGAATTTATAGCTGGCGACCAATCAGGATTATTAGAAGCTGGTTTTTGTAATTATGGAATTTACGAAGAAGAAATTTCTGAAAATAAGGAAATAATTGAAATTATAAAAGGAGAAGGTGGATATTGATTTTTAAATATGAGACAATCTCAAGGATTTAAATCAACTAGAAAATATAAAGATATTAGAAGTTTTATTTGTATTTTATTTGGACAACCAGATTATACAGATCATATTTCAAATGGTGTTAGTTTTAAATGGTATTTACATAAAGTTATAAAATATATACCAATAAGTCATAGAGGAAAAATTGTAGAATTTGCTTTACATTTATTATCTAATAAAAATATTAAAGCTGAATGTAAAATTTTAAGATACAGTAATGAAATAAATGATGCTAATTTATTAAGTCTTTATCACACAAATCCTAGAGACAGTTTTAGAATTTTAGTGAGGAATCAATGAAAACAAAAATATTTTATAGTATTGAAAATTGTGGAGATGGAAGCGCCTATCCAATATTTATGGAATCTGAAGAATTATGTATGATTGAACAAGAATTCATGGATGAAGGTTGGGGAGAACCTTGCATTGGTCATATTACAATTGAACATGATACACCAATTAAGATTAAAAATGAAATAAAAACAGTGGACGAAGTAATTGAAGAAACCGAATTAAGAATAAAAGAATCTTGTGTATCAGAAAATAGCAAACATTTTCTTAGAAAAAAATTAGAAGAACTAAATAAATTAAAAAATCAAATGGTAATAGATAATGAATAAGATTCATATAGTTAATTGGTTATTAACTAGAAGATGTAATCTTCATTGTGATTATTGTAGAATTGTAAAAAATTATAAAACAAAACCATTATTATATCCAGATATGAAATATTATATTGAAAATGAAATGTCTAGTCAAACTATTATTAATGGATTAGAAAAAATTAAAAATCATAATCCTAATGCATTTCATATTTTCTATGGCGGTGAACCTTTATTAAGGTTAGATCTTTTTGAAATTATAAATTATTGTAACAAAAATGATATTCATTATACAATAATTAGTAATAATACTGAGAGAGTTCAACCTTTAATGAAAGAATTATTAAGAAAAGTAGATTATATTGAAGGTTTTACCGCTTCTATAGATCCAATTATTTATGATAAAAATAAACATATGACTGATACATTTAAAAAGAGTTTAGCTGGTTTTAAAAAACTTAAAGAATATTCAGATATTATTAAGGATGTAGTTGCAGAAATAACTGTAACTAATGATAATCTTGAATATCTTTATCCATTAGTATCTGAGTTATCTGATTTTGGAATAAATAGTGATATAACATTTGTTGATATTTCTAAGTCTAAATATTATGATTTTTCTGATGTTGAGGATGATTCTATTTTAGTAAGAAAAAGTCCAGAGTTAAAGGAAATATTAGATAAAATTATTAGCGAAAAACTTAATGTTCATATGGCAGAAACTCTATTACCAATAATATATGAGAATCTTCCAAGTGAATATGATTGTAAATTAGAAAATGATTTTCATAATTTATGTGTAGATGCAAATGGTAGCATAAGATTATGTTTGAGAATTAGAGGAACTGCTATTCCAGAAAACTTTAATCTCTCTAATCTATTTGATGAAAATAATAATCTAAATCAATATCTTAAATATTCAATTAATTATGATAAAAAAAATTATTGTTTAAAATGTAATCATAGTTGTTACATGATGTCAGAGTTAATATCTAAGGGAGAAGATAATTCTAATAATTTAATTCATACAGAAGTAAGGAAATAAAATAATATTAAAAACTTAAAAAGAAAAGAGGGTATATGAGATTATTTAGAGTTTATAGATTTAGAGCTTGTCATTGCGATAGAGAAGAATTTCCAGAAGAAATATTAATTCAAGGAAATAGTCCAGAAGAAATAGATAAAATTATTGAAAAAAGAAGAGAAGAATATGAATATTCAGATGATTCTGAAAATTTAATAGATTTTGGAGACGAGCATCAACTTCAAGAAATTCTTTTCTTTGATGATGGTGTAGAAAATATTATTGAAAATGATAAGTTTAAAATTCTAAGTGAAGATGAACTATGTGAAGAGTTTCTAAATTTGAGAGATAAGAATGAGATCTGAAGATGCTCAAAAGATTTATCAAAAAAGAAAAGAACAAAAAGAAAATTTAGATAAATATCATCATCCAAAAGAAAAAATTGAGCAATTAAATAGATTATTAGGAGATAAAAGTTTTAATAAAAATTATAAGATTTTAGAACTATTTTGCGGTCATGGAAATTTAACAACAGAATATACAAAATATGGTATTGTTTCATCTTTTGATAAAATTTGTGGAGATGGTGATAGTTATAGTTTATTTCATGGTTTAATTAATAAAAAATTGGAATATGATTTAATTGATTTAGATCCTTATGGATATCCATGTAGGTTTTTTCCAGATATTTTTCTATTAATACATAATGGAATTTTAATTGTTACATTTTGTAAAAATAGTAAACCAAATGCATGGACTCAACAACTATTAAAGAGTTATTTTGGATCTAAAAAACCATCAAAAGATCAAATCATAAAAACAATTTGTAATGAAGGTTTGAAACATTGGAGGGTTGTTAAATTAATAGAATGTATAGATTTAGAAAAAGTATTTAGATTTGCGTTTTCAGTTGAAAGAGTTCATGCAGCAAAATTTTGCGGAACTTCAAATCTTGGAAGAAGAAATTAAATGAGTAAATTAAGAAAAATTTTTAACTATAAATTTTATAAGAGGAGTAAAAAATAAAATGGCAGAGACTGTAACATCTGCAATTGAATTTCTAAAATTAATTAAAAATGAAAAAGAAGTTCTTGTAAAGTTTGAGAAAAAAGATGGAACTTTAAGGACAATGAAGTGCACCTTAGATTTTGATAAAATACCAAAAGAAAAGAAACCAAAGGGTGTTGATCTTATTAAGATTCTAATGAGAATTCAGAAAAGTAAAATTCTTAGTGTTTTTGATTTAGAAAAGCAAGATTGGAGATCTATTCCTTTTGAAAAATTAGATTTTCTTCAAACACCATCTAATAATAAGATATATAAACTAAGTAAGCTAAAGTAGAAATTGGAGATAATTTATGATTACAAAAAATATCTCTGTTGGATCTTTGGACATAGATCCAGAATCTGGAAAAATATGGTTGAATTGTCCAAATTGTATTTTAAGAATTTATAATCTTAGATTTAATAAAGTTGAAGAAAAATTTTCTATGATAGATATAAATGGGCGTGATGCCTGGATGATACCTGGAGACTTAGAAACACAACCTTTTGGAGAATTTTTAGAAAAAATAATAAGTTTTATAATACCAGAACTTTCTCAATTAGAAACGAATGATGGAAAACTTTTACTAGATAAGTTATTTTTAGTAATTAAAGAGGAATTAAATAAATGACAATTTTAGATGATATGTTACAACAGATTAAAAATTCAGATTTAGATGAACAATTAAAACAAGTTTGCGATGAAATTATGAAAGAGGAGAGACCTAAATTTAAAAATCCAGTTTACGAACCAAGAGGGTCAAATATATTTTTAGCTGTTGAATATGAAGATGGAAATAATATTAGTTATTTATGTTTAGAAAGAGAATTTAAAGAAATATATATATTAACAATATGGTCAAAATCCAAATCATCTATGTATATAAAAAAGAAATCTTCCAAGGATATTAATGAAATTACAATACAAAAAATTCTAGAAACCTTTGCTAAAAAATTAAAGTATTTACGAGGAGAATAAAATGGTTGAAGATATTTTAATTAATGAGATGTATGTAAGAAAAGTTATTTCAAAAGATATACATGATTCTAATAATAAAAATATTAGTCAACCATATCTTGTTGAAGCTATAATGAAAACAAGCGACTTTGTTAAAAAATTTAAACAACTAACCAGTACAGAAAATCGTTTTATTATTCCAAATAATTGTAAATATCTGGATTTTTCACCAAGCGGTCAAAAAGTTTTAATAATTGAAGAAGAACCGCAAATAAGAACAGTTTCTTTTGATTTTGATCCATTTACAAATATTGAAGTTTTGAAACAAAATGGAAAATTTGATCTATATGGTTTAGAAAATTTTGAGATAGAAAGACCATTTAGATTAACACTGTCTTTTCCTTATATAATTTATTTTATAGTTTTGAGCAAAGATAATTTTTTTCAGGACATGTATTTATTCTTTAGATTACATCCTTTTACTAGTCTAGATGATTATTTATTAGAACCATGTCTTCCAAATGTATCTGAAGACTTTAGAGTTTGTCTTGGATTTAATAATCAATATCAAACCCAATCAATGGATCAAATAGTTAGATCAGTTATAGATACTTTTTGGTTTAATAAGTTTAATTATGATTATTTTTCACATTGTAAAAATTATTTTGATGTCCCAGAACTTTGTGATTATTTTACATGGGCATATAATACTAAAATAGATCCATTATTTATATTTTCAACAAAATGGAAAAATACAAAATATAATGTTAATCAAATTCTTTCAGAACGATGTAATAAAAATGCTCGAGATGATACGTATTATCTTCTTAATGTATTAAAAGAAGAAATAAAAGTAGAAGAAGTATATGATAATGTTGAAAAAGATAATATGTATCGATCTAGAGATTTATGTGAATCAATTTCTTTATCAGATGGAATTATAGTTTCAGTTGGTGATGAAATAAAATACAATGATGTAACTTTTTATGTGGATTCTATATTATTTAATTATAGTCATGTTCCAGAAAAATTATTTCTAGAAGATAGTAATGAGAATAAAGTTGAAATTGATTTGCATGATATCAAAGAATTAGAAGAAATTTGCAAAAATTTAAGCATAGAAAATCCAAAATCAATAAAAATAAAAGATGATTTAGAAATTAAAGAAAACGATTTAGTTTATTTTAATGAGAATGGAAGTATAAAAATTGTTGAAAAAATTTGTAAATGTAGAGATAATACTTATCATATAAAAATTGGAGAAGAGTTCTATTTAGAAAGTTGCTTTTTAAATGATAATCTTAAAAAATTAACTGATAATTTAAAATTTGACGATGAAGAATTAATCGTTGGAAAAGAATATTCTTTTATTGATTTAGGTAATTCATTATCTTTTATTGTTAAAGGTTATACTGGAACTTATCAAGGGTATTTTATTGATGAAGTTCGTAAAAATGATAAAAGAATTTATTTAAGATTTTTACTATTAAATGATGAAGAATTTTGTATTGAGATTACTAGTTACAATTCTATAAAAAATTATAAATTAATTAAAGAACCATTATTAATTGAAGATATATATTGTATAAATAATAAAATCTTTACAAATTTTGGACCAAATAAAGTGGGTTTAATTAAGAACCATGGAGTATTAATTCTTAACGATCAATATTTACCAAAAAAATTTAGTTTTTATGAATTAAACAATGTATTAAAATATAATTCTATTACTTGTAGAGATTATTTTACAAAAATTTGCATTGATAAATTACAATCTTTTACAATTAAATCAATTGATAGAGATTATACATATACTTTTGGAGATGAAGTAATTAATATTGATTGGTCAAATCCAGACGATATGTTAAAAATTAAAACTATTTGTGGATTTGTTGTAGATGATGAAAATTTCTATATTAGTTTAATAGATGAATCTGAAAATGTTAGTATTGTTCCATTACTAAATTTTGATACTGGTAATGCATCTTTTGAAAATTTCAGAAAAGTTTGTAGAGAAATTAATGGAATTAAAACAGGAACACTTGCTAAAGCTAATAAAAAAGGATTTCAAGACTTTTTATTAAAAGATCAATATGAAATTAAAGCTTTTGTAATTGATGATGAAGAACCATTAGTTTTATTTTCAAATTATAGAACAATATATTTCTCAGATTTTGAACGAGATTTTATTATCATTGAAGAAAGTAATAAAAATTATAAAAAAGGAATTTCTGAAACAAAATTAGTTATTAAAGTTCAAGATGGAGATATATTTAAAAATAGTAATAGAAAATTTATAGTTCTTTCATCTGAATCATATTATACTAAAAAATATGAATATATAACAGAAGATTCTATAAATAGAGATCTATTTATAACTAGAGTTTCTTATGGTGATTATGATTATTCTTTAAATAATAGATCAGGTTTATTATATCCTAGATATAGTGATGTAAAAATTAGAGATTTTCGTTTAAAGAAGTATATGCCAGGAATACATTGTAATATGAATAATAAAATTATTAATAATAAAGGTATTGGAATGAGAAAAGATTGGAGAGATTAAGTAATGAATATTTATATTCATGGAGTACATGATATCCCAAAAGATGAAACATGTTATATTATTGCAAAAAGCGGAATATATTTAAAGAAAAAATTAGATTTAATTGAAAGTTTGACCCCAGTTGATAAAATTTCATTTTTAGAAGATATTCCAACATTTGCAGAAATGAATATTTCAATGATTCCAAAAAATTATTTTATAAATATTATTGCATTTTTTAAGGAAGTATATAAATTATATAAATCGGAAGCAGGGGTTTTATTATATTACAATAGAAGTAAGAGAAGTTATAAAATTCATGTTCCAAAACAAGAAGCAAGTGGTGCATCTTTATCATATAAAGCGGATGATGTATTTAAAGATCATATTTTAATTGGAAGTATTCATAGCCATGGAAATATGACAGCATTTCATTCATCTACTGATGTTGGAGATGAATTAAATTTTGATGGAATTCATTTTACAGTAGGAAAAATAACTAGCGAATTCTTTGATTTGTGTGGTTCAATTGCAGTAAACGGAATGAGAGTTCCAATAGAACCAGAAAGATATATAACAGGTATTGAATCAAGAGAATTTACTCCATATTTTACTTCAATGTTCAGACCAGCATTTGAGGAAATTCATGGACAAAAAGTTTACAAAACTACAGTTAAATCAAGTATTGGATATGTGATAGAAGGTATTTCAGAAGAAGATTATAAATTTAATAAAAAATGGCTTGAAAATGTAAAAGAGAAAAAATATACCTATCAAGCTTCAGTTGGTTCAGCTAGATATACATTTAAAGATGGAAAATTAATTAGATTGGATGATAAAGACAATAATTTATTTATTAAACCTGACCAATTTTCCTATTTAGATTATGATTTCTCACATTACAATAGACCTGATACTTGTGTTTGTAAAGGTTGTATTCATAGATGCGAAAAATTAAAATTAGAAGATTTTTCATCAGTAGATGAAAAAGATTTAAAAGATGAACAAGAATTTTACGATAATTACTTTGGTCTTATTTAGGAGACAAATATGGAATTAACTATCATCGGTTTGGGTGGAATAGGATCTATCTTATCAAATACAATTTCTAGATATCTAAATACAAAAAACTTTAACTCTGAAATCATTATTAATTTGGTTGATGGAGATGATTATGAGTTTAAGAATATGGAAAGACAAGAATTTTTATCTTTTGGTAATAAGGCTGCAGTTAAAAAAAGAGAATTAAAACAAAGGTTTCAAAATATTATTTTTAAAGATTATCCATATTTTGTTGATGAAAATTCAATTACAGAAATTATTAAAGAAAATTCAATTGTATTTGTAGGTGTGGATAATCATAAAACTAGAAGGTTAGTTTCTGAGTACGCAAAAAAATTGAATAATATAATTATTATTTCAGGCGGAAATGAACTAACAGATGGAAATGTTCAGATTTTTATTAGACAAGGAGGTATGAATGTAACACCGAGTTTAACAGATTATCATCCAGAAATTGAAAATGCTAAAGATAAATCTCCAGACGAAATGTCTTGTGAAGAATTATCTAAAGCAGCTCCACAATTGTATTTTACTAATTTTATGGTTGCAGGTCATATGTGCTCAGCATTTTTTAACATAACTGAAAAAAATAATTATAAGATTTCAGAAGTTTATTTTGATTTACTAACTATGAATTCAAATTCAAAAACAAGAACACCAAAAAACAATAGAGTTTAAAAAAGAAAAAGGAGATTTATTATTATGGTAGACATCATTAAGACATCAGATCTAGAGGCAAAGAATGCAGCAGAACTCCGTGAAATTTGTAAGAAGTATAATATCGTTGGCATGAGCAAGGCTCGTAAAGATGTTATGGTTAGTGCAATTGAGGCTTATTATAAGGAAGTAGATCCTAAGGCACCTAAAACATCTTCTGCTACTAAGGCAGCTCCAGCAGAAAATACCAGCAAGCTCCCCTTTATTAATGCAAATCTTCATAGTTTTCTTGAGAGCAATAATTCATATAAGACTCTAGTATCTGTATCCTGTGGTGCATCTTCCTCAAACTATCCTGTTGTAGGAAGATCAGTTGGTTTTGTAAAGGCAACATACCGAGAAATTCTAAATGTAGACAATACCGCTAAGGGTGTTGTAAATGGTGACGAAATTGCAGATTCTTATATTCTCAAGAGCGGAGACGTTCTAGAGTTTGTACGAAAGGCTGGAACTAAGGGTTAATTTTTAAAAATGGGTGAGTAGAAATACTCACCCATTTTATTTTATTTTATTTAATGGAGAATATTATGGCAATAGATGTTGATCGGAATCTAGTAGAGGGTGGAGTAAAGGAAATTAAATATTATTATAGAAATTGTCCTATTGTTGGAAATATTTTTACAGTTTGTATTTTTCTATCTGAAGATAAAAAGATTCTAGCAAGAGGTGTTTCTATTTGTTCATTAATGGACACCCATCTTAAACAATATGCAAGAGAAAAAAGTAAAAGTAGAGCAATGGCTGCATTTTTTAAGAAAGAAAATTCTTTAAAAATTGCTACTGAATGGGAAGATAAAAAGGCTTTATTTACAGAAGTTATTAAATCATTTAAAATTAAAAATGAAGAAGAAGCAAATGAATTGCTCAAAAAAGTTGGTCAATTACAACTTGATTATACTATTAAAGATTTAGACGGTTATCAGAGAATGGATGTTTTTATCCCATATCTATATCCAATTCAATTTACAGGAAAAAACTTTGAGTACAAGTCAATGTTTAAACCAAAACCAACAGAAGAAGAAAAGAAAATGTTTAAATTAGTCTAACATTTTATTTATGCGGAGAACTGAGAGGAAGAAACAGTGACGATCCATCCTGATGACGATTTGGACAAAATGGTGTTTTATGTCACTGTCCTCTCGTCTCCTATTTTTGAAAGGAAATTTTTATGGGTTACGACCAGGAAAGAGATAAACTAATTAAATTATTTGAATTAAAAAAGGATAAAGGTAGTTTACTTTGTTCTATTTTTTCATATGATGGTGGAAAAGCAAAAATTGGATTTACAAGAAGTTTTGAGAAAAAAGATGGAACCATTGGATATAGTCAGTCAGGCAGAATGACTTTAGAAGAAATACAGTTTTTAAAATCTAATTTAGATGAAATTATTGAAATTATGGGTAAAAATTAATAAGAAATTTTCTTAAAAGTATAGAACAAATAAATAGATCAATCATCTATTACGGAGGATTTATTTGTACAGCGACATTTGTTTGATTGGTTTAGGAACTTTAGGTGGTTTTCTAGCTAAAAATTTATCTGAACTAGAAACCACAAAGAATTTATTGTTAATTGATTATGACACTGTAGAGACTGAAAATATTAGAAACTCCATTTATACTGAAAAAGATATTGGAAAACTAAAAACAGAAGCTATTTCAAAAAAATTAGATAATAGTTCGTCTCTTGTTCATTATCTTAATGAAAAGTTTATTGAAGGAACAACAAAAATTCCAAAATTTGATTTAATAATAGATTGCAGAGATTTTACATATGAAAGAAAAAATTTAATAGATGCAAGATTATATATTTCTTTTAGAAATTTAGTAATTGATTGTAGAAAAAATGTTAAATATTCAAA
>Ga0172381_10000023_pt1 | contig 179282 bp, 249 predicted proteins | sample Leawel6488metaG_FD_119754 | JGI IMG/M metagenome (GOLD analysis project Ga0172381, IMG submission 119754) | Leachate microbial communities from a municipal landfill in Southern Ontario, Canada - Leachate well 64-88 metaG | ecosystem: Engineered > Solid waste > Landfill > Unclassified | place...
CTTTTCGCATAGGGAGAATCTTCCGCGTGCAGAGGTAGACGCCGTGATCGAAAAGATCACGCGCATAGTGGAAGCGGGTGGTTACCGCGTAAACCGAAAGAAGCTCCACGTTCAACGACCCACACACCGGCAGAAGATTCTTGGCATCGTGCTTAACCAGAAGATCAACATCCCTCGAGAGGAGTACCAGAAGTTCCGGTCGCTCCTGCACAACTGCATCAAAGAGGGATTCGAGGCTCAGGTAGAGCGTGCAGACAAGGAGAACGTCGATCACCTTCAATCATGGATCGCGGGCAAGCTCGCGTACTTTGCAATGGTGGCCCCGGAGCGGGCAGAGAAACTGCGCCTGCTCTACAACCACGCTAAGGAGAAGACGGCCACATGAAATACTTCACCATCGCCACAGAGGCTGATCCACCTTCGCACGACGCGTATGGACGACGACACTCGCGTTGGCGCCGAAACAGCGATGACGTAGTCCTGGTCTTCGGGTCTGATGACGACAACGAACTAACGGATGATGCTCTCGATCTGATCGCAGTTGATCAGCATGTAAAAAAGATCATGCAAGGGTCCTTCATCGTCAGCTTCGCCGGGGATCAGATCCTGGTCCACCAGACGCTGGAGTTGATACCTCTTCCCGATACAGCGCCGCTCGACGTTTCTCCGGTACTCTTGTGCCGAAAAGATGGGCCCCCGATAAAAATCGATACACGCCGGCTCTTCGACACGTGTTCATCGCTGTTCCGAGCCATCGGGTGTACCAACTGCCCTGACAAAGAAACTGCGTGTATATCTCGCGTGTACAGTGAAACGCAGCCCTACTTCAACGAGCTCAACTCAAAAACCGACTTCTCAGATCTTCGAGAAACGTTTAAGAATCGGCAGACGAAGCTCGCGGGGTTCATGTACATCTCACCCATGCTCACGCGCGTGTCTGCGTCCTATGACCACTTCGCTCCCTACCAGCGCAGCTGGGGCGACCACGACTTCAAGCAAGTCAAATCCTGGAGTAAGCAACGCTCCAAGGCAAACGAGGTCGGCGCCGAGCGTAGGCAGTTCAAGAAAACACAGTGCATAACATGCCCGCTACGCCTGCATTGCCAGTACTCGTGTCGCTCCCGGTACTGTACAGGGGCCTTTCCGTCTGAACCAGCGATAGACGCGCAGCTCCTGGAGGTCTACACGCGCTTCGCGCACAGTACAAAGCTCAAGTCCTGGCAATTCAACGTCATCGCGCAGATGGCAGGTGCTGAAGGAATAATCGGGCGACGTCACTGCATTTTAGACGGGTTCGTGAGACGCGCCGATATGCTTGTAATTCAAGCCCACCGCAACAAGACCGATGCTCAACTGGTGCAAGAGTGGCGCCCCATTCTGCGGGACTACGAAAGCGTCGCCGCCTACTTCGAACTACCAAAGACTGAAGACGAAGCAAAAGCTCAGCTTCATGATGTCACAGACTGTGCGAAAGCCTTGTGGGCTGCATCGTTGGATAGTACCCACGTAGCCCGGCAATCAGCCGGCTGGGGCTACTGCAAAGACTACATTGGCTACCGCAAGCTTCGCCCGCACAACCTGGAGATCGGCGTTAGAGATTCCAAAACAGTGTGGACGGATCGGGCTATCCACACTTGGAACGACTACGCCGATGTAATCGGCGATCCGCCCGTCAGCCAAAACCTGGTTCGCTAGTCCATGTCTGGATCAGTGTAGGAGGGGCAAACCTCCTTCACCAATGCATACGCTGCTTCGGCAGCTGCCGTTGCGGCCGCGGCTTCCGCCTGGGCGACCGTGAGGTCCGTCTGGGCGGTTGCCGCGGCTCCATCGGCGATTGCTTTTGCCGTGACGGCGCTTGAGAGTTCTGTTGCGCGCAAGGCGCACGCCTGCAGGGCGTCCGCGAGCAGTGCAGCCAGGACCGCTTCGCCTGGTGCTGCTTGATCTGCAAGTGCTGCGCTGAAGGCATCGCGAATCGCCTCGAGTGCACCGACGCTGCCGGCTGGCTGTCCATCGATGTACACCCGCAAACCGGAGAGTGCACTGTTCACGCTGGTCCAAAAACTGTTATATGTGCCACTAAGTTGCGTAAGTGAGTTGGTAGCCTGCAGGCACTCCATGCGCAAAGCTGTGGCCTGTGTCAGGGCAGCGTTCTTGCGCACAGCGTCAGCCTGCACATCCGTCAATGCGCGCTCCGCGTCGCTCGCTACGATCTCTGCAGCGCCCCTGGCTTGCTTGGCCGCGACGAACGCATCAATGCGGGCCTGAAGAATTCCGGGTGTGGCCAATGGGAACAGCGTCTGGCTGCTCGACGTGAACTCTGACGTGTAAATCTTCCAGTCCGAGATCAACCGGTCGATTCGTGACTGTACAAGCTTTTTTGCCTCGTTCGCAGTTTGCAGATCTTGGTACGAGAGAGTGAATGATCGGGCCAGGTAGGTACTTTCACCCTTCTCGAGAGCACGCGCGCGCCCCGACGTGATCGTGGTCAGATCATAGAGTGTGGCGATGCGCTGGAAGGCGTCGGCCTTGGGATCGTTCGCAGCAGTGACGTGCTGTACGAAGATCTCGCTCTGGGGAAGATCTCCCGGGTACAACCACTCGATGGTCGTGGTGATGTCGAAACGCGTGGTGCCCGTGCTGTCGAGGGTCGACTGGCAGTTCTGCGAGATCGTTGTCTTCGTGGACATGAGGGCTCGTTAGGACGTGAGGGTTTCGGTATCAGTACCGAGAAAGAGCGTTACGGCCTTATTGTACTCGATCACCAGGTATTTCAAGTCCCGCTTCAGTGCAGCAGCGAAATCGGCCGCAGTCGCCATCGACTCGTAGTCCCGAGACATCGCAGCGGTGCGGTAGTACGCACACCCTTCCGCAACAGCGGCTTCCAGGGTGTCTGGGAGCTCGAGCAAGTCGTCGACTGCCGCTACCCGGCTGAACTCCTGGTCTGTAGTTCGGAAGACGAACACCTGGCTGGGGATACCTGTGGCGGACGTAACCGTGTCGGCCACCCGGTAGAACCCCCCAGCGGTCGTCCTGGTCTGCGTGTGAGTCAAGTCCATGGTGTCCTCCAGACAGGCCCAGGAAGGGCCTAAATCGGGCCGCTGGCGCGATGTGGGGAGTATAGGCGGGTCCGACTAAGGGTCAAGGTCCGGGAGCTCTCCTGAGGGCGCTGGGGCTGCCGCGAAGTCACTAGACACACTAGACAAACGACCTTTGGCGTTTGTCTAGGTGTGTGTCTAGGTAATTTCCGTACTCTTTTCAAGGGGTTAACCCTCTTCTAGACATACTAGACATACGAAAAGGAGAATAACACGTGAGAAAAGGGAGGGGTAGGAGAAGTAGGTAGTACACCTACATGCTGTATAGGTACGTATGGCGTATATGGGGGGGACATGCCACTTCGTGTGTCTAGTCTGTCTAGGCCTACTTAAGTATGCGTAATCACAGGACAATATCTAGACAGACATAGCCAGATGCAAATAATCAACGTGTGTCTAGTGTGTCTAGTAGGGGGTAGGTTGATGTACGTAGATGTACGCTAAGGTGGGTATACGTGAGTCTAAGTAGCACATTTAACCTGATGTAAGTCAAGGTATGTCCTTGTAAGCTAATGTAGGTAGACGTAGGTAGGTGTACGTTCGAGTAGCATATTTAGTCTGATGTGAGTCAGAGTATGCAAGTGTAGGTAGACGTAGACGTAGGTCCCCCTAGCGCGTTTAGCTTGCTGTGGGGCCCCGGTGCGCCCAGGCGAGGTGTGCACGCCGCTCTCCCGTTGCCCGCTCTCCAGGGGCGTGGTAAGGTGGGCGTCGCTGTCGGCCAAAAAAAAGCCCCCACGACGCGTGAACGTCTGGGGGCCGGGGCCGAGCGAACTTACTAGGAGTCGCTCAATGCACCTGTCACATTACAAGCCCTCGCCTGAGGCGTCAAGATCGTTCTCAGTCAGCGTCGGCCAGTGCCGACTCGGTGCATTCAAGTCCTGTGGTATCCCGTCCCTTATCGCAGGACAGCAGACCTGTGGCAGCTGTCTCCACAACCCCGTCGTTCTTACCGAGGCTGCACAACTCGTGTACAGCCGCGTGCGCAATGAGCGTCGGTCGCCGACACAAATAGAGGCTACGCTCTGGCTCGAGTATCAGAAGAGTAAGTCGCGGCGTAGCTGGTCTGCTGGCGCGATCCTGCCCCTGGCAGATCTCCATGAGGTCATGGAACGTGGCGGAGGTATCTGCGCTTACTGCCAAGCAGCACTATTCGAAGCCTTCGATCACATTACCTCGATCCGCAAGGGTGGTCTCCACGTTGCGGCCAATCTGTGCCTATGCTGTAGGTCCTGCAGCTCGACCCGCCGCAACGCGGATGCACACGCTGAGAAGAAGGCCAACCAATGAGCAGCGGAGCCGTTTCTATGGCTGCGTCGTTTTTCCATTTCACTATTGCTCAGGAGGCAAATGAAAAAAATTGCTACCAGGAGCTCAAGAACACGCCGGATGGCTTTGTCCAGTCTCTGGTTGAACGAGGGCACAAGATCGGTTCGAAGGACGGCACCGCCATCATCCTTGCGATGTTCGACCCGAACAAGCACCATATCGAGCAGAAAAACGTCGTTGAGGTGACGGGCCTCGCCCTGGACTTCGATGGCAAGTCCAAGGTCGACGGCAAGACCGTCTACGAGCGTCTCGACGTCGAAGCCATCCTTGCCAAGCTACCCTTCAAGGGTGTCGCTCACACGAGCTATTCGCACACAAGCGATCACCCCAAGTTTCGGGTCCTGATTCCGCTCGCGGAGCCGATCTCCCTAAACGAGCACCGCAGGCTCTGGTGGTGGTTCTACGAGCTTACTGGGAAAAAGGCCGACCCCTCAGGGAAGAACTGCGACCGCATCTTCTTTCTTCCTCGAGTGCCGGATGCCGAGGCTTTGAAGATCGCGTGGATCCGAGCTCTCGATGGCCCTATTCTCGACTACAAAACCGGGGTCCCGGTAGACTACGTACCGCCAGAACAAGCACGTACCGAGGTCGTCCGCAAGCATCGCGGAGCCCACAGGGCTCCCAGTGAAACCCGAACATACAACGCCACCGATCCGCAGTTGCTTCTCAAGGCGCTAGCCGAGTCGCCCCTGTTCACGTGGGCTTGCGAGAATCCTTCAGAGGTGACCCGGGAAGTCTGGCGAGGCATCGCCACGAACATCGCTGCAGCAGTGCTTGAGGACGAGACAGCGCACGAAGATGGCGCCGCGCTTTTTCACGAGATCTCGGCATATGATAGCGAGCGGTACGATTGGTCGACTACGGAGAAGACTTTCCGTGACGCTCTGCGTTCAGCTCAGAGTTATGGCCCCGTAACGTTTCAGCACCTCGTTACCAACGGCGCTCCAGTAGAGGTCTGTGATGATCATGGCCTGGGGGCCAAATCGCCTCTTGGCGTAATTCGCATGACCGTCAAGCCCAAGGAGGCGAAATGCCCAAAAGTCCAAGCCCCGGTCGAGCCGGGGAAGACCTCGAGCAAACCGTCCGAGACATCGCCAAGCAGCTCGCCGAAGCTCGTCGCCGTGTCAGAAGCTTCGAAACCACCCTCTGCCTCCTCGACATCCTCCGACGACTCTGTTCCGCCGGACGCCGATGCCGTTGAAGAGGACTTTCTCAAGTTCAACTTCGACCGGATTCTGTTCAACCGTGAGGGTAATAAGTGGCACATTCGCAGCAATACGGGTGAGTGGGCGGATATGGCGCCAGCGGCGTTCAACGAAATGCTCAATGGTATGGGTGTTCCGCCTAAGCGCTTAGCCAGCGTACGCGGTCGCCTGCGCCAGTATCAGTTTGCAACGCCTGTATGGGACAAGCCGGATGAGGAGCTTGTCAACCAGGATGGCTTTACTGTACTCAACACGTACAAGAAATCGACCCTCGAGCCCAAACCTGGCGATTGGACCCCAATTCGTAGGCTTCTTGAAAATCTCTGCGGCGAAGATATGGCTGGCGTAGAGTATGTACTCGACTGGCTCGCGGCTCCTGTGCAGTCGTTGCGCCTTAAAGGAAAGCCCCTCAAGATGGGCACAGCGCTCGTGTTTCACGGCGATCCGGGATCTGGCAAGGGTACGCTTAGCCTGATTATGGAAGCCATCTATGGGGACAAGCACGCGGTGACTATCGGACAGAACGAGCTCGATAATCGGTTCAACGGTGAGCTTCTCGACAAACTGTTCGTGGTAGCCAACGAGATCATTTCGTCCACCAATAGATCTGGTGAAACGGCGAACAAGATAAAACCGTGGATCACAGATCCTAAGATCTCTATTGAACAAAAGTTCATGGGCTCGCGAAGCGTCAAAAACGAGTTCAATATCATCTTCACGTCCAATGACGAGCGCCCGGTCATCGTGGAAAAGGGCGACCGCCGGTTCACTGTATTCCGTTCGACCAAATTGGACGACGCCACAGGTCAGGCGATTTACGCCGACTTCAAAGGGTCAAAGAACATGGTGGCTGCTTTTTTGGACCACCTAATGACCCGGCAAGTGAACATTCGTTTTGGGCAACTGTATATCTCAGCAGCGAAGCTGGAGATGATGGCAGCCAGCGCGCCGTCTGAGGAACGTTTCGTTCAGGCCATCCTCGAGGATGGCTGGCTCTCAGTGTCGTATGACTGGGTAGACGCAGCGCCTAACGGTAAGATTCGCGAAGCTGCGCTTCCCGACGGTTTCGTTTTGTCGAATACACTGAAAGCTGTCTATGAAGATTTTTGTCGGCGTAATAACATTCGTCCAAGAGGTTCAATATTCCTCGGAAAGGCGATGAAGCGTACGGGCGCCGATGCGACGAGGCAATTTTACGGTAATGTGCAGCAACGCGGGTGGCGTGGCATACCTCTTCGCTCACCCGAAGAAATCCTCGAGCCCAAGATGATGCTGGACGAGGATACCAGTAAACTGCCCAACAACATCTAGCACAGAGTCCAGCATGTTCTTCCTCGGTATTGATCAGTCGCTCACTTCTTCCGGCGTGTGTGTCTTGGAAGAGGGGGCGGATATCCCTCGCTACCTCACGAATATCCCCACAGGGAAACAACGAGGCGGTGAGAGGTTGAACACGATCTTCACCGAGATCCTTTACGCGGTAAACCGCTGGAAGCCTGAAGTAGCTGCAATGGAGGGATACTCCTTTGACAGCGTTCATCGCGCGTTCGATTTGGGCGAGGTAGGGGGTATCGTTAGGCTGGTTCTGCACCAAAGTACAGTGCCTGTTCTGACGGTAGCCCCCACCCAGGTCAAAAAATTCGCGGGCAAGGCCAGTGCTGACAAGGAGGCGATGCGCCGTCTAGTCGAAGTTCGATGGCACCAAGAGATCGAACAAGACGACATGTGCGATGCGTACGTATTAGCACAGGTAGCGCGTGCATACTGTAACCCCGAGACAGTCACCGTACGCGCAGAATTGGAAGTGGTCAGAGGCTTGAAGAAGGTCCCTCAACCACAACTCATTTCTTACAAGACCAGGAGTATCAACACATGAAGCTGACGTTTGAGCGGTATTTCACCACGCCCGGCGATGATGTTTACAAAACGGTTGCCTGGCGCAAGACGGATGCTGTGCTCAAGGAACCGGATGGTACGGTGGTGTTTCAACAGAATGATGTTGAAATACCCGTGTTCTGGTCGGATCGCGCCGCGCAGATTGTTGCGTCGAAGTACTTTCGCATGATGAACGGCGCCCGTGAAACGTCGGTTAAGCAGATGATCAGCCGCGTCGTGGGCACGATCTGCCAGGCTGCTGGTGATCAGGGCCTTCTTGGGCACGGTAGCACGGAGGCCATCGCCTTTCATGATGAGCTCACGTACATGCTGTTGCACCAGATGTTTTCCTTTAACTCGCCGGTATGGTTCAACGTCGGTGTGAAGGAGAACCCACAGGGAAGCGCCTGTTTCATCCTTGGGGTCGCCGATAACATGGAGTCGATCATCAACCTTCAGAAGAACGAAGTTCAGATCTTCAAGGGTGGCTCGGGGGCGGGCAGTAACCTGTCCGCTATCAGATCCTCTCGAGAGAAGCTTTCGGGGGGCGGTTGGGCCTCGGGCCCTGTTTCGTTTGCCAAGGGTTACGATGCCTGGGCCGGCGTCACCAAGTCTGGTGGCACGACGAGAAGAGCGGCGAAGCTCCTTGCGCTCAACGTCGATCATCCCGATATCCTCGAGCAGCGTGACGGCACCCCGGGCTTCATCCGGGCTAAGGCCGCCGCGGAGAAGTTGGCTCACGATCTGTACGGTACCGGGAAGTACACGGCCGAGTTCAACGTACCTGGCAACGTTTACGACCTGGTAAACTTCCAAAATGCGAACCTGTCCGTTCGCGTCACCGATACGTTCATGGATGCCGTCGCCAATGACAAGGAGTGGAAGACCAAGCCGGTCAACAGTGGCGAGGGAACCACTTACAAGGCCAAACAGATCTGGGAGGAGGTCGCCAAGGCCGCCTGGTTCTGTGGTGATCCGGGTCTTCAGTTCGACGACACGATCAACAAGTGGCACACCTGTCCGAATTCGGGGCGGATCAACGCGTCCAATCCGTGCCAGCCCAGTTTTGCTACGGTGCTTACACCACAAGGCATCCGCACGTTCGCGGATATCGACGTAGGTAGCACGATCTGGACGGGTAAGCAGTGGTCCAAGGTAATGCGAAAGGTGGCAACTGGCGTCAAGCAGGTGAACCGATACGTCACCACGGCGGGCTGCTTCCTTGGCACGCAGGAACATCGCGTGTTTGAGAACGGCGAGCGCGTCGAAGTTCAGTACGCCGACGGTATCGATGTGTCCGACGGCCCCGAGATGCCCGTGCAGCCGCTCGACCCACAGGATGTGATCGACGGCTGGGTTTTCGGAGACGGCGCGTATCACAAGGCGAGCAAGCGTGTGTTTTTGGACGTTGGAGCGAAAGACGAGGATATTTACACATCCGAGGTTGCTGCTTTTGTGACGCGGGAAACGTCCGGCGCCGGTCGCTACGCACATAGAGTAATTATAACTCTTGCGGAAGACGAAGTCCCCAAGACCTGGTTGCGCACAGTGCCGCCGCGCTTCATTCAAGGTGACGCGAAGAAGGTCCGAGGGTTCCTACGCGGACTTTATTCCGCAAACGGTTCCGTATGTGGAGGCCGTATCACGCTCAAGGCCACGTCGCTGCAGGCTATCCGTGATGTGCAGGTAATGCTGTCCTCGTTGGGTATTCGCAGCTACTACACGACAAACAAGCCGGCGGTCGTAGAGTTCGAGAACGGCGAGTATCTGTGCAAGCAGAGTTACGACCTCAACATCACGCACGGTCGTCAATCGTTCATGACGAACATCGGCTTCGTTCAGCAGTACAAGCAGGAGAAGCTTCGAGAAGCCTGCAATCTTCGCCAGCGTAACTACCGCAAGACTACGTACGACATCGTTAATGTCGAGGAACTCGGGGAATTCCCTGTTTGGGATATTGAAGTGGAAGCGGAGGAGCATGCGTACTGGACAGGCGGTTTGCTTGTTTCGAATTGTTCTGAGTTCATGTTCCTCGACAACTCGGCATGTAACCTCGGGTCCCTGAATCTGTGTGCATTCTGGAACCCGGAGACGGGTTTCGATGTTCAGGCTTTCGGGCACGCCTGCCGCACGGCGATCTTCGCTATGGAAACACTCGTCGATCTATCGAGTTACCCGACGGCGGAGATCACGGCTAACAGCCGCAAATTCCGACCCTTGGGGTTGGGGTACACCAACCTCGGCGCGCTGTTGATGTCGATGGGTTTTCCCTACGATAGCGACATTGCGAGGAATCATACCACTGCGATCACTGCCATGATGACCGGGTACGCCTACGCAGCCAGTGCAGAGCTCGCGGCGGTGAAGGGTCCCTTTGAGGGGTTCAAGGAAAACCGCGAGGAGATGCTGACAGTAGTTGACATGCACCACGACCAGGCAGTGGCGCAGTACAAGACCTCCGTGTCGCCTCTCATGCTCTACGCGATCAAGGCTCTCGAGGTGGCCGTGCGCCACGGAAAGCGATACGGTTACCGCAACGCACAGGCCACCCTGCTCGCGCCCACGGGCACCATCGCCTTCATGATGGACTGTGATACCACCAGCGGTGAGCCCGCGGTGGCGCTGGTCACGTACAAGAAACTGGTAGGCGGCGGGACGCTGAAGATGCCGCTTCTCTGCGTGGAGGACGCGCTGAAGTCCCTGGGCTACTCGGCCGATGAGCGAAAGCAGATCACCGAGCACATCGCCAACACCGATGGCCTGCTGCCGGAGTTGTTGAAGTCTGGACACGTAAAGGTCTTCGAGACGGCCCTAGGCAACCACCAGGTGAGTCTCGAAGGACACCTGCAGATGATGGCTGCCCAGCAGCCGTTCCTCTCGGGAGCTATCTCGAAGACGGTCAACCTGCCCGAGACGGCGACCGTGGAGGACTTCTCCAGGGCCTACATGCAGGCGTGGCAGCTCGGTCTCAAGGCTGTCGCGCTCTACCGGAACAACTGCAAGCTGAGTCAGCCGGCCAATGCCAAGGCGAGCAAGAAGGAAGCAGCCGCCGCTTCCGCACAGGGTTCTCTTCAGTGGGGTAAGCGCAAGCGCCTACCTGATACCCGCAAGAGCATCACGCACAAGTTCACCGTGGGAGGCCAGGAGGGCTACCTCTTCGTTGGCCTGAATCCTGAGGGGCAGCCCGCGGAGATCTTCATCGAGATTTCCAAGGAAGGCTCCACGCTGTCGGGCCTGCTCAACATGGCCTGCATCAGTATGTCCATTGCGCTCCAGCACGGCGCACCGCTCAAGACCCTGGTGGAGAAGTTCAAGGACACCAAGTTCGAGCCGCACGGGTTCACGAGCAATGCCGACATCCGGCGGGTATCATCGCTGGCGGACTACATCGCCAGGTGGCTTGCGCAGACCTTCCTCGGTGAGGGAGAGGCGTGCGAGCCTGCAGCGGAGTCCCTCGTGAAGGCCGTGGAGACGAGCAACTACAGCGGCCCGCCCTGCTCCAACTGCGGAAACCTTACAGTCCGCCAGAGCTCTTGTTGGCTCTGCCCAACCTGTGGTACCACTACTGGATGTAGCTAACGTTTGACGGATCTGCGCAGCAATGACTGTTGCGCAGATCCGTTTCTTCCGAGGTTTTCGTGGTTGATACGTCCGATACGCGTCTTCGATTACTTCGCCATGAGGTTGTTGAAGATCGTTACCGAAAGGCTAGATTCCAATGTATCTGTGTAGCAACTGCGAACAGGAAGTCGATCTGGCAGCAGATCGTGATGGCGGCTGTCTCGTGCTTAGGCAAGCGGGTAGCGTAGTCGCCGCGCTGTGCCCCAAGTGCACTCAAAATGTTCAGCTAGCAAAGGTGGTGATCAAGCGCCAGGATGTTGAAGGCCTATTCGTCTATGCACAGTATCAACCCTGCATCAGCGGAAGTTGAGTGGCGCTTTCTGTTCAGACGCTCATTGACGAGCTTATGAGGCTGGAGCACCCAGCGAATGCTCGAGAAGCAGCGGAGAAGTGGTTTGCTGCTTGGTGGAAGTATGCCCGAAGTATGAAACACCTGGCTGGTAATGGGGAGGCTGTGGCCAAGGCTCCATTCATCCGGATCCTCAAGCTGGCCTTCGTGGGAAAGGCCACGTCGCCAGCTTTTTTTAGCCTCTACAGCAGTGCCATGGCGGCAGCCTGGGTGGCGCTGGGTACGCCTGCAACATTGCTGCAAGATGAACCCGTGCAGAACATGTATACGCGGCTGAGCGTCAATCCCACGCTGATACCTCTAACGCCCACGATCACGCCCATGATTGAAGTTATGGGGAGGGGTGCGAAGAGCAACAAGAGACCTTCACGCGAGTTCCTGGGGCGTCAGGTACACGCCTGGACGAAGACTTTCACGGTCAACGCGCAGGTGTACCAAACCTCGTCTAACGGCCTGATACTGGTTCCTACTGCCCCTCTGCTCTTTGGATAACGAAGCGCTCGAGCGCGACGCCTGTGAGGACCAGTACCAACGCGCCAGCAATGGTCCATCCCAGGCCAGGCATTTTGTTCGACTCAGCCTTGTTGGCACGCTGAATCGCATCCTTGAGCATCTTGTCAAGCTGCTGGTTATTGTCTACAACGACCGCGGTCGCAGCCTTCTGCGTTTCGAGCGCTGCCTTGAACTCATCTACGGCGAGGTACAGGTCCAGGTTAATACGCTGCAACTGAGGGGCAATCTCCCGGTGCATCAGGAGCTCGCTGTCCAGCTCGAGCAAAAGCTTAGCGTCTTCGAAGCCATAGCAGGCCTCGTTGCCCTTCATGTGCCACTTCGGCAGCACCTGCTGCGCCATCACAGTAGACGGCAACAGCCCGATCAATAGCGCAGCGATAAGCTTCTTCACGGGGTAACCCCTGCGAGCTTGTTCAACGCGTCCCAGTCACCAGACTTGATGGTCTGAAGGGCCTTTACGCGGTTCTCATGACGCTCCTCGGCAGCCTTGGCCTCTTCTTCAAGCACCGCGGCGTGCGCTAGCATTTCGTTGGCAGACGCCTCGAGCGCTGAGGCCTGGTCAGTCAGCTCTTTCAATTTGGCACGTACAGCCATCTGCTGAGCTTCCAACTTCAGGAGCTCCAGCTCAGCACGCGTTTGTGCAAGCTCTGCGGCCTTCTTGTCGAGTTGGCGCCGTACGTACCAGAGGCTGAGCGCGAGTAGAGCGCCGCCAAGGAGCTTCCAGATCCAGGACTTGCTTTCGGTCGCTAGATCCAAGGCTATCTTGGCAGCGTCCTGGATCTTGGTATCAAGCTCTTTTTCATTAGGAGTATCAGCCACGGCTGCCCCAGGTAGGCTCGATGAGAAGGTAGTCCAGATAGAGGACGTGCACGCCGTCCACGTCTCCCGAGTTAACGCGGATATAGGGTTGGAGTTTGGTGCCTGCCGCGGGTACGTCTGTGGTGTTACGTCCAACTTCCTTGTCGCCTATAAAGAATTTTGCCAGGCCAGACGTGAGTTCGATACGCCATACAGTGCTACCGTTGATAACAGTCACCCCGCTATCCACGGTTGTTTCGCCGATATTTACGCAGTGGCACTTTATGTTAGGGTCGGTATTACTCAGATAAAAGCGAGCGCACGCAGATCCTTCTACGTCCAAAAAGCCTGCCTCAATGTCGTACACTCCATTGAGGGGGTTATACCCCATAGAGGTCTCGAGCACGAGTTTGGTGGGGTTCGCGGCGCTTCCGCCAGGCATTGGGAGCGTCCAGACGTCATTCCCACTAAGTAGCGCATAGCCACCGATATCAGTCCCTGGATCTAACAGAAGACTCCCGTCATTAGCGAGTGCGTAGGTGGTTGCAGCGCCAGTTCCGCTGGTTACGAGGGTCAACTCCCCAACAGTATCGTCTCGAAAGTGATTGAGGTAGCTGAGGCCGTTATGAGCAGGCAGCAGCCGCGGATATTCGACGCGCATGTCGGAGATCGTACAACGATTAACAGTAACACCCGTCTGACAGTAGGTAACCGTGAACGTGTGTTTACCTGCGCCAGCGAACACACGGACATCGTGTACTGTTTTGTCCACGGGGAAGACATAACTGTGGACGGACACGCCATCACAGTAAACGTAGAAACCGTCACCAGCATTTGCGAGCTTGATGTCAAGCTCGAGGACAAGATAACCCGCTTTGGCAAAGACAGCATCCCACTGGAGGCCTGCCACGTTGGCCAGTGCGAGATTATCCACTTGAAGCGCGTTGCCATCGTACGCCCACGCGCCGGTTGAAGGCCCATACTCCGGGAGGGCCAGTCCAATATCCATCTGACTATTTGAAAACGGTGCTTTTTGGATCTCGGTCACAGGACCAATAGGGATAATGCGGTCCAGTTTGTCCTTGTCCGCAAGGGCCATGAAGCCCGCGGCCATACTCGTAGCCTCTGCGTGAAGCAGACCGCCTGTCAGATTCCCATGCGCGTGTACATGGTCCGTGCGCGCCAGGGTGAGGGCCACACCGGGGGCTGCCACCCCTAGGTTCTCTGGATCACTCAGGTTCGTTGGCAGATCGGCGATAAGGTGGCTGTGACTCGCTGCAGCCTTGTCCGTATCGAGCTCATTGATCGCCGCCTGCACAGTCGTCGCAGACACTCCACCTGCTGGCGTGTTGGCGATTTTCGTGGCTGCGATGGCCGCAGTGTCAGAAACTTGCGTATTCGTAATTGAGCCCGCTAGAAGCTTCGACGCGGCGATGTTTGCATCTGACGAGATATGGTTGTCCTCGATGACGTCCAAGGCCAGTGTGTGAACATGATCACTGGCGGAGTACGTACGCGCCGTGCCAGCTACTGCAACGGTAGCGACACTCTGAGGGGCCACCGTGGAAGCGGTCAGGCTGTTGACCTGGACGACACTCGTGGCACCCGGCGGAAGGGCTACTCCATTGAGGAGGTGCAGCACCCCACCCTGGACTCGGGCGATGGGGATCGCCAAGGGCGCCTTCTCCGGGTTGAGGCGCACAACGAAGAGGTTGCCGTCACAGTTGGCACCAGTCTCAGGTGCATCTGCAATAGCTTGGCGCCGGCCACCTTGGGTGGGCAGGGTAAGGGCGCCGTAGTAGATGGCAAGAACGTCACCCTCAAGGAGACGGCAAGCTGCATCCGCGTCGAAGAACGCAGCAAGCCCTGCCGCAGTGAGCGTGTGCTGCTCCGCCTCGAGCGCGCCAGACAGTGCACCGGAGGTGATGCCCACGGTGGTCAGGACGCCTGCGCCTGCTTCTCCAGCAACCAGGTCAGCGCTTAGGCCAAGCGTGACACAGACAGCACTGGCATTGACGGCGTCGATTAGAGCCTGCCGGGTAGTTCCAGTGACAGCCGTGGAGTCGTAGGTGATCTGGACATTGTCCAGGGGGTCACCCTCGACCGTCACGGCGAGCGCAGCACCAGCGGAGCCGACGAGATCGACGGTGATCTTGTTTGCGCCGCTGTAGGCGCGCGGCGGTGTTTCGCCGCCAACGCGCGAGGTGACAGTGGAGAACTTGACGCCGAGCAGTGTAGCCGTTGCTGGGGTGGTTACCGCCGGCGCGAGGAAGGGGCGGATGGTCAGCTCGGCCTCAGGCTCAAGGATGAGGCAGCCCGAGTTGAGCACACCAGGGTCATACACCCCAACCCAGGAGACGGAGCCCGTGGCAGTCATCAGGAGCGCGCGGTCAGCGTCGGCGAGGTACTTGTTGTCCTCAAGTTCGCGTCGTACCGTTTCAGTGCGCTCACGGACAATGTCGAGGGGCCGATTGAAGATGGCCGCGTTTCCACGCTCACCATCTTCGTATGGTTGAACCGACGCCAGGTTGTCCTCGCCGGAGTCATTCGGGGTTTCGAAGTCGACGTTTTGGTTAGCCATCGGGTAGCCTCGTTACGCAGTAATGGTGATGCGCCAGTCGTAGTCGAACACCAAGGCGTCGTTTTTGGCGATGCCCGCATGCGTCTGGCGTGAAAAGATTTTGTCGTTCATCATGCCGATTGCCGCTTCGGTCAGCATGGACCCATTCGCCTGATCTGCGCCAAGCGTAGCGAGGACCCGTATTTCGAAAGGGTCTGCTGTCTGAGAGGTCTGTGTGCTTTCCTGCGTCAGCGCGATGTTGACGGGTGGGATAAGTGGGGCAGCCAGATCGAAGTCGCTCCGCAAAGGGAGGGTTATGCCTGTGCCTACGCGGATCTCCTTGAATCGGTAGTCCACCATCGGATCAGTCTGACGGAACACGTTTACCAGGGCTGTCAAGCCATCGGCAGTAATAGTGTTTTTGATCTGAAGACGCCGAATGACGGTTCCAGTCTTTACACAGCGAACGGCAATGCGAAGATCGCCGCGAGCGATGCAGTTCTCGCTCTTCACAGATGGGGTAGACATGTAGAACACCTTACCAGTAAGGGAGCCACTAGTATAGCTTAGGCAGCTGCTCGAGGAGTTACAGAGAGCACGTGTTCGAGGACGGCACTGGAAGCCTCTTCTATATACGGGTTGAGACCTCCGATGACGAGGTTTACGCCGATACCTGGTGACACGAGTGCGCCCCCATGGGCTTCAGCATAACCCATCTCGCCGCCAATGAAGACATCGTTACCGATGCAGAAGTGATTATCACAAAGGAAGAGAGGATCCTGCAGAGTGCGCCGCGCAGTGTTGCTAAGGACGTCAACCAGCGAGATATTTTCCTCGAACTGCGTGAATGGCCGGAAGTATACCATCGTGTGCGCAGGCTTAACCTCGCGCACCAACTGCTGAAGGTCGTTGATGATCACGCCCGTCATGTCGATGGACGGGTCAATGTTCACCATGAACAGGTGCATCTTCAGGACACGATCAAGTAGGATGAATGAGGCTCGGTGTCTGACGGGGTACTCCGTGACGAATCCGTCCTCGTCGGCTCCGATGTACAGCCCGGGATCCCCGATGTTGAAGTCGCCACCAGGCCCCATTTGGTTCGGGTACAGGGTAGGTGACACAATGCGGCGGGGGTATTCCTGTTCAGGAAGCAACTCCTGCGGAATGGTGATGTGGTGCCACCACTCGGGATCCTCGAGGTAGTCGGTGACCTGAACTGCCGTTGTCAGAGGCTCGAAGGCTCGCAGCGTCAGCTTATCGAAGTTCGCAGGGTCTTTGACATCGTCACGCACTGGTATTGCTCGCGGGTATGCATATGTGCGCGCGCTTGTGATCACTCGCTGCAAGCCGTCATAGGAGAATTCCCAGGCGATGTAACCCACGTCATCGGCGAAGGATCCCGTTGTGCGGTGGATTCGAATGCGCTGGGGGTCGATGTACTCAGTGACAGTGAACGTACCCAAATTCGCCGCTAGGGTTGCATTCTTGATGCTGAGCAGGCCTCCGACGTAGTTGGGTAGGAACGTCGTCGCGGCGGAATAGAGAATCGTAGTATCCGCGTCGGAGCTTTCGAGGCTGGAGCCACTCGCGATGTTGATTAGCCCAGAGTCATAGCCTAGAACGGTCTCGGAGTCATCTCTCGCGACCTCCAGGTTGGCGACCACGTTGAGCGCACTTTCGACGCGCTCGATGGCAGGACCAAAGGTGTACAACTGCATCAGGCCGCGAATGAACGCTCGATAGGCTTCAGTCGAGCGCTGTTTGTCGCCGAAGAGGTAGCCAAAGGTTTCGAATAGCCGGCCATCGTCGACTTCCACGTCGACAGCCCAGAACGCAAGCTCGTAAACCTCGAGCGTGGTCGTGCGATCCAACGTTCCGTCGTACGTATTTCGTTCGGCAACTAGCTTACGTTCGCCCTTAGAGTAGCGGCGCATCAACTTCCAGGTGTAGGCCTCGGCCATGTTCGCGGCTTGCGGCGGAACGGTGGGCAGGGGTGTGTCGCGAGAAATGGCAACGCGGCCGGGCGCGACGTGTACGACCTTGAGTGTGGTGTAGGGTGCTCCTGGCTGCGAGAGGTACAACTCTAGCTCGTCACCAGGCTGTGCATCGTCGAGCCCAGGACTCACGACGAAACCGGACACCGCGACCGTGAGTTGCCTGCGAGCAAACGCTTGGGTCTCTTCCGCATCAAAGGGGTTTGCGACGAAGCCGATATTGCCATCAATGATCTCGTAATCCACCCCTTGTTCCAACGCAGCAGTGGCGGAGAACACCTTGTTTTGAAGCTGTGGCACTCGATTGATCGGCTCAGTTGGATAGTAGACATACCGGTTCTGAAGTGGGATGTCTGTGGCGTAATAGACGAGCTGATCCTGGCGGATCGTGTAGAGTTTGTAGTACTCCTTGCGGAACAGCGGAGTCTCGGTCACCGCGATGTTCAGCACGTCGTTCAGTAGGTTGAGGTAATGCTGTCCCAGGAGGATCTCAGTCCCCTCGTAGATACCCTGGATGTCGCCGATATCCTTGAAGTAGCGCAGCCAGAAATCGGACAAGCCATGGAGCAGCGTATCAGCGTCATTTCCGATCAGGGCCATCAGTTACCTCGTAGTGATCGTGATGAGCGACGCGCTCGAGACGTATCGGACGGTGCGGTCGCTCACGCCGAGGTCCTGCAGCTGCACGGCCAGAGAAACAGGCGCGCGAAGATCACCAGGTTCGTTGATCAGGTACGCGGAGTTGTCCGTAGCAGGCTGCACAGTGATGACATCATCAGTTCTGAAATGGTATAGCTGGCCATCAGGAGCGTGCAGGCTGTAGCGTACTTGCAGTGGATCGAAGACGATACCAAGCGCAGGGAACTGGGAGCGTAGGTAGTGCCCTAGTTCCGTGACATCGAGGGCTTTCGACGGGTCGAAGTCGTTGATGTACGCGGCAAGACTTCGCGCCACGAGGTCCTTGTCGATGGCTGTGTTGGGGCGGCATTCGACGAGGACGGAGATGTACACTGGGTGAAACGCCCTGACGAGTCCGTTTGAGCAAAGGACACGCTCGAAGCGGTCAGTCACGTGGTTTTGGATAGCGTCGTAACCGGAGACCGTCTCGTAGGTGACCCGCAACTGCTTGCTAGCGTGGGTGGAGTGCACGCGGATCTGTGTCATGGCCTGCCGCGATTGTGCAGTAGCCGGCTCAAGCACGGTAACCTTGTACTGTACATCTGTAGGTTCGCCGACATTGATACGGGTGTTAAGCTGCGTTGTAGTGCCCGCAGGGGACACGGCTTCGACGCTCTTGATGGCGTAGTGCGGCTGACCCTTGAGGAGAACCGTGTAGTCCTCTTGGTACTTGCGGGATGTGACGCCGGTCAAGCTTTCATGAGACCCCGTGACAGGGTCGAGAACGATGTTATTGAACGCGGGAGCGGTATACCCCACGCTGTAGCGCACGGTGCCCACCGGATCCAGCTCGTCGGTCGCCAGGGAGAAGGGGTCTCGCGGCGAGATCGTCAGGGCATGCTGTGCAACGGTCAAGATGCGGAACTCCCGAGGTACTCGCGGGAGTCCTGAGACAATACGGAGAACGTGGGATCGGCACACACCAACTCGTATGAAGTCAACATTCTCATCGCGCAGTGTCACCGCACGCCCATCAGGCCTCGCAAACGCGCCGCCAACAGCGAGGGTCTCAGTTACCTCGGTGCAGGGCAAGTCCAGGTAGATGTCCGTGTGCCCGCCAGTATGCATTCGGAGACCGCTCACGGCTTCCGCGGCCAGGTCGCGGGTCATCTCTGGATCCCCGAAGCCCACAGTGAGGACCCTTCGTGGGTTGAACAGCTCACGCAATACGGTTGCGATGGAGCGCTCATTCACCAGGTTGCGTACTGCGAGAGCTGTTGGCGCTCGCTCGAGTAATGCGGCGGTCGTCTCCTTGTCGTAGCCGCCTGCACCCTCGACGGTGTTCTCTGCATAAAGGAAGAACGGGTTGAAGGTGTCTGCGCTCACGAACCGCCCTGGCGCGATGTTGTAGTTCGCCCCTGTCTCTTGCGCTACAAACGACACGTTAAGCGTGTAACCCGTCACTACTCCGTTCGCGTCCCAGGAGGGGCGGAGATCTGACGCGGGGTACACTGTAGGCAGTGTGATGTCAGGAGTGAACGCGCGAGTGGATGACTTGAAGAAGCGCGTCGTCGGGGTCAGCGTAACGTCCGTCGAACGCGAGAAGTGAAGCACCGCGGGCGTGCGCGTTACACCCCCTGTTTTCCGGGTGAGGTACCAATTCGACAGTAGCGCGTCAACAGCGTCGTCCACGCTTTCATCGGCTTCAAGGACGGCAAGTTCGCGCAGTGATTGACGCTTACGCACCGCCTGACGTTCAGCCTCCAGGTAGGCGAAGACGTACGCGATGGCCTTGATGGTGATGTCCCTATTCGCCGAACCAGGACTGAAATCAGCGTCAGGGATCCTCGCGGTCAGGTAGGCTTCGAGGAAAGCATCTGCGCGCGCAACATCTTGCGCTGTAATAGTGATCGTAGCCATTAGCGCCTCGCGGTATCCGGGAGCTGAAACTGCATCGCCAATCCAGCTGAGTTACGGATGGTGACGTAGATGTCGAAGCCACTTCCGGAAACATGCGGCTCAACACGCGTGATGGTAGCGCGATCTAGTCTCTCATCATCTGGCGGTCGCCGCGCACGATCCATAGTGTACATCTGATTGTTGCAATCATCTATGAAGAGTGTGACCGCGTCCAGCGCGTCCTTTGTGGAGGCGACGTTACTACCCATCAGCGCAGTAAAGTTGGTACCGTAAGTAGGTTCCCTGGAGTCCGATCCCTTGGGCGTTAGAAGGCACTTCAGCCAACGGTTGATAAGTTTCTGAGACCCACGAACGGCGATTGAAGCAACGAACCCATATCCGAAGTACTTTCCGGTGCGCTGTTGCTCCTCGGGGTCCAAGAGCTGGAAGTGAGTATCATAGTTGGTCGCCATCAGACCGCCTTTTTGTCACCCCACAGACCCGTCTCGAAGTCGTAGGTATAGGGGTTTAAGGTTTCTGCAGCGAATTTGGGGGGCGGATCTTCCAGCGTCGATTGCTGCCGCACGAGCTCTGCGACGTACCTCTGGGTTTCTGCGCTCGTGCAGATCTTCTCCGCAACGTTAGCGTTGCAAAGATCTTCCAGGGAGCTATTGGCCGCGGCGGCGCTGCGTTTGTGCGCCATGACCTTGTCGTAGGCGCCTTTGGAAAGCATGCCTTGCTTGAGCGCCGCAGTCGCAGACGCGTCGGAGTTGATAAGCGTGCCATAGTAATCTTCTCGCAGTTCACGCGCGAGCGACTCGCTGACGAAACGTTGCTCCTTGTGCCGCCAATGCCAGGGCTCAGGTTTAGCCGTGGGCACATCGTCGTTGTCGAAGCCAAATAAGGTCGCGTTTTTTTGCAACCAGAGAAAGATAGCCGAGAAACGTCCGGACAATCGATCTGTGATAGTCATGCCCGTTTTCAGATCAAGAGCGACCCCAGACTGGTGATTGCTGTATCCTGGAAAAGCCGCGGGGCCAAGCCGCACACCTTCGGCGGTCAAGGTGATTTCGCTGCGCGGAGGTTTCTGCATCCGGGGCACATATGCTGGTCGCGTTCGAGCATTCCAGAGCTCGATCTGCGTTTCCATGCTGCGGAAGCTGGAGTTGATCACCAGCAGAATACCGTCTTTTGCGGCATACCGACGCATCGTGAGAAAGTCGTAAGCGGTGTTCTCTTCGACGGTGAAACCGCCAACCTTTACGACGTTTATCTGTGTGGGCTTTCCGAGCGTGTAGCCTGTGACCTGGCGCACAGGGAGATTGGGAAGCGCTGGCGCACTTTCCAACTTGGGCGCAGGAGCTACGTTCAGGGACGCCGCAGCCATGGCGCTCTGGTGTTGAGCCACACTTTGGAGTGCGTCAGTGCCACTGTACAACTGCGGCTCTGCAACGCTCACGAGCGGCTCGGGTTCGCTCTTGTCGTAGCTCTCAGGGTCAGCCATGACTCCCCCGCGCAGCATCGACTCTCTGGACGATCAGGCTCTTCTGGTAGGACAGCTGACCCTGCGTGATATTGAGCTTCTTCATAAGCTCCTTGCCAGAGAGCTGCGGTTTACCCAGGTAGCCAGTGGAATACTCGAAGATCAGCTTCTGCAGTGGCGTGAGGTCGTGGTAGATGAAGTCCACCAGGTGATCTTCCGCGGTGTCGTAGTCTGGGTGTTCCTCGGACTCCACGTACTCCTTGCGCGAGGCCTGGCGCTGAAATTGATCCAGTTTCTTTTTGGACCAACCCAGGCGATCCTGGAGTTCTTCGCTGGTAGGGTCGCGACCTAGGCGATCACGCAACTCGTTGGTGCCTACATTGTAGGTGTGAAAGAGTAGCGCCTTCGTTTCGGACAGTCGCGCCGTGTTCTGCGTAGAGTAGACCATGCGCGAGAGTTTGGGTAGCCGACTAGCCACGTACGTAGAGAGGGCTGTGCCCTGGTTGGGGTCATACGCGCGGAATGCCTCGACAGCCAAGCGTTTCGCTTCGGCCTCGAGCAGGCTGCGAGACATAGCGCTCGCCCACTTGTTGACCTCTCGAGCGATGATGGGTTTCATCTGATCAAGCAGAGCCTGCAGATCCGAAGGATTCTGGGTACGCTTCCAGGTACGCCAGAGCTCTGCGTCTTTCTGCTTGACGTCCAACTTTACCGCGTAAACGGGTTCCATGCGACTCACCTCTTCGGCGTATCCTTGATGATAGCCTCCCGGTACGCGAGCAGGGCTACATCCCAGTCAATCCGAGTCTGAGGGTACTCCGAGTCGAGCCCCTCCAGAACTCCAGTATACGGGATTGGCTCACCCGACGCATCCTCGCTCACACCCGACTGGGCGCCGGCCAGGTCTGTCCCAGGACCCGGTCGCAGGCGCTTGATGCGCGTGTAGTAGGTGGCTCCACTACAAACGTCTGTGGTGTCGTAGGCATACGAATTGTTGAGTCCCTCGAGCTGTCCGCCCTCTTCGAGCTCAGCGAGCGTAGCTCCGCCATGTATGAATGAGACGTACTCTTGCAGTGTACAGATTGGCCTAGACACATACGCCATGGCCGCGTCGTAGTTCTCGAAGAGGTCTTTCGCCCCTGGGAGCGCCTCGATGTCGAAAGAATCGTTCAAGGCTTCGGCGGCCTTTGCCAGTTGCGCTGACCACGCTTGCGCATCGGCATCCGACATGCCTGCCAGAATCTTCGCGACAGTCGCTTGCGCCGTGACGGCGTACCCCTGGCTTGCTTTGTACTCATCCTCGATGATCTTGAAGTCGGCTGCGTATTTGTCCCACTCCGCCTGGGCCGCAAGGAAAGCATCGTGCACGTGGTTCAGCGCAGTTGCTTGTTCCGCAGTCTTGACGGCGTGCTGCAGGTGATTGTCGTAAACCGTGTACGCCTCGTCGTACGCAGCCTTAGCAGCGCATGCTTTTTCGTATAACTCCGAAGTGTGTGCAAAGGCCGTGTCCGCCAACGCCGCTGCATTCACAGCGTTGTTATACGCAGCCATGTTCGGGTTCGACGAGAGGCCAGCCGTGGTGTATGCAATGGGCTCAATTCGTTCGTCATCGTACCAGTGCGCCTCGTCCGGTTTAACGTAGCCCACGACGCGACGGAAGTCGAAGGCGGCGTGCTTGTTAGCCTGTATGTGCCGGCCAAAAAGAAGCGACGTATAGAATTCCTCGGCCTTCTCGAAGTCCTGGCTGATTTTGCGGATCTGCGGGATAGGATCAGCCGGAGCGGAGGCCAGGAACTCGTTGGTGCGCAGCACGTCACTGCGCAATTGTCCAAGCATCTCTTGAAACGTCCGCCCGAAACTGTACTGGATCGCCGTGCGCATCCCATTGGTGGAGAAACTCTGCGTCACCTGAGTAACGTAGCCAACGGTGTCCATCGCGCTCGCCCGCTGGTCAAAGATCATGCAGGGAAACCCAGGCAAGATGTATGGGTTGAACGCCATGTTGACGGCGCCACCGCGCTTCTCATAGCGCTGGCGATAGTGCTCGTACTGCACGTAAAGGTTGAACAACTTCTGGATGCGGCCAACTTCCTGCTTCTGCACGTCCTCTGTCAGTGGTCCCTCGGAGCTTCCCGCCCCGGTACGGCTCATCAAGTAGGTGAACCAGGAGGGCACAGCGGAGCGGCTTAGGATGGGACCCTTGTAGAGCTCTTCTGGATGAACCAACATATTCTTGTTGGTGACCGTGGGTGTCGCTGCCGCCTTTGAGGACTCAGCGCCATCGTTGTGCCGCATGATCACGCTAGCACTGGGAGGCCACGCAGCGGTCAGGGCCGCGGCCCCGAGAGTGTGCTGTAACACACCACCCACGAGTTGATCGTTGACGTAGGTTCGCGTGGGTTGTGCGAGGTAGCTCTCCGCGTAAGACAGCGACGTCATCATTGAGGGGAAGATCACATTGCATGTCGGAGGAACACCGAACAACATCTGCGGCTTTGCGAAATAGTTTACGACGCGCAGCGGTTCTTTAGCGATTTGCGAGGGTTCCGAGGGACTGGTCTGGGCGGGGCCCAGGATAGTGCCATCCCCCAGGCGCACGCGAAAACAGGGCGCTGTAGGAATCATCGCTAGTTCGAAGTAGAACCGCGACAGAAGTTCCTGGATGACTTGGAAAAGGGTGCCAGCGTTACCGATAGACGCCGCGGAGTCGCCACGAGACGAGTCCAGTGCGCTGGTGGCCTGCACTGCCTCGAGTATTGGAAATACAGCAGGTGTGCCCTCGTCCTCGAAAACGGGCAGTGCAGCAAAGCGGTTGACGAAGTTGCGCTTTCGAGCCCAGCGAGCGAAGAAGTTGACCGCGGGTAGTGTGCGCTGCTGCTCTGGGATCCCTTTGTCGAGCATGCCGCGCACGACGTTGTAAACAAGCTCGAACGGCCGTTCGATATCCTCAGCCTCGTTGTTCGGTTTTACGATCAACCCCTTTTTGAACAGTGAGAAGGGGTAGAACACACCTGCCTGTGTGATACCGTTGACGCCGGCATTATGCACCACCGCCTCGGTGACCGCGTCCACGGTATTCATGAAGAAGTAGTAGAGTTGCGTCCAGATCGCGACATCAGCGAGGGCGTTGAAGCTCATCTGCCGTCCGCTCGGCGAATTGGTGTAGCTCCAGCCAACGATCTCCCCTTCGAAGCAGAGCTTCCAGGTGGGGTCGTCTGGATCTGCGAGCGTGTCTAGGTAGAACACCACGACTTCGATACGGTCCTCGTTGCCCAGTCGTTGCAAAAGCCTGTGCGGGGCGAACGAGAGCGTAGCTTCGGGGATGGTCCATACGCCGTAGCTAATTGAGACCGAGGGGCATGGAACCTCAATGCCGTTTAGATAAACCAGCCATGCACCTTGGTGGGGATCCGAATGAGTGTAGTCCGTCACGCTTGAGCCTCATCGTCCAGGAGCAGAGCCGCAACGAGAATGAGCATAGCGCACATAGCTGAGATGCGGTGGTTAAACGAGGTACTCATTAGGCGTGCTTCAAGGAGGTCCTTGTAGGCCTCGGGTATCCGTAAGTCTTGCAGCTCGCGGAATACCTGCGGGTAGCGCATCGTGAGGACCCGGAGTTCTCGGTCTATCGCAGTAGCCCGCACCTTACCCGAGACGGTACCGATGCTGCTTTCGGCAGCGTCCAGCAGCTGGACGAACACCGACTTGAGCTCGGTCGAGTAGGCGAAACCCAGAACGGTTCGTGCCTGGATCGTGATGTCGGGTGAAGTGTTGACCGACTGTAGAGTACGCTGACGGCACTCCTCGAGCGCGGGATAGGGGAAGGGGCGGCAAAGACGTAACTCGGCGGGAAGCCTACTGAGCACGGTGCCGTACACCTTGTTGACGAGCGCGCCATACCCTATGAAGTCTGCAACGGCAAAACTTTGAAGCTGCGCATAACCGAAGCCTTCGAGTTCAACCGTGATGCCGCGAATGTACCCCGTCAGCGCTGACGCAGCCGCTTCGGCTTCCGCCAAACCACTGACTTCTACAGGCGACCAGGGGGCGCCGTTGAATGTAGTGGTCTCAGCCATTAGATTGCGTTCCCACTTAGATCAACGATGTTCTGAATCGTCAACTCATAAGGCTGATTCGGTACCTGGAAGCCCGTAGTGAGCTCGACGGAGGTGTCCGATGTACGACTAGCCGCCGTCACTTCGAGACCTGCGATCAGATAGTTCCCTGGTGTGAGCGCACCATCAGGATCTACGGTCATCTTGACAGGCTCTGAAAACGTGACGAGGACTCGCATGCGCGAGAGTGCAACGACGCTCTGAATTACCGGCTTATCTGTTTCGCCGCCGCTAATGAAGGAGACATAGGGGAGCAGTTCGTCATTTTGAACGACTTTCACGACGCCCACGTATGCGTCGCAACCTGCTACGGCGACCGCGTATGTCAGCGGGCCAGACTGATCAGTCACACCTGCCGGGACCGTCAAGGAGTACTTGCCTTGGTTTACGAAGGCACCCTCGGTTACTTCGTCCCACATCTCCGTGGTGATGGTCAAGGCGCTGACACCGCCGTCGGCCTTTTCAATGCTGCATGTGATCTGGCTGAATCCGATATTGACTTTGGGTAGCTTGGTCGCAGTATCGAACAAGCGCACGGGAAGACGCACGCTCATGTTGCGCTTGACTTCGATCATGGCTAGTTGAACCCCCTGTGGAAGGCATCGCTGATGCCGCGCGGGCTTGCGCTGGATGCGCTACTCGCATTCGTGAGCCTGAAGATAGACGACGATAGCGGGGCGGCCGGGATGACTCGGTTGCAGACAGCTAGGGGCGCGTAGGAGACGTAATACTCCGCGATCTCCTGGGCAGTGCGCGCCACGCTGCTAATACGCACGTCTGACAAACAGAAACTCAAAGGATCGCTGTAGCTCGCGGTGTTAGGAGCATGCCCAAAGAACATGGGGCATGTCTGGAAGCCTTTGTCGTTATGATTCCAAGGCGTCCGCTCGGTGGATTGGTTGACGAAGACCCCGTCTATATACCAAGAGGCCGTACATCTATAGGCGGAGCCGTTCCAGTAGGCTGCGGTCCGGGTCACAGCGAGATAGTGCCAGGCCTGGTCGTAGTTGTTCAGTTCGGTTGTGCAGTCGAATACTTCAGACTGCGCGGTGTTGTACTGCCAGCGGAAAGAGGGCTTGAGCTGGTTGCTGCCGAACGTGAGGTGCAAGGGTGAGTTGTATTCTAGCACTCCTGTCTGATAGAGCGGGATCCCCAGCAGCATGGTTACGCCCGCGTAATCCTTAGAATCTAGTATGCGCAGCCATAGCTCCACTGTCAGAGCGCCGGCTACCGCCTCGGTCCAACCACTGGGCATATTCCCTGACGCTAGCGAGTTATTGACTGTAATCGGTAGCACGTCTCGGCGCTCGGGACTTGCCCCCAGGAGCATCGCGGGAGAATCTCCTACGAGCGCCACGCCGCCGGGGGCCAGATCGCGTAGGTGAGACGGCGAAGCGTCATCGAGAGGCCACAGCGAGACTGTTCCGGCATCGGCATCGTGCATCACATCGGCCCCATCTGTAATAGTCGAACGTCGTTGGAGCGGTCCTTTAGATACGGGCTGAACGTCAAGTAGTTGCCATCGGGCAGTGCCTCAGCGACGTTTACCGTGGCTCGCGGGTTGGCAGTGGTGACGCCCCGCAATTCGCCTACACAACCGTAGGTCGCTAGGAAGGGAGTGTACTGCATCAGCTGTAGCGGAGAGAGCAGTGCGGAACTGCGCCACTCCAGCATCGAGGTTATGCGGTCGCCGTTGGGCGGGTAGCTTCCCGAAAAAAGCGGATAGGCCTTGTAGGAGTCGGCAATGCCGTCGGCTGCGTATCCCTTAGGGCTCCGCAGACAGAGGAAGTCCATGCTCTCGTTGCCGATGACGGCCCCGGCTATGTCTTGGCCGAGGTAGGCACCGGCGGGATAGTTGGCGTTGACGGACTCCGCTTTGAAGGAATGGGCACCCAAGATCTCGGTGATACGGAGCGTCTCCCCGCCACCGCGTGCGAGGGCCTGCGCACGCCAGGCGGGCTGGACTTGCGCCGTCGAATCGAAGATCTCGATGCAGTCGCCCTGGACCAGCTTGCCAGTGATGTCCTCCTGCGTGGTGATCGTGACAGCCTTGCCCGAGACTAGGGGCACGGCAAGTGTGAACCTGTCAGTTTTCAGGTAGGAGTTGTAGAAACCCGCATACACAAACGATGTGATGCTTTTCGTACCGGCGGCAGGCCACCAGGTGGCTATTAACTTGACGTGCCCTGCATCGGCTACCGCGGCGAACGAAAGACTCGCGGACGAGGCCGGCAAACGTAGACTTCCTGCTTGCTCAAATTGAGGCATCGCTATCGTGTTATAATAGCTTCCTGGCCACACGCTAGATGGGGCCCGCCAGTTGGGGGGCATGACGGCAGTGCTCCACGCTTCTGTATCCAGATCGAATATGTGGAAGTGCGTGAATGCGAGGCTGTTTGTGTTGGACCCGTGTGCGAAGCAGATGCTACCGCGAGCACCCAGCGATGGATCGAAGTAAAACTGACGGGGGTTTCCTGTATTAGTGCCGGCCGGAACTGCCGGCAGCGCAGCTGTCGGACCTGTCTCCCAGACATTGTCAGTGACCCCGTAACGGGCCCATTGGGTATTCGAAGCCGCATTGACGTAATCGCAGGTATAGATATAGTCCTGCGCGAATCCCGTGAGAGCTGCGGGCAAATACAGCATCTTGGCTATTGCTACGGTGTGAGCTGCAGTCATTGTCCAAGCACCTAAGCTGGGCATGGCCGCTAGAGATTCCCAACTATTCGAGCTAATGCGGTACCGAGCAAAGGCCGATCCGGCCGCGTCGCTCTTTGCCATGTAGATCAGGTCGTCGCCGTCCCAAGAATGAAGTGCTGTGACGCTGGGCTTATACGCTCCCCATGGCGGATCTGCTCGGTACTCCGTCAGATTTTCCAGCACGTCATAGCGCTGCCAACACTGTCCTGCCGTGGCTAAATTAGGGCCCCACAGATACTCTTTGCCGGAAGCCCGGTCTATTGTGTGAACGAGCGTGGGATACGGGTAATTCGAAACGGTGCCGATGCTGACAGCGTTTCGAAAGGTAGGTTCGTATGCGTTGATAGAGGCAGCGTATCGAGAGAAGAACGTGCGACCGTTGTAGGCCACATTGGAACTACCGTAGGCCTGCCAACTGGTGGACCACTGTGCGGCCGTGTGCGGGTACAGATCGTACTGCCAGTTAGTGCTCGGGGACCAGTAGGCGTCGGCGGTCGCGTACATAGCGTGGGCGGGTCCATAGTACACGCGATTCTTTCGGCCCACCTCCCCATAGCCCGTGTGGGCTACGGCATTCCATGAGCGGTAAAGTCGAAAAGTCAGGTTGTCAAAGGCGGTCTCGGGGGCTATTCCGGGTGTATCACCCATGAGCGAGGACGTGAGCCGCAGGTACACCGGGACTTTCGTATCGCCGTCGCTGAAAAGGAACACCTGGTCTGTGGCTGAGATAGCATCAACCAGAGTCCAACCCGAAACCGTCGGCAGCCAGGCTGCGAGTTGGCCGAGCATATTGGCAGGAGAACTGGCAGCGGCGGTCAAAGAAGCCATGAGTTATTTCCTCTAGTTGAGCCTGACAGTGAGGGCGCCAGCGGAGAACCGCAACATATCACCCGCAATAACCGTGCGCGGAGCATCCAACGCCGCGGCGAAGAGCAGATTGCCGTTACTAGAGGCGTCGAGGATACCGAAGTGCGTGAGGGGCCCCGCCCAGTCAGCAGTGGCCCCAGGAAATTCGAGGACAGCTGACGTCGTGATCTGCGTACCCTGCGCATCTACCACGGGCACAGCCCACGAAGCCTGCGCTACTACCACTCGAGCATAACCGAGGCTGTTGATGCTTGTGAGCTCATTCGCGCTTACCTCGGGATCACCCGTGTATAGTGCGAGGTAAGTGTTAATAGGAGCGGACAGAGCGTTGCCGCGAAAGAGAGCAGAGAGGATAGCACTCTCAAGGTATCGGCTAAAAGAAGCGGCCATGTGCTAACCTCATTGCTGCTGTGTAATCGGGTTTCCGTCGAGGTCCTCGACGTTGAAGACGGTGAGAGTATAGCGCATCTGGGGCGTCTGTGCGAGCGTGGTGATGCACACCTGGTCGTCTGCTACCCTTTGAACGCTTAAAAGCGTGAGGCTGTCTACAACGTAGTTCGCAAGTCTCAGCGCACCATTTAGATCTGAGGTCATGATCACTGGCTCAGAGTATGTGATGTTGATCTGATTCCTGGTGGGCGCCGAGACACTCTGGATAACAGGACACACCGTTTCGCCGCCACCTGTGAACTGTACGTACGGTGGGGTGGCGGCCAAGTTGAGCTCGGCAATATCCTGCTGTGTGGCTACTTCGAGCGCATCTTCGGCCCGGGAGTCATAGGTCCCGTAACGAGGGTACGAGCCCGCGCCAAAATCCAAAATACCTACGTAGTGCGCCTCGGGCACCGTGGCGCGGGGAATTCGATACAGGCCGCCACCGATTTCTACGCAGGCGACCACAGGGGGTACCGCACCCGTAGTCACTTCGAAAAAGTTTTTCCAGGTGGGTACGATGCCTGCTAGAGGCTCATTGTTTACGTCGTAAATCGTAATGATGTAATCCGAATTACTAGCCATGTACTTCTCCAGTTTGTCGTGCGCACGCCCATATTCTAGTCCTACTTAGTTTCGGGCGGGGGGCTTCACAATAGGCTGTGTTTCGTCACTGGTTACCATAGCCGGGGTAGTTGAAGCTGCTTCTGTTTTAGCGCGCACCCCGCCTGCAGCTCTGGATACTGGGGTGGCAGTGACGCGAATAACTTGATCACGGGTGGAGACAGTCCCGTTCGTAAGCGTTGGCGGTAGGCTGGTTTTGCCTTGCGTAGAGACGGCAAACGCTTCTTGGGCCGGAACGATGCCCCAGTCAGGGTTGGGCAGAAGCAGTATCGACTTAACAAGGAGTTGGAAGCTGAACGGGCACGCCATCTCGTTGTCGCCTCCAAGTTGCCAGCTGAATCCGTCTGTGGTGCCCCGTACGACCATGTTGTCGTAGCGTAGAGCCACGACTTTTCTCCGACGCGCAAGCTGCGTGCCGCGGATCATGTCACGGTAGATCCGGTACATATTGTGCGCCTGGTCATCTTCCTTACTGTTGATCAGGATACCTGAGTAGCTGAACATCGGAGCGGCGGCGCCGAAATAGTAGGCGACATAGTTGTCCCCCATGAGCTCGACGACGTCTCGCTTCTCCTGAAAGCTGTGCTGAGCCCCCTGCAGCAAGAAGTCGAGGTAGCCGGCCCCACCCAGTTGGGCTCCTACACTCGGGTTAGTACCTGCCAACACACGCGCAAGTTCCCTCGATGCAGGGTCGCCGGCTCCTACAGACTCGAGGAAGCGCTGATACTCCGTAGGCCCGACTTGCACGAACAGCCGCGCCATTGTGTCAGTAAAATCGCTGACACGACTCTCAGAATCAGAGGAACCTTGTCGTGCGTACTTCGGGGTCGTGATCGGGTGCGGGCTGAATACACCCCGAGGGATTCCCCACGTTGAACCCTCGGGAAACTGGAGGTTAGCGGACTGCTCCCCGAACGCGTCCTTCGCCGCCTGTAGAAAAACGTTGTCCAGAATTCCACTTGGCACGCGTCACCTCGTCAACAGCAAAGGAGTTTGAACTTCTTCTTCGGTGACCGCGACCATGCCCTCTTCGGCAACGATCATCTTGGCACGCCGGCGCAGGCTGGGAAGAGTGAGCTCGGCTGCTTGCCCACGCCGGTAGTTTCGAAGGATGGTTTCGTTGGCCAACGTGAGCATGTTGATCGATGTCGGGATAATAAGTTTGGTAGTCACGAGCCCATACCTCCTTGACCGGGTGGTAGAGATGGACCGTCGTTGCTGAGCCGTTGGACGATGAGCTCGGACGCCCGTTTGAAGGTATCGACGGCACCCGGAAAACTCTTGAGGGCGTCACCGCGCGTAGCCGAGATACCAGCCTGGGCGGTATTTGCCTTGCTTTCGTTGCGCCCGTCTAGGGTGCCTCCAAACATGGAGTCTGCACCACTGCCCTGCCCCGCGGCATAGTTGTCGAACTCTGCAGCGATCTGGTTCTTCTCGCCCTTGGTCTTCGCTCGCTTGTACTGCTTCGCCAGTTCCTTGACTTTTTCGGGTGCGTCGGCGAGCTTCGAGTCGTCGAGCTCGAGAATTTTCGCTGAGCCAGTTGCCCCGACTTCCGCCAGGCTGGAGTTCTTGGCAAAGATCTTCTGAAGACCCTTGGCGTAGGCCCCGCTCTTTTTCGAAACGAGCCAATTGTTCGTCGTCTTGGTCATCGTGGCCTTCTGCGCTTTCGCAGAGCCCTTGGATGCGAGTTGTCCGCCGAGCTGCCCCGCTACCTCGAGAAGACCCTCGGCGTCTAGTTTATTGCGTAGTTCGTAGCCCACCGTCTCGATGGCACCAGCCTCACGCTCCGGGAGATCAGCAAGATACCGCCCGATCCCATCGACATCGCCCTTCGCTGCGAGTACTGCCACCGCCGCTGCGTCAGGGCTGTACTCGGACAACATATCCATTGCGCGCTTACGCTTCATTTTCTCGCCGGATGCCCAGAAAGCATTCGACTTGCCGAAGGCCTCGGTCAGTGTGCTGTCCTGGTCATTCGTGGCCTTGTTGATGCGGTCGGTCACGCTCTGCACATCTTGCACGTCGGATAGTTTGAAGCCGGAGCCTGTCGCGGTCTTCACTGCCGCCTCGGCCATTTGCGCAGAAGCCTTGCCGAAGGCTCCCGCGTGGGCAGTGTCGATGCCCTCGCGCTCGAGTGCTTGGCCAGCGATCCCCTTGAGGCCGTGCATCGAGGTATCGTCGCCTATGAGGTTGTTGTTGCCTTTCGCTTGCTCGACGAGCCCCCGACTGATGTCGGCCTTGACGCGCCCCACCTTCTCACGCACGCGCGCTTTTTCAGTATCCGAGAGCTTGTCATAATCGGGGGCGATGGCGCGGTAAAGCTGTGCGTCTAGCGATGCTTTACCCTCGGCAGAGAGTCCGAGGCCTTCGCTGAGAGTGTGCCCGGTGTTTCGAAAATCCGAGGCCTCGGCTTTCTCAGAGTCGGTCAGTGATCCAGTGCGGCCCAGGCGCTCAAAGAACTCGCTCTCAAAAATACGCCCGCCTTGGGCATGTCTCAGTTGTGACAAACTCATGCTCGCGCCGTCACGGCCAAAGAGACTGAAGTTCGAGATGGCGCCCCCGGCGCCCCGCGCGCTGATGCGGTCTTGCTGTGCCTGGAACGTTTCGTGGCCCATGGCGTACATCGCGCGTTCCTGCTCTGGCGACGTAGCGACCAACGAGAGCGGTGTGCGCACGACGGCTTGTCCCATATCGCGCGCCGCAGAGTTTTCGCTCAGCTGTGTGAAGAAGTTGCCCGCGTCCTCCATACTCTGTCGGAAACCGGTGCCGAAGTTCCCGGCGCCGTGGTAGAGCCCTGACAGGACGCCACCGCCGCGTGCGTTGCGTTCCACGATGCCGCGCTCCCCCTCCCGATAGTTCTGCAGTGCGGAGGAGCGTCCATTAAAGCGGTCGACCTCAACTTGCCTACTAAGTCCGCTGTAAAAGCTCGGGTTGCTCGCCTCTTGGGCAACGCGCATGGCTTCTTTGGGATCCTTGCCCATCGCGATGGCCGCCGTAACGAAGTCTTGCGGCGAGTTTCCGAGGCCCATGAACCGCTGAGTGTTACGGATCATCTTGATGTCTTGCACCTTCAGGCCGATAGGTCCGAGCTCACGCCCCACGGCATCCTGAAGGAGATTCTCCTGTGCTGCGAACACGCCAAGCGCGCCGACGCCACCCTTGTTCACGGCGTTCAGGAGGTTCGTGGCGCCCATGGTGGTCATCTGGTGGATGTCGAAGTTGCCGGCACGCATGCCCCCCATGGCTGAGCCGTTGAGCCCGAAGGTGCCCCCTCCGCCGAACGAGGACATAGCCGCAGCCATCATGGGGTTCTTCAGCGTGGCAGCCTGGTTCATCATCTCCCGTTGGGCAATGCCTTGAACGCCGCCGTACATCGCGAGCTGTTGCGGGGTGTAGGTGCCCGCAGCGACAGCCTGGCGAGCCATGCCCATGGCCCCCATGCCAACGTTAAGGCCAAGGCCAGCTGTAAGACCCTGGCCTTGGAAAGTAGCTGCTCCAGCGAGCCCCGCCTCCATGATCCCCTTCACGCTGGTGCCCGCCATGCGTGCGTACATTCGGGCGTTCTGGACGATGTTGCCCATCTCCGACAGCGAGAGCCCCATCTGGTTCATCTGACCAAGCTGGCGGACAGCTTCCTGAACATCAGGCTCGCCAGCGACCTGCATCAGCATGCGGACCGACTTGGCGATGCTCTTCATGCGGCCTGCGATCTGCTCAGACCCCTGCGTCATGTCCAGCAGACCCTGCTCCCCCGCCATGTGAGTCATGCGGGTGAGGTCCTGCACATTGAACTGGTTCCCCGTCTGTCGCCGGAAATTCGAGTCCCAGCCAGTATCCTCGAGGCGACGCGCGAGATGCCGTGAGCCCCCACTGCTGAGACCCCGCCCATCTAGAGATAGCTCGGAGCCGCCAACTACGAACTCCGGCGTAATCCCGCGCATCTGCGCCGTACGCAGGGCCATGGTGCGGAGCGGGTTGATGTCGTCGAGCATGTGTTGCGCTGTGCGCCCGAGTCCCCCCATCTCCGAGAGCGCGAGCCCACCAGCGGCCCCAAGGATACCGCCCATCCGAGCACCACCAACACCTGCGAGGCGCGCACCGAGGTTGGCACCAAGCCCAGCGCCGCCCAATGCGAAGCCAGCATCCACGCCGCCACGTCCCGCCACACCCGGCGCTGCCATGAAGCCCGCCTCGTACTGCATGGATCGCTGCTGGCTGATCTGCCAGTTGTAGTCGAAGGGGGTCGAGAAGTGTGGAGTCACTGGCCGCGGCGTCCAGGGCATCGGGGCGAGTGGCATCTGCGGCGTTGGCGGGATCGCTGGCATGGGCCCTTGCGGGAAGGGTCGGAAGATACCCATGTTTGGCGAGGTCATGTGAATCGGTGAAGGGAGCATGCCCGAGCTGAAGCCCTGCATGCCACCCATTCCCGCCATCGTCTGCGCAACGTAGGGGTTGAACATCTGGGAGTTCATCGACGTCATGTTCTGCTGGTACATGCGCGCATAGGCGCCCACGCTACCCACAGGCGAGCCGAAGGGCCCCGTGGGCGTCCCGAACATGCCGCCGCCCATAGACGGAAACCCGCCCATAGAGCTTGGACGGGTCATCATCGCCGACTGGAGGGTTTGGAACGATGCCGTCTGCGTCTGCTGGGAGGCGTCCTGGGAGACTTCGCCAGGGTGGCGCACGTGAGGCGCGGGGGTGGGAATCCCGAACGACGAATTCCCTGACCCGTACAGTCCCAGTTGAGCCTGCATCACGTTGAAACTGTCGTCAGCCATCCACTACCTCCGACGCGATTTTTTAGCCTTTGGGGGAGTGGGGAGCTCATCCTCGGAAGCTGTGAGTTTCTCGACGCGCTCTAGGAGCCGCTCGTCAGACTTGCGCTTCTCCACCTGAGCCATTCTAACCCGGCGCATTGACTCAATGGTAGTCGGCCGATAACGATCCTGTGAAAGTTCCAGCTGGTACAATTCCAGCGCTCGGTCGATGTGCTTCTCTCCAACGCCCAGGCCAGCGCCGAGTAGGCGCGCGAACAGGGACGTTTGTGCCATACGTTCGCTAAGTTCGCGTCGGTAAAGCTCGCGAAGGACCTGGTCTTGGGCAGAGCCCCGTGGAGGTAGAGTGAGCCCCCGCGAGAACCATGTGGCGCGAGCAACACCCCACGGGGCTACGAGAAATTTTCGACAGCTCCGTCGCTGAAGACGACCATCGTCTTGCGGTCGAACTTCGCGAGTTCGTTGGTAAGGAGTGAGTAGACGGGCGCAGGAAGTCGACGGACCAACTTGAGCAGCTCCTCGAAGTCCTTCTCAGTCTCGTGCTCCAGGTCTTTACCGTCCCACTCGTAGAGCGACGCTGCCAGGTTGTAGCGAGTGATGAGGTCGTCCTGCGAGATGTTCAGGCCAGGACGCTCGAGCTCCAATGCGCGCTGGAGTCGGAGGGTGTCTTCGTACTGCCGCGTACGAAAGACCGCGCGCTTGTTTGTCTTCCCCAGATGGACGTACTCGTCGTAGTAGCCCTTGGAGAGGACAGCATCAAAGATGCCCTCGGCCTCCGCGGGATCAATCTCCATGGCGGCAAGGCGCTTCTTATAGCGCTCTGCGGGCGTCAACTTAATCTCATCTTCAGTTGCCTTCTGCACCGCTTCCACCGCAGTTTTCGTATCGGCGTCGGTCGCCGCAGGTGCTTCATCGTTCGTGGGTGGATCTTCGCGAGGTTGGTTGTTGGCGAGGGAGCGGAAGTCACCGATCACGGGCTGCATAGACATGAGTTCTCCTGCTTTCTTGGTACAAGATTTACTGCGTAAAAAGGAGGCTGCATGAGGGTGGTGGTGGAAATGAGCGTGGATGTTGTTAACGGTGACGAGGAAGATACCTCCGAAGTCACGGCAGAAACAACTGTTGCAGTAATCGAGGCACTCATAAATCGATACGACGAAACAATACGATTGGAAGATAAAGGTTATATCATTTTGGGAGGAACCCTGATTCTTCACGGATAAGGTTGACCTCGTCAACCTTGCGTGTTATACCTCCGCGTCTTGGAAAGGAATCAACATGATTTGTCGTGGTTGTAGTTTCACCATTCCGATGCCGCAGGCACCGGATGATCGACGGTGTTCAGCTTGCGGCGCCGAGCTCGCCTTGCAGGCGGATGACTTTCTTTTGCACGGGGGGCTCGGCAAGGAAGTGCGCCTAGGTCAGGTGCAGATGGGGCGCCTGATTGAGGACGCCATCCAGAAGAAGACGGTCGCTTTTATTGAGGGTCCTGTAGGCATTGGCAAGAGTTTCGGTTACGCCGTTCCCGCGATTCTAGCGGACAAGCGCGTCATCATCAGCACGGCCAAGAAGCAGTTGCAACACCAGCTACGGGATGACCTGCCGCGGTTGGCCGAAACGCTCGGAAAGCCAGGATACACCGTTGCTCTGTTAAAGGGCAAGTCCAACTACGCCTGTCGTGCCAAGGCCGTCGATCACATCAACAAGGAAGGCTTTGCCGCCTTTGCGCGATGGCTCGCTGATTCGGAATATGGGGACATCACGGACTACCCCGGTCGCCTGCCACTGTTTTGGTACGAGACCACCGCCGAGGACTGCCTCGGCTCTGGCTGTTCCCAAGCCGCAAAATGCGGCTACTGGAAAGCTAAGCAGCAGACCAAGACTGCCCGTATCGTGATCGCCAATCACTATGTCGTGGCCTTCGACCTGAAGTTCGGGCCGAAGAAACTACTCGGCGATTACGATGTGCTAGTCATCGACGAAGCCCATCAGGCAGAGTCTGCCTTTCGGTCCGCTTACAGTGTGTCGCTGCGAAACGGGCAGCTGCGACACATCACGCGCTCTCTCGACGCCGCGGGTGTCACCTACCCCCTACACCAACTCGAGACGACCTGGCACGCTGCGTTCGAGCGTATCCAAGATCTCCAGGGAGAGATTCCTCGAGATCCGTTCGGGTCGCTGGGCGATGACTTGAAGGATCAGGTCACTGACCTGGAGAAAGTCGTCACCGCTGAGCTCAAGGAATACGGTGTTGAGCACTCGGTCGACGATGACGGCAGTCTTTCCGACGAGGGACCTACTCGGAAGTCGCACGGCCACGCGGAAAGCGAGGGTGATGAACACCGCATGCACAAGCTGGAGGCCTTCGCCGCAAGCCTGGCGAAGACGCGCCTGACCCTTCGAGACTTGAAGGAACCTGGCGAGAACAACGTCATCTACATTCCGCCGGCGCAGGACATACACTACAAGCAGGTTACGGTAGCCCCGATCAGTGTGGGCCCGATGATCGGCCCTAAGCTCCGAACCATCGATACGACGATCATCACCAGCGCGACCATTGCCGTCAATGACACGTTCGACGACATCAAGCGACGCTTAGGTCTTGAAGATCCCGTTACGCCCTGGGAAGGCTACAAGCCGTCGCTCGAGGCCGTCCTCGAGACACCATTCGACTACAACCGACAAGCCCTTTTATACACGCCCAAGGACCTCCCGCTCCCCACGTCCAGTCGCGATCCCGCGATGCGCACGAAGTATCTCGACTCTCTGTCAACGCGCATCGCCAAACTAATCAAGGCTTCGGACGGTAACGCTTTCGTGCTTTTCTCGTCCAAGGAGGATATGAGGGAGGTACATCTTCGCCTCCTTGAGGAAGGCCTTCCGAACCCCATCGTCATGCAGGGAGAAGATGCTGAGGCAACGTTCAAGGAGTTCAAGAACACCCCGCGCAGTGCCCTGCTCGGCGTGAAGTCCTTCTGGGAGGGTATCAACGTCGAGGGCGAGAAACTCGAGCTCGTCATCATCACAAAGCTCCCGTTTCCAAATCCGTCTGACCCCCTCATGCAGGCTCAGACGCGACAGTACGTTCAGCGACAGGTGGCCCGGGGCGTCTCGCAGGAGAACGCTGAGAAGATGGTGTTCAACGTACTCTCCGTCCCCGCGATGCTCACCGATCTACGGCAAGGGGCCGGGCGCCTCATTCGCACGAAGACTGACCGCGGAGTTCTCGCTATTTTGGATACGCGCGTGTGGACAGGTAGCGCCAAGCGTACGCCACAACCCGACCAAAAGACCTACTGGGGTTATGGCATGGGCGCAGTCAAGGCCGTTGGTTTCGGCCAGCGCACAGACGACTTCAGTCTCGTCGACCGCTACCTGGCCATGCTTCGTCGTGCACGCACCAAAGCGTGAGGTTTTCGTGCGAGCCAGACACAAAGTCATCCGCAACCGAGAGCAATATGAGCATGTACTAGCGTGCCTGGTACAACTGCGAGAGCAGCGTAACAAGACACAGGCGCAAGTAGCCGCTGGCATCGCGCTATCCCGCTCACAGTACACCTTGATCGAAAAGGGTCAATCGACTCTCAGCATAGATCAGCTCATCAGCTTGGCACAATTTTACGGCATCGAGCCCCGTGTGTTCTTCGCAAGCCAGTAGACACGGCATGGCTGGAGAGGGTAGCCTCCTCTCCAGCCATTTTCCCGGGAAGGGTGATGCCGGCAAAGCTAATCATTGCAGTAGACGCCGTGGTGAGCCGCGACAGAACTCAGGTAACCGCGGGGGCCGTGGTTTACCTCGTAAACGCTTCAGAGCCTGTCTTTGAGTATGCTGATGCGCAAGGACGCCAGCGACGTACGCGATTTCTGAGTAGCTTAGCGCGAATCCCTGACTACGCAATGACAGCCGTGCTTAGGCACCTACGACAGTCCACTCTGGGCTGGGCCACCGTAGTCTGCCCAGCCACGAACGCCCTCGAAGCCAAAGGAATAGCAGTGGGGCGCTGTGTAGAACGCTTGCTGTACCAACACCCTGATGTCGTTCGGGACTTGAAGTACGACGATGTCCATATATACTTGCCGGATGGGCACAGGATCTCCACCGAGCTCGTAAGCCTGACACCCCAGGTTCTTCGCGCCAATTCGTGGCGAACCAGCGCCGCGCGGCTACTAGCCAAACACCGAGAATAAGGTAGAATGCGCACATGACTGCTCCCCTCGTTTCGCGCGGCACCGCTCAGTGTATGAAGTGTCAGCGCAAGCTGTCGTCCGCAGATCGCGTCATCCCTGCGTACATCGTCGAGAAGACCGGCGTGAACCCCGACAATGTTCGTCAGTTTGGTGCGTGGCTTTCAGGAGAGTTCGAACTCATTCACGTGGATTGTGAAAACCCTAGCTTGGATAAGCTGATTGTTCTCGGCGGACAGTAATCATGGCAAAAGCGGGCATTTTTGACCCTTGGCGGCAAACTCCCGATCTGGCAGAACAAAATCCTGAGCCGAAGACCGCCATGCGCATCGCAGACGCGCTCGAGGTGGAAGCTGAGGAGTCTTGTTCCTGTGTATCCTTTCCTGGTTATCGCGGACAACTGAACGTTTGGCTCAACTGCGCAGAAGCCTCTGTACAAGAGGGCACTTCGGCCATCGTTGATCTGATTCACTTGTTGTGGGTCAAGGGATTCAAGCAGTCGCTCATGACATTAGGAATCAACGTAACTGCGCGAGATGGCGGACAACTCCGTGTCTCAAATGGCCGAGGTGATGCGATCTTTGTCGATACGCACGATGCAAAAGACGCAGTCGATATTCTCGTATTCGCCTTGCGGGAGGCCCAAGATGATCCTGCAATCAAGGCGTACATACAGAAAAGCAGCATAAAAGCACTTCTTATCTGAGGACCCCATGAACCAGCTGCGATGCCAGGACTGCAAGTTCTACGACCCCATTTTGCCACCGAGAGGCAAGCAGAATACACACGGCTGGTGCTCGCAGTGTTCGGTGTACCCGTTTAAGGAGGGGCCCGGACAGCGCTTTCCACCTGGAGTGAAGCGCGTCAAAGAACCTGGGCTGCCCGCGCGACCGAGAATCGTGCGCGCAGACGAACTCGTAGATTACTGCGCTCACGCTGAGTGCAAGACCCGGAGGTAGCCATGGAAAAGACGAAGGTATCTTTGCCGAACGGCAAGGGCGGCTGGACTGAGGTTGAGGGCGAGGTTCTCGCCAAGGATCAGAAGGTGAACGAGAAAAAGCAGAAGGAGGCCCTGAATCGGCAGTTCATCGAGGATGCTGGCGGACTCACGGAGCGGTTCGCCAAGTTCGCGAACGTCTATTGCAAAGAGAACGGACTCGAGAAGGAACACCTGGCGTTCTCAGCCGCGCTCTTCTGCGTGAACCTGCGCGAGGATTACCCTGGAGGCAAGGATCAGTTCGACGCTCTCGCAGTGGCTGCCGCGGAATACTATGACGCGAACGCCCCCAGGGCCAAGGTGAAGAAGTGAGCGTCGTAAGCAACGCGGAGAAGCAGTACCTGCTCCTTGTAGCCCGGCGCGTTTATCGTGGACAGCAGGAAACAAAGGCTCGTGGCGAGACGTACCACGATCTGTCCCCGTACACGACACTCTCCTGCGGTCTTCGTGTGCGTCTGGTATTTCGAAGCATCCATGAAAAGGTACGGCCTGTGGTGATCTTCAAGGGCACACCGTTCCTTCAGAACTTTTCTGTTGAAGATCTCGAAGAGGCAGCGACCGATATCGCGGGTGAGCCTGTGAGTGGTCCTGTTCTTGTCGCTGACACCCTCGAGTTCTATAACGGTGATTCATGACCAAACCCACACTGTTCATCGGCATCGACGGCCCAGCACTCATTCCGGGGCAAGATCCTGAGCCCTTTCTGCGCGCGGAGATCGCGCCGTACGTCAAACCCTTTCTCCACTGGGCTACGCAGCACTTCGACGTTCGGTGGGTCACCGACCGCAGTCCCCGGGATGCGTTTTACTTGAACGACAAGTTGGGCTTGAAGCAGGACGCAGTTCCTGTCCACACGTTCGACGTGTCGAAGGTGGAGATCCTCGAGCCACACAAGAGCTTCTACTGGATCGACGCCGAGCTCATTCCCCACGAAGTCACCTGGCTCGCTCAGCACGGCCATACTGACAAGTTCCTCTCCGTCGATCCGGAGAAGGGCATCACCCCCGAGCACAAAGATAAGCTCGAGGCATTAACTCGCAAGCGGTAGGAGACCATGGACAAGACGATCACGTGCAAGGAATGCAACACCGATTTCACGCTCACTGAGGGTGAGCAGCAGTTCTTCAAGCAGATGGCTTACCAGGAACCCAAGCGCTGCAAGGTGTGCCGGACGCAGCGTAAGCAGGCCCCCGATACTAACCAGACTACGAGGGAACAACGTGGAACAGTTCAATGGATCGATGGAAGCCACGGCTCCGAGCACGACGGAGATAAGCCCCGCAACCACCGAAACCGCCGGCGCAACCGCTTCAAGTCCGACGACACCTACTAAGCCTGTCAAGAACGACGAAGTCGTGCCGTACGCAAAGAAGGGCTGCTCCAAGTGCCGCTATAGCACTCTCGGGCCGGGCCTTCTACGCGTCGTGAACAAGGATCGCAACGCGCGTTACGAAGTCTGCTCGTGCGCATTCAACCGCTTCCGCAAGGCCCACCCCAACTTGGTATACGACGGGACTACGGGTCAGTGGTACTGGCCATGACAGTCCAAGTGAAGATTGTGGCTGACAGCGTGTCAGCCAACAACGGGAAGCGTTTGACCACATTCCAGGTTCGGTACGGTCGTCCGATCCATGCTGAGGTCATGACTCACCGTGTCTTCAGCCGTAACGCTTCGAGTTCTCGCGCAATCCCCGTCGAGAAGATCATTCAGGATGTGCTGGATGATCCGTACATCCCAGTCTACTGGGGAAAGAATCGCCAGGGCATGCAAGCCACAGAGGAGATGTCCCCAGAAGAGGCAGTGCATGCCAAGGCACTGTGGCTCGAGGCACGCGACAGCGCCGTAGAGCAGGCTCGTCGCCTTCTTGATGCAGGGCTCCACAAGCAGGAAGTCAACCGCATCCTCGAGCCTTTCGCGCACATCTCGGTCATCGTCTCTGCGACCGAGTGGGGGAACTTCTATCATCTTCGACGAGCTGAGGACGCACATCCAACCATCAGGCAACTCGCCAACAAGATGTACGCAGTGCACCGGCTCAGCATTCCGGTATCCGTTCTGCCGAACGCGTGGCACCTTCCATATGTCACGGAAGACGAGCGCAGGACGTACTCTGATGTCGAGATCTTGAAACATCTCTCGGTCGCGCGCTGCGCTCGCGTTTCGTACAACAATCACGACGGCACGGAGCCCAACGTTCAAAAAGATCTGGAGCTTCACGACCGGCTGTATCACGCCTTGCACATGTCGGCGTTCGAGCATCAAGCGACGCCGATGCTCAATGCCTGTACTCGGGGTGGCAATTTCATGGGCTGGAAGCAGTACCGTTCCGAAGTCCCATCTGAAAACCGCCCGGTGTATCCGGGCATCTGAGGCGTGATGATACACTTTCAGATTCGAACGATCCCCGCCCTTGTCGCGATGGCTCTAACCTTCGCGGCGGGGTGGGGTATCGCCAAGTGGCGCGGAGCTGAAAGCCGGGCACACCTGCAAGCCGAACTTAACGAGTATCGGGCTCTCGTGGAGGCAACGCAGGAAATAACACAGAAGAGCCTTGACCACTCAGTCGAAACTCAAGCACAGCTCACCGATTGTATGCTCAAGCTAAAACTACAACGCTCACTCGCTGAGGGTAAGTAATGCAGATCATCGGCATCCTGGGAAACGCAGGTTCAGGTAAGGACACCGTTGGCAAGATGCTCGTCGAACTCACGGAAGGGGTATCCCTCGCGCTCGCCAATCCGTTAAAGGAGTTTGCACAGGACGTCTTCGGCTTTACTCACAGCCAGCTCTGGGGTCCGAGCGAAGCTCGTAACGCCATCGACGCCAACTACTCAAGAGATCCTTCTCGAGGTTGGCTCCGGCGTCTGTTCAGCACCGAACTCAGTTCACGTGCGCGCCTGAGCAATTGGCATCAGGCGCGGTATAATCTCGAGGCCTATGGTCCCAACTGGATCGAGGAGGTTCTGCCAGACGCTGACCCTGGTGAATCTATGGGCGCCCTGACAAACTGGTTCAACGAACTCCCTACCGACGCACTCACGCCCCGTGTGGTGTTACAGACGCTCGGAACGGAGTTCGGGCGCAAACAGGATCCAGACGTGTGGATCAAGGTGGCGCTGGTGCGCGCCAAGGCGTTTCTCAGCGAACCGGAATTCGTGACCACCGTTTGCATCACCGATGTGCGCTTCCTGAACGAGGCGCGGCTTATCCGCGAGTCTGGGGGGCAAGTTTGGCGAATCCGCCGTCCTGGCGTTTCGCCGCTCACCACGGGCATTGCAGGTCATGCTTCAGAAGAGGAGCAGAAGAAGCAGGAGATGGACAGCTACGTGACCTTGGATCTGAACAACCGCGGAACCCTGGCAGAGCTGTATCAGAACGTGAAACACGCCATGGAGGTCCTAGACCCCTAATGCTCGAGCTTGAAGTCGCTGGGGAGACTTTCGAATTCTCCCTACACAACACAGGCTGCGGCGGCCCATGTTACGCCGCAGCCTGTGTCAAGTATCAGTTCAGCACGCTCAAATTGCCTAAGGTATACCAGCACAAACTGGATCGCCTGATCGAGAAGGGTGAGTTCGCGCAAAATTCCCTGGACGACGCCGTTTTCGAGAGTTGTCAGACGGATTGGTGGGAGTGGGCTACTGACCGCGTGGCAGAGTTGGGTCTCGGTAAGATCTACTCGGCTGGCCGTTCTGGTGGTTGGCTCATACTCCACGATTGGCCTGAGAGCCGCCTTGAGGGGCTGTTAGGTGACCCCGAGTGCCATTACTGCGGTCTTCCATACCGTGAACACGCGGCTGGCAATAAATGCCTTTACGAGCCAACGTGGTATAAGCCAATAGAGGATGCAGATATTGAGCGGCTTCGAACCATTCACGCTTTCTTGCAAGAGTGCGAAGAGAGCGTGAAGACCTACGTCCCTGTCAGCATGCGCGACGAGTACAAGTACCGCATTGATGAAGCTTGGGCAGACCACCAACAACGGCGTAAGGAGAAGGCGAATGCGAAAAAAGTGGAGCGACGAGGAGATCGCGTATCTGCGCGAGCATGCTCCCGTTGAGCCCTCAGCCTCGATTGCGAAGGCACTTGGTAGAACGCGTGAATCTGTGTCGTGCACCTGCCATCGGCACGGGATCGAACTCCATACGATACGCACAACAGGGCCGGTACACGTTTGGACCGAGGAGGAGCTCGAGTGGCTTCGACAGCACGCCAAGGAGCTCACCGTTCCGCAGTTGATGAAGAAGTTCAGCATGACGTATGACGCTGTGCGCACCATTCTGAAGCGCCGCGGTATCGAGTACAAACGCGAGAAGAAGCCCGTGACCAAGGCCGAGCAGTTCAAAATCATGGGCTTATGCGAACACTATAGCCGTGAGGAGATTGCCAAGCGCATAGGTAGGCCGCTCGGAACCGTTCACAACCTGATGGTACGCCTCGAACTCCACAGCTACTCCGGCTGCTATACGCAAAGGCGCCTGGTCGAGGAGACGGGCTACGCCATCTCGCAACTGGTACGCGCTCGCGATGCCTTGGGACAGAAGTGGAACTGGACGGGTAAGCGGTATCTCATCAGCGAGTGCCAGTTCGAGCGGCTGATGCTCTACTTCAGGGATCCTGAAGCGGCACTCGCAGCAGTGGAGGCAGCGTGAGAAAATCCTGGGACGAATATTTCATGGACGTCGCACAGGTGGTGGCTACGCGCGCCACCTGTAATCGCATCCCAGAGGGTGTCGGCGCAGTGATCGTCCGTGACCATACGATTCTCTCCACGGGTTACAATGGTTCCGTTCGAGGACAACCGCACTGCGATGATGCGGGGCACATGATGGAACACGACCACTGCGTTCGCACTGTTCACGCAGAAGCCAACGCGATCCTCCAGGCTGCGAAACACGGTACCCGCATCGACGAGGCCGACATCTACGTCACTGCGTCGCCGTGTTTCAACTGCTTCAAGCTCATCGCCAACAGCGGTATCAGGCGGATCATCTTCGGCATGATGTACCGCGATGAGCGCATTACGGCGTTCGCTCGAGACGCGGGGATCGAACTTGTAAACTGGTCCAAGGAGTGCTAGGTGGTATTCAAGGGCCCGCGGTCAGGTCCCTCACCAAGTGAGTAGACGCAATGAGTGTTAGAGCAAAGATGCAGTGCATCACAGTCAAGGATGATGAGAACAATCCTGGGCAGAAGTTGGTGAGTCTCTACGCCGTCTACGAGGACGGTGAAGCCAACAAGGAATGGTCGAAGTTCACGCCTTGGGGTGAGGTGACGCTCGCCATCACCAACCCGGAGGCCTTCAATCAGTTCGTTCAGGGCAAGGTCTACTACGTCGACTTCACCGAGGCCGAGTAGCACTCATTCAAAAGAAGCACGGCACGAAGTTTCTCATGCCGTGCTTCTTCTCATTGAGGCGTAGCTCAACTGGTAGAGCACCGGACTTTGACTCCGGGTGTTGAGGGTTCAACTCCTTCCGCCTCAGCTTCTTTACGGAGTAACGCCGACGTAGCGCAGTTGGTAGCGCATCTGCCTTGTAAGCAGAGGGTCCCCGGTTCGAATCCGGGCGTCGGCTAAGGTATAAGGATTACACCCTACTCAGGAGGTTATCATGATCTTGTTCGAGCCTTTGTGGGCGCTCTCATTGGTAGCACTGGTGGTTACGGCTCTATGGGTGTGGCCTGACGAATCATAAAAAAGACGCTATTAACCAAAGGATGCGCACGACCACCTACTTCGGATTCGCCATCGCTGATTCGATGTTCCCCGAGAACTGCTCCGCCCACCGCCACGCGCGTGGACGTCACCCCGTGCATCAACCCATCTCATAAGGCGACCATCGACGTGCTCAAGGAGCGCTTCGGTGTCGTGGTGCCCATTCCGAAGGCGCCGCCTATCGTGCAACTGCTCGAGGGCGACGCCATCATCGTGACGGCTGTCAACAGTACGAATACGTGACGATGCGGAAGCACAGTGCCATCGAGGACGAGTTCGCGCTGAAGATGCAGCAGAAGAACCGCGAGCTGACCCAGCGGGTGGAACTGCTTACCGCGCGTGAGACGCACATGAGCGACCTGGAGAAGCAGGTCTCCGAGATGCCAGTTCTGATCGAGAAGGCGGAGAAGAAGGGCGTCGCCATCGCCGAGGGGCGCCTGACCAAGGAGTTCGAGCACCGGATTCAGCTGCTGGAGATGACGGCGGCGAACGACGCCAAGGTTGCGGCGCAGAACGCTGCCTCGCTCAGCGCCAACATTGCGCATCAGGCACTGCAGATCGAGGCCATGAGGACCGACCTCACGGCGGCCAACCTGCGCGCCGAGACCATCGCGGCCAAGGCGCTTGAGGCCAGCAGTGGCCAACAGGCGCTCGCCGTGGCGATGCAGTCCGCTGCCAACCGCGATAACGGGCTTGGCAACGGCAAGCGCACCTAGTACACTGCAATCGTAATGCTGGGAACAGGGTTCTGTTCCCAGTTTCGGGGCTGATCTGGTTTCGACGAGGGAAGAAACAGTTGAGATGCGAGCCGTGGAAGTCTGCTAGGCCACGTAAAATCCTGCGGACAAATTCAAACGCCAACGACAACATCAATGTGTTCGCGCGTCAGCTGGCCGTGGCCTAAACCACCACACCAGCGAGTTCTCGATGGTCTAACCGATCTCAGGGTAGTTGAGAGCTAACTTATCTGGGAGACCCTCAATCACGGCGGCGCCAGCTTGTAACGTGATTGCGATGGCAGGCTAAAGGGCGTTTGTAGCACCCCGCCTCGGGTAGAGGCTACGCTCGTAGTATCTTTTCAGGATCAACCTCCGGACGAGGGTTCGATCCCCTCCAGCTCCACTGGAACAGTACAGTAGCGTATCAAAGGCCCCGCCTAAAAGCGAAGCAAGTGCTACCGTGTAGGCATACACGTTAAAGTGTTGGGTCCGGGTTGCGCCTAGCACCACAGGGGTCTGACGTCGTGAGACTGTAGCCGCTCGGGCGACGCGATACCGTCCAACTGTACTGTTCCACTTCCTCGTGCGTAAGCACGGGTGGTGGAAGGCCGGGAAAGTCGGAACTCTCCGACTTTCCCTTCGCCCCTGGAGGCTGGCAATTCTGCCAGCCTCCTTTTTTAGGTTCATAGGAGAGGTCATGTCTATTTCGAAGATGGAGGGACAGAACGTACCCGTCTTGCTATGGGCACCGCTGCATGAAGTAGAGTCGGAAGCGCTCACGCAGTTGCGTAACGTGGCAAACCTGCCCTCAGTCCGATACGTGCGCGCGATGCCTGATGTGCACACAGGGTTCGGTGTCCCTGTTGGAAGCGTCGTAGCCCTGAAAGACGCCGTATCGCCAGGAATTGTTGGTGTCGACATCGGGTGCGGCATGCGCGCCCTGCGCACCTCGCTTCGCGAAGAGATGCTTCCCAAGGACCTCAAGGCGCTGCGGCTGCGCATCGAGGAGTTCATTCCTGCAGGGACTGGCTGTGCGCATGCGTCTACTGATCACGTGAAGGGTGATAACGTCTACGACGAACTCTGGGAGCGTGTGAAGCAGACACGTCAGGCCAAATGCTCGCTCGAGAAAGCGCAGCGCCAGATGGGTACGCTTGGGTCTGGTAATCACTTTATCGAGGTGTGCGCCGACACGGATGGGTTCGTCTGGCTCATGTTGCATTCAGGCTCGCGTAATTTCGGCAAGGAGGTTGCTGAGAGCTATACCCATCTGGCAGAGGCGCATCCGGTTAACCGAGACCTCCCTGACAAGCGCGTCGCGGTGTTCCCGTGTGAGTCCCCTGACTTCGCGGACTACTGGCGGGACATGCAGACGGCACAGATGTACGCTGAGCTGAACCGCCATCTGATGATGCAGCTGCTGGGCCTGTCCTTTGAGTCGATGCACCTGGAGACAGGGCACGTTGGCCCTTCGATCAGTTGCCACCACAACTACGCCATCGAGGAAGAAATCAATGGCGAGAAACTGATCGTCGCCCGCAAGGGTGCCATTGAAGCTCGCGAGGGTCAGTGGGGTATCATTCCGGGTGCAATGGGGCGCAAATCGTTCATCGTCCAAGGGCTCGGCAACGAAGAGAGCCTCATGTCCGCCAGCCACGGGGCTGGACGCAGGATGAGCCGGTCAAAGGCGAATAAGACGTTTACCGTCGAGGATCTGAAGGAGTCAACGAAGGGCGTCGAGTGCTTCATTGGGAAAGGAGTTCTCGACGAGATCGCGATGGCCTACAAAGACATCGCGGTCGTCATGCAGAACCAAGTGGACCTCGTCGTGCCGAAGTACGAGCTCCATGCCTTGATCACAGTCAAGGGCCACAACGAGCACTGATGACTACCTTTATCGTAGGACTCTTGTTAGGCACTGTTTCAACGCTCATCGCGTTCAAGATCTTTCCGGTACTTCAGTACTTCAAGAAACCGCCGAAAGTTGAAACACTGGAAACCCTCAACGTCACCGGGCGGTTCGCGTTCGTGTTCAAGAAACCACTATCTGGGGCTGACGTAGGCGCCTATGTAGCTGCTGGCACCAAAACGGTAATCGCGCGAAATCCACTCCACATGGAAATCGCACCAGGCGCTTATACAGTGCGGCTACACGTTACGGCCTATTTCGACAAACACGCAACCTGACCTAAGGGCGGCACCCGCAACGGTGCCGCTTTTTTTGGCCACAGATGGTACGTGACGCCGGCTGCCTGCTCCCCTATCATGTGAGGGAACAGCCTCTCCCTCGGAGCCTACCTTGCGCCTGCGCGTCATCTCACTAGTGGACTGGCTCTTTTTCATCGCCTTCCCACTGGCCTCAGTAGTCCTAGCAGTCTACACCCTACTCACACCTCAGGAGGCGTCTGCAAGGCTAGTGTCCTGCATCTCGGCCATGGGCTGGGTCGCAGTCAGCGTGGTTGTGCTACTTCAGCACTACCAAACCCGGCGCGTACTCAAGTTCGAGAGTAAGCACCAGGTGCGTGTGGGCTGGCTTCAACCGCAGTACGAGGTGTACCCGGTTGTCTTCGACGAAGAGGTGGAGTCCCTGCTCGTCAAGCTCGAGCAGGGATATCCTTGTGCCCGCCAGGCGCTCCACGGCTGCACCGTGATCTTTCGCGAGGCTACTTGGATACAGTTGGGAACGTTACGCCGTGTCGCTGGCGAACAGGATGGGGAGTTCATCGTGGTGGGCTGGCGGCCGCGAATCCACGATAGCGCACTCCAGCACGAGTTGGCACATCGGGTGCTACAGGTGTGCGCAGGCGATCCCTCGGAAGAGCGAGCACATGCAGTCCTGGTCAAGCTGGGGCTCTGATCTTTTTCTTCTTCGGCTTCCGGTGTTTACGAGGTAAAACCTTGGATGGTGGTTGGAAGCCTACAGGTCGCGCGGGCGCGCTCTTGTATACTGACTCCGTGGGCATCTGGTTTACGAGGTCGAAGAACATCTGAAGTCTCTGCGCGTTGGCTGCGAATTCGTACTCGTCCGTCTCGAGCAGAAGCGTGAGGATCTTCGTGGTGTTGCCAACCAGTTCCAGTAGTAGATCAGACAGGTCGCCCGTGTAGTCCATGGCCGCTACCTCGTGATATCCGGGGGTCATCTCTTGTGGCAGGTCATCCTCGAGGCCACGCATAGAGCTCACCACCCCAGACAAAAGCACCGTCTGTGATCGTTACTACCACCACGTCCGTGTGGCTGTTCGGCCTGACGTACGCTACTGCGAATTGGTGACACCAGCCCGCCTCTCTTCCATGAAGCCATCCGGGTCGCAGAGTCCGCAGGCACCCGAGGCCGAGACCTAACTGGTTCCCACGCTTAGACGGCTTGAGGTATGCCTGGTGCTTATGCGTATGTGCATAGACTACAGTGTGCCCCGGTTCGCCATAGGTGTCGACCATCTTGACGGCGTGGTACTTCGAGCCAAAGCCTTCGCCGAGCGTCTGGTGTCCGTGGGTGATGTCCAGGTCACCGCGGACGATGGGTTGTTCATCCTCAGGCACCCAGGTCGCCCCTATCTCGTCGAGCGAGAGTCCCACCTTGACCGTGAGGGCCCCAGCTATCTGAGGTAGCTGTGCGGCGGTGATACGGCGCAGCCTCGTTTCGTGGTTTCCCTCGAGCAGCGTGAGTTGCGCGCTAGAGCAGGCTGCGCGCACCTCGCGTAGGACCCCCTTGCCCGCAGAGAAGTCCTCGAGCAGCGTCGTGAAGTCCGTTCCAGGGTGTTGGGAGCAACTCTCGAGCTCGAGGAAGTCACCGAGGAACACCACCTCGTCCACAGGGTGCATCGGAAGCCACGCGCGTACGATGGCATACCAGGCTGCCTTGTCATGATCCGGCACATGCAGGTCCGGTAATAGCAAAATGGTGCGGCTGTTCGAGCTGCGCTTAGGAGCCGCTTGCACAGGGCGCTGCTTGGTGGTCTTATCACAGAGGCACTGCTTGCACTGGTTCCTGAGTCCGTCAGGGTTCCGTGCAAGGCGATAGAAGTACTCGGCGGTGGCGGGGAACTCGCGAAGACAGCGGGTACAGGTTTTGTGCACGGTGGTCTCGCTTGCGCGTGGCTCCTTCCCTCGAAAAGAAACCTAGGCGATCCTGGCCTTGGAGTCAAAAACGCCTACACTCCATAGGAGGTGATCACCATGCGCATTTTTATCCTGGATGACGAGGCTCTACGGCACGATTACTTCGAGACGAAGTACGCGGGACATGTGTGTGTTCACACTTACACTGGTGAGGAAGCTCTTACGCGTCTACGGAGTGAGCCTCGCTTCGATGTAGCCACGTTAGATCACGACCTCGGCCCTGGGATAGACGGGACCGAGGTCGCGAAGACTTTAGTTGATCCTGAGCGATTTCCGCCAGAAAAACTTCCAGCGGTGATCGTCGTGCATTCGTTCAACTACTACCGTGCACTGGGTATGGTCTCGCTGTTTCAGAGCGTAGGCATCGAGTCACGTTGGGGACGGTTCGGCTACTAGCTCCAGTGCACTTCGAGGGGTGCGAGGGTCTTTGGGTCTGTCGTGCCCCAACCCAGACAAACTGTTCCCTCGTTTCCATAGCGGTCCAAGACGCCTTGCACAGTCTCTCGCACTGTGGCGTAGTGGTGTGGGCGACCATAGTCCATGTAGGCGTAGCCGCCGTCGCGCTCGAGTAGGCAAACGTTGTGCCCTCCTAGAGTACCGTCCCGCTGCATGTAGGCTACGGTAAGGATGCGTGGATTCTTGTACTCAAGGTTTGAGTTGGCGATGGCTGTTGCGCAGTAAAGTGCGAACTCGTCGCAATCGCCGATTCGCCGGTCACCTTCTGTGCCAACGTACTGAATCTTACCAGGATAAGAGAAAGCATCGAAGAGCTGCGCCCAGGAGTCTGCCGTCCAGATAAGCCGGCAGATGAAGGCGACAAGATCGTCCATGTTCTGGTACGCGGGGACCTGGATGTTCTGGTACTTCCGCTCGAAAAGTCGACGGTACAGCCAGGACTTAGCCTGGCAGATGCGAAGCCTGAGGTAGAGTACTGTGCCCAGTCTACAGAAGAAGATGCCGAGTTTGCGAAACATGGGGCTCCTTACTTAGAACTGGGCGATCCGGTTGAGCCGCACCTGGTCTACGTAGACCTTGTCCGCCGCCCCATTGATGTCAGCCTCGGTCTTCACTACGCCCGTATTCGCGCAGATTTCTCCAAGGGTTCCACCGAAAGTGGTGGCCGCGTTGAAAGTAAGACCGTTGAAGCAGAACTGATTGCCCGGAGCAAAATTTACTGCGTAACCGGTGTGCCCCGTGATAGTGCAGCTGGTTAGCTGTACATGCTGGTTCTTACCGTAGATGCGGATTCCGTCGCGGCCACAGTTACGAATAGTACAACCGCTAAGACCCACTACAGTGCAACCATCGTCATCGCCGCCAGCACCGAATCTCAGCCCGTCCTCAGTACAGCTTTCAATGATACCATCGTCTACTTCCATAGACAGAGAGTTGAAGAGCTGAATGCCGACTTTACAGTTTCGTACGATGAAGAAGTTGGTGTAGACGTAGCGTATGCCAGCGTTGAACCACAAACCCTCGTCAGTCATATTACTTACGATGATACCCCAATTGGTAAGAATCTGCGGAGTGAATACCGTACTGGACTCACACTGCACACCCTTTTTGCCTGAGTCGATGATAACGTCGCCTACTGCTACGTGGGTGTTCAGTGACTGGTATATACCTGCGTAACCGCTCGCCGAGATGTAGCTATGGTAGATAAACAGCGCAGCGCCTTTGTACGCGTAGGCGCCATAGTAGCTCGTAGCGCCGATAAAACAGTTCCTGACGACCAGCGCCGCCGTATTCGTCGTATAGCAGCTGTAGTATGCCGTGGTGGCAGACAGCTTGAAATTCTTCAGAGTAAGCGCAGATCCTCCTGCCGCGTTGAGTTGTACGTTAGCCGTGGCGGAAGAAGCGATCAGCTCTGCGGCGGGCTCCACGATTACAAAGGTAGCGTTGGCCCAGTTAGGTTTCCCCGCCAATTCGAAAGAGGTCGCGGTATTACTGGCAATAGGGAAAGTTTCGCCCACGTCACTTGTCGAAGACGGCGCGGTCAAGATCTTGACAAACTTTCCCTTTAGCTCATTGACCGCCCAGCTCGCTGCAGGGACCTGAGCATTGTTGGTAACCATTGAAGTAATGGTGCCCGCGGTAGGGCCAACAAGAGTCGGCGTATCGTAATCATCACCAACGATTGTTATGCCGGCGTTGAGCACGCACGTAATCACGCTAGTTTGATACGCACCGCGTTTGAAGTGAATCGTAATGGCGTGATTCACGAAACGCGGAATCAGATTTATTGCGGCAACCCAGGTCTTGAGAGGCGCGGCTTCACTGCCGTCATTTGTATCCAGGCCATTTGTTGCGTCGACCCACAGGGTCACAGGCGCTGTGGTCTCGAGCGCACTCTTCTCAGCACGGGCCGCTAGATCGTCAAGCAGCTCCTTGGCCAGTGGCTTGCTCGCCATCGCGACTTCGAGGCGCCTGCGGGTCTTGGTGGAAAGAGTCATAGTCTAATCCTTTGGGAGGAGCTTCTTGAACTCGTTCTTGATCTGTTCCTTGCGCTGCCCCATCCCATGCAGGAACTCGTCGACGGAGGCGCCAGGATCACGGAGGTGCATCTTCTCAAGGACACCTGCGCGAGGCCTGGTCGCGAGGAACCGCTGGATAAGTACCTTCCGCTCTTCGGGCGGGAGGTCGTCGTGGCTCTTGTAGCGGATGCCTCGACCGATGACTTGCTTCAACTTCTCTTCGTTCCAGTGTGGCTCAAGAAGCTGGATGAGGCTAGTTCCCTTAAGGTCCAGGCCCTCGCCGCCAGCGCTAGACAACAGGAGCGCCTTGAGCTTGTTGTCATTATAGTCCCTGACGAGCTGTTCGCGTTGAGATCGCGGCATCTCACCAGTGAACTCGCCATAGGGGATCCCGAGAGACTTGATCCTCTCCCGGTAGGGGTTGATCCCTGATGGGAGGAAGTTCGAGTAGATGATGGCCTTGGCTTTCGGGTTCTTCTCCAAAAGCCCTTGTAGTTCCTGTACTGCCTTGTCGATCTTCGGATGCTCAGGTGCATGCTTCGTATCGTAGGCAGCGGTGGAGTTCGACACCTGGCGGATTCCTGTGAGGAAGGTGTTCAACTCCTTCGCTTCGGACTTGGTCGGAGGCATGTTTGACCGGATCTTCTGAGCTACCCAGGGAGGCGCCGCTTTGATGACGGTATCGTAGATCTTGCGCTGGCGCTCGGTCATCGGCACCTTGATTTGCTGCTCTTCAGTAGTCGGAAAGCCTTCTGTAGATCCTGGGTGGTAGTCGACGTACTTCTGGAGGATCTTCTTGAGCTCGGGCTTCCGGTGCTCGGGGATCTCGAGCCGCGTCTCACCAGGTTTGCCCACAAGGGAGCCGAAGAAGCCAGGATCGATTCTTCGCTCGTGAATGTAGCGGCTCTCGAAGTCGGAGGATTTGGCAGGAAGCACGGTCTCGCCGGCCGCGATGTTGATGGGCGCCGCCATGTCCGCGGGGTGGTTGTACATCAGCGAACCCGTGAGTAGCAGGCGCTTCTGCGCTCCGGCGTCCATGAACGCCTTCTGCGCCTTGCCCGGGTTTCGTAGCCGGTGTGCCTCATCGACGATAAGCAAGGGGTTCAGGAGTGACTGCCCGCCGTTTCGAGCGGTCGCTTCCAGGCTTTGGAGGTTAATCGGAAATGGCTTATCCAGGTGCTTGGCCACTTCCTTGCGATAGTTCTCCTGGAGCGCCGCAGGCGTGACCACGTCTGCGGATAAGCCAAGGCGATCTGCGACCGCTAGGCTTGTCAAAGTCTTCCCGGAACCCAGGCCATGAACGATAACCAATCCCTTTTGCTCAGGGTCTTCCATGCGGTCGACGACGCGCTGTTGGTGGGGCTTGAGGTCGGTGAGGAGGGCAGCTTCTTTTAGAAGCAACCCCCGATTACGCAGAGCAACCAGACTTGCGGTTTTTACACCTGGGGCTAAAGGGTTAGTCTTCCCTCGCACGCGCATATAGATCCCATCTTCCGGAGCAATGGGTTTATATGTCGCGAGAGGCTCCGCTTGTTGACCCCCTACAACGCGCTCGTAGTAGGGGCTAGTTCCCACTAGAGAGCCTCCTGCATTTGGTATTTTGGGGCGCAGCCTAAATGACGCTGCCATTAGGCGTAGACGACCTAGTGCTCCTCGCGGATCCGTAGCGATGTGGTGTGTCCAAGGACCCGCGTCACGAAGTTTGGTGGCGTCAAAAACACGTAGACGAGACTGTCCCCAATTGTCGGCGTGCCCGCTTTGTGCGTACCCCGCTGCTACGCTAGGAATAGCGGTCATCCATTGTGGTTCATTCGCCGGCAGATTTATTGGAACGCCGCCCTTATACGCATATCGACGCGCGTTAAACCCCGGTTCGCGAGTAACACTTTCAGGTGTCGCTGTTTGTATCGAGTTCAGCTGTACTACATCTTGCGGCGAATGACGGCCCGAGGAATGCGTGGCTAGCGCAGTTTCATTTATGTGCGCCACCGAGCGCAGACGCGTAGCCTCCGCTGCAATCATCTTTCGGTGCTGCGGATGCGCTTTGGCCGCAGCAGCCATCTCCGCCAGCGAACCTCGCGTATCGGTCACGAACGCTTGCTGGAGCCCCGTGTTCACAGGCTTCATCCAGGTCGCCCACTCACGTCGAGGTGAGAGGTGCGCTAGCAACTCGTTCATACCCATTACAATAGAGGGTGTTTTTTGTCCGGCATGCATAGCGTTGAGTACTGGTTCGCGCATTTCACGCATAGGACGTAGCCAATGCAGGAGGTCTTGCGCCATACGCCCGCGAGTGATACTCGTTTCCTTGGCTACAGATCCCGTGGCGTCCAGCATGCGCCCCAGAAGGCGTGTCCCGACGGCTTCTTTAGTGAAGGCCGCCTTCTGCATCGACGAGCCCTGGGACTCAAGGTGCTGCTTGATGTGCTTGCAGTGCGTACCTTTGCCTGCGTGCCGATAGACGTAGTCAGGGCAGGTGCAGGTGAGCTTGGCGTCGTTGTCGTCGACACGCCACTTCTTGCGCCCGTCCTTGCTAGTGCGGAAGGCGGCCACGACTTCCGCGGACTTCTCCTTGAGCTTCTTCTCCATCTTGTCGAGCTCGATGTAGTAGCGCGGGCTCTCCGTGAGGTGGTCCTTGGCGATCTCCTTTTGAATCTCAGGGTCCGGGGAGTGTTCGCGCTCCACCTTCATGCCCTTGGCGATTTCTTTAGCGTCGAAGTCGCTGTCGGGCTTACCGTTGGCGCGTCCACCGATAATGCGCTCAGCCGCGGCCTTCAGCTCTTGCTGCGTCTCTGGAGGTGGCGCGAACGTGGGGGACATTTTCCAGTTCTGCATATGACCATAGAGATCAACGCCTTGAGCGTGCATCTCCTCCAGTACCTTCTTAGCCAACGGAGTAGCCTGAGAAGCCTGGTCCTTCGCGTAGTAGAACAACCCGGGGACACCCTCGGTCATCACGTGCGGGATGCCCTGAAAATAGGTCTTGATCTTGTCCAGCGGGCTCGTCACCTTCGTGGCCAGCATCGTGGCCGCAGGGTGCGCGTCCTCGTGGAGGGTCCACCCCTCAGGGTGCGAGTGAATGTGAAAGAGGTTGTCCGGATGCCGGAAGGAGTCCGACTGGTCTTGACCTGATTCCGGAATTGCGATCTTCACGGGCTTGAAGCCCAACTGGAGAATATCCTTCTCCGTGAGGATGCTCTTCGGGATGACGATCCGCTGGTGGCCCGTTCCTGTATAAGCCCCGTTCTCGTGCAGTTGCGCCTGCAGTCGGGTGAACCGCTGCTTCAGGAAGCGCATATTTTCGGGGGAATACGTCTGATCAGGTGTTTCGTCGGCAGCGGCCTTCGACGCCTCAGGCTGCAGCATCAGGTGCGAAAGGTTCTCTCCTCGCGGACGCATGTGCGGTGCGAGCACTGTAGCGAGGACGAGCTTCGGCCCCTTTGCGGTATCCACAGTCTTGAATGCTGCGTACCCTGCACCCCGTCCGTCCTGGTGCAGCGGCAGGTAGTAGTGCCCAGGGGACACGAACTCCGACACCCGTCCCGCTTCCGCCTGGAGCAGCGGAATCAGCGCGGGGTCGAGCATCGTACGTTCTTGAAGGCGGTCCAACGCGTGGAGTGCAACCTTCTGGAAGTCGTACATGATCCTACCCCAGCCTGGGTGTCTTGGGGGTGAACATCTTGTTGGCAGCTGCGTCGCCAGCGATACCTGCCACGATGCCCAGGCCAATGGGGAGCAGGTTGGCTCCGGCTTGGATGCCACCGCGAGTCAAGGCCCCCTTAAGTCCCTCGCCGTTAGCGAAGCCTTGTATGGCCCCGCCCACGCCCCCCAGAACGGCACCTGCAGCATTGCCGATACCCGGAACGACCGATGCGCCGCGGCCAAGCCATTTCGACGCAGCGCCGACACCACGACCGATGGTGGCCAGCGTACCCGCATCCTTCTCAGTGATGCCGTAGTGCGCGAGAGCAACCCGAACCCCTGCCGTCTTTGCAGGGAGTAGCCCAGCTTGCGGTTGCGGCGAGCGACCCTGGTACCAGTGGCGCCCACCACCAGCAAGGCCGCCAAGGGTCGCACCCGTGAATGCACCGTTCGCGGCACCACCCAAGAGCGATCCATCGTCGGAGAGTGCTCCGCCGATTCCGCCTACAACGGCGCCTGGAAGAACCCCCGCAAGCGCCCCTTTACCCGCGGCGGAGAGGAGGCCCCTGTTCTGAGGCGAAAGTCTGATAGCGAGAGCGAGCTTCTCGAATTCAAGAGTCATCGTGTACCGATCCTATCTTCGACGGCACTGACAACGCCGTCACCGACATTCGCGCCAGTTCGTGCTCCTGCAAATTCCCCGAGCATTCGCCCAAACTCTGGAAGCTTATCGCCTGCCCACTGCTGCACGCCACGCAGGCTTACCGGCAGAGGGATCATCCGCAGGCCAGCACCAAGCAGGCGTCCCGCCGAGTTGCCCACGTAGTCACCCAGTCGCGAGCCGTAGTGCGTACTGAGACCGGTTGCAAGACCGTGCGCAACGGGGCTACCATCGGTCTCCAGCGCACTGGCCAGCCCTGCTCCCACGCCGATGGGTACGGGCAGCGGTCCCTTGCCCAATCCGGTCTGCGCTCCCAGTTGAAGCAGGTCGCGCGCTGCGAGCTCAAGGGACGAAATATCCGCCGCATGAGACGCGAGTTTTACACCGAACCGAACCAGCACATGTTGCTGGCCGAGTTTATAAAAGGACTTATTCATGTTCCCACTCTCCGCTCGATCTAGGGGCGTGACGACCTAGGTACCCAGAGAGTGGGAGGGGAAGGGAGGCCCCGCTGGACATTCGGTCGTCACGTCCCTACATCGGACAGGACTTCCATAGTATAGGTCATTCAGGTAGTTCGTGAGTTGGCGTCAGCGAACGCAGCAACCCAGGAGGAGCCGCGACCTCTGGCTACAAAGGCCATGTGTCCCTCTTGGTTCTTCGACCAGAGCCCTACTTGGTAGATTTGCTGAGCCAGGTGAACGACGTCGCCGGTATTTCCCCACCGAAGCTGCGCTTCCAGTTCCGCTTCTTTACGGGTCATGCTCCCTCGGGGTCACCCTTCACGTAAGCTTAGGCCAAGCTGAGGACTAAATAAAGACGCGGCAGAGGGCTCACACCCCCTGCCGCGTTTTCTTTTTCTCTTTAGTGGCGTGCGTTACTTCCTCCAGTTCGTTTCACGAGGAAGATCTTCTGGGCTCTCAGGAAAGAGAGTGGTCCAGCAGTCAGGCGCTTTCAGGACAAGGCCGTACTGTGCGTAGATTGGCCACATGTACGGATCATCGTCGATGAAGAGGAAACCGCGGTCGCACTGGAGCGTCTGAACCAGGTTCTGAATGTGTGCGCACTTGTACTCGCTTGGCTTGAGCAGATTGCCGACAGGCCGCATGAGCAGCCACTCTTCGGGAACGACGATGTCGAAGTTCTGGCTGAGCCAAACCGACGTGGTATCGCGCAACATCTCATTGCGGCCGGTGAGGAAGATCAGATCGGTATTGAGTTGACGCAGCTGCTCCAAGCCACGCTTGGCTCCAGGTATGACCGTGTCCTTGGCTACGCGGTTCGGGCAGAGGAATCCCTCCCAGTCCTTTAACTCCTTCTCAAGGAAGTGACTGCGATGTGTGTTGTCGGCGAGGGTTCCGTCGATGTCGATGATTGCGTACATGCCGCTCCTAGGTCTCGTTGGGCACTGGCGCGATGTGCATGTCGCCCTGGATATTGGCGGTAACCCTGCAGGGGATGAAAGTCAAGGTAACGAGGGGCACGCCGGCAAACTTCGTTAGGCACTTCAACGGTTCACCATCAAGCTTGACGAGAGTGTTCCGTCCACGAACACCTCTACCGTGTGCTGAGCGGGCATGTAGTACTCCAAGCTCCGCCGAGTAGTCGGCGGAGCTGGGTGATCAGAAGGTGTTACGCGCGGGTCAGCTTCTCGACCTTGCGCCACAACTTCTTCCGGCCCTCGCTCTCGATAGTGGCGATCTTGCCATCATCCGAGAAAGCGATGACCTTGCCGGTGACGGTACCGCGGCCGATGTTGAACTGCACCTTGCTACCCTTGCGGATGTCCTGAGACATTGCTGCGCTCCTTGATGCCCGGATCACCGGGCGGGTTGTTACGGCCTTTACGCCGTAAAGTTCATTTCTTGTTGCGGGGTTGGCAATTGACCGAACCGAAACCTTCGACAGTAACCTTGGTCCGGTCAGGGGTGTGCATGTGCACAGGAAGGCCGCAGATGGCGCAAAGCTCAGCCTCTTTGTTCGTGGTGACAACACAGTATGCATCGCAGCGCTTGCAGATCAGCTTACCGCAAACGGTGGCGTCTGCGTCCACGATCTCGAGGTTGTGCTCCTGCGTGCAGTACTTCGGGCCAAAGGTGCGCTCGTAACCAGCGGTGTACTCCTTACCACCGTAGTCGAATCGCATCGGTCCCTTCTGAAGATACTGTTCAGGCATTCGGCACCTTCTTGATCTTGCGGCGTGCAAGGAAAAGTTTCTGTGCAGCGAGTAGGACCGCAGTTTCTTTTTCGAGGATATCGAGGCGGGGTTGGTGTGCGCCACGCTTCACGTCGTACCAGAGCTCTCCATAAGCCATCGCAGCTTCATCGAGCTCCGCCTGAAGTTTCTCTAGCTTCGTCACAGTGTTATCTCGAACCAAAAAAACAAACCCCACTCGTAAAGTCGACCACTTCAACCTTACGAATGGGGTTTTACCGTATCGCTCGAGGGCACGTCAAGCGGATTCGACTACAAATCGTCGTAACCGCATATTTGGCACTGACTAGACATGAAACCGGAGACCCATGCACTAGTTCCGTCCGGATACTTGTGCTCGCATTGGCGCATCAACTGCGCGCCAATTTCGATACACACTTTCCGCTCAGCTTTTAGGTGTTCGATCTGCTCGTCGAGATGCCTTCGGTGTACTCGCAGAGCCTCTTTTACACGGCCTGCATCCGCCTGCTTCATGTGTTCCAGGATCAGTGGTTCGAATGATGTTGGGCCGTAGAGGCACTTGTTGTTATCAGCGTGTTCTTCCTTGATCGTGAGGCAGTGGCGGCAGCAGAAGGGTATTTCTGTCTTGTTCACGCATTCTCCTTGTGTCGCCGACGGTTGAACTCTACCAGGACAGACCGATACTTCTCGGGCACAGCTCTCCCCGGTTGAACGTCGGTAATCGGTTCGAAGGACGTCGGAGCGTAGAGGCACTTCTGCTCTGCGTGATCATCCTTGTGCAATAGGCAATTCGCGCACCACTCGTCGAAGTCCTCGTACGTCATGTAGAATTCTCTGGCTCGCCAAAGGGGCATCACGAATCTCCAGCTTTCCATGCGAAATACTTTCGCCTACGAGGGTATGAGAATATGTACCCAAAGCAGAAAGGAGTCCTTATGCCTGAAGTAGTGATCACTCGCTATCACGGGGAGAAGGCCAAAAAGTTACGGGATCGCCTTCACATAGAGGCTGAGGAAGGTTTCGATGCGGTCGACGTTCACGAGATCGCGGGCGTTACTATGTTGGCGATCAACTGTAAGTTCGATGCCCCTCGATACATCCCACCAGTGGGTTACCAGGCAACATACCGCACGGTGAAGTAGTGCGGCTAGGAGGTAGCATGCCAAAATTCGTGTGGGAGGTATCTCCACAGCTACTGGCGCTCAAAGCAAAGGTTCGAAAGGCTGAAGACGTTTACGGGGATGCCATGGGTAGATTCTACACGGGACCCGAAAAGGGGAAGGGCGCACCTCCAGATAAGACGGCGATGTATGAGGCTGCCATGGAACTCTACCTGGAGCTGTGTCGAGGCATCCAGGCGATCCCCGACCCTCCCCCTGTGCTCACGCCCGAAGAACAGTTCTTCCAGAGTGATCGGGAGAACTGGGCGAGGGAACGGGCGAAGCGGGACTTCATCAAGCCTGAGGAGGATTAGGATCCACTGCTCCGGGGATGCGTTCCCGGAGCAGTGGTTTCTTTTGCCTAGACCGAAGCGTCACGGACGGACAATGTACCGTCGCCTCGCAGCTTCGCCGTCACCTTCATCGCGAGTGCCAGCGAACTGAACTCGTGCGGCCGGTCGGTGACTTCCTTTCCAATCCAGGGCGGTCGGGTGAACTGCTGGTTCTCGTGGTTGAGCTCTACTTCGGCGATCCAGAAGTCGAGCGCAGGAACGTAGTCGAGGAGCCACCCATCGCCCATCTCTCGTCGGTTCTTCGAAATAACGACAGGGCACATCGTGAGAAGAGCAAAGCCGAACTTGGGAAAAATCTCTGTCTCGAGCTCCTCGCGCACCAACATACCCGCGTTCTTCACGGTGAGGTAGGCGCGCGGCACATCGTCTGGCTGACTGGTCGTCACCACGCGTACGCGTACCACAGGGGCAGTGACCGAGAGGTAGCCCTGTGTGATCTTCTGCACCTTCATCGCCTCCTCCTTGGTGAGCGAGGGGATGAGGTCCGGGTGAACAAGGAACTTGCGCTCGATTTCCTTCATGTCCAACTCCTGTCTTTTTCGACAATGTCGTCGACAATCGCGTGTATCTCGTCAGAGGTATACTTGCTATCACGGATATTCAAGGGTTCGAAGAGGGTAGGCGAATACGGACACCAACCCCCAGTAGAATGATCGTGGTAATGAAAGTGACAGTGGGCACAGGCTTCGTTAAATACTGTCTCAGACTGTTTTCGGCCGATGAACCGCGGGCCTCTATTTTTCTCGCACCACTCTCCCGGGTCGAGATTCAAGCCCGGCGAGAGGTTCCAGCCCGACGATGAGCTGTTTTGCTTTGGGGTCATTCTCAAAGACCTCCGTGGCGCGTCGCTTGTCCTCGAAAGAACAAAGCCACTCGCCCTGTGCATCCTTGACGCCGTAGGCGCAGGGCCAGAAAATAAACTCCTCCGGGATCTTCCAGGTGCACGCCCTATCAGGCTTCTCTTCCTCGGGCTTCTTCGTTTTCAGCTCGAACATCGATTCCTGGTAAATCATCAGGGCTCCCAGGACGTGGGGGAATACAGGCACTTATCCTTGGCGTGATCTTCTTTGGGCATGTAGCAGTTACGACACACGTGCGATAGTCGTATAGTCGCTATTGACTTCTGTGAGGTCAATCCAACCTTTGGTGGTATACCCCGTAACGGGGTAGAGCGCATCCTGCAGAGTTGTCACTAGGTAGTACGGCAAACACCGCCTAATGAAACTGCCTATCGGGAACATGTTGTCTAGCATCCCTGCTGATACCATGAAAAAGGCCACCCCTGTGGAGAGGTGGCCTCGATCTTGGTAACTTCTTGCTTTACGCCGTAATGAACCACCGAAGCAGACTAGCTGCTTTCATCTGCTGGTTCTTGAAGGCTCCAAGACGTGGGTCCGCAGAGAGGTCCATCGATTGCAGGTAATCCGCACGTAGGTTGGTTTGCTGCTGCGGCGTCAAGCCTGGAAGACCTTTGGCGATATTGGCTCCAAGGCCTCCAGAGTGGAGCTTTCGGGCCAGCGCTGCGCGCTCGCTGTTGACGTTGAGGCCGAAGGTCGCGGCTGCCGCTCGAGAGCCTGCGGCGCGGGCCAGTGTGGGTGCAAGAGGTAGAGGCATGTCGAGAGTATAGGACAAAAAGGAGGGTATAAGTACTTGAACCCGCGCCTAGGAGGCTACTGTGACTGAGACCCTTCGTGAGACTGTGACCCGCTATGCCGACGCGTTCCTACTGGCCGGAAACGACTACAATATGGACGAGCGTATCCTCGTGACCTTCGCTGGCGCAGAGAGGCTGGTGTTCCGCCAGGTCGGCCGAAACGCCACGCACCTTTTCTACCTGGCAGTGGACTCCCATAATCGCCTCTGGCACGCAAGCGCCGCTTTTGACAGGGACGCAGATCTCGCCGAGTTCTTTGCCCAGGTCTGTCAGAGCGTCCACCAGGACAACGACTTCGGCTATCTCGGGCATCACTGATTGAAGCGCCCCTCCGTGGGCGCTTCTTTTTTTTGCGCAGGAGTTTGGTATTAGATAGGCGCAGTGGACTCGTTGCTTGGGAGTGTCTAATGAGTGGCGATGCTTTTTGGGGCTTCATCTTCAGTGCAGGCGTAGCCAGTGGGGTCGGCATTCCGCTTTACCTGAATGGTCACACCTGGCCAGCCACCGTCACAGGCTGTGTATTCATGGCCCTGTGGGGTATCCCGCTGGCCGCAGTTCCCCTTGGGCGCTGGGCGGCTGACAAACTCGAAGGCCGGTTGATTCTCGGCCGTGCCGTGCGCGAGGCTAAGTCTCAGGCCACTGTGGAGGAGATCAACCTGCGTCACCAGCTCGAGATGGAGAGGATCAGATTCAAGCTCAGGGCAATGTACGTCGAAGATGGTGTGGAGATCCCCAATGTCCATCGTTCCGTACGTAAAAGGGGATAGAGTTCGGCTGCTACGGAGCACCGCCGACTACTACGAGTACTTCCCTGAGGATCCGTACAGTCGCGGAACGATCATCGCGATATTACCGAACAACGAGCTCCAAGTTCGTTGGGACGCCTGGGCGTACTACTACAAATTCCATGCTTACGTAGTCGAGCCGCTGTGTGCCAACTGCCTTATGATCCACGAGGAACACGCCGCGGACGGCAAATGTCTCTATGCGCCTACCTATTGGAAGGGAGCTGATCCGTGATGAATCGTCGTTTACACAAACCGGCGCGCGGCGACGCGTGCTCAGTATCCAAGCCCTTTCGCAATACGCAAGGGCTAGTTATTGGGAACTGCTCGGCTGGTGTTCTTGTCGAGTTTCCAGGTATAAAAAACTGCGACTGGGTCGAACTGCAGCACTGCGGCATGCCGCGCTCAGATCACGCGGGTGACAAATGCCTCTATGGGCCCACCAGCTTTGTGCCGGAAGGTATCACGTACTAACAGCATGCACCTACTACGAGCCAAAATGACTGAGCCCCAAGTATACTACATGCGCGCACAAGGTGTCAGGTTCGACCTTGCGTGGTACGACGAATATCGCGACTGCGTTTGCTGCGAGATTGATGGCCCTCGCGAATCCCCTACGTACACCAGCTATATCGCCTTCGATAAGCGTCAGCGGATCATAGGTGTGCTCGTAGGTATACAAAAGGGCTTTACTTGGACCAGCCACGGTACGCTGGTCCGGCCGCACTGGCGAAAGTTGGGTGTGGCCATGAAACTCTGGGAGCAGATGCTTCAAGTGGAGCAACCCCGCTCCGTCTACGTGACCCTCGTCTCCGACCGGGGAAAGACGCTCGTTGAATCGCTGAAACAGAAATACCAGGCAGTACACTGGGAAGTCTACGACGACGGCGCGCGGCCTCTCCGGCGCCTCAAGAAAAGGAAGTAATCATTGAGATCGTTGAATTTGACACAGAAATCCCGTCCCGTCCGGCGAGGAGATGCAATTGTGCAGCAAGGTGACTTCGTCCGTCGCAGCGAATCCTGGGACACGCAGGACGCGGTAATGGGCTGGGCGTGGACTGACGAAGCCCTAGACGTCAAGACGAACCTGCGTCGTTGCAAGGTTTTACCACGTAAAGAAAGGCGCTGTGCATGAAGGTTATATTGAACAGTAGACACGGCGAGTTCTCGTTATCTCTGAACGCAGTGAGGTACATGGCTAAACGAGGAGACCCCGGTGCCTTAGAGGAGCTCGAGGATCTGACGAACTTGCCTGAGGCCTACCAAAATTCGCTGTATCGCACAGTGGCGCGGGACAACCCCACCCTTCTCCAGGTGTTTAAGGTGCTGGGGCCTGAGAAAACCAGCGGAAGTTTCGCTGCGCTGGAGCTCGAGGAGATCGACGAAAGCCGACCCTGGTATGTAGAAGAGGATCGCGGTATCGAGCGAGTTGTCTACTTCGGGGATCAACACGGTATACCCCTAATGCGCGATTCGAAGTGATTGCGTGGTAAAAGAAAGCGATGCCAGACCCGATGCCTGGTTCCGCTTTCTTTCTTTATATCAGGAGTTTGTCATGACCGTTCAATGGCTCCCTAAGTTGTTCAAGAAGACCAGCACCGGTGTAGACCAGTACTGGCAAATCGGCACCGAAGGCAATCGCATCTGCACTCACTGGGGTCAGGTTGGTGGTACCGAACAGATGACCCAGGACACTGTCGAGTCAGGCAAGAACATCGGCAAGAAGAACGAGACAACGCCCGTGGTTCAAGCGCAGCTTGAAGCACAGGCTACCTGGGAGAAGAAGCTCAAGAAGGGGTACGTCAAGGATCTCGCCGCGGCACAAGCCGGCGAGATCGACGAGTGCATCGAGGGTGGCGTCTTCCCCATGTTGGCTCACAAATTTAGTGAGCAGGGACACAAGATCAAGTATCCCTGCTTCGCCCAACCTAAGTTCGATGGGCACCGCTGTATTGCGGTGATCCGGGATGGTAAGGCTACGCTTTGGACCCGCACCCGCAAGCCTATCACAGGCTTGCCGCACATCGTCGAAGCCCTCGAGAAATTGCGGCCACAGCGTGACGCAGTTTACGACGGCGAGCTCTATAGCCACGAGTATCGGAAGGACTTCGAGAAGCTCTCGCACTTCATCCGCAGCGAGACGCCGGAACCCGGACACGAGATTGTCCAGTACCACATCTACGACGCTGCGATGAACGACAAGCCCTTCAAGGAACGGTATCGCTACGTTCGCGGCCTCGGCAAGGGAGTCCTGGTGTCAGTGGAGACGATCTCCGTCGGCGACGAGGATGAGTTGATGCTCGCCTTTGAGCGCTTCCTTGAGCAAGGCTACGAGGGGGCGATGGCGCGCAATGCTGACGGGCTCTACGTCAACAAGCGCAGCTACGACTTGCAAAAGATCAAGCAATTCGACGACGGAGAGTCCAAGGTCATCGGCGTAGAGGAGGGGCGCGGTAAGCTTAAGGGTCACGCAGTCTTCGTCTGCGAGTACGAGGGGCGGCCTTTCAACGCAAAGATGAAAGGCCGGCTCGAAGATCTCAAGCAGTACTGGGAGGCACCCGACCTTGCGCTTGGCCGCATGCTCACCGTTAAGTTCCAGGGTTACACCAAGAAGAACAACGTGCCCCGGTTCCCCGTGGCCCTGCGCTTCAGAGAGGATGTCTGATGAGCATCAAGATCTACGAAGCTTACAGGCTCAAGCGCGGCGTCAAGTTGGATGAGTGGCTGATCAAGACCAGCGACAAAGCCGAGCGGGCTGTACACAAGAGGTTGAAGCGCGTCACTGATCACCTGATGGGAGACCCTCAGGTGTTCTTGGACCTGGTGAAAGAACACGAGCTCTCTGCTAAACGTCATCACCCGGATGAACAGGGGAAAGTCGGTGTGGTAGCTGCAACTAGCCTCATCTACGATCTCATGGGCGCCCAACTGCAGAGCCTCCTCAAGAGCGAGTGGGACCTGCGGGTATGGCTTAACGTCTACGTCTGGAAAAATCGCTATTACGTGATGCCGTACATCGGGAGTCACATGCTCTACGGCTCTCTCGATTGTCTCAAGAATGACCCCGACCTGGAGGACTACTGCTACTTCAACAACACCGACCGCCCCGACAACATCCCGGCAAGGGAGTGGGGCGCCAGGCGCCGGGTCTGGAACGCGATGAACACGGACAAGGTGTGCCTTACCCGGTACATCTGCGACTACGATAATGGCGTCTGGCATCGCGTGAATCCGTGCAATCGCAGGTCGAAGTGATAGAAAGGAGCTTGGACGGTGGCCAAGAAAAATGCCCTGCTGAAGAAGCAGCTGGATTACACTGAGGCGCTACCGGCCCGTCAAGGCCTCGAGATGATTGCGGGTGGCAAGGGCGACCTCAAGCGCTTACAACATATCAAGGCACTCAACACTGCCCTTGCCGCCATGCGTGATTTGTCGGGGTGCTTTCAACCAGACGAAATGCTCGCATCCGACGACGATACTGAGAACAAGTACACAGGCCCATAGATGTCTAAGAAGATCCAGCCTGGAGACCTGGTCGCCTTTCCACAACAGTACATCGACGGCGTTGTCGCGTCCGTGTTTCTTTATGTAGTAGATGAGAAGCTGAGACGCAGCGCCGGCGTTCAGTACTACCACATCACGCGCCTATACGGCTCTAAAGCTTGGTACCAACCCGCTGCAGGGCGTATCGCTCACGTCTGCGCCAACTGTTTGCGCCTAAAGAAGGATCACATGCCCGGCGGCCACTGTCTGTACGGCCCTGGCACATTCGCAGTACTAACCCTAAAGAAGTACCGAGAATACAATACATGACCCCACAAGAAGCCAATGCCGCTGCAGGCGTCTTGAGTAACAAGATTCTTGACCTGATCACTCACCACGACGTCCCGAACGGTGGCGACGTGCAGGTCGACCTTCAAGTCACATATATTGCCCTGATGCAACTGATTGCGTCCTTCTCCATGACGATGGGTTTCGAGGAGGAAGCCCTTCTCCACGACATGAAACTCATGTTGGAACAGTTCCGCAAGGTGCCCAGCGTAACGCAGATGCCGCGTGCGTAACTGCGCAGAGGAGAAGCTGCATGAGCGAAAGAAAGTTCCGCGTTAGGGGCTATATCACGACCGAGGCCTGGGTGACCGTTTCCGCGGAAGATCGCACAGAGGCACTCGAGAAGGCCAAGAATGGGGGCTGGCGCAGCGGCATCGGTGTGGAGATCGGAGAGTCCGACAAGGGCAGCTACACAGCTCTCTGTGTGGACGATGAGGCCTCGTTCAAGGGCAAGCGGGCGCCGTTAACCGCATACGCCTGCGAGTTCAACGATACGCCATGGAAGAAGGACACATGAAAGTCAAGCTGTACACCACGCCCACGTGCGGCCCCTGTCGTCAGCTCAAAGCCAAGATCGCCGCGGACGCTGTCCTGGCGCCCCAAGTAGAGATCGTCGACATCACCACCAGCACCGGTATGGAGGAGGCCCGCAAGTACAGTATCTTCAGCGTGCCTGTGATGCTGTTCTTCAAGGATGGCCAGCCCGTGAATCAGCTCAGTGGCCCCGTCTCCACGCAGGCCATCAAAGACGTCCTGGAACACGGATGACCCTCGACGAACTCATCGACATTGTTGACAAGCACTACGACGACGGCCTGATCAACGCCTACTACGATCCCGAGAAGCAGCAGGCGCGGGACGATTTGGACCTCGATAATCAGTTGGCGCAGTTCATCGTCATGGAGATCTGCGATACCTTCGAAGAAGGAGCTGCCGATCCTGACCAATTGCGGGAAGCCGTGAGAGTCCTTGAGGTGGCGCAGGACCAGCTGAATTCGATCATCCGCGGACTTGACGACCACCTACCGTGACCCGTCGAATGTGCAAGTAACAAAAGGATGACGCCAAAACGGCGTCGTCCTTTTTTTGGCCTCGGGGCTAAAAAGAAGCGGCCCGTGTTGGCGCCGCCTCTTTGCTACATGAAACTGGTCGGAGCATATAAACAGTGCTCTTGCTCCGTGTGATCAGTGTAATCCATCCGGCGGTGTCGGCAGATGCGAACCAGTTTATCTTCCCGACAGTTGTAACGCAAGCCTACCTGGACTTTGTACGTGCTGTAGAGGACCTCTACAATAATACTGTTTTTTGATGTCCACCACTTCGAAGATCCACACTTGGCGAGACGGTATTCGGACCCAATCCCCCGGTTTCAGCGGTACCACTTGTTCGGGTGAATTGGGCAGTGAAAGTACCAACTACCTGGAATGAACGTGCCGTCAGTTTCCTCCTGCCAGGAAACGCGCATCCACACCCAGCGCAGGACGTGGTTGTTGAGCCAACCTACCAGGGGACGTAGATGAGCCGGCTCAGGCTCCTTCTCGAGCCCGGCGTAATCCCACTCGAAGACGAGGTAGTCGATGGCGGACCACTCGCGTTTAGTAGGCTTATGAAACGGTGTGGGCAGGCGCCACGTCCACTCCTGTGTCAGGATGTAGCCTTGGTTTTCCAGGTACTCGGTTGCTTCTCTATCGCGGCCTGGCCATTTCGCACGAAGACAATCAGGTGCCTGAGGCATTGAGTTCCTCCTCCACGTATTCACCTTTCTCTTTGTCTAGCCGTATCTTGGAGACTTGGCGCCCAGCCACTGTCAGCAGCACAGTGCGCCCCTTTTCAAGCTCCTTCTCGGCCGCCTGGCATTCGAGGCGATCTCCGACTACGACTTTGTTACCGTGTCGCTGCAGAAGGACGCCTCGTGTCCAGGCGATGAAGGACTCTCGGTCACAGCTTAGAGTGTTCTTCATGCTGTATTTCTTTCACCGCCTGCGTGAGCGCGTCGTGGAGACGCATCGCTGTCTCGGCGAGAGCCATCAGCGCCTCCTTCTCGGAGGTGAAGTCGAATTGATCTAGGCCAACGTGGATATTCCAGGCCTTGAACTCAGAGTCATAGTCCAGTGATCCAGCAAACTCGTACCTGCCTTTCGTATCCACCAAGGTAAATGTTTTCTGGGTGACCTTGAAGACCATGTGACGCACTACCCTTTCTTGAACTTCTGGGCCGCTGTCTTCGTGACAGTACCCTTGCCCTTGCAGCAGGGGCACGTGACAAGCTCTGCCTTCTTCTTCAACGCCTCGGAGAATCGTTTGCCTGTGGTCGTGTAGCCACAGTGGCCACAGTGAAGCTCGTCACCATTGTGAAGGAGGCCGCAGTCATCTCCGCCTTCTTCAGAGGTCTCAATGACGAACGCGCCAGGGTGGTCATAGCTATCCTCGGGCCGCTCCCCGTTAGGAAGATAGCCGCCATAGTCTACTTTGCACCTTGGACACCGGAACTCCTTGTCTGGTACTTGGTACTTCGCGTGATCAAGTTCGCAGTTCATGGTTCCTCCCAGTAACCCGGGCCATACAAACACTTCTTGTTCTTGGCGTGTTCCTTGCGCGGCATGTCGCAGTTCTTGCAGAGGACCCAGAGTACGTTGCGGAGTCGAGAGCCGTATCTGTGGCCAGCTTCAAGGTCGAATATGTCATACGAGAGCCACTGTTCGCTTACTGGGTTGCGCAGATTCAAACCCTCGACAATATAGCGTCGGCCACTGTAACGGTTCATCACGCGCTGGCCTGGCTTCAGCCTCGTCACGGCTTGGGCTCCTCCGCGAGAAGATGTGTCAGTGCGTCACGGAGCAGCACTGCTTCTTCCTTACTGAAGGTCACACGGTGCGCAGGCTTGCCTGGATCGTCTTCGTAGTAGCCAATCTCGATGCCCTCGAGCCCATCCGGATCAAGGCCTATCTTGTAGTGGTAGCCATCGTTCCAGATCTCGAAGCACTTCTCCATAAACGGCAGTGTCATTACTCCTCCCAGTAACCAGGACCATATAGGCACTTTGCGAGCATGCTTCCACCAAAGGCGTAAAGCTCGTAACTTTGGGGTGTGCGGTCCCACTCCCAACGTACGTGAAACACCTTGTGTTCCTGCTGGTGCACTACCGCAATAACGGTACCACGACGATACAGGCCCCCGCGAGGGTTTGGTTCACCGACACGCGCGCCCGCGAATACTTGATCTTCGCGCATCAGCGCTTCCGCAGCACTGGCTGGCCGATATGGTAACAAATGCTGACGAGCATACTACTGATTACCAAAGTGGCGATACCTTGGAGGAGGAAGAGTAGGATGCTGAAGGAAAACTCTGGAGGAGTTTCCCTTGACGGCATCATGGGACCAAAGACTGTCACGGACAGGTAACCTAGGCCCAGCAACAGCGCCACGAAGACTCCGGCGATTATGCCGCCGACAATTATTGCGAGCAGTCCGCGCAGAAGGGTGTTCATCGGTTCAACGCCTCCGCGAGCATCCTGCTCGCCTCTCGCGCCGCTTTGCCTCTAGCGCACGCAAAGTTATCCGCGAGCGGACAGGTGAGCGCAAGGAAGTACTGCTCCGTGGTGTTCTTGGTATCGCGCCCCGGCGTCCCGTGGCGTCGGCGAATGGGGTAGATCTTCTTGCCGCAATGGGCGCAGGGAACTTGGAGCTTTAGAGCTGCCGCCAATAGGGCTCTGGGTATTGTGGGCATCACTTCGAAGCGATTGTGCTTACCCGGGTAGTTCTTGATGTACTGGCGGAACGTCGACCACAGCGGGTCGTTGAGCAGGGGAATAGTCGAAGGGATGTTCAACGGCAAAGAAAGCTGCTGCATATTAGATCTCCCCAAGGTGGGTGAGGACGTCGTTTGCGGTGCTGATAATACGCGCGGGCTCTCGCTTGCGAATGACCTCTATCAGGTCTGAGAGGCCGCATGTGGCCCCATCGAGCACCACCTCCATCTTGCCCTCGAGCTCGAGGGGCTTGTCAGTGACCAGCACCCCGACGATGGCGTAGCGATACTGTTTCGGCGTTTTGTTAGGTCTTTGCCGGGGCCAGATCACTGCACGTAAATACTCTTGTCTTGTAGACACACTCAACCTCCTTTGGGTATGCAGTACCACCACGGTGCTGTGGGGTGCTCCTGCTTGCAGACTGCAGTCATTACTACACCGAATGCGAGAAATGCTCGACTTGCTTTCATCGTGTGCTCCACATGAGGTCCTCTGCGCGCTGCATGAAGTCGGAGTGCAGCTTGTCTTCAGCTTCTTGGAACTCCGCGGCCATAGCCTTCAGGTCAGCCAGCAGCTTCGCGCCAACTTCGGGCGGTAGGATCTTCACCGGGTAGAAGTGGAACCCGGGGCCGTACTCTTCCGTCTCGACTTTGCCATTGGGGAACATCTTCGTGATACAGCCACCGAGCCACGGAGGCACACCGCTGCACGACCAGAACGCGTAGTAGCCCTTCATGCTTCCTCCATCAAGGTTTAGTCCAACGCTCCTAATACCAAAAAAGAAGCGCCCCGTGGAAGGGGCGCTTCAGTGACGTACGGAGACGTCTACACGGCCCACGCTGTTTTAGTAATCTCAGCGGCGAAGATTGCGTCGTAGTAGTCGCTGCGCGGGTCTACCCAGCTTTTAAGGCTTCTGGCATCCGAGAGCTCTGTTTTATTGTGTGCGCGGCAGAGCGGGCGGGGTTCACCGCGCCTAGCCCGTGCCAAGAATTGCTCCTTCTTGGCTGCTGAGTAACCTACCAAACTCCACTGGGGCGCTATGGCATATAGTTCGGCCTTGAAGGCGGGGTATCTATCCATCAGGTCTCGCCAAGTGCGCCATAGTTTCGTGCCGTATTTTGGCTTCGGCGCGCCGCTACGCGCACGCAGTAGCAATTCTTCCATGCGCTCTGTAGGCTTTCCACGGCGGGCCCAACTAGGCTGCAAACTAATTATGGCCGCCTCAAACAGCGCGTCTGCAGCCATGTAATGATAGAGTGCCTTGCATAGCCTTTTGCTGGTAGGTTTAGTCCCCTTACGCGCACACTCGAGAAGATCGGCCTTAATCATCTCCTTTGTCACTCGTTGCTGCCATACCCAAGACGGACGCAGCAGACCGAGCTCCGCTGTGAAGTGAGCGTCGTAACCACTCGAACTAGGGTTGGTATAGTGAGGCAGCGCAAACCCTAGCGGTGTATGGCATGCTGGACGAGCATCGCCTCTTCGCGCCATCTCGAGCAACAACTTCTTCCGCTGTGTAGGGAGCCTTCCGCCGTTAGTGGATCCCTTCACGACTGCCGCTTGTACTGCCCGCTTCAGTGCTTCGACGTCCGGCCCCATGATGATTACGGGGAGTTCACCGCCGCCGCCACCTCCTTCGCCGCCAGCTTCGCGCTCGCGGATGTTGTCCATGACGGCGCGCAGCATCTCGTCTTGATCTTCGAGGGCCTTGAGCACGTCGAGGACGGGGCGAAACCGCGCCCGCTCCGTGGCGTCTTCGTAGGTCTCACCAGCGCCCAAATCGCGGAACAGCGGAATGAAGATGTAGCAGCAATCCTTCTTCGAACCCGCGGGGATGCGCATTCCGCGCCCGGCAGCCTGGACGATGTCGACGAGAGACTTCTTCGGGGAGAGGAACGCCACCATGTCCACCGCGGGGACATCAACGCCTTCGGTGAGGCATCGGGCATTGGACATGACAGCCGCGTCAGCACGCTTGAACATGTTCATTTCTGCGTCGCGAGTACTGGTGGGCATCATGCCGTTGACGTGGTGGTGGGACACCTTCCCGTCGAATACAGAGAACTTGTCTTCCGCGAACTCGCGGGCGTCGGCGACGGTGCGGTGGAACGTGAAGATCTTCTTGATACCGAGCTTGTCGATGGCCTTCTGGAGGGCGACCTGCACAGCGGCGTGGTTGTCAGTATCGACGGCCTCGGTGATCTCCGAGATAACGAGTTCGTAGCGGCAGATAATCCCTTGGTCCACCGCCTTGCGGAACGAAAGCTTGTGGAACACTGGTCCGTAGACTGCTTCGTTGTCCATGGAATAAACGACTTCGTCTTCGCTGCCTTCCTTGGTGCCCACCTTCACCACGCGCGGAGTCGCGGTGAAGAACAGGCGCTTTGCACAGCGCACGTTCTCGTCGTGCAGGGCAAAGCCGAAGGCTTTGTCTTTGACGCCCGAGGTCTTGTGCGCTTCGTCGAACAGTGCAAGGTCGAAGCTCAGTCCCGCCAGCAGTGGCGCCGAGTGGTAGGTGCAGAAGACCACGCGGACGCCCCGCTTACGCAGGAACACGGGAACGTCTGCAGGGTTGGTGGTCACAGGGCAGCCAACTTCGCTGACGTCTACGTGGATGGAATCCGTCTCCGCCACGGAGTCGTCTGAGCAGACTGCGAGTGCCGACCAGCGCCCCCAGGACGCGTTGAGACGGTACTCACCGAGGAGCTGACGAATCAGCGCCAACGAGGGCGCCAGGACAAGGATCTTCTGCGCCTTAGACTGCTCAGCGGCCCAGAGGCCGACGAGGGTCTTGCCTGTGCCGCAGGCCATCAGGACCTGGCCGCAGGTGTGCTGCTTCAATCCTTCGCAGATGTCGGCAAGAGCGTCAATCTGGTGCTGACGAGGCTTCATAGGATTTACTCCGTAAAAGAGTTTGTAGGCTTCCTTCCTGATACCAAGAAGAAGCGACTACTTGAGCTCGTCGTCACCGACTCCAACAGCTGACAGCTCGCCGGCTTCGAAGGTGAATCCGCGCTCGAGCATCTTCCGGAGGCGCGCAACCCGCATCTCGTGACAGGGTGGTGGAAGCGGCGTATTGCGTCGAAACTGCTTGCGCGCGACGGGCTTCCACTCAGGGCCGTAGACCGCCTCGAAATCCGCGCTTCTGCAGGCTACGTGCAGCTGTGCCTGGCGGTACTTGCGGCACTGCGCACAGCTTTCCATGGGCGCGTCCACGCCTTCCTGTGCCTCCTCGGGGTAATGCAGATGCATGTATCCTCCTGATTACAAAAAAGAAGCGCCTCTGTGAGAGGGCGCTTCTTTGCTGCCTACAACTAGGCGGTCTTCTTAATGCTCTGGGCAAGGATCTCGCGCAGAATCGATTCCACTGCTTCACGCAGCAAAGGGTCGTGTGCAAGGTAGTGCGGTTGGGCGCGGAAGTGCGCCCGCACGGGTACGGTCTGCTCCGCACGTGTGATGCGCGCTCCGCCGCGCAGCGCCTGGTAGGTACGTGCCTCGTAGTCTGCCACCTTCTTGCGAAGGCACTCGTAGCACTGGCAGTGCTTCACATGCTTACCGCGATAGGTGCGAATCGTGGACATCGACACCACCGCGCGCAGCCGGGACTCCACCTTCTTCGATATCTTCATAGCTCCTCCGTTGATTGGCGCATCAAGGACTTATACCGCAATCATTCCCAACTCGTCGGTGCATAGAGACATTTCCCATTATTCGCGTGTTCGCTTAGCGGCAGGTCACAGTTACAGCAAAGCAAGGAACACACGCAACAGACTGCATCTGAGGTGTAAGGGATCTTTTCTTGCGAGGAATCCCAGGCTACAACGCACACAGTTTCAAGGCTGTGGATCGTGCCTCGCGCCTGGCGATAAACTATGCGGCGACCTACAGCCAGCTCGTCGGGGCATATAGACATTTCCCTCCCTCCGCGTGATCTTCGCGCGGCAGGCTGCAGTGCCTACAGACACGCTTTAGGACCACACGTGCGTAAGACGGCGAATATCGGGACGTGTAGAGGGGACTACCCCGCTGAATACGGTACTCTTCGCGATCAGAGTCCCAGTGTTTGACGGTTCCTAGACAGCCGCTGCTGCCAATCGTTACACAACAACCTGGTGGTAGATCAAGCGGCCCAGCTAGCGGGTCCATAGAGGCACTTCCCTCCGTCAGCATGGTCTTCTTGTGGCAGACCGCAGTTGCGACACAGCAAGGAACACTCTTCACAGATGACCCTCATGGAGTACTGAAGGTCTAAGTTACCATCGGACATCCAACGTACAGTGCAGATGGCCTGCGTTTCAAAGAGCACGTCCAAGGCAGTAATCGTTCCACACATGCAGCCCCGGTAAAGCACTCGGCGACCTACAGCCAGCTCGTTGGGGTGTACAGGCATTTCCCACCCTCCGCGTGATTTGCCTCAGGTAGATCGCAGTTGGCGCAGAGACGGGACAGCCTCGTTTCAGCGACGTCCTGTGCGTAGTGCATGGTGAAATACGCGTGACTAAGGGGAGTCTTCCACCGGATATGGTAGACGTAGTCCCGGCACGGCGTGACGCTGACGATGGTACCGCGCAAATCTCCCAGCACCATGTGGTCGCCCTTTTTGAATCTAAGGGGTCCAGCTTGTTGGCCCATAGAGGCACTTCCCTTCGTTGGCGTGCTCTTCAAGAGACAGGTCGCAATTGCGGCAAAGTCGCTTGAATCCGAGGAGTTCGTGGTGAGGGTAGGGAACTGAGTATGTTGCGCCGTCCCAATAGATGTAGGTGTAATCGTCACCAGGATCGAAATCGAACTCTGCAGTTACGACAGTTCCGCAGAACCCTTCAGGAGTTCTGACCCGGCTTCCCACAATCAATTCAAAGGGTCCATTTACCGGGTCCGTAGATGCACTTCTTCTGTTTGGCATGGTCTTCTCGAGGGTAGTCGCAGCTGCGACACAGGCGTTTCAGAACTCTCTCTGCTCGCCTTGCGCTGAAGATGCCCTCGTTGTCAAGGCGGTAACAAAGCACCCTGTCCTCAGTGATCAACTCCATAATCGTGAACTTTATTCCTACCGCGTTCACCAGGCGGGTGCCAACTCGGTACTTAGGTTTTCCAGTATGCCGGTCCATAGAGGCACTTCCCTCCGTCAGCGTGCTCTTCTCGAGCCAAGCTACAGTTGCAACAGACGTGTGTGAACTTGCCAAGCTGCCCTGTGTGGTAGGCAGCTTTTGGCGTGGTGTTATTTTATTCCGTGATCCACCAGGTGTCAGTGAAGGGGTACTCTTCGCGTACGATGGTTCCGCAGGTGCCGTCTGAATCTCGGACGCGCATTCCTGGGCTAGGGTGCAGCTTGCCGCCACTGTCCTGGGCCATAAAAGCACTTCCCTTCGTCAGTGTGCGCCTCCTTGGGGTAGTCGCAGGCGGGGCAGAGAAGAGTCATTTTGGAACGTATACAAGAGCCGTATACCGCCGTTATATCCCGGTCGTCCCAGTGGACGAAGTAGAGGCGTGACTGATGCGGCGAGTAGCCTATGCGTAGCACTGTCCCCTTGTACCCCCATTTGTGGCGTACTCGAGTACCTACCTTGAGTTCCGTCAACACCAGTTCGTCGGAGAATAGAGACACTTTCCTCCCTCTGGATGGTCTTCTCGCGGTATGTCACAGTTGGCACAGACGCGGTGAAAAGAGTGAAGTACTTCGTACCTCGAATAGGAGTAAATTTGACTGTCGCCGTGATACTTGATGCTAATGACCGCAGGCGTAACCGTCGTGATTATTCCGACGTAGCCAGAGGTTAAAACATAACCACGTAACAGAACATGCAGGCCTATCTCCAGCTCGTAGGGCTGTACAAGCATTTCCCGTCCTCTGTGTGTGTGCCTCGAGTGGGTGATCGCATTCGTTGCAAGCGCGAACAACCTCGCCAAATAAGTCGTACACGGACGTGGTGTTGCCGTTGTCCCAATGCACCTCGTAGCCAACGCAGTGCCCTGCATCTCCGCGGACTACGCGCACAACCACGCCGTGAAGCTTATTCCAGCCGCAGACGCGGTCTCCTAGCTTCAGGGTCTCTTTCATTGCCAGTTTCCTGGGCCATAAAGGCACTTGTCATTGTCGGCGTGCTCTTGGCGCGAAAGGCCACAGTTCCTGCAGAGGCGCTCGAAATAGGTGCGCAGTTCCTCAGGGGTATAGTGGTCGTAGAATTTCACCTCGCCCTCCCAACAGAGCTCGACAGGTGCTCCGCTGCAGTTATAGGCGGTGATAAGCGCACAGGAGCCTGTCGGCACATTGCGCACACGGTCACCGACTTTGAACTTTTCGCTCATTCCCAGCTCCCTGGACCATAAAGGCACTTGCCACCATTAGCATGTTCTTCTTCAAGCAAGCCGCAGTTGTTACATAGCCGCTGGAAGTCGCGCCTAGCGGTATCAGTGTGGTAGGTATTAGCGGCTTCACGGCCTTCGCGGTCCCAAACTATGCGGTAACACGCACCTTCGAATATACCTGTGACGTCGCAGTATTCCTGTCCAACCCGCGTTATTGGACTCAAAACGATCCCCTACCTCGATCTCTCTCACGCCCAGCTCCCTGGCCCGTATAGGCATTTGCCATTGTCGGCGTGCTCTTGGCGCGAAAGGCCACAGTTCCTGCAGAGGCGCCGGAACGCCTTGCACAGCCAGCTATTGGCACAAGTGTACGTATGGTCGGGATCCCCTTCGTACTGCACTTTCGCGTACGCACCGTCACGGCCAACCACCACAAATCGCATCGTTATTTCCGAGTCCATCTTATGCTCAAAGCGGTCCCCTACCTAGCTCCCGGGTCCGTATAGGCACTTGCCGTTGTCGGCGTGCGCATCTTCCGGCTGATTGCAGTTGGCGCAGAGCAGCGTCAGCCGCTCCAGCGCTTGTGCGTAACCAAAGCAGGCAATCAGGAACGGGTCATCGTAGCGTATGCGAATGCCAGGGCCATCCACAGGTAGGACTGTGGCGTAGCGCACCGACGTATCACGCGCCGGCCTTCTGTGTAATCGCGAAAGTCCATGCTCGCTGATACCAAAAAAGAGCGCCCCACAGGGGAGGCGCTCCTTCTCTGCTACGCGAAACTAGTGGGCCCGTACAGACACTTTCCCTGGTCTGCGTGGTCGTCCTTTGACATGCAGCAGTGTTTACATACCTGGACCAGGTGCGTTGGCGCATGCCCCGTCACTCTGGCACTCCACTCTTTCTGGCTCCTGATCCACACGTATTGTTGGCACAGACACAGTGGTGTCCCTGGTGGCGGCTCAACGACCTCGTAGATGTTCTGTAAATACAACGGCGTATCGTTGTACGGGTAGCTCCAGGCCACGAGGTCGCCTAGTTTGAATGCCGGCGGTTTGTATGTTTCCGTTGTCACTGAAGAAGACAGGTCTCTCGGTAGTCCGTCATGACATGAGGTAGCAGGGCGGAGTCATCCCAGGGACTTGCTTGAATCCCAGCTGTAACAGTTTGCCGTGAAACCTGGGGTTGAGGACGCTCTCGACAAAGAGCGGGAGGCCCGGGTAGATAGAACGAAGCCGGGCAACAAGGCTGGTGAACGCCCCGCTGCCTGGCTTCTCGGCTTCGATGTTTGCTAGGTCCAAGGTCGTCATTGCTTGACCGTCGAGGCATCGGTAGGCGAAGCGAACATAGAGGTGTACGAATCCCTTCTCTTGGACATACGCATTTCGAGGCCCCGCTCCTTGGTTCGTGATGAACTCATCAAGCGTCACGGCTTCTTCTCTTCGCTGCACGCCGTGACATGCTGCCAGACGCCCTCGGCAAATCCGTCGATCCAGCTCTCCCGGTGGCTCTTGGCGATGTACTTGTTTCCCAGTCTCGTGTAGGCGTCCTCCAGCTCCCGCAGACGTTCCTGGGCCAGCTCCTTCACTGATTTCTTGAGCCCTCGCACGAGGACTACCGGCTGCACTGAGCGGAAGACGAAGTAAGATGCAGTCCAATCAGAGCCGCGAGAAGCCCACTTCACCGGCTCCATGTGCTTGATGGGGATTCCGCCGTTCGCCGTCGAGATGACTACCTCAGGGTCTTCTCCGTGTGCGTGCTTCAGTGCGCGGTTGACGATGATTGCGAGTTCGCTCAGCTTCATGGCTTCTTCTCCAGGTCGATGCCGAGCTCGCGAAGTGCGCCGAGCGCGTCGTTGTACTCCTGGCGCCTAGCTAGGATTGCCTGATACTGTAGGTGCAAGCTGACTGGCTCTGAGGCCCGTAGCAAACGCCAGATGGCGCCTTCCAATTCCTGTACGCGCTGCTTCAATTCCGCAGCGTCGAGCGTGCCGGCCATAGACGTTGTGCTGAGAAGCTTTGCGTAAGCCTCCGTGGCGTTATCGAGGCGCGTGGACAGAATAGCTGGAAGGTCCGTCAAGTCGTTACGCTGTACTACTCCGAGCAATGTGGCGATCTGGTCGAGCATCGCCTGTTGTCGCCGCGAATCGGACCCGAGCTCGTGAGTCCATTTGCGCTCGGTTTTTAGTGCTGCCTCCAGCTCTGCCACGCGCTTCGTTAGCTTTTCGTGATTCTCGATGTTGATGTACGGGTTGCGATGCCAGCCGAACGGGGCTGTATTTCCTCCTCCGTCAGCCCAGAGGATTTCAATTCCCGCACGAGTCAGGTCAGCCACACGGGCACGAAGTGCCTCTGCCTCGACCTCCAACGCCGGGTACTGGCAAAGGTCAACATTGTCGAGGTGTCCCTCGCAGCCACACGGCATGATGTCAGCACTCATCGTTCCCCACCTCCTCGGCGAACAACTCGTCGATCTCCGGGTCGCTGATTTCGCTCGAGCATTCATGGCAAAGACTGACGCCACAGCGGCCACTCTTTCCTGCCTGTTCAATCGCCGCGTCTGCACTCTCTGCCTCAAAATAGCCAATGAACTTCGACCCGACTACTGAGGCCGTCACCATGTACCGCTTCAACTTCTTTGCCTTAGCCACGTTCTGCCTCCTCCTCGACTGGCTCGTATGCACATGGGCGGTCGTTGCATATCGCCACAGTGTAAAGTATGCGGCTATCGTCGAACTTCAAAACCAAGCGCCCCTCGCTCTCGCGCACTGATAAGACTGTGGCGATTTTCCCGTTGGCTCTGCGTCGCCACCGGCTCCCGATGCGCGGGCTAGCCACGTTCCACCTCCTCAACTGCTTCCCGCAGCTTAGTCATTTCGCGATAGAGATTCGCCATAGGTGTGTCAGGTTCACGGCTTGCGTACTCGTCCAACAATTCCTTCGCGCGCCTCACCACACGCGCGTACAATTCTCCCGACTTTAGCTTGGCTTCATGTTCCGATTGTTTACCCTCTTTGGTCGTGAAATAGCCACCAGCATCTTCATCGCCGGCCCGGTGATCTCCGCGGTGCCCCGCCTCGCGCTCGCACCGGCCCCAGCCAACGCGAATCGCTGCGCACCTTGCTCGCTGCTTACTCATGCTCATTGTTTTGCCTCCGTTAAGTGTCTCCTCTGGTACCAAAAAGAAGCGGCCAATAAGGCACCGCTTCTTTGTTACACCCCATCACTAGTCGTGTAGAGCCTCCTCGGCTTGAGCTAGAAGTGCCACGGCTAGCTCCTCTAGCGCGTCGTCAGCCTCGTCCCATCCGACGGGAGCATCCGGGTACGCATTTGCGAAGAGATGCTTTGATTCGCGCGCTTTCTTCGCCGCCTCCTTGAACGCCTCGACCTCTCCGGCACGGCGGGCGGTCTTCACTGCAGCATCTACACGCTTCGCCAAGTCGCGTACCGCTTCCCTTCGATCATCTCCTGGTCCAAACGCGAAGACCAGGCGCTCAACCTCTTCCGCTATTGCGTACATCACTTCTCCTGCGACGCACGGATGGCGGCACGAAGCGGAATTGTGGGGCACCACTCGGGGTGCTCGCCGTTGACCGATGCTCCACAGAATACACACTGACCTGAATGCATGCTGTGACCTAGTGCCTCCTCACACGCCTTCAGCAGTTGCGGCGCAGCAGCGAACAAGCGAGCCAACTTCTCACTTGGTTCGCGCGTGACTGGATCGACTACGCAACGGGCCACATCGTTGCCATGCTCATCGCATACGCAGAACTTGTCGTAGCACTTACCAGTCTGGCCGGACTCATAGAATTTGCGTGCTATGAACTTCATAGATTCTCCTGCGCCGCCTGGATAATGGGCGCTGAACTGAATGTGATTTCGAGCCGCGCCTTGTCCTCCTCGTTATCTGTAGTGAGTCCCTTGCATGGAATATTGCGCGCCATGTAGTTGAGCATCTTCAACGATGCCACCACCAGTGCGGCTTGTGTCTCTTCTAGCTTCTTTACGCGGGCATACAGCATTGGGGCGCAATTAGTGCAATACGGTGTGCGGATGTTCGGGGTGCAGTAGCACATCGTTATCACCTCTCCACGGTCTTGAGGACTTCTTCCACCAGGCGCAGCGCCTTCTCCGCTTTCTTCCTCGGGATGCCGCCTTCAACGTCGCGCTGCAGCTGTGCCAGACACTGCTTCAAGCGTTCGCATACCGCCATGTCCGACAGACGGTTCTTGTTGCGCTCTTCTGAGCATTTCATGCAGAACGTCCCCTCCCCCAGGATCCATACCAACGGATTCGCCTCTTGTTTGCACTGACCACAGCGAGTCGTCATCTCGATATCTTCTCCGTACGCGTACACTTGGTTTGAGTCTGCTGGAGCGTTTCCAGCTTCCAGGCAAAGCCTGCCAACAGGGAGACACACGCTAGGATGATGAGGACATAGGTTCTCGAGGAGACAGAGCTCTCGGCGGGAATCCTCGGGAATCCGCCTCGATAACGCCTCAACTCATCTACGCAGTGCTCACACACCGCCAGAGGCTGAGGGCTTCCGTGCTCGAATACGTGGTCGCATGTAGGACACTTATACATGGCGCTCCTTTTCGTGGTTGGTTCGCTACGTTGCCTCTCCTTCTACCTCTTTTCAAGAGTAATCGGAGCAGCGGACACGGTTGCGCAAGTACGCATCGCGGTCGAGCCAGTAACCTGGGCCGTAACAGCACTTCCCATCTTTGGCGTGGGCGCTGTAGCCATAGTTGCAGTAGGTACACCGCGTGAGTAATAGACAGTCAGCGCCGATCTCGACGTCGGTTCCGTTGAGCTGGCGCGCTACACAGGTACCACAGCCGACGCTCACGATGGTCACGAAGCGGCGCTGATAGATCGCGTTGAAATACGCTGCCTGGTCTTCCGGCAAGAGGGTCTCAGGAACAGGATGGGTCAGGTGCACGGCGTTAATGACGGTCATAGTCCCCGGGCCCGTATAGGCACTTCCCGCCGGCGGCGCGTACGTCTCTCGGCTGACCGCAGTTGGCACGGCGCAGGACGGGGTGATCCTCGAGAATGTGTAAACGCGCACGAGGAGGCTTCATGCCAGTGACGGCGGCTCGCGCACTCTGGCCCGCCCAGCTCACACACAATATCGCCCACCTGTATTTGCTGCGCCTCGTACTCGGCTTGTTCGTACACCTTACCCAAAAGGCTCCCAGCTCGTAGGCTCATACGGCGTGAGCGCCGCTTCCCCGCCTGCAGTGCTTGCAGAGGAGAAGCGTCAGCGTCCACCTGGGCGCTTCGTACAGGTTGCCATCGAACATCTTTACGACGTAATGGCCCGGCTTCGTCGCGGGTTCATCGGCGAGGGTCACCTGGTCGCGCCCTTGAGGCAGGCCCAGCATGGTGCACAGGTCCCCGGGCACGTAATCGGAGTAGTAGATATCGGTCATTGCTTCTCTGCCTTCATTGCCAGACACTTCTGTCGCATTCCCTCGCAGCAGAAGCCACCGGCGAGCACCATACGGCCACAAAACTCACAAGGCTTGAGCGTAGCTTCGATCTCTTTACAAAGCTCCCAGAACTCCCGACGTCGTGCTGCGCCAATCTTGCATTCACGAGTATGTCCGCGTTCGCGCTTACACTCGGTACAGTTCATTCGGCTTGTCCCTGCCAGTTTCCTGGGCCATAAAGGCACTTCCCGTCTTGGGCATGGGCGCTGTAGCCGTAGCCACAACGCCTACAGAGTATTACCCACACGTCGCACTTGGGGACCTCCCAAACCTTGGTTCCTTCTCCGCAAGGCCACTCTATAAAACAGTAATAGAGGGACACCTCAACTACCTCTCCCAGCCCATCGCGAAATGTGGAGGCCACAATATCTCCGACAACCACATCTGGCGGCGGGAGCATCAGTAGCGTATGCGGCATTGCACCTCCTGTCTAACATATACCCCTCTCATACCAAAAAGAAACGCCCATTGAGTGGGCGTTTCCTTGACTACTCATTCGACCTCCCACTCACCAGGGCCGTAGAGGCACTTCCCACCGCTGGTGTGTGCGTGAAACCGCTGGCGACAATTCTTGCAGCTAAGGATTTTCATAGCCCCATGGGGCACCGTGACGCAGACGCCGTCGGTTCTGCGCATAACGCACCTGCCAGACACGTCAAGGCCTAGGAAGATGCCCTTGATAGGGGGATAGCTGCCGATCTGCACGTGATCGAAGACTTCTAGCATGGTGCCTCCCATTCTCCAGGACCATAGATACACTTGTGGCCCTCAGCGTGGGCGCTCAGCGAGTAACCGCAGTTGAGGCAATAGATCGTGGTCAGGGTCCAGCTTGGAACGGTGTTGCGTTGTCCATCAACGCGCCGCACAACACAAGTAGAGCCGTAGCACTCTTCGACCACGGCACGGTACCTGCCCTGAAGATAGTCTCGAACTGTCACCATATCGCCAGGTACTTGCGGGGAGAAGAGGGGCCCACCCCAATCGCCGATATCAAGGTCTTCGGACATCGTAGTATCCCCAGTTCCCTGGACCGTAGAGGCACTTCCCGTTAACAGCGTGTACCGAGCGTGCGTAGCCGCAGTTTGGACAAACAACCACGTCGTGATAGGGGCGCGAGTGCGTTCGATAGTGTCCTTCGGATGTCCACACGATGTACGAGTCAGGACGTATCTCGGTGACTACGCCTAATTGAGCATCGTAGGTGGCCACGACATCGCCGACAACAGGCTCTATGTCGTCGCGGATGTGCATTAGCACGCCCATTGCGCCTCCCAGTTTCCAGGACCGTAGAGGCACTTACCCTCTGTGGTATGCACGGTGCGCACGTAACCGCAGTTTTGACAGATGACTACGGTAAGGTAGGGGCGATTGTAGTTGTGGTAACTTCCGTCAAAGGTCTCCACAACGTACTCGTAGTAGTGCTGCTCATAATTGGGTTGTTTCTCGATGATTCTGCCTCGTCGGTGATCAAAGGTGTATACGACATCCCCAACAACAGGATCTAGCAGGTTCACTACTCCTCCCAATTCCCCGGACCATAGAGACACTTCCCCTCAGCGGTGTGCGCCGTGTATCCGTAGCCGCACTGAGTGCAGCAAACGATGCGCAGCTCGTGAGGCCGGAAAGAGCCAATATAATTGGCGCTCATGTTTACGCGTACATAACCAGAGGTGGTGTAATCGATCACCGTCACATGCCGGCGAGGATCATGGTCTACACCTTGCATTATCACACAGCCTCCCAGTTTCCAGGTCCATAGAGGCACTTCAGATCCTTAGTGTGCGCGCTGCGTCCGTAGCCGCAATGCTTACAGAGGATAAGGGAGTGCACGCTCAAGTGCGGCAAGATACTCTGACGATCTTCGTAGGCCACCTGGTAGTAGGTCATGAGATCAGAGTCCGCTGCCTCTACTGCGGTGACGATTCCCAGGTGCCGGCCGCTTATGCAATCGAAGCAGATGAGATCTCCGACGTAGATATCGATCACGGAGTTTCCCAGTTTCCAGGTCCATAGAGGCACTTCCCTTCTTCGGTGTGCGCACTGCGGCCGTAGCCACACTGTTTACAGGGGACTACGGAGCGCACGCTCCAACGGGATATGAAGACCTGGAGACCTTTGTGCGCCACCCGAAAGTAGTTAATATAATCGGATGACACCTCAGTGATGACCCCCGTGTGCTGGAGACCCTGGTGATCGAAATGGACGAGATCTCCAACGCAGACGCGGGTCACGTGACCTCCCAGTTTCCAGGTCCATAGAGGCACTTCCCTTCCTCGGTGTGCGCAGCAAGCATGTGGTCACAGTTGGCACAGCGCACAACCAGCAGCGATTCTACAGGTACGTCATTTTCATCGCCGCTAGGCCACCGCACCCGATAAGGCGTAAAGGTTGGGGACAACACTGCGCCATCGTAGTCCCGAAACTGTGAGCGCGATACTACCTTGCCTACAGGTCCGCCGGGAAAAAGGCGCACTAATGTTCCGGGCTCTATCACGACACCCCCCAGTTTCCAGGGCCATAGAGGCACTTGCCCTCTTCGGTGTGCGCGGACTTGCCTTGCTTGCAGTTGACGCAGCGGCGCATATAGAGACTCGAGGACATGAACGTGTAAATGACGCCGCTCTGGCTGCGCACGTGATACAGACCGTCTGGGTCACGCCAGATCACGTGGAACGTCTCAGTGGAAATGCGTTCCGCGCCGTTCGCAACTAGATACGGCGACACCAAATCGCCAGGGAATAGCGTCACGAGACCTCCCAGTTTCCTGGGCCATAAAGGCACTTCCCTTCTTCGGTGTGCGCCTGGATATCGTAGCCACAGTAAGTACACAGCACAGGTTTCAAACAACTCGCGGGGCAATCATCCTCCTGCCCATCAGGCCACCGCACACGGCATACGGTGTACGCAGTCGTGCGGTGAAATTGGACGCTGTCACGTACCGTTAGGCTGCCTATGACTAGGCCTATCCGTTTCTCTGCTCCAAGACGCACCAGTGTTCCCTTCTCCATCAGGGCGTCTCCCAGTTTCCAGGACCGTAGAGGCACTTCCCTTCTTCGGTGTGAGCGCTGCGGCCATGGTGACAGTTTCGGCAACAACCACGTCGAGTGGATCGTTTCGACGCCGTTGGGCATGCGCACGCGACTCACGGAAAAGTAGTTTGCGGCTACTGGGACTTCAGGGTGGTTGTCGATAACAGTAGCGGCTACGAGGTCGCCTACTTCGACACCTGCATTTGCAGCATGAACGTGTCCATCAAGGACTTACTCCTTCCTGCAGCCAGCGCCGGCGCCGAGAGACGCTGCGGCGCAAACAAAGAGGCGACTCCGCGTACTTCGCGTAGCCGTGCTGCAAGGCGTAAGACTTCCCCAGGTCCTCGAGGTGACGCAGCACCCCCTGCTCGGTGCGGCCCGGTAGCTTCTCGAGGAGCTGTGTCCACTCGTCACGCGCCAGGCGGTGTGCACCGGCTGGACGAGCGAAGAGAAACGCGGTAATGGCGGTATCTTCGTACTGCGTGAAGCGGCCAATATGTGACTGCTTGCCCTCCTTGTACCGCAAAAGGCGGGCGCCGTAGTGTTGCTCGAAGTGCAGCTTTTGGAAGCGCTTTCTGTCGAGGGCGCTCACCTCGCGCAGCGCCCACTCCAGGAAGTGAGGGGCCCAAGGAAACGACGCCTCGCCGCCTTCTACGGCATTCACCAGCTTGTTGATTCCCTGAGCCGTCCAGAACACCGTTTCGCCAAGGCGTACAGCCAGGCCCTTGCGGCGCTGGGGATGGGCAGCAGGGCCAGTGACCGGGAACGGCGTGGAAACGTAGTTCTGGTTCTTGCGCTGGATCAAGGTGATGAGGAATTCTTGCCCGCCCGCGTCCACGTATTTCAGCTGCACTGCCTTCTTCTTGGCGTTGGGCGCCGCCTTTCTTGAGGGAAGCCTCTTCAAGGCAAAGGCGAGACTGCGAGCGCTCTTCTTCGCGTGCTGGATCTTGTTGGCGACAGCGAAGGTGGAGAGGAGCTCGTAGGGAATATCCAGCGTTTCCCGCCACTCCCAGCCCTGCGCCTCCACGAGCTCTTTGAGGGAGCTGGGGCGCCGTCCCAGATACTGGTTCTCAGTGAGCCTGGCGAACGCCTCGCGCACCTGAGATCCCAGCAGCCACCAGTCGCTGTGGCCAGGGTCGTCGAAGGGAGTGAAGATAGAGCTTTGCCGGCCATCGCGGCGGCGTAGCAGCATCACCCGGCCGAAATCGACAAGCAATGCCTCGCCAAGCCCTGTGGTCTCCACACGTGCCACGCCCTCTTCAGGAAGTACACAGGAGAGCAGGTAGCGCAGTTCGCAGAGCGCGGGACTGCGCTGGTTCTCGGGCCATAGGCGCCGAAACTGCGGCGTGTAGACGATCCGGCGAGACTCCGTTCCGTTGATACGGTTAGGCCACAGCAGGGAGGTGTAGCGCCGCACCCAGCGGTTATGCTCACAGAGGGCGCAGGGCACGCCCTTGACGTGCTTGGAGGGGCAGAGACCCAGCTTGAGCTGCTGGTGCTTAGCTGCAACGGGGCCAAGGCTGCGCTGCATGGTGCGGTCTAGATCTCGCCTGAACCCCTTGTTAGCGAGCAGCGAGAGCAGGTGGGCATCGAAGCGCTGCTCGTCGAGCTCATCTTCTTGGCCAAAGTAGAAGGGCCGGTCCAGGGAGTCAGGGAGCGCCGCCGTCCAGTTCTCGTCGAAACGCTTGAGTAGCAGGGCGAAGGCATAGTCGTACTCAGCTACCAGGTCATCCCTGAGCACCTGGAGGAGCTGACGCGCAAGAAGGCGCACAGGGGAGGACTGCCACGTCGTCAACGCCGTTCGCAGGAACATGGGCCACTGGACCAGCAGCAGCACGTCCACGTCGTTCCAGTGAGGAGGCTCCTGCTGCTGCGAGATAGCAGCGTGGTGCCGGCGCTGAGCCCACAACGTTCCGCCGAACCAGGTGCTGTCCTCGACCCGTCGCTCCCGTGGCACAAGGTAGTAGGCGAGGCCGTGCTGCCCCAACGTCTCCTTCGTTCCGTCGTGAACAGGGAAGGGCGCGTTGGGGGCACGGGCCCGTTGTCCGAGGCGAGCGGCGATGTCTTTGAGCATAGCGTTCAAAACACTTTGCTGGGGCACAGTGTGCCAGTTAAGACGCAACAGCCTGACTTCACTCGCGTTTAGCCCTATCACAGAGGGGCCAAAAAGGGAATAGGCACCAGGGCGAAACTACGAAAATACCCACGACGAAGTCGTCGTTGCCTCGAAGACTGCGCTTAATCAAACTATACCCCGCTACCTAGTCCCCCCTGCTCAAGGGTGCGTATACACAAGGGGATTTTCTGCATAGACCTCAGATACCCCCTGGTCCGTCTGGAGCCTTGTTCCGCGTGCGTGCGCGAGCATGAAGAGTCCCCTTGAGGGTTAGGTGTAACTACAGGAATAGTAGTGGGCTATTTTGGAGCAGCATGTGCACCATTTTGGACCACCCCCTCCTACGGGAGCGCCCCTCATGCGCGCGTAACAGTGTGCCCGGTGGGGTATGGGGTATCTAAGGTGTAGTAGTAGTTAGTTGAATAAAAGTAGATAGATAGATAGGGGGGACTAGGTAGAGGCGGATAGTTTGGTTAAGCGCAATCTCCGAGGCGGTGATTGCTTCGTCGTAGGTATTTTCGTAGTTTCGCATTTGTGCCTACTCGTAGTTTGAGGGTCAACGAAACGGCGAAACAGGGAGTCTTTGCAACTCTTTACGGCGTAGACGTCACTCACTGGGGGAGCAAAGTGTTTTGAACGCTAGCTTCTAAGAGAGTCGGCGAAACGGTGAAGCAGAGCGCTCTGCTCAAGGCTATTCCGTAGCAATGCCTCGCCAAGGCCGCCATTTGCCCTACAGTGCGTTTTCCCACCCATCCCTAACACTCGTCCGGGTCCGGGCCCGCCGAGGGTCCAGGGGGCAAATGCGGCGGTCAGTCCCGGCCATGTAGGGAAACATAAGTAAGACACCTACACCGGGTATAAGAAAATAGTGGAGTCTTCTTTTCAAGGAGAAAACTCATGGACGTCTTCATGTGGTGCGGCGGCGAACGGTTGATGGCACTGGCGTTGAACGGCGATGCGCTAAGCACGCTTCCCCGCGAAGGAGAGACGTTGTTTCTCTCGGAGAGTCACGCCTGGTACACGGTGGTGTCTGTGGAACGGACGATGACCAGTTACGCGGGCGTGACCCAGATAAGCATTCACCTGAAGGCGAAACAGTGAAGACCCTGGAAGAACTGAAGGCTGAGAACTTGCCCCTGAGCTCGAGCGGCCGCATGAAGAACCCTTATCTGGATAGTTTCAACCGGGTTCGCAAGGACCCTGTATGGTTCGAGAGTGCGTTCAAGGCCCGCCAAGGCCTGGTGCGCAAGTACTCCTGGGCCATTCCCAACGACGAAGCCATCGCCAAAATTGCCCGCTATTCCGGCGTCTTGGAGATCGGCGCAGGCACGGGCTACTGGTCCTGGCTGCTGCGCCAGGTCGGAGCCTCAGTGATCGCCACTGAGCCCACTCCGGGCGGCGGCGACCGCTACCAATTCACTTACTCCTGGACCGAGAAGGTTGAGCTATCGGCCCTGGAGGCGGTGAAGCAGTATGGTGAGGGCCGGGCGCTGATGAGCGTGTGGCCCTGCTACGACAAGCCTTGGTGCGCCGAAGCGCTGAAAGCCTACAAGGGCAGCACGTTCATCTACGTTGGTGAGGGCATGCGCGGCTGCACTGGCGATGAAACGCTGCACGAGATGTTGTGGCGGGAAGATGCGCCCTGGGACTTGGCTGAATCCGTGGCAATTCCGCGGTGGCAGGGATTACACGACCAAATGCACGTTTTCCTTCGCAGGTAGGAGGGCCCAAATGGCAGACCCTGATTACTACCAGACGCTTCGGCGCCTGGTGGACGTGAACAAGATCCTGGCGCTAATTGAAGCAACGCCTAGTTCGCAGGATCCTCGACAGCCTGAGCTGCGAGAGGAGTCGGCGAAGCTGATGTTGATGCTGATGCGCCCGCTGTATCGAGATCGGCGCGTTTGTGCGGCGTGCGGACGCGGAAAGGCCGGCCAGAAGTACGCGCTGTGCGTCGAGTGTCGGGACGGCTGCGGGATGAGTGCCGCAGATTGCTGCTCACATTGGACGCCGCTCAAGTAATCTCCGAAGTGCACCTTCACTCGCAAGTAGCAGGAGAGCACATGCGTTACGCAACGCTGATGCTTCTGGCAGTGCTGTTCATGGCTTGCACGGGCTCCGAGGCGCCGGCAGGCAGCAACGAAGAGCAGGTGGCGGGGCCGCAGGGGGCCAAGGGAGATCCGGGCATTGCCTGGAAGGGCGCCTGGACCGAGGGCACTACCTACGCGCCCAATGATGTCGTTTCGGACAACGGGTCGACGTACATTGCCCTCCAGCCCAACCGCGGCACCACGGACGTCACGGAGTTCTGGGCGCCGTTTGCGATGCAGGGCGCTGTCGGTCCTCAGGGACCTCAGGGACTGAAGGGCGCTCAGGGATCTGCAGGGCTCACAGGGCCTCAGGGATTCCAGGGCCTGAAGGGTGACAAGGGTGATACCGGCGCTGCCGGACCCCAGGGCGTACCCGGAATCGCTGGCGCCATGGGGCCTCAGGGCCTGAAGGGTAACACGGGTAATACCGGCGCCACGGGGCCTCAGGGCCCGAAGGGTGACACTGGTGCCGCGGGGCCCCAGGGCCTGAAGGGTAATACGGGTAACACTGGTGCCGTAGGCCCCGCAGGCATCATGGGACCCCAAGGCCCTCAGGGGCCGCAAGGCGACCCCGGCGAGACGCTGCCAGCGGCGTACGCCATGGACGGGACGGGGCGAATAGTGGCGCCAGTGCTGGGTATATACAATACGCTCATCACCCTCACCGAAACAGTCGGGGCCACGAAAGTCGCCATTACACGCGACCGGACAACTGGGGAGCCTACTATGCTTCACTCCCTTCTCTATTTCACAGGTCCCAGCTGCACCGGAGCGGCCTATATCAACACGTGCGTGGAGAGTGTATTCCGTGTAGCGACGACACCGCAAATCACGTATGACGTGTACGTGATGACCGGCGCCGCAGCGCAAAGCATCGGGTATCACTCTACACGAACTCGGGGTAGTGATAACTGCCAACCGTATGCCCTGGGTGGCACTGTTACGGCCTTCCCGGCGGTCAAGGTGGGATCCGTCTACAACTTGACGCCACCGCTGCGGTATTACTTCCCATAACAAGATACGCCACGAGGCGGTAGGGCCCCGTGGCGTATCTTGTATTTTTGATTTGTGAGGTAACTATGGGAAAAACGATTTTGTGTAAAACCTGTGACCAACCTACCCTGATGTTTGGAACCAAGCTTTGCGACAGGTGTTACGAGGTCCAATCGAGGCTGCGCGCGACGCTTGTGGAAATCACTTGTGATGTCTGTAAGCATGTGATCACCCCAAAAGAAGACACGACTCATCTTGTAGTTGACCCCAATTATTCCGAGGAGACGTGCGAAGCAGCATACGATCTCTGCCCGTCGTGCACTGCGAAGTTCAAGAAGTTTCTAGGTAACAGCTAAGGAGAAACCGCGATGGATTTGATCGAGCTGCTCCATGACGTGACGGAGCTTCGCAGGGTGACTCCTGAGGACTGCCGCGATTGTAGCGACGACGTATACAATGGTCAGCTGGCCGAGAAGTGCTGGGGCCGGGACTATGGAAAGCTGGCACCCAGCATGCTGGTGCCCAACTACGCGGAACCGCCCTGGGATTTTCCAGTGACAGTGCGGCCCAGCTGCTACAAATGCAAAGGCCACGTGACTGTCGCCGAAAGCGTGGTAAAAGACACCAATGCGCAAGTAAGGCGCAAAGGAGGCTAATGTTCAAGGTTGGTCAGAAGGTGCGTATTCACAAGCACGAGAGCAGCGATGCGTCGTTCAACGACACGTGGAATGGCCGCGAAGGCACCGTTATACGGGTTAACGATGTGCTTCGACAGGCGGCGCCGGATGTCTACAAGGAGACACTCTACTCTGTAACCTGCGATAACGGCGAAGACGAAGCTTTTTGGGAATGCGAACTGGAGGCGGCGTAACGCTGGAGTATGACGATGGCCGCGTGGAGGCGCTGAGCGGGGAGCAAGCGCGAGCGTGGATCGAGACAGTTAACGGCGCCTATTTAATGGCCGCGACTCACGGTTGCGAGCTACCGCAGTTCGTTTCCGAGGAAGTCAAACCGGGTACGCGTACCGATCTGGTGCGCGTGTTGAGCAACAGAGTTACTCAACTGAAGGAGGCAGAGCGCCTCGGGTTCTATCGAGGCAAGATCGCAGCGGGCATGGCGACGAAGAAATTACGTCAGGGCGTGCGCTTTGGAATCGCATGAACGACAACGATTGAGAGGAAGACCGTAATGGCAAACAAAACGAAGAAGGACAGAGCAATCGACTTCATCAACGAGACCCGCGACATGGCTCCCGCGAAGCTCAACAAGCTGATCCATGGAGAGGCTGGCGAGGAGCTTGCGACGCTCTTCCTCTCGTACAGCGCCAAACTAATCGAGAAGGAGCCTGAGCGGGTCCTTGAGAACTGCTCGTCGTTGATGCTGATGGGCTATCTGATCCGCGCCCACGAGGAGCAGAAGGAGAAGCAGGACCCCAAGTTGCACTGAAAGGAGATCGAATGAAATTCGAGCACTGGCGTGGTACGACCCTGAATGGAATGTTCTTCTGTGGGGTTAACACGCCCGAGGCGAAAGCCAACCGGGACCTCCTTACCCACAACGGGTGGGGTGTGTACAAGCCACTGCGTGAGCTGCGAAGGGCAGGTAACGCGCGTGGACTGCGCCAGCCTTGAGCAGACGTATCATGATGGTTATGGCCCCTACACCTTGCCTATCAAGATCATCGAGAAGGCTGCGCGGTGGCGCAAGGAGACCCCGTGTTCGACATGCAAAAGGTGCTAGACAAGCTCTTCGAGCGAGGACCTGACCGTGTCGTGATCAGCGAGAAAGGCCTCGCTACATCAGCCAGGCTCGCGGAGCAAGATCACGGTGTTACGCCGGACATTGTCTTCATCCGGGACGACGGCTGGACACTCGGCGCCTCAAAGCACTTCGCCAAGGTGGCGCACGCACTTTGGGCAGATCACTGGGTTGCACTGGTGCGTTATCAGGATTACAGCAGACGAAGGTGACACTAACGAACGGCCCCCCGGGGGCCGCTCTTTTTTAGCACCCGTACTGCGCCAAAGCCGCCTTGTAGCCGCGTAGGCAAGCCCACTTCTGGAAGTTTGGGTGGTTCTGTACACGGTTCCAGAGAGTATTGAGGTCCTGCATCTTGCGCAGGTCGCCGCCGCGGTCTGGGTGATGCCGCATGGCCTCTGCGTGGTAGCGCTGCTTGGCCTCGGCCTTGGTCTTCACGCCCTTAAGCCAGTCGATGTTCTTGGGGTCCGTAGGACCGTTTTCGCGCACAGGCGGCGCTTCTCCAGGGGCGTGGTGTTGGGTATGCGACCGCATTACTGGAGAGATGGACGGGCCGAGGTAGGCACCTGTGTACGCCCCAGCACTAGCACCATGCAACCCAAAAAAGGCCGCTGCGCGGAGTGGGGACATGCTTGCGTCATTATCGCCATAGGCCCCCCAGAGTGCCCCAGGGATTGCGCCAATTGCTGCGCCGATGCCCGCATCGCGGAGTACACGCCCTGGCGTGCCCGGGTGTCCTATGCCTGCACCCATACCTAGAAGACCGGGAATGAGGGCTGAGTTTAGGACCGCTTCTGTGCGGGACTCCTTCTTCTCGAGCGGCCTGAGTGCCCCGGCCAGCGCCCCGGGAACCGCGGAGGCTAGGCCGCTAGCTAGTGCGTTGTACGCGATGTCGCGCAGGATGTTATTCGTAGTCATACCTGCCAGTATAGGCCGAAAAACGCCTCACGCGCTGGGTATAAGCACATGAACCCACACTAGGAGCAAGCACATGGGCACGATCCTCAAGGTTGCTGCTGGCGTCTTCCTGGGCGGTGCGCTTCTCGAAGCTGCCAACATCTTCATGGTCGCCAAGTTCGCTGATGCGATCAAAGACAATCTGGACGGCGTCCTGCACGCCGCGGAAGAGGCGGCCAAGCGGACGCAGGAGGAGGGAACTACGTAATGGGAATCTTCTTAAAGATAGCCGTTGCGGCCGTTGCAGCCGGCGCTGGTGCTGTGGTTGGCATCGAGCTGGGCGCGCAGGCTCTGTGCGGCATGAAGTCCGCCGCTGACTGGGTACAACGCAAGATGCGCAAGGAGAGCTAATGTTCCGCATAGCACTCGGGGTGGCCTTGGGGCTGGTTCTGTACGACCTGATTCAGTATGTGCTCGAAGAGAGGCGTTGAAATCTTGCTGCAAGGAAAAGAACGCGGCTAGGATCGCGTTCTTTTTTTGCCCCTGTTGTCGGGTATAAGAGGTGTACCCACTCCGAGGAGGCACCGTATGAGCGACGTCGTCCGTGCTGCGATCATGGCTACTCCGATCAATCGCTTAGCCAAGTACACCGAGACCACAGGTCTTGAGCTGGACGCGATCCTTAGCGCTACCTGGGAAGAGCGTAGGCCTGAGTGCTACCGCGCTAGTAGCGTCACGGCCCCGGCCAAGGTCATCACCCTGGCTACACTGCCCTTCGACCAGATGCTCCGCGTGGTAGATAGTCACCGCGAACCTGGAAAGATCGAGTTGGCGGTGGACCGGGCGACGCTACCATTCGACTGTGTTGCCGTGGGCGTTGAAGTGACACTTAAGACGAACAGTCAGGGCCAGACTATTCTCGGTTCGCTGCACGTTGGCATGTTGGGCGACCCTACGGCCCTGCATGTAGGAGACGCGTCTGTCGTAGCGCTACCAGCCGAGGCAGCTCTGCGTCTTGGATTCGAATACGCGAAGATCGCCGGCTAAGAGGGGAAGGGGGGAATCATGCCGAAGTCGAATCCGCGGGCTATTGTGTTGATCATTGAGCCCATGACTACCGCACCGCATAACCGGCTGGAGTTTACGCTTCAGCGAGTAGCGGGGGAACAGGAAGCTCGGCGCCTTCAGAAGGAATCGGGAAAGGACCCTGCGCTATGGGGGTTCTACGGCTATCATGTCGAAAACGGGAAAACTAAATGGAGGTGCAACGGGAGGGCGATAGGTCTACCAGCACTAAGCTGAGTTTACTGCGTAATGCAGGGTGGCGCTTCGGCGCTGCCCTGCATTCTTTTTTGGTGGAGGCTACATGAAGATCATTCGCAATACTTTGTACACTCGCGAGTTGACACCGATGACGGTAACGATGCGGGACATCGATCTGCATCCGCCGTTCGAGCGAACTGTAAAAGAGTTGTGCCGCCCCGTTCCAGGGCTATTCTTCGTGGTTGAGATTATTGACGCCGAAGACGCGCTCGACGTGACCGCGGCAACAAACCTAGCTATGCAGCACTGGCAGGAATGTAATCAAGCCGAGCGAGATATGGCAACACTATATTACTGGGACGAGGCAGCGCTCGCGCAGGTAACTCCGGGTGGTACGTTGATGGCGACCAAGCCGGCACCATTGACTGTCAAGCAGATCATCTACACCCTGGAGATGCTGGCATACAGCCCTTTATATAGAGGGCAGCAGATAATCGCTATCGCCCAGGATTTACAGGTGGTACGTATGCAGGGGGGTAAGGCCCAGATCGGAGGAGCGAGTGCCTAATTGGTGCACCAACCGACTTACTGTCACTGGCCCAAAGGCGGATATCGCACATTTCGTGGAATTCGCAGCATATAGCTCTGAAAAGTACAATACGGCATTCAGCTTGGCGAAGTTCGTGCCACCCCCACCCGAAGGTATGCCGGGATACAAGTGGTACGATTGGCGTGTCACCAACTGGGGTACAAAGTGGGACGTGGTGGCCTGTATTGACCACACGCCTGGACGCGCTATATTCCAGTTCAATTCTGCGTGGAGCCCGCCGGGACCTGTAATCGTCGCGGCGGCGGAGAAGTTCCCGATGCTCGAATTTGAGCACGTCTACTACGAACGTGGTTGTGACTTCGGTGGCGTGGCTACGTTTTCCGAGGGTATCTGCATTTCGAACATCGAAGAGGGGGCGCTCGAGACTGAGTTGCGCTGTTACGGCGTCGTGAACAGAAGCTGCGCTACGTGCTGGGAAGACGTCGAGACGACGGAAGTCCACGGCAAGGTATACTGCGACGAGTGCATGGAGAATCAGTGCGCCTGCTGCGACCACCCGAAGGATGAACACGCGGACGGTGGCAAGTGCCTCTACGAGCCTACGACGTTCATGGCTCTCAAAGACGCTCTGAATAACGGTATAAGGAAAGATCCCGACTAATCTAGGAGGCCCTTTGCAGCTGACTCTCAACGCCTACTTCCCGCTGCTCTCACTGCTGGAAGATCCGCAGAACCGCCGAAGCTATCTCATGGCGGTTCTCCCACGCGTCGAGGTTGATTCTCCCGAGTACGAGCTATTAGTGGAGGAACTGCGCAAGCTGGAGCGCACCTTCATCAACTAGCGAACCGGGCACCTAGGTATAGCAAGAATTACCTAGGTGCCTGTTGACGAGGTCTTTTTTGCATGAAGCGTAATGAGCTGGCGGAGGCATTCGCCGCAGCAGTACGCTCACCGTACAGCCGTGCAAGCAATCTGTGGTATAGCGAAGACAAGGCGTTTTCGTACGCCACGCCAGTGGCAGAAAAATTACCGTGGGTATACCGTGGTCGGCGCACGGTGTGGGTCACGTCGCAGAAATACTCCCAATCGACCACGATTCACATCAACGCCCTGCTGCAAGCATTCGCAGAAACTCGTTATCGCGTATTGCGCACAGAGATTGCACCGACAACCCGGGAAGAGTTGATCCGCTTGCTTGAGGAATGACACCATGGGAAGAAACTACTACGTATCACGCGCGTCCTTGGAGCGTTTGCGCTCTTGGTTGCCCGCGAGCCAATTGCGAGCATTCCCCGACGATATCTGTTTAGGCGACGCACTTGATCAAGCAGTCGTCGAAGCGGTAGGCAAAAACGACTACGAGGCCATCCTTGATGGGAACCGCCCTTCGAAGCTCGTTAACCTTCGCCGCACGCACTTTGGCGAGGTGTACGCGCTGTTGGGTGCTGATGATCATGCTGAACCACGTTACGCACAGGCAATCATTTCTATCCTGCGCCAGGAACAGGTGGATAAGAAAAAGTCCGATCCCAAGAGCGGTTGGCGTCTGGGGAGACTGCTTGACCAGGCTGCCAACGCGCGCCGGCTAGTGTGGCCTGGCTTGGACGAGGGTGAGCCCGATATTATTGAGATCTTCGATTCCAAGGCAGAGGCCTCGCGTAAGTACGTTGAGTTGATCGAAGTGGAAGGCATTCTCCCAGAGGATATCGAGGTACAGGAGCCGGTGATCACATGGCGAAAGGTAGACAAGAAGGTAAAGATCAAGATCGAGATGTAAACACGTACGAAGTGGAATTCGTGGAAGTGGTCCGTTACCGCGTAAAGTTCAAGTCGAAGAAGCTGTTCGACGAGCACACGTTCGACCCCGAAACGGGAGTCGAAACTTGGTTCACCGAGATGAACGAGGCAGCTCCCGGCTGGTCTCACAAGAACCTTCTTGAGGTAGAGGAGCGCGGCGTGATGCTCCTCAAGAAGGTTCGGTAACCTCTCTATGACTTGGAGATACAGTGTTCCAAGACAAGCTCCACGCGGCCCTCATGAAATCCTCTGTTAATCTCAGCGCCCGCAGCATCGAGAAGCTCACGAAAGAGCTCAATACGCTGGTAACGGAAGAGATTCTGGAGTCCCAGAACACGTATGCCTCGACGCGGATAGCTCGGGTGATCCTGGCATACAAGACTCCTGAGAGCGTCTGCAATAGCAAAGGCGCCTTCGACTTCCGGATCACCCAATCGGAAATCGCCGACGCCGTTGGTGTGAGCCGTACGTACGTGAGTACGATCATCAACGAATGGAAGCGGGAGGAGATCCTGCGAGGCTATGGAAGGACGATCTGTGTCCTCGACGAGAAGCGGCTCTGTGAAATCGCCAATGGCCAACCTTAATCTGCTCACGCGCCGGCAGCTCGAAGACCTGTTCGAGCATTACGGTTTCGCTGTTTATGCTCACGAGTCTACCGAAATGCTGCGTGCGTCGCTCCGGGTGAACATCGAGGATGGAACCATCCCCGAGGAAGAAGTCGAAGAATGTCTGTCTTCAAGGTAGAGATCAACACAGATAACGCCGCATTCGAAAACGACAACTGTCTACCTGAAGTAGTGCGAATCCTGCGCCAGCTCGCAGACAAGATCGAGAAGCATAGATTCCTCGATGGCCACTACCTGCGAGATGTGAACGGCAACACTGTGGGCTCGACATCCTGGGACGCAGAGTAGGCGACGGAATCGCCCAGTTCTTTGATGCGGCTCTCGCGTCATACGCGAGGGTATGGTCGCCTAGTGGCCACTCGAATGGTTACGCCTTTGCGTGCTTCATGCGGGACGGCCACCAAGTTGACCAGACTCAGGCAGTACATGCTATATCGCTCAGCTTGTCGCTGTACGGTACCAAGGCACCAGACTATATGATCACGTACCGCATCGCCATCTCGCGTTGGATCGATGGCGGGCGTACTGCGTTGCGGTCGATAGAGAGTCCTGTGGCAACCCTTCTCGAAATAGATGGGTTGTTACGAGGCTCACTTGCCAGCACATGGGAGGCTGCGGACCAAGGCCTCGTCGACTGTGCGCAATGTCACTGTACAATGGCCCGGGACAGGGTCGCTGGCAAACACTTCGCCGGTGTGTTTTGCGCCGGTTGTTGGGCGAAGTACAAAGAGGATAACAGCACGCGCTGCCTCCAGTGCGGGTCCCCGCACTACTCCTGCGTGTGCTAAAAAGCCCAAACACAGCCCGGCCTACCCAGGTCGGGCTGTGTTTGGCCTCCAGAGTGGTATAAGGAATAGGGCCTACCACGGAGGTAAACGCATGTTCGATTATTCGAAAGAAACGCTACCTACCTGGATAACCGATACACCGGGATGTCGAAACCTAGTCGACGCGGTCACCACCGTACTTTACGAGCTCGTTACGATGGGCGTGACACACCAGTTTCTCGTGGAAAACGAGCCACGATTTGTGCGCAAACTGATTTTCACGATCATCATTGAACGGGATGAACTCCTCCTGCCTGTTAAAGAGTTCCTGGAAGCGACTCAAGCCTGGCCCGCCGAACAGAAGGACCACCTGATCTCCGAGATACTGACCGCGATGCCGAAGTGGTCAGAGGCGTACGCCATCCACGGGAAGAGCACTCGGTGATCCGACTCGTTCTCGGAGACGTCCTCACGGCGAAGACTGACGCGCTCCTGGTCGCGATGGACGGAGATGCTGAAGGCATGGAGGGCAACATCGGACGTCAACTTCAGCGGAAGATCGGCGAGGAGGCGTGGGAAGACTTGATGGCCCAGTTGATCTTTCCGATGGGTGCTGGCACAGCGCAGATTGCGGAATTCGAGGGCGTCGCGGAAGTTCAATTCAAGTTCGCCGTATTCGCTGCAGCATTCCTACACGCCACCAATGAAGGAGCGTCGAGCACTCTCAAGGCATCATTAGACCAATCTCTCAAGCGGGCGCGCGGAGCCGGAGCAAGAAGCATCGCCACTGCGGTACTTACAGGAGGCTGGCGTGTGAACAAAGAGCGTGCAATCGCGCACCTCGTTGACGTCAGTGATTCCTGTGGCTTGGAGGTTGAGGTGTATTCGCGGGCAAAAGAATACGCCGAGACCCAGAGCTTGTTCCAGGCCTTCGGCGTGAGGTGATCTGCCTTGTGGCGGGGGGCCTAACGGCCCCCTGCCCTGAAGTTTTCGTAATTTTCAAGGAAGGTCTCGATGTCGTCCTCAGACCCTCCGCGCAAGCCGGCGCCAAATGTAGTGGGCTTACCGCGACGCGTGTGAAGCGCCATGAGCTCTTGGCGCGTGGGCTCTTGTACGAATGCTGGATCACGGAAACCTTGCCGAACAGCATCTCGCGCAGTCTGCTCAGCTTCAGCGCGATGAAAAATAGCCGGATCGATACGGCGCAACCGCCGCTCCCGAATAACCTGCTCATTGGCAGCCACTACATCGGACGGTGCCACCAGAGAGCTGCGAGCTGGGACTTTCAGGTTCGCCAGGGGGTCGCCCTCTGCGTGATTGAATACAAGCATGTGCCGACGCATCGGGTGCGTAGGGTGTGGATCTACAGGTTCTCGGTGCGCCGGTAGCTGGTCTCGGCGCATCGCGAAACCGGTAGCTTCTGGGCCCCGCATGTAGGTCATGCGCGGGCGATCTTTCCAGAGGTAAACACCGCTCCCATGCGCTGCAAGTTGAGGCCACAAACCTTCATTCAGTATGCCTCGAACCGATTGGGCGACAGGACGATCCTTAGGGAGAACACCGTGGAACAGGTTATCGCCTCCACGCAGGAGCTCCCGCGCACGACGATACTGCTTTACAGCAGTAGGTACATTCGCCAACTTCTCAAGCGCCGCGGCGCAGCCAGCTTCATAGGCAATACTGCACATTAGCTCTCCGGAGGCCATACAGTACGAAGTGCTCGGTATGTACGAAGGACGGCCTCATCCTTCTTACGCTCATACTCGGGCAGTTCTTCGTAGGACACCAGACACGGGTGTTCTTTTTTGGCCGCGTCCTTAACAGAACCATACTTCCAGCCATCTCGGAGCTTGTGACTCACCCACGCCACGTGCGAAGCTGCGCACAGCTTGTCGAAGGGCGTGGCTTCAATGTCCAGTTCATCCCAGAAGCGGATGGAATGGCACGTAGCCGACTTCTGCCACTCTGGAGCTGTCTGCCAGGGCAGGCCGGGCTCACCGAGCCCGATCACGACATAAGCGTACCACGCTTGGTGGCACGCGGCGGCCAGGAGCTCTGTGCGGTCGGGGATCATGGTGCCCGCATGGCGCTGAAGCGCGCAGGTTCTGTCTCAGTTCCCGGCAGCTGTGCTCGAGGTACTTGAGGTAAAGGCGGTGTACGCGGGGCCGACTTGGCGCGGATGCGGTTTTCCAGCGCGCGCACAGCTGGGGTGTACTCCGGACCTGGTTGCGCCTGATTGGGGTACAGCTTGAAGCCCTCCTCGGTAAGCATGGGTCGCCACTCAGGGATCTTCATGTTGTGCCGCAGCCCGTTGGACGCGATCTCGTTCTTCTTAAAGGGTAAGTAATCGACGATCTTCGGCTTGCCGCCACCTTCGGGCATCACCATGTTCTCTGGCTTGGTATCGAGCATGGTGAATCCCTGTGCACGGGCGGCTCGCTCACCATCAACCTTGGACTGCATATACTTCTCAGCAGTTCGCTGATCAGCCTTGATGGCAGTGCCTGACAGCGTCTTGCCGGGAACAAACTCATACTTGTGAGTAAGTGAACCCTTGGGTCCCTGCGACTCGCCAAGAAACTGGGCAAATGCGGGGTTGTCCTGGTTGGCGGCACCCATCTGTGCGCGCCGCTTCCAGATCTCAGGAGAGTCCGCATCACCGCCGGGCCGAGACTGTTTCCAAATCTGCGCACGCGCCTGACCGCCGTGAGGCGCTGCCATGAGGCTAACGTTGGACTCGCCGCCACCCTTAAGGTCTGTAAGCTTCACAGGCCGGCTGGTAGGTGCGAACGAGGCCTCTGCGGCACGCGCAGCCAGGTTGAGCTTGCCCGAATTGGCCCAGTTACGAGCCATCGCACGACCCCTCGAGGCGAACTTTTCAAGGGCTGCATCAACGCCGAGAGCATACAAATCTGAGGTAGACATGGCACAAGTCTAGGACAAACGCGGTATAAGGTACAATCTCAGGAGGTCTGCTATGGCGGTCATCACGCCCGGCATCACAGCAGGCGTTGTAGTCTACGATCAGCTGAACCTTTATAGTGTCATGCCCTGCGTAGACTTCCTGGAGCATATCTGGGAGCCCTACGTCAAGGAACACGGAATCCCTGAGTTCGGAAAGATCCCGCCGGAGTGGTGGGCACTCTGTGGTGCGGACTCTACTCCGCATTGATATGGAGAAAGAGCATGTCGCGGAAGATCAAGGTCCTTGTGGTACCCGTAGGCAAGGCCCCCGAGGTTCGGGAGATCGAGGCTACCCTTGAAGACATGCAGGAGATCGTTGGTGGTTACATTGAGGCGCATCCGCTGGAAGGGTATGTCGACCTTATCTGCAATGAGGAGGGGTGGCTACGCCACCTACCCGTCAATCGACTAGTCCCATCGGTAGACAAGATCTGCGGTGACTTCTTTGTTGCACGGCGCGACAAAGACGGCGACAACGTCTCACTCACGGACGCGGATATCGCCAAGTACAGCCAGAAGTTCAGTGCGCTTGCATAGAGGCGAGCTGTCGCTTAAGCTCCTCGCAAATGAGTGAGGAGCCGCCAATCAAGAAGCGGGTTTTCCTGCACGGGCAGTGGGTGGAAGTCACTGTACTTCCGCCCATGCCTGCGCCGGAACCCAGTACAACTGTAGCCATTACCGGCAAGGCACACCTGGCCTCGGTTGATACGACGGCCTTCGATACCCCGGTGACACACCGTGATCGACATAAGCCTCCAAAGTCAACCCTCCACTGAGCACATCTTTTTTGTGTCTTTGCGCTTCGTGCGAGAACTCTGCTCGAACCGTGCAATCCTGGCACTGTACGTGGATGACTCGGATACCGCGGAGATCTACGAGACGCTGACGAAGCTCGTAGAGGACCTTGATGTTGATATGAAGGCACGGCTGTTTACGCGGTAAACGGGTATAAGGAGTGTGCCACCATTTGATCAACTCACAGGAGGTAGTACGTGACCGCGCTTTCGAAAAAGGGGTGGCGGCTACAGAAAGCGTTCAAGGAACTTGAGGAGTGGAGTTCGTGGGTGGGCCGCTCGGCTGAGAAGTTCGTACGAGAGCTCGATGCGAACCCGCCTGAAAACGCGAACATCCGGAAAGGTCTGCACGACCTCCAAAAATTGGTACAGAAGCTCGACAAAGATCTAAAGGGGGCGGGCGGACGTAAACACCGGAGAAAGGCAATCTAAGTACATGGCCCAGAGGCTCTCTGGCACATTGCGAATCACGGTGAAATACGTGGGGGAGGGGCGCTACGCGGGCAATATTCGCGCTCCTGTGATGGGCAAATGGCGATTCAGCGAGCTGACTATCGCACGGCCGCACGGTGATTGGTGTTCCCATGAAATGTATGACCGCGCGGCCGCTGTAGCGATTCATCAAGCAACGATAGTACCGGAGCTGGTGATCGCGCACATTGTGCGAAGCGGGCGGGAGACCTACCCCAAGGTGGTGTTGGGTGACGTGCGTCCGAACATCTCGGATGTATACATCGCATCGGACAATACCGTGGTCTTCCGTAATCAGCGAGCACAGCGTGAGTATCACGCAGCTTTGGAGCTGCTGGTGCAGCGTCCGCGCTTACGCCTGGTACACGGCGGACTCACGGGTTGACGTTGATTGAATGCCAGAGCGCCGAAAGGTCTCTGGCATTTTTTACATTTAGCCTACGGAGCAGTGCATGCTAATTCAGATCGAATCCGACTGGCACCTCGAACTGCACCGCGATAACGGGCGGAACCTCATCGCAGCACTGGATCCTGCGGGCGTCGACGTACTGGTGTTGGCGGGAGATATCATCTCGGGCCAACGTATGCATCTGATCGAGTACGTATTCAACTTGTTGACGCTGAAGTATGCGAACGCACATATAGTCTACGTCCCTGGGAATCACGAGTTTTGGAACGGCGAACCTGAGAGCGTGTGGGCTCGTCTCAAGGAGGTCGAGGCACAGCACCCTGCGCAACTGCATTTCCTACGCAACGAGGTCTTCCCCATCGACGGGAGGAAAATCCTTGGTGGGACGATGTGGTTTCCAAAAAGGACTTTAGGCAGGGAAATGCTTATGCCAGACTTCGAGCTGATCGCAGGTTTCTGTCCCTGGGTCTACGACGAACACCGGCGCTTCGTCAATATGCTCGAGAAGAACCTTGGTGAAGGTGACATCGTGCTCACGCACCACATGCCCTCGCCGATGAGCATAGCGCCACGCTTCCAGCAATCGCGGGTCACGGAGTTCTTCGTGGCGAACCAGGAGGAGCATATCCTGGCACGCAAACCCGCGCTCTGGGTCCACGGTCATACGCACGACACCTTCGACTACACGCTAGGCAGCACGCGCGTGATCTGCAACCCGTACGGCTATCCGCGCGAGAATTGTCACGATAAACCAAACCGAACCCTTGTGGAGGTCTGAAAAACAGGGAATAACGCGGTATCAGAAGAGTCGTACTCACCCCAGGCCTGGTCTCGTGTGAGGCCAGGTTTCTTTTTGGAGACACAGTGAACAAGGTTACGTTTTACGAGGCGCAGGGATTCGTCGACTACGTCAAGCGGCACAGTCAGGCACTGGAGAGCGGTCCGTTCGAGATCTTTCAAACCGTGGACGTCAAACGGCAGTATCTCTACGGCCAATGCCATGGTCGCAACGACGTGGAGGTCATTTCGGATACCTACCAGGCCTACGTGAAGGTGCTGGGCGAGGTGATTGCTGCCGTCTACAGCACGAAGCCGGGAGCTCCGAGGGGCTGGGAGCACGCCTCGGACAAGCGCCTGATGCGCGCTGAAACCCGTAAGACTGAGGCAGTCGATATCCTCGTGAGTCTAGGGGTCAAGCCGGCAGCATTGGCGCCCCTGAAAAAGGTGGCGCTCGGCGAGCTGCAGCAGTTGATTGACAACTCGTCGGAAGACGAAACGACGGTCATCGACGACAAGCGGCTGATCAGCAAGCGCAAGAAGAACCAGCTGGTGTTCCCGACCAACGGCCAGGATGGCATTGACGAGACCATGCTTACCCTGACCCGCGACGGATCGCGCATCCAGTACAACTTCTCCGTCGACTGGGCCAAGGAGTGGGCCGCGCGCGAGGAGGACGCTCAGAACATCATCCACAAGGCTGGCTTCATCATCTACAAGGGAAACTTCTAATTCCCTTGACGGAGTGTAGAGCCCCTTGATACACACCTTGCTACAGGAGAAATGCACATGATCGATACCGAAACCGCCGACAACGTCATCCCCCTCGACACCCAGGTCGAGGCCAAGAAGGCGCCCAAGAAGAAGGCGCCCAAGAAGAAGGCGAAGGCCGAGAAGAAGGCCGAGAAGAAGCCGAAGGCCGAGAAGGTGGCCAAGCCTGCGGCCAAGCGCGTCGCTGGCATGAAGGCTCAGGGGCAGGTTCCCAAGGCTGCCTTCGATGCCATGCTGAAACACTGCAACACACAGGGCCTCAAGGCAGCGGACTATGTCCGCGATGCAGTGATTGCACAGCTGAAGCACGACAAGCTCTGGACCTGATCGGGGTCAGCGGCCGCTGAAGTCAATGCCTGTCGGGCAACCGGCGGGCATTTTTTACGAGGTAAACGCCTTGAAGTTGACTCCGTTCACGTTCGCTAGCGCTGTCCTTGCCTCATTCGCGCTAATCGCCCCCCTAGGGTACCACGTGCCCCGACTGATCAGCGCACAAAGTACTGTACTCGTTCAGGTGGGCCTTTTCCTGATCCTCGCCATAATAATCGCGGTGGGATCTTTCGTAGTGCATCTCTACAACCGGGGTAAGAAACAATGAGGAAGTTCTTTTTCATCGGAATTCTCGCCACGCTGATCTTCAGCGGCTGTTCCTGCGATACCGTCGAGGCAGGGAATGTCGGCGTCCTCGTCGATCTCTATGGAGGCGCTAAAGGCGTACAGGAGCAGGTCAAGCCCGTTGGGCGTTATTGGACCGGGATGGGCCAAAAGCTGTACGTCTTCCCGGTGTTCGAGCAGAACTACACCTGGACCAGGGAGCCCGACGAACACGGCGATACGACGGACGAGTCGATCTCCTTTCAGACGAAGGAAGGCCTGACGGTCAATGCGGACATCGGTATCACGTACAATATCCCGCCGGATAACGTGGTCAAGGTCTTCCAGAAATATCGGCGTGGGGTTGAGGAGATCACGGACATCTTCTTGCGAAATCACGTGCGCGATTCCGTCAATACCATCGGCGCTACGATGCCCGTCGAAGCGGTGTATGGCGAAGGTAAGGCCAAGCTGATGGAGGAGGTCCTCAAGGACGTCCAGAGCGAAGTCGAGCCGCTCGGTATCCACGTGGGCAAAGTCTACCTTATTGGGGCGATTCGCTTGCCCGATGCGGTGAAGAGCTCGCTCAATGCCAAGGTCGAAGCCACCCAGAAAGCTATGCAGATAGAGAACGAGCTCAAACAGGCGGAGGCGGAGGGACGTAAGCGAGTCGCGGCGGCAGAAGCGGAGGCCCAGGTAACAATGGCCAATGCTAAGGCCGAGGCCGGCGCACGGCTGGCCAAGGCTGAGGCGGAGGCCAAGTCCAACGCCTTGCTGAACACGGTGTTGACCACGCAGCTGCTCGAGCTTCGCAGGCTCGAGGTCGAGCGTGCAAGGGTGGAGAAGTGGAACGGCCAGCTCCCTACCACGATCATGGGCGGAGGAGGCACGCCGATGTTCAACGTCTCGTCGCTGTTGGCTGGCGCGAAGTAACCCCAATCTATGGGCGCCCCTCTTAACGGAGGGGCGCTTTTTTAGGCCCCAAGGGGCCAGCGCGCCCGCTTTAGCCAGCCACGCAGGAACTTCTTCATCTGCGGCTTCTTCTCGGCAAGCTGGTGGTAGTAGCTTGCACAGCACGCGCCCATAGCAAGAAGCCACGCATCAGGATCGCAGGCGTTGATGTACTCGATGGACTTGTGCCCGAGAACGCCATCGAGGACCAGGCCGACGCCACAGGCCTGTTGGGCGAAGCGGTGTGCGCGCCCCGGGCCCATATTCACGCAGGCATCAAAGAGCTTGGTGGCCACGCGAGCGTTGCGAATGCGCTCGTAGCCATAAGTATCCCAAAACTCTTTGCGGTAGATCTCAACGGCCTGGTTGATAGTCAGATTGCGGATCTCATCGGCGGTCTCAGCGTAGCCGAGCGGCTTGGCGAAGCGCAAGCTGATGCCGAAATTGGTGGCGCCCCCGGGGTCTGCTGTATCATCAGCGAAGCCGCCTTCGTGTGCGAGAACGACTTTCACAGCTTCGTTGAAATGCGAGGTCATCGCACAGGTCTCTCGGCCATTGACGGAATGGTCACCCCGAGTTGAACTGTTTTGCGTGGAGTGTCTTGTACGCCTTGGCTCCAGGTAGGCGGAGGCTTAGGTGTCCCGTGGACCCCAAAGGTCTTCGCAGCGTCGGCGCTGCCAAGCTTGTAGAGATCCTGCATTAGCTTACCTCGCCACGAGAAACCAGCAGAGGTGTAGACTCGTTTGCTGTCGTGGCCTGTTGGCCTGTAACAGCCGACTGCATTCTGTTCTGCTCCGAGAGTACACCGCGAATCGCTTCGTGCATGTCGGCGACACGGCTATCAGCGGTCGCAGCATTGTAGAGCGCCCCAGCTCCGCCGCCAGCCAACCCGCCTAAGACTGTCGCCGGAATGCCGCCTTTCGGGAAGAGCTTGTGGCCCGCGAACGAGCCCGCCAGGAGTCCCATCAGGGGATGGTGAACCGTACCCTGATTCTGTTCGAGCTCGAGCAGAGCCTGCGGGTCGAGCCCTTGATCTAGGCCTTCGTAGGCGCGCTCGAAGGTGGAGCGCGGAACAAAGCGACGCATTCCCTCGTAGCGGACGTCTTTGCCTGTGCCGCTAACGCTGAGCGGAGTGCCCGGGATGCCCATGCCGATGCCGTAATCCGCGGCCTTGATGCCAAAGCCCTCAAGTGCGCCAAGGGTTCCCTGTTGCCGTGCTGTCTCCTGCATCATAGCCTTACTCCTGCGCTTGAATCCGCCGCCAAGCCCAAAGCCGCCAAGGGCTCCGAGAACGGCTCCCTGAGTCCTCTCCTCAGGGCGCGCCATCGCGTAGCCGATACCCGCGCCAGCGAGCGTACCGAGGGCTTGTGTACGCCAAGCCGTCTTCTCGAGACAGGATCCACGCGTAAAAGGCTGGTTGAGCATGCAGGTATTATAGACCAGAGCTTACTTGCCCGAGTAGCCTACCTGGATTTTGCCCGGCGTCTTAGGGCGGTCGCCATGGGTGTGGATGTAGCCGGCCTTGAGCTTCTTCGAGTGCAGCGTGGTCGGGATGATGACGTTGCAGGTGTGTGTACAGCCCAGTAGGCGCGTAGTGGACGTAGTGTTGCAGGCAGGGCAGATAGGGGCAGGGTCGTCCGGGCGCATGAGCTCCTCGAACTTGTGTCCGCAGGCGTTGCACTGGAAGTCATACAGCTTCATAGGTCACTCCTGGGTTTTGAAATCATCGCCGAACACGGACGCGGGACGCACCTTAGGACAATTACCGGGGTCCGCCTCGCCCAGCACGGGGCGAGACGTGGGCAACATAGCATCACCGAGAATTTCTCGCTCGGCTGCGTCAAGGACGGCATCGATTTGTTCGAGGGCTACGGTAACAGCTGAGCCTGCGGCACTTGAGCTGAGGAGCAGCTGACTAAGTAGCGCCTTGGCAGGGGCGAGGGCAGCGGCAGTCGGCGCCGTCACAATCACAACTAGCCCGCCCACGAATTCGTCCCCCCGGTCGAAAGGCGGACGTTGAGGGTCGATACTGCTGGGCGCAAAGGCCGCTGCCAGGTCCGTCTTGAGGAAGTCAGTGCCGCCAACGCCTTCGATCTGCTTGGCGTACATGCCAACGTTCATGTCGGTGTCGAGCATGGACGTGAGGCGCCGGATCGTGCCGCCCAGGTCAGTAGCCAGCTCTTCGTACTTCGTGATCTCAGTCCCCAAGTACTCGAGGTACTTCTTCAACATGTCTCCGTAGCCCGTGGTGGCGCCACTAAACTGCGCGACGGCGCTCTCGAGTCTCCCGAGAAGGCGTGCCAAATCAGGAATCACTGCGGCGACGCTAGGTGTGCGGATCCAATCGGGTGGCACGCCCTTAGCGGAAAGACTAGACCCCAGCGCGTTCAGCGGATTTGCCTTGGCCACGTTTGACAGTCGGACAAATCCTCGTTCATCGCCCAAACCCGCGAGCAATTCCAACATCGATCCCGTGGTCCAGTGGTAGCTGACCGCATAGTAGAACGGAACACGGTCTGTGGCGCTGACGTCGAGGTAGGTGTTCTGCGATCCTTCGAGTACCGCGACTACTTCCACTGCGTCGTCGCCTGCGCCGGCCTTGAGCCCCTTGCTGAGAGTAACGGTACCGAAAACGTCAGCGACGTTAGTTACGCCCAAGAGCTTGGCGCTCCTGCTGCGGATGACAGTGGCACGGCGGACGGCGACTGAGAGATCTAGCGCGGGCAGCTCCACCAAGCCAGGAGAGTGCACCCACTCCACGAAAACACCATCTAGGGTCGCGCGTGCAGTGACCCCTTCTGGGACGGGGAATTGACTTGGTAACATCTCGGCGCCGGGCTGGTTCGTGCCGAAAAGCGTTTTGAAGGCCAAAAGAAAGTTGAGCAACTGTGCGTAGTCAGAGGAGCCCGCGACTACGCAAGCGCCGTAGATTGCGTCGGTGGGACTGAGCTGTGGGCGGTTGACGTCTCCCTCGTCGTTTAGGGAGTCAAACACCGTACGTAGGAACCCTGGATTGCCACCAGAAGCCCCTGCAACTTCCTCAAAATAGCGCCGAAGCTCTGTATCATCGCCTGCCAAGGTTGCGTCGAGTCCGACCTTCTGGGCGGTGGCTAGGAACTCCTTTAGCGACATGCCTACACGCTTCAGCGCAGCTTCCACAACAGAGGAGACAACCAGGCGTTTTCGGGGAGGCACAAACAGGATGTAGACGCCCGCATCCTGCTTCAGCGACTGTATCGCGCTGCTGATCGCATCGGTTGCAGCCTTTATTGCGACCTGGGTTGCGGAGAGGTTAGCGATCTCCGTTGCAGACAGCATCTGGAGGACCGACTGGAACACCTTGAGCGTCGTCGTCAACGTATCAAGGACTGACGTGAACGAATTCGCGGCGTCAGAGACACCTGATGGGAGCTTCGGAAGCTCGAAGTTGGACCAGGTAGTAGTCATGATTTGGTCTCAATGTTCTTTAGCGGCGTGGCAGCATCAATTGTCGCGGTATTTAGTGTCAGCAGCTCGTCGGGCTTTTCAGCACAGGCCTGCAGTGCTAGCGCGTGACGAGCGGCGCGCAAGTTAGGAGCTTGCAGCCCCAGTGAATGTGCCTGCGCCTCAGCTGCGCGGATTTTCTGCGCCAGGATGAGACGTTCCGCGCGCAGCTGTAATTGTAGGACGCGGACCAGAACAGAGGCCAGCGGGAGCTCTCGAGACCATGCCATGTCGCATAACCTAGCACACCATGGGGTCCTAAAAAAGAGACCTGCGAGGGGTATAAGTATCTGTACCGGAACCTTGTGGGTCCGGGCGCGCGCAGTACCCACCACTTGCAGAACTTGGAGACATACACATGACCATCGGTACTCACTTCGCGGCTCACTGGATAAAGTACATGATCGGCCTCATCGGCGCGGGCGCGGGCGCGGGCGCGGGCGCCTACATCTACAGGCTCCGGAAGGAGCGTGGTACGCTCCAGACGAAGCTGCTCGCGGCGTACCAGGCAAAGGATGAGCTCGAGAAGGAGCTCAAGGAAGCCCAGGCCCAGCTGGCCGATGCGCAGGGGGACGGGGCTCTCCGTGGCGAGAGGGTCACGGAGCTCGAGATGGAGCTCGAGAAGGCCAGGGAGCAGTTGCGCCAGTTGGAGTTCACCAACGTTCAGCTCACCGCGGCTATCAAGGTGGCCGAGGCCCAGGCAAGCGCTCCGGCCCAGACGAAGAACATCAACCGTGGCAGCCGCACGCGCGGCGCGGAGGAGCCTGCGGCTGCCACGGGCGACTGAGCGAAGTGACGCGGTGAGCCGCCCCGGAGTTGTTACTCCGGGGTGGTTCGCCGTTTCTTTTTTGGTAGAAGGCCTGGAGAATCAAAATGAACCGACTCACGATCATCCGCAGCGAAGACGGGAAGCGCGTCTATGCTGAATTCCAGCCGGGAAACGGGACACGTTACGTCGCGTTCGGCGTCAAGATCCCTGGAGATACACCCAACTATGGGGGAAAGTGGCTGGTCGGCTTTCCCGAGCTTGGTGGAGGCTGCTGGTACTTCGACGAGGGGTCGACTGTCGATTACAGCTACGTTAGCGAGAAGTACCCTCGCCGCTACTTCACCGAAGGCCCTAGCGCGGTAGATGCTAGTGAGATGGCCAAGGTGATCACGTATATCGTCCCGAACTCGAACGCCTGGGTGCTAACAGACGATACAGGCACGTACCTCGGTGAGACTGCCAGTCCGAGAAAGTTCACGCCCACCGTCGAATAGCGCTACCAACCCCATCACCACCATCATCCTAGCGAAGTCACCTGACATCAGGTGGTGTGGGATATCGATGACTAAGTGGATAACGTTGATCGTGAAGATCGAAGAAGGTAAATCACCGCTTACTGATCTTCCTGATCGGCTTACTACAGCAGTAGAGAGTTTAGGGAATCTAGGCGTAAAGGAGGTGACGCACACATACCTTCTCGACGAGAACGGGCTCACCGAGATCGAGGAGACCCTTGAACAGGAAGCGCTCGACTTCCAAGCGTACCTGGCTGAGACGCGTCCCAACGCACAGGTAATCCGACTACATGATCGACGATCTTGATATAAAGGAGCTTAACAAACTCCATCCGCGAAACACGAAAATTGCTTGCCTGAGTCCATCAGGAAAGGGTCTGGTCGCCGTACACTCCCCGTACTTCGTGCTGGAAGTTCCAGCTGACCAAGTAAGAGCCACAGGCTGGCAGCACGAGCCGTATGCAGGGGTGCGCGAATGGCGGCAGAACAACGTGCCGCAGTCCGAGGGGGAGGCCGCCCAGGTTATGCGAACCACTTGGGAAGATCCTGACGAGGGCTCGCTCGAGGTTATCCAGCTAATGTCCGAAAACGTAGAGCAATTCATGCGCCCTGCGTTCTACGACTTCTTCACAAGCGTACTCACGCAGCCAAGCTTCCGGCTGTACAAGGAAAAGGACCGCATCGGAATCTTCGACGAGGACAAGCTCGTTGGAGTTCTGACGCCTCTACGCAAGGCAGAAGGCGGCGAGTAATCGTCTCCTTCGACACCAGCTCCACAAGGGGCTGGTGTTTTTTTGGCCCCGAGCTATACTGCGACTCGCAGCTCGGCAGTGACGCGAAAACTGTTCAACCAACGGGATGTGGTGACGGTCGGTAGCGAGTATGGGAAGCGACCAGGTTCTCAGAAAAGAGCTGTAAAAGGTTGTCGCTGGCCTGCAGCGCCAACCACCTGGAGTCCGCAACACACAGCACTGGGGTTTTCGGACCCACGCGCCGGCGGACGGTGTATCGGTGCCATGTGGGAAGCGCCCTGGAGCTCTTACTTAGAGTTCCGGGGCGTTTCTTTACGTAGTAAAGTTAAAGACCAATCTTGACCCTCTTGCTCTTGATGAGCGGGATCAAGTTACTTACTAGGGGATTCGCCGGAATCACCGGGGGCGACGTAGGTCCCATGGCCGAACCGTGCGTATGCGTATCTAGCCATTGGAGCAGCACTTTCATCATCGCGTCGAAGTACTCGTAAAGCATGGCGGTGAAAGGTGCCACAGACGTGACAGCGTACCCGCCCGTCTTTGGGTTGGGGACTGCCACCCCACTCGCGCCAAGGTGAATACTGTCGTTCTTCAGCGAAACGACGCTCCAGGGACCATTGGCAGTCGGACCGAGGACGAAGTAATACCCCCCAGCACCATTGGTGTGGATCTCGTTCTGGCCGTTGGGCACTGCGCCGATCAGCGGGTTGGCGATGTCGAAGATGAGATGCCCGTTGATCGTCTGTATTTTTTTGGCCACGGTCGCAGCGTCGGGCTGTGTCCCACCCTGAATCTTCTCTACGTCGCTGCCGCCCACGTACGCGTTCCGGTTGCTGCTCACTGTTGTTCGCTGATCATTACCTACAGTCAGCTCGTCGTTCTTAGACACTTGAGTTGCGCGTCCAGCCTGGATTTCCTCCGTGACGGCGCCCTTGATCATCAGATCCCAAGCACCGCGAAGGGTCGTGACCTTATCGCCAGCGACCTCCTCGCGCGCTGCGCCCGCGCTACCAGAGGTAACATCTACGCCGGCCACGCCGACCAACTCGAGTCGACCATCGGCAGAGAGGTGAATCTTCGCCAACGTGTTGCCTGCGGGTGTAGTCACTTCAAAGTTAAAGAGGTCTCCCGTTGCACCGATATCCAGGCGAATAGTCCAGCCGCTCGACTCGTTTTGCTGATCAGCTCCTGCGCGCCAGATAAGCGAGGTCTTGCCACCGTCGTTCTTCACCTGGAGGTCGCCCATCGAGGTGACGTGCCGATACGTAGCCGAGATGATTTCTACCAAATCCTGGAGCGCGTGAGTCCTTACCTGGGCCATTGGCGAGGACTTCATCACGTTCATGCCCCCGAGCAGGATGCCTATGAGGTTGCCGTCGGGGCCAACGGTGACTTGGTCACCATTTAACATGTCCGCGGGGTCAGCTGGGCCGCGCCTTGACGCGGCGCCCTTCTCAGGCGCGTTGACGGGATCTTCTCCGCCCACACCACGCACCTCGGTGACCGAAGGTGTTAAAAGGGGTTTGTTAGTTAGGGTCACGTGCTTGATCACGGAGTCGATGACCCAGTAGCCGAGCTCGTCGTGGATCGCCACCACAGTGTCAGATGGTAGGGTTGCGGTGTCCCCAGCATCACGGCGAAGTCGGGGCACATCCATGAGAAGGCCCATTCGCTGGCCCGCTACCTTGTAGGTCTGGGTGAGCGTGTTGTAGTAGACCACTGAGGCCGTGTCCCAGCGCCGGCTGGAACGGTCCTTCAGCGCGGCGCCGTATTGCGCTTGAGGTTTTTGGCGGTCGTTGGCGTACGAAGGCGGAATGTTGGGGTTAGTCATGGTGGCAGCTTACCAAAGAAAAGGGGCCGCCGGCTATAGCCGACAGCCCCGGTTCATGGCCGAAGAGCCTTCGCGTTAGTCGTCGAGGGTCAACGTGGTGCCGTCGTTGTTCACGCCGGTCTCAGAGAAGTCAAGAACAGCGTCGAGGGTGCTCTTCGGGATGCGCTGACTTGCGTCCTTACCGAAGTAGCCGGTCGCGATGTTTGCGAGCTCCATAGGGAGCAGACGGTCGGACAGGCCCGAGACGTTCTCGAGGATCATGCTCTGCCCAGCGTTCACGCCGACAGCATAGCTGTTGATCATACAGAGTTCGGCGTAGAACGACCCCACAAGGTCGTGCGCCTTGTTGCGGAAGAAGCAGGCGAGACCGAACGGGATGTAGTAGAGCTCGCTATCCAGGTTGATGAAGAACTGGCTCTTCTGCTGACGTGCCGGCACATCATCGAACTTCTCAACCGGAAGGCCGCCCGCAACAGCGTTGTGGTAAAGGACGCGCAGGAGATTACGCCCATTTACGAAGAGGCGGCCGATGTTCCACTGGGTCTGCGCCTTTCCCGAGACGAAGAAGGAACGGCCTGAGCCAATGGCCATCATTGGCTGGGTCGGCTTCGTCTGAGTGAACTGAACGGTCTGGAGCATACCGATGGCAAGCAGCGAAGCGATACCCGTCTCGTTGCCTGTCTTGCCCATCGAGTTGTAGCGGGCAGGGCCCGCAAGGACCAGGGTGTCATCTGGGTGCGCGGCCTCGTAGGCCGCGTTGTCCATGGCACGCTCGACGTAGTGGTTCTGAAACTCCCACGAGAGCACGCCCTTGGTGATGCCGATAGGGTTGGCCATTGCCGTCTCCTCAGTGCTTCTTGCTCAAAAGTTCGATGAGCGACGGGGCTGTGAGCACACCCAGACCTGCCAGCTCGGTCCCTGACTTCAGCTTCCGTACCGTCTCGGATTCATGCTCCGGATTGCCGACCAGATCATGTACGACTGGTGCTGCGAGCATTCCGAGCCCTGCCAGGTCCATGATGTGTCCAACAGTTGCGCCGTTTACCGCATGCTTTTGGAGTGCTTCCGAAGCCCCCTTGACAGCGAACTGGACATTGACCGGCCGCCCGAAGCTGTTGCTTCGAGCCCCCTCGATAAAATCGTCCACCAAACGGGCGCCGAAATCAACCGGCGCCCGAGTGGCAGCGAATTTTGACAGTGAGCTCGACATGACCTTACGCACTCACAATGTGGAGGCCGACCGTGTTCAGGGGCTTCGGAAAGTCGGCCTCGATGAAAACCTCGAGCCGGTCCTCTGACAGTTCCGACTCACCCAACTTGGTGATCCGGGCATCGATGATCGGTGCACCGATGCGGACGCGGCGACGCAGTTTTAGGTTATCGATGCCCGCGCTGAGAGCGGTTTCGATGTACCCGAAGGTGTCCTTGTTCATGTTCCAGATGCCGAGGTAGTCGTCCAGGATGTCCGAGAAGAACATCGATACGAAGTCGAAGTTCTTCACCAGCGAGAACTCGCCGAACTGAAGGGTCGACGGGTCGGTAGTGAGCTGGTGAACAACGTACGGCAGCGCGTTCGGAGTGTCTTGCTGGAACACAAACCAGCCGTTGTTCGAGATCTGGGTGATCTGGCGGTCAGTGAAGTAGGTATTCGCGTTGTAGATCTTGCTGATCCCCGCTATACCCAGATTGGTGAAGCCTTGATGCGACGGAAGGCCTGCAGTCATGCCGCCTACAGCGCACGCCAGATAGTAGCCAGGCTGGGAGCCGGCTGCTGCGGGGATATTCGGTGTCGCGGAGCTTCGAGGCAGTGAACCGTCGGTAAGGCTTGCAACGTCCACCTTGTCCGGCCAGCACAGGACAGCACGGCGGCTCTTGATGCTTTGAGCCACCGCGATGAGCTCGGAGACCTGTCCATCCCGATCAAGTGACTTGACTACCCTGTAGGTAAGGGTAGCCGTGGTCGGAACAGCGATCAACTCACCATCGGTGTTCACGATCCGTGAATACCCGTGAGGCAGTTCGTTGGCCACCAGAGCCGTGTCGCGGCCATTGGCCTTGATGCGCAGGCGTTGGTTCGAAAGCACCGCCGCGATCTCGAACTTCACAGTAGCGCCAAAGGTCGTGAGGCTAGGGTTCAACGGAAGCTCAAGGTAGTGGCCAGCCGTCACTGCACTCGCGCCGTCGAGGAACGAAGCATTTGCGTCGTAGAGTTCGAGGTGCAGCGCGGCGTCAACCGCCTTTTCGACAGTGGCGGTGCCCGTATATTTCACGGCGCCGTCGGCATCGTGGATGACCACGGACCCTATCGAGGATCCCGCAGTGAGGTTGCCGTCGACGACTTCGAGCTCGTCTGCCGCATTGACGTGTGCGACGGTGAGCGTCACCAGCGCCGGACCGGTATCGAGGTCGATGGTGAAGCCCGGGAGTATGCCGAGGTCTACGAAGCTCAACGCCGGAGTGGGCAGGGTAACCTTCAGAGTGTGCACCGTAATCAGCGCGGGACCCGTGGGGGCCACGATCTGGCCCGTTGAGGACTTGTCAGCCACGATGCCGAAGGACGGCAGTGCGCCGACCGAGCCCAGCACGACGCGGAACTTCTGCGGCACGCCATTGGTCAGGGCATATTCCGTAGAAGCCAGGTTGTCGAATTCGGTCTTGAGCTCGGCCACAACGGACAACTCACTCGTCAGTGGGACGACTGCGTAGACGTCCTTGCGATTCGAGATCGCGCTGAGCATCGAGGAGTAGCCTGCAGCGCTGTCCTCGCCAATGCCGAAGATCTGCACTGAGGTGTTGGTGTTCAGCAGGGCGATGGCCGCGCCGACGGCAAGCGGGTTGCGTGCATCGACGCCGCTATGGACGCGTGTGTCGGTTGCCGATGCAGACAGGGTTCGCCCGAACAGTGCCTTGAGCGCGTTGAAGTCGTTGACGTAGGTAACTTCTTGGAGATCGGTACGGAGTGCCCGGTAGGCGATAGAGACTTCGGCAGCGGTGACAGGCTTGCTGTCAAGGGTAACACCGCTGGCGATGGTGATCTCGTTGCCAGCAACGGACACGAACGAATCGCTGATGGCGCCCTCAGTAACAGTGCGCTCGACGCGAACCTTATCATAGCCTGCGCTGGGGAGCTCGCTGGTGCAGACGAGGATCTTCGTTGCCACTGAGCGGATGGTTCGGGTGATCGTGCTTTCCGCGGAAGCAGCGACAGCGTCCACACCCTCTGCCAGAGCCGTTAGGACGCTGGCTAGCATGTTACCCGTGGTAACGATGACATAGATCAAATTGTCCGCGTCAGCGGGCGAGAATGCTTCAGAGAAGTCGAACTGCGACATCCCCTCGGGAAAGGTGATCAAGATGTCGTGGTATGTTTTGCCCTCCGCGACACGATCCGTAACCGTAGTCTCAAGCGACTGCTCGATGGTGCCCTGAGACAGCGTAACGGTGATGAGGTTGCCGGTCACACCCTCGTTCATCGCGGTATACGTGACACCGTTAACCGTTAGCGTGGCGGCCTGTCCAGCGACAGCCTCCTGGGCCGGACGGGTCAGTACTAGCTTATCCTGTGCCTTGACACCTGCGGCTGCGAAGTCAGTGCCAACCGAAGTAACATCGGCCGAATTCTCCGCAGTAGTGATGTCGGAGGCGTGCGCGATCTCCACACTCGCGTTGCCGAAGTGAACCTTGACGCTCGAGGCATCGAGTTGTGCGCCGGTGATGTTATTCGGCGGCTCTGCGATCACCAAGGCTGCGGAAGGTGCCACAGAGGTACCCGTAGCAGCGAGGTCGCGCACGCCATAGAGAACAGACGTAAGGATGTTTCCCTTGTCCTCCAGAAAATCCTGAACATGGTATGCCGGACCCGCGATAAGCACGTTCAGCTCCGGGGTGGCCGGAACAGTGCTCAGCGTGGCGTACTCTTGATAGACCAAAACGACGGGGCGCGGGAGTGCCATCTATGGCTCCTTCTAATCTGATGTGGGAAGTATAGGCGACTTCCCGGATTCTCAACGGATATAGCGGGTGAGGAAGTAAGCGTCGGGGTTCGTCTCGCCAGACTGCTGGAAACGCAGGACAATTTCTCGCAGGAGAGGGCTGATAGGTACGGTGGACCACCGGAACTCTACCTGAAGTGTGGTGGTGACCTTGGTGACCCAGGCCGTCTTGTCGCTATCATAGGGCGAAGTTCGCCCAAGGACGGGATTGGCTATGTCGTGGATGCCGAACGTTTCCCGGATCTGCTCCCTTCCAGCTAGCAAGTAGAACCACACCAGGTCGGCCAGTAGGGAACTCTCCATCTTCGTGTCGGAGATACAACTGACGTCGACAGGCACCTGGCAAATCGAGTAGAACCCCTTTAGTCCCGTCCTTAGCTGCTGACCGACGAAGTTGTTGATCGCCACCTTTTCCGAGGAGGTCTCACCCTTCTCGATGATGATCGCGGGACGGTAGTTGCGTGTCTCGGTGTTCTCGTTGAACCCAGGCTCGATGAGTACCTTGCGGGGGGCGTCCAGATCGTTAGTCTCGGTTGCCTCTGGTGTAGGGCTTTCAACCCAGACCCAAGCAAGACCGTTACCCGGACGGAAGCGCTCACGGATGATCTCAGTAAGCAGGGCCTCAAGGGCTGCAGGGGAGCCGAGCGCGATGTCGGCCTGTTGGCCCGGCATGCGGGGGCGATTGCGAGGCTCAGCAACGAGAGTCACGAGAACTCCTAGAAGAGGGGTGGCGTGCGAAGGTTGTCTACGAGAATACGGTAAACGACGTCGCCGCGTTGAATCTCGCTGACCATTAAGGTCTGGTGAACAGACACGGTCTGGAGCTCCGTAGCAGTCACGTTCTTGACGAGGAAGCGTCGGTTGTCACGAAGGAACACCAGCACATCGTCATCACGCACGGCGGGCGCGTCAAGAAGCATGACCCGCGTTAGGGTAATGTCCTGCTTGCCTTCTGTAGTGATTTGGGATGTCGGCATAGCTGGGGCGCGTTTCGCCAAGGTCACGATAGGGTCGAAGTAACCCGTTACGAACCCAGTCCCGAAGCAAGTCGTGCAGGCAGCGTGTGCAACGCCTTTGGTGTACTTGTCGAAGCATTTTGGGCACCGCGAGCCCCAGTGTCTCCGCTTGAGTACCGCTGCCTCGACGCCGTTGAGATGCCGCAGCATCACGCTCTCGTCGCGGAGAATCTTCCGCTTGAGAAGGCGCTGCCGTACGTTAAGGCGCGGCTCCACTGAGGAAACTGCTTCTACGCGAGTTCCGCTTGGCGCTGTGACGGCGATCTTATAGAAGATCGCGCGACTGAGCGCCAGCTGGTTCGGGTCCTGTTCATTCGGATCGCTGCCAACGGGTAGGCGGTCGGTGTAATTGTAGCAGTCAGGCTCTTCTTCAAGTAGGAGAGTCCAGGGTCCGCCAGAACTGCCTGAACGGTACACGTTGAATAGGTAGGTGCCCGTCTCCGTAGGGTCGAGGAGATCCCACTGAACAAAGTTGCCGTGTGGGAAGAGCGGAATGGTCCGCGTGATGGCGACGCTCAGAGACACATTAGACTCCTGGAGAACCGATAGCCGCTTCGTTGCCCGCGTTGAGCATGTCCAGGTTCTTCTGGGATTTCAGTGCGTCGAAGCCTCGCGATACTGTTCGGTCGTAGTGCGCCGTCTCGAAGTTGGTACCGAGCTCCCGATGACCGTTGGTGGGTTGAATCTCCCCAGGTTTTGGCTTTGGGTCAGGGAATAAGCCCAGCCGAAACGAACTCTCTTTGTTCTGACCCCGCAACAGGTGTCCGCTGAGACAGTCACGGTCAGCGATCCCCGCGAGTTTGGCTACAGGACTGATGAGCTTCATAGGTTGCTGCATTGCCTGCTGCAGTTGTGCCCCACCTACTGCGGTCGCCACCGCCTGTGCCGAGCTAGGTGGCAAGGGGGCGGCAATTGGCGAAGTAGGCGGGATCGCGGACTTTACCGGCTGCACTGGAGCTACGGGCTTGGGCACCGGTGAAGCGGCAGAACGACCAGCTGGGGTAGGTGCGGCAGGCTTTGGCGGCGGTGCAACCTTGAACGTCTCGGCAGCTGCCTTTGCGCCAAGGGCCGCCTGGTCTACCTGACGAAACTCCTCGGTGGCGTCGATGCCGCCTTGATCTTTGACCGCGAGAGAGTGCCCTCCCAGGTTGTTGACGGTGCCATCGAGGCATGCGTTGATGTACGGTGCGTCGACGTTCGACGAATTGCCCTGGGTCGAGTTATTGATGAAGGCCATGCTAGTGTTGTCAGCAGCGAATTTGTGCTGTGCATCCCAGCGGCCACGTGCGTAAGCGAATTTAGGATGCATGGAAAAACCTCGAGACGTTGCGGTAGCCCGAGCCAAGGTGCCCATAGCAGGACTCGAGGTTGCGGCTGATCTTGAAGTTTTTGGCCTTCTCCTCGAACTCATCGTGGCACGTACGCGCCATCTCACGGTACAGCGGGGCCTTATCGTCAAGGCCAATGGGCTGTACATCACCGTCGCCGTAGGCTACTTGATTTCGCGCCTGCCTGTGCATCTCGCTCCAGAGCAAGAATTCGCAAACACCCAGGAGGAGGAGCCATATGTTGATCCCCTCCTGAGTGTCATTGGACGGCGGCGTCATCACGTTAAAGCGGGCCACGGTGAACTTGAGCCCACGACGAATCTCCTCGTCCGAGAACTCCGGTAGGTCGAACATGATGTTGTAACTGCCCGTATTCGGGACCTGTCCTGCGATGTCGCGGAGGAATCCGCGGATATCATCCGTAGTGAGCAGCTGCGTGGTGACGGGAGTCGCCGTTACGGGCATGAGAGATTACCTCCAGTTACGGGCGGAGACGCGGCCAAGCATAGCTGCTGTGCCCCCTTGAGTCACTACCTGGAGCGCTTGCCCCGGGGCGAGGAGCAGCATCTGCGGGGAGACCACGACGCGCTGCGCATTGGCTTCCTCGATCAGGAGAGTCTCGTCGGGAGAATCCAGTGTGACGATGTTGATCGTGTAGTCGACTGGCGAGCCGAAATCGAGCAAGTATTGGAGGAGACAGATCGGGCGGTCCTGCTCGAAGTTGAAGAGACCTCCAGTGGCACCTGCTGCGAACTTGTTGGTCCCGTTGGCGAAGGTGAGCCCTGCGGCTACAGGGGCAGTGCCGTCAAAGTCATTGCCCGCAGTGATGCGCTGTTGAATGCTGAGGGGGCTGTCGCCAACAGGGATCTTGAGTGTCATAGGAGCCTCGTTTTACGCAGTAAATGTCGTTACTCAATAGCGCACAGGGACGAGCAACCGTCGCCAGCTGCGAGATTGCCGTCATCGCACGCTTCGCCAGACTCCATATTACCGTTGCCACATCCAGGCACTAATGCGCTATAGCCCAGAATCTCGGCATTGGTTCGCGCTATATTAGAGACACGGATAGAGTCAAGAGACGCGCGAAGGTAAGAACCTCCACCGCCAGATTTCTTGGCGCCGATGTTATTGAATATCAAAGTGCCGTCAGTAGCCGTGTTTGCGCTGGCAGCTGATACTCCTGATGCTACGCCATCGATAAAGTATTCAACTAGCCACGTTGCCCCAGAGCGACTTTTCCTAACGGCAAAGTGATGCCAAGCACCGCTAGGTATGACATTAGTAGAGGTGGCTATGCTTACATTGGCGCCTGTTCCATATTCCCAAAACGCACTCAACTTCCCACTAGACAGGTTAAGCAGGATTGTTGAGTTAGCGGCAAGCGTCTCTCCATCGCCGCCATTTTCCAAGATTGTGCCTGTGGCCAGATCTAGCTCAGGCTTAATGAACCCCTCGATAGTCCAGGCATCGGTGACGAATGTATGCCACAACCCTGTGCTATCAGCAGAAGTGAAATAGTAATTGCCGAGATCGGTGCTCATTGAGCGCCCGCCACCCAGTTTACCGACAACAGATCCGGGCTGTGACGAAAACGCGAGTACATCATAGGATCCAGCAGAATCGAGCGCAGTTCCTGTTGATTCGTCTAAAGCCCAAAAAGCAATTGTGTTTGCATCAATTACTGATGCAGCTGGTACCTCAACGACACAAATCGCGGAACAACCATCATCGCCTGTAAGGTTGCTGTCGTCACACTCTTCGCCATAGGTAATGATTCCGTCACCACAGGCAGGTACGTAGATCCCGTTATAGGCGTAAACTTCGTCATAGTAGCCAACGAAAGATTGACCATAAACTGCAGAACCGATCTGAAACTTATTACTAGCATAAACCACAGGTACGCCTGTTTGAGTACAGGTTGTTGTTGCAACCTGTACACCGTTTAGCCATGCGGAGAAAACGCGGCCAGTAGCGTCATAGTTAAACTGTACGTTGTGCCAAATCCCCGCAGTTAATAGGTGACTCGGTCCTGCGTCGAGGTAACAGTGCCCGTCTGTAAAGGATATCCGTGCTTTCCAATAATTCACGCCCAAATCGTCAAAGTACATGTGAAAAGAAGTTTCGCTATTATTAGGGTCGCCGACCAGGAACGCTTTTGCGTATTTGATCTGGGTACCTGTCGGGTTCAACCAGCCGCCAACGCTAAATGATCCGCTCGCAGTGGGGTAAAACGAAGTACCACTAGTAAGTGCATAACCTGTTGGGTTTTCTACTGCCCGACTGAATTTTCCGGGTTGATTCGCAATAACAGCAGCGCTACCACCGGTAGTATACGTGCCCCCTAACAACCCCGTATTTGTAAAGGGATACGTCGTCTCGTTCAAAGAGAGGTATACAAGCGTCATTGTTTCGGTAGTACAAGTTGCGCTACAACCATCACCGTTTGAAGTATTTCCGTCGTCACACTCTTCAGCCCCGGCCTGCACACTATCGCCGCAAGTGGTTGTACAAGCTGACGGTGTACCAGAACATTGGTACCCTGCTTCAACTGCGCAGGCTTCGGTACAGCCATCGGCTGCAATCACATTGCTATCGTCACAACCCTCAAGACCCGCAGGCACGCCATCACCGCACGTTGTCGCGCAAACAGAAGGCCACCCTGCACACTGGTAGCCGGCCTCTACCAGACAATCCAGGCAGCCATCGCCGCCAGCGATAGTGCGGTCGTCGCACTCTTCAGATGGAGCTGCGCGACCGTCACCACAGACCATCAGCTGAGGTGCTGTGCGTGCACAGGTACGCACACGCGTGCGTGTTGAGGCGTTAGCACTGCCTGTGATCACCAACAGTGCGAAGAAGATGACGGCGAAACGGCGCATCAGGGAACCTCAGTCAGGGGGCACAACTCGAGAGCAGCGGCAGCGTCAGGCGTAAATGCGTAGATTGCTGGAGCACTGTTGCCCGGGCCGGGGCCGAACACGACTTCTTCTGGGAGGCCCATGTCAAAGCTCAGCTTACCGATGCAGTTCGCCACTGGGGCACCGTTCGAGACACACACCATACCCGAACGTGCCTTCACGCGGTAGCGCTTATCCTGTACTGGCGCAACAGCTTCAGCTGACGGAAGAGTGAGCAGCAAGCACTCGGTGCCTACACGGAGAGGGGTATTGCGCAAGATAGTGTTGAGGGGCTTAAAATCACCCCAAGCGGGATGTACTTGAAAGAGAAGGCTGCCGAGGAACAGACCAACCAACAGTGCGCCGATATGAACCTTGCTCACGTGATGACCTCCACTTTGTCGGGGCCATAGAGACCCTCTTTGTGAAACTGGACCACGTAGGTAAACCCCGTGTCGACGTTGATAGGGTTTGCCCACTCGCCGCGGCTATTGGTCAGCGTGATCCCGACTGCAGAGTCGTACTGGCCTTGGTCGAAATCCGTTTTGCGGTAGACACGCACCAGCGCACCTTCCACCGGCATGCCGCTAGCGGTTTGATAGCGCAGAGCCGCGGGAACACTATAGTTGTGGTTTAGTGCAACAGTGCTCATGAAAAACCTCGTTTACGGCGTAAAGAAATCCCTGATTTCAAGGTCGCCGTTGGAGAGGTCGTCGGTGGCTTTCTCTACTGCATGTTCAGCTACAGACATGCGCTCGTAGTAACGCCTGATCTGTGTCTTGCGTGGAACACGCTCCACAATCTTTGCCGCGGGAACGCGACCGGGAAACAACGAGTGAACGAAAGCCTTCAACATGTCACTCTCCTTGACGCCTACGAGACGCTTTAACAGCAACTGCCTGAATAAGCTCTGAGAGCTTTTCGGCTAACGGTAGCACACGCTCAATGATCGCAAGCTGCGCCTTGTGCGCACGCAGCAGGCAGGTGAAAAGAGTCACGTTAACAGCCAGAGAAATGGCAAGAAAGGCCCACTCCGGCCGGTCAGCCAGGAAGTTCTTGAGTTCTGTGAGCCCCTCGACATTCACGTGACACCTCGGTACCCCGACACCAGTATAGGTTAAAAAACAGGGCGTCCCAAACGAGTAGGGACGCCCTGGTCTACCTCACAGGTAGAGGTTTCTTAGCTACACCAGGCTGACACTGACCAGCGCACTGACCCCGCTGTACGTAGTGAGTTCGAGGATCGCAGTCTCCGTATCAGAGCTGGTGACCGTGAACCCGTAGCTCCCATCTGCACCAGTAGCGAGAAATAGTGGACCAGTCGTGCCATTATTGAGCTGCGCAACGCCAGGGGCAACAGCCGCCAGCGTCACCGATTTTGTGGCGGCAGCGAAGGCCTTGATTCCCACCAGGCAGGCCGCGGTCTCCGGTTGATTCTGGCCATCGACCATCATGCCCGTAAAGGTGGCTACGACGGTACCCCCTGTGAGGTTCGTGGCGACGAAGGCGTCTCCAGCGATCAGGGTAGCAGCCTCGTCCGCAGCATCCAGACTATCTGCCTGGACCACGACGGCGCCTGCCAAGGCGTTGACGGCATCCCGAACTGCCCCCAGGGTCGTATTATCGGCCAGATACTCGATGGTCAGCAGGTCTCCCACGAGGGTCACGCCAAGCGCACCGGCAGAGGTCAGGGCAACCTGAAGATCATTGCCCTCGATGCCACCAGCAGCAGCCTCGAGCACCATCCTGAAGCTCGAGGTGGCCGCCTTGGACGCCTTGGTGCTGGTGCAAACTGGGAGGCTGAACGCGGCCCGAATGATGTTAGCCGTCAGGGTGTTCGTGCTCGACTGGACCTCAGCCAAAGCGCCTTCAACGGTGTTCGTGCTCGACTTGACCTCAGCCAAAGCGCCTTCAACGGTAGTCGCCGTGAGGATGTTGGCCGCATCCTCGACGCCAACAAGCGCGGCGCCGCTAGCGCCCGCGGCGACACTGGCGAGCATTACCTTGGAGACCTCAGCAGACTCGCCAGATTCCAGGGTAGCAACGCTGTCAGAGATGTCCAGGAGCATACGAGCGTGCATTTCGCCAGCCTGCGCGACGTGACCAAGCATGCTACGTTGAGCGGCGGTAGTGCGCGTGAACGTGACCATGTTGTGTCTCCTTTCCGGAGTGTGAAACGGGGCGCCCCCTTACACAGAAGGCGCCCCTGGGATTACGGCGTTGTTATCATGAGGCGTTACGCCATCGCGGTAAGGTCGAGCACCTGGAAGGACTGGCGATTGCCGATGCCGATGCCCGGCGCTGCGTAGGTCCAGAAGGTGATCAGGTCAGCCTCCTGCTTGATGTACAGGGTGGCATCCTGAAGCAGGAAGAAGTTGCCCAGGTAGTTTTCCGGGGCGTAGATGTAGACCTTCTTCGGATCGTGGACATGGGACTTGATGGTCGTGATGACCGGAATGCCCCAGAGCTTCTCCTCCTGCTCCACACCGTCCTCGTAGTGGCGAGAAGCCACATCATTGCCGACGACGGTAGCCGGGAGGTCGATAGCCTCGTAGTACAGCGACTTGGTCATGGTCATCTTGCCGATGGGGCGGCGTCGATTGACCATTGCCTGGAAACCCTTCTTAAACACAGTGCTCGAGAAGGAGTTGTCCGCGGTAATCTGAGTAGGATTGGCCGCAGCGATCATGTCGATGGTCTGCTGCCACTTCAGATCTTCCTGGTCGGCCATGTCCTTGACCGCGTTGTCCGAGAGCATCTTCCTGATGTCGTTCTGGTACGTCATCAGTTGGAACTTGCTCTTGGTGAAGTGCTGCGACTCGGTCTTACCGAAGTAGACCGAGTAGCGAGGGCCCTTGAACCAGGTCCGCGAGCCAGCACCCTGGAACTGGACGAAGGTGGCCACCGAGTTCGGCTCCTTCTCGATGATCTTCTTCGGCTCGTCCGTGTTCTCGTCGCGGTCAATCTCGTCGTCGGTCAACAGCACCGGAGCGAGGATCTCACGAGCATACGACTCCTGGCGGACGTGTTCGCGGATGAACGCGCTACCTTCCGCCTGGGCTTCCTTGACTCGCCCGTCCTCGATCTTCTTAATGAAGTTCGCATTGACGAACTGAGCGCTGACCTGTTGCGTCTCGGTCTTGTACGACATGTTCAAGCTCCTTCAGAACGCGTTATCCTGATCATAGGACATTGCGGTTAGGGGAACAACGTGCCTCGTTTTTCAGTTCAGTCTTTCAGTGCTTCGCTGTTCCCCGCACCGACTGAGCAGGTTCGCTTAGCTACTTCTTAGACGCCGCAGCCCTGGGGAACGATGACCTGCACCACGTTACTGACCGTGTTACCGCCGTTCGGACCGACGAAGCCGAGGATCTGCTCGCCTTCGATTGCGAGGCGAATCTTACCCGCGTCGAAGGTGACCGGCAGGCCCGCAGTGAAGCCGCCAATGGCGCCATCGAACTGATCGGTCTCCATCGTGAAGCCACCATGCAGCACGGTGAGCTTCTTGACGAACGCGCCGGAATAGTCCGTGTCGCCATCAATGACCACGAAGGCCAGCTGGCGATTCAGCGCAACGGTGGTTGCGTCGGCAGCAGTGGTCGCAAGTGCGGCCTTACCATTCGCGGGATTGATGGTGACGATGGCACCAGCAGGAATATCACCAGCGACCGGGGTACCATTGACACCCAGAGTCATACCGGTAGGAGATTCGAGGACCTGAGCCAACGCAGCGAGCGCGAGCGGATTGTCCACCGAGACGATGTCGAACTTCGAGTTCAGCAGAGACATGATTTACCTCTCTTGTCGCCTCACGGCGCGCTTAGGAATTAACGATGTAGTTGCCGAAGTTGTCCCAGGCGGCTTGTGCCCGCTCCTGCTTTGTCCTCGGCACCTGGCTTGCCGACTTGTCGCTGGAGTGACCCATGCTCTCCACGGCATTTTCGACCTTCTTATCGAGAAGGCATTGCACCGCGGCCAGGACGCCGTCATCAGACGACGCGAGCTTGTTGAGCAGGTCCTCAGGCAGATCCTCCCCCGTGGCCTCAGCAAACTTCGCTGCGACATTGTGGGCCGCGCCCTCACGCTCCTTTTTGAGAGCCGCAGTCTTCTCGGCCTCATGCGCGTCAAGAGTCGCAGCTGCGGCCTCGAGGACTTCAGCAACCTTGAGCAGGAACTCAGCAGACATGATTACGCACCTTCTCGCGAAGCATGGCCAGGGCTGTGGCCGCCTTGATGGTTTGAGCGCACTTGACCATTGATTCGTGCTCAACCTTGGCCGCCGTTTCGCGGAGCTCGGCGGCAATCTTTCGAAGATTTTCAGACGCCATAGTGCTCTCGAAACTTGTGGAGATCAGCGTAACTGATCTGGTTGTCCTTTGCAGCTTCACGAACATCTTCGGCAACCTTCAACATCTGCTGCCCAAGCTGCGTCTTGAGCTTATCGTTTCTGATATAGGATAGGTTCGCGGATTTCACCAACTCGTCATTCTCGATACGCTCGAGAAGTTCATCTGCGAGTTGGGCGATGGAATTCTTGCACGCCATCACAGACCTCCACGATGCAGGCTGTGCCCGAAGTTGAGGCCCTCGGTCCACGCCTGAACTTTGCCCGCATCTTCTTGGGCCTGGTGGTGCGAGCCAAGAGCATAACCACCTGTGCCCACCGTTGCCGCAGCAATAGCGGAAGCGACCAGTGGGTGCTCGCTAGCCGCGTTGATCAGTACCTGGCTGATGCGCCCTGGAAGGTGGGCCGCAGCAGTCTTGTACATCTCTGCGTAGGTAGCTCTGATCTCAGCGTCGTACATCGTGACCTCAGGCCGACTTGCGGGCGCCCTCAAGGACCTGTGCACAAACAGAGGCACCCTTCAGGAATTCAAGGGCGGCAGTCTTGTGGATGGCGACGACGGTGTCGTTGTAGCCAGCCACGTAGTTGTCCTCGGCCATCTTCTCGAGACCTGCTCGGTTGATGGGGTAGCCAGCGGTGCTGGCCTCCTTGATGATAGCCGGGTTCTCCGCGGCGAACTTGTCGAACTCAGGATCACCTGTGGCGATCTTCTCGATGGTAGGCAGCGCGGCGGCGGTCTTGCGCCACTCCTCGAGCCGCGCAACGACGGTGTCGGCGAAAGCGGCGCCCATAACCTGCGCCTGCTTCACCATGGCCTCGTTCTCGGTCTTGGCCATGTCCGCGGCGAGTTTCATGACGTCGTTGACCGGGTTAGCCACAGGTGCCTCAGCCGCAGTCTTCTGGGTGGAAGGGGCAGCAGCGAGAGCCTCGTTCATCGCATTGACGAGCGGGTTCGTCACCTCAGACTTGGCAGCAGGGGTGGAAGCGGCCGATGCCGTCTTCTCGGAAGGCTTCTGGGTCTCACGGAGTCCCTGAAGAATGCGGTCGATCTTCATTTGCGGTACCTCACAGGTTGATGGAAGTGTAGGTGAGTCCTGGGATTAAGACAAACAGCGTTTATGTCAGCAGAAGCGTGCCGAGCTTGGTGGCAGCAGCGTCGAAATCAACGTTCGGCAGTTCCACGGAGTCGGTGACAGGCTCGAGCACATCACCGAGGTACTCAGACAACTTTAGAGCATTAGCTCCAAGTCCGTAAAGGCTTAGTCCCCCAAGCGTAGCGAATGCTGGGTGGTCATGGGCATATTGCTCGAGCGTGTCTGCCAAGCGCTGCGTAGTCGATGCGTTCGGGTCACCCACGAACTCGCCATTTCGCAGCCGCGACTCGTAGTCATGACCTAGTCCTGCTATGAGACCAGCGGTTCCTAGTACGGGGAGGGCTGCGCGAGTCAGTTCGTTCGCAGTGCGAGTCATGCTGAGTTCAGTAGTCGCCGGAATGTTGACACCTTCCTCAGTGCCATACTGAGGCCCCCAGTCAGGGTTGAGCGTCTGTGATCCTAGCAGGGCCGCAGTGCCCGCAGCAACAGGGCGCAGTGCACCAGGGATGCCCGGAGCGAGGATCTTATAGCCACCAGCGAGCAATGCTGCGCCGCCCAGCGTCTTGGCCAGTTGTCTACGCGCGATCTCGTCGTGCGCCGCGATGGCTGCTCCGCGTGTGGTGGTGTAGCTTTGACCTGTAGATGGGTCGCGTACGTGGAAAGTATCGGTGAACGGTGCCTCTTCAGGTCGCAGCACCGGCGGGAGCAGCGCCCGCTGAAGGTAGTCGCCGAAGGTTGACCTCTTCTCGAGGTACTTCTCGGCCTTTCCTGCGATTTCCGGCTTGACGTTCTTGGCGTTGATGTCGAATAGGTGAGTCTGCATGACCTGATCGAGCAGCTGTGGGTGCTTGGCGAAGAGGTCAAATACCTGGCCCTGCATGGCGACGAGCGCGTCGAGCACCCCCTCATCCACCGAGGCGCCTGGGGCAAGCTTTGCCAACAGGAGCTTCACGAACTCGGGAGTAGTAAGGATGACGCCAGCTGCAGAGAGGGTGGACAACACCTCTGCTACCGGATGCTCGGCCAACGCGTTCAGCGTGGTGCTGTCCATCTGAGGCATACGCTGCAGCGCCGGCCGGATCGCCTGGTGATAACGCTGGATGTTGCGCTCCTCCGCCTCGCTGATCGGTGAGACTTTGTGGTCGAGCGGGATGCCACGCACGACCTTGTCAATGTCGGATACCTTTTGAATCGCCGCGCGCTTTTCCTCAACGGTGTCGAGGTAGGCACCGAGATCTGCAGAGGCGCGGACCTCGTAGGCTCCCTCGTGGGCGACTTTCTTTAGCATAAAACCAGTCTGATCTGCGGGCTTAACTACCCAGGAGATGTCGAACCATCGCGGGGATGGATTAAGTGCACCGTAACGGAGGCCTTTTTTGCCGACCTGACGGAGATTGTACTTGAGGTGATCGCAGTACTGCGCGCGTGTCGGCGCTCTATGCCCACACTCAGTACAGACATCATACTTGATCCGGCAGTTGTGCACTGCTAGGTTGTGCAGCACATAACTGTTGTCATCGGCGACCTCAAAGTTGAAGACGAAGTCCGCGTACGGCTTGGTCTGGACCGACGCGATCTTGCTGACGGCGTACGTCGTTCCGCCAACCTCCCAGAAAAACCGATCACTCCGAATCGGGGCGCGCGAGCGCGCAAGTATGTGTCGTGAGGTGGTCAAGCGCCAAGCGTAATCGTTGCCTACCCGCACCTGGTATTCGGTGGTGGGTTTGGTCACCAGACCTGATGGCTTGTGGTGAAGCGTGTGTACTGCGCCGAACATCTTGAGACGCAGTAGTGCGACTTGGAGTTGGTCGGCCAGCGCCTCGGAGGCTGTAGAGAAGTAGAGAGCGCCCTTGAACGCAAAGCCGTCTCCGTTGGCGTAGGCGCCGAGAAGCTCAGCTAGGATCTCCGGTTGTGCCCCGAGGACGCTGGCAGAGAGCAGTTTAGTACGGGCATGCTTGCCGCAGTGCTCTTCACAGAGGTCCACGAGATGCGGCGCATTGACGTAGATGTACTTACCGTTGCGCTCGGGGCGGTCATCCTCCCAGACGGACCGTGCGCCAAGACGTGCGGCCAGCGTCTTGATCTCGGCGTGAGTGGCTGTCTCATGGAGACCTGTGCAGAAACAGACGCAACGTGTCGGGGCGTTGTTGTTGTTCGTCCAGGAGAACCCCTCGGCCAGATAGTACCCGAGGAAGCGCGCCTCGTCTCGGCTGAAGTTGCGTGATGGCTCGAATTGGGGGATCGGAGTAGCTAACCAATCACCCGCGTGGATCTCGTCAGTGCGAATCCACTCGAATCGAGTGTTCGACGTATGCGCGCAATCCTCACAACCGCTGTAAGTAGCTTTCGACACGGGCGTGCACTGTGTTTGTCGTCGCCCCTGGTTGCAGGGGTTGCCACCACAGGACATCGACCCTGCGCGAATGGCCCAGAGGGGGTGCTCTCCTGTGAGTGTGAGCGGTTTGCGGTACCCCTTCACCCGAATAGTGAAGATCTCCCCGTCGTGGTGCCGCGTCATCGTCCCAGTGACCCGCTTGCGCAGGCCGCGGTGCGTAATGACCGTGTCGCCCTCACGAACTTCTGCGACATCACGGTACCGACCGTCAGCCATCAGAACGTGTGCGCCACGAGGCGAACAACCCATCGAGACAGCGGGGTAGTCACCATCGGCGATGCGCTCTACAAGATCAGGGGCCAGGTCGTTCCTAACGCCGATCAGGAGCTCAACCCGGTGCATCGTCGGATTCCAGAATGACTTGAGAACGTCGCCACACGCCTTGGCAGGGTCCTTGTTCTGGTGGTGCCGGTAAACCTTCCCCATCGTCTCGAAGGTCTTGTAGTGGTTTTGGACGACGTCTGCCTGGCTAATCCAGCCATCGTCTGCTGTGCAACAGCCACACGTAGGCTTGAACCCGACCTTGTACGGCGACTCGTTAAAGCCATCGCCGTTTCGGTTCAGGTCATAGAACTCGTACGATCCCAGCGCTAACACCAAGACGATGGTGTGCCCTGGCTTGGGCTCCACGCACTTGACGTAGTCGCCTGCCTCGCTGGCGGTCTTGGTGTTGCCTAACTCGCGTAGTGGGCGGCTATTGGCACCCCAGAGGAGTACCGGTCGCACGGTAGACTCCCCGCCAAGAGTGTCGTCTAGTTGGATTACCTTGCGCAAGACGCTGCCTCGTTCCTTAGTCCAGCAGGTGGCGCATCACGTCGACCATGTACTCCCGGCCGAGGAGCTGCGTCAAGCGAGCCTTTGCGAAGTCGTTGCCAGCGAGCTTTGTCAGCTGCTCGCTAAGCACCTCGTCAGCGTAAACAGCGCAGGCCAGCTTCTGCAGATTGGCGGCGACGTCATCGTTCGACGCGGCCAGCTTCTCTCCGGTAGCCGCGTGCGTATCGCGCAGGGAAAGCGCGAGTTTTACCATCGACGTCATGCTTGCTTCTTTACCCCGTAAATCGACTTGCGGAAACTGCTCCTGCGCCAACTTCAGCGCACAATTCACGATCCTGTCGCAGAGTTTGGCGCACTCATGTGTGCTGATTGCGGCGGCTTCGGCGTCGGCAATGGACGCGATTTTCTCGAGATCTGCGTCAGCCTTTAGCGCAGTCCAGAGCTCGACGTAAGCCGGGTTTATCACTGGAGCTCCTTCAGCGCGTTGAGTCCACCCCTGATCGCCTGCTGCTCAAGCATCGCTAGGGCAAGCTTCTCGCCAAGTACCTGGAAGACGGCGTGCTTGTCTTCGAAATCGACGCCATAGACAGCCCCAGCCACCTTGTGAAACGGGTGGGCCAGGAGAGCCTGCTTGATATCTTCGGGAATCTTGAAAGTCTTCTCGTCCATGGCTCAGTCCTTGTGGCCGTGATAGCCAGAAAGAGACCGCTCGGTCTCGATGAGATTCTTGATTGTGGCGTAGTTGACGCCCGAACCACCGAGGACAGCCTCGCGAAGAAAGGAGCGTGCCGCGTTGATATCGGTAGAGAGTTTCGGCGCGAAGCGCGTCATCGTACCGTAGGCCTCCATCACGATTTCGTGCCCGTGGGGATTGCGATTCACAGCATCAGAGATAACAGGGTCATTGCGCATCAACGTCTCGACCATCGCCAGCCGCTTTGGATTCGTGACCACAGCATCACGGATACCCCCAAGGAGTTTTCCTAGGCCGCTGAAGATGCCGTTGGCGACACCCATACCGACACCCTGGCTGATGCCGCCCGTGAAGCTGTCGATAGTCTTGGTACCGAGGTCTTGCGGGATGTTGTAGAACCTGCCCTTCACGCTACCGGACACACCAGGCCCGTTGAACGGGAGATCACCTTGACCCTGGAAAGCCTTCTTCTCGAGGAACTCATCCAGACTAGCGGTAATGACACGACTAGGATCTCGGTTCATGGCCATGAGCTCTTTCTCGAAGCCTTGCTGTGTCTCGTTAAACGCACCCCAAAGTATAGGCGCTACGGCGGCTGTTCCGACACCCAATCGCATGAGCCCAGGGTGCTTTCTGAAGTAGGTTCCGACATGACCCATAGCACGCAGTGCGCCATTGCCCGCGGGGGCCAAGATCTTGTTTGCGACGTTCCCTGCGGCGCTAAGGGCCTTTGGAATCATCTCGGCTGCGTTTTGGGCCCCTGAAAGAATGCTGCCGCCGCGACGAATGTTCCGCGCGACGCGCTGCGGAGCCTGGTGCGCCACGTCCTCGGGATTGTAAGGCCAGGCCACCTTCTTGAAGGCCTCCTTGACCCAGGCATCGAAAATTGGGTTGCTCATGCCTCGCTCCTTACACCAGCGACTTCAAGGTCTCGAGGCCGTTCCCGAACTTGACGTAAGCATGCCGAGCTTCGACAGCTTCCTTCAGAAGTGCCAGCTCCGCGGTGCCGTCGGTAACACGCCGATCCTGAAGCAAGGCAACCTTCTCGTTCGTTAGCGGGCTGTAGGTACCGCTCGAGCGCATATTCTCCCAGAGCTGCGTAAGCTCCGGCAGAACATCCTGCCCGAATTCCGCGTATGCGTCCTTCTCAAACTCCTCGAACTTGGGGCCGTATCCCGGGGCCCGGCGGAACACCTTTGCCAGTGCGGCGATCTTCTCTTCCCAGCGCCGTCCAGCAGAGAACCGTTCGATCTCGAAGTTCTCCGCGAGCTTGCGCCCTGCGATGAGGGCCAGATCGTGGCGCAGGGGGCGCTCCACGACAGGCTCGAACTCGCCAGCGGTCTTCTCGACGTCGAACACTCCGCCAAGGCGCTTCTCGCGCATGAGATCTGGGATCTCACTAGCTAGCTTGTCATTCTCGATGTTGGCCGATTGTGGCACGGTGTTGGCCTCCACGGCGAACTTGCGGATGATTTGCTCAGGGTCGCCAACGTCGAACTCGACCATCTTGTCGCCATCATTCTTCCGTTGGAAGACTTCCTGGAACGTGGCGACGTTGGATAGCCGCACCAACGTGCGGATCTCTTCCGGGTTAAGCGAATGATCCTGTGCCACCTTCATGGCGAGGTCATTGATACTCTTCTTCGATGTGACGTGTTGCGCCGCAATCTCCTTCGCGCGCGTCACGAACATAGACTCATCCCAGGACATCGGACTCTCCTCAGTGCAAGATCTCGGTCACAGGAACCGGAGCTTCGGCGATTTTCAGCGACTCATCTTTGGCTTCGAGAGCGATGCGGAGCTCGTCCACGGCGTTCTGTGCTGTATGCGGGTCAATCTTCTCGAGGCTTTCAGCGTTTCGAATGGCAGTGGACCACCACTTCAAAGCCTCCTTGGCGACGTTGCTAGTCAAGGCGTTGCCTTTGTGGGCCATGCCGCGGAAATACGCATCGAGCATCGTTCTGCGGATGACGTGCCGCGTATCCAACTGACCGTTGCCGTTGCCATAAGCCCAGAGCAGGTAGTCCAAGCCTACCGTAACAGCAGCGCGCACGAGCTCTTTTCCATACGCCGAGCTCTCGTAGTGTGTGGCGTAGGTGATAAGCTCCAGCTTGTTTCGGAACACTGACACATCCATGAAGAGTTGCATGTAAGTTTCTAGGACGTGTGCAGGGATGTCCAGGGTGCTCGCGATGATATCGAGTGGGGTCCGTGCGAGCAGGAAGGCGTCGATGACGGGTCGGTGTTCCTCGTTCTCGTGCAGATCGGATGCGTAGGCAACAGCCTCAACGAGGCAAGGCTGCCCCGAGAGCCGCGCGAACAGCGCAACCTCGAGAGCGTCGGTCGGAGCGGGACTGCCGCTCGCGACCAACGCTTGCATGGCGAGAAACCGGTGATCGGGCGGTTCCAGCACTAGTTACTCCTGTCCAACAAGTTCGTTCGGACCGCGAATGACCAGCGACTGCTGGTTGATCTTCAGGATCAGGTCACCCAAACCCTTGAACACGCTTCGAAGGTTGTCTTCGATGGAGATGAAGGTTTCGTTGCCGATGTCACCCTTGATGTTCGCCTCGTCCATCCAGAGCGACAGTAGCACGCGACCGACATTGTCCAAGGACTTCTCGAGGTTGGGCAGGTACGCGGCCACAAGGTCCTTGAGCGATGGGGACTGGGCCATGGACGCGAGCGACGCTGCATCGAATACGCCCGCGTCATTGAGCTGCCCAGCCTGTTCCACGAAGCTCGGATTGACCTGGCCCATCAGGTTTTCGACAGTACCGTCGTCCGACGACATCATCGCCTGCGGCTGCTGCTCCATGCCCTGCTGCGTCATCGCCGCGTTGGGATCCATGCCCATCGGGCCCATGTTCTGTTGCGGGGCCGCAGCGCCCATGACAGGGCTTTGCCCCTGAACCGGCGGCGCACCCTGCATTGGGGTCAGCTGTTGTTGCATGCCCGGCTGCATGCCCGGCTGCTGCCCACCCATCATCGACGGGTCCACAGGCTGCCCTGCACCCATCATTGACGGGTCCATCGGGCCACCCATGGCAGCGGCGGCGGCAGCAGGGTTGCCCGCAGCACCGCCGCCTGTGGCAATCTGCTGGGTACGAGACTGGATGTTGTTGAGCAGCTGCATCTGCTGCTGAAGCGCCGTCATCTGGCCCTGGATGTTCTGCATCTGCTCGGCCACGGCCATATCAACGGGCTGCGGCTGGGCAGCTGCCTGAGCCATTGCCATCTGGTCCATCGCGGCCTGGGCCGGATCTTGGCCTGCGGGGTCGCCACCGTTGGGATCCTTCTTCTTCGAAGGCGGCTTGCTATCCCCTTCGGCAACCTTCAGGCGTGCAGCGACCTTCTCGAGCTTCTCCGGCGAGAGAACGAAGAACTCGCACTTGCCCTCAGCCTCCGCGGTCTTCATTGCCGCCTCAGCGTCCTCGACCGACAGGCCCTTCTCGAAGGCGAGTTTCTTCAGACCGTCAACGAAGCTGTAGGGCTTTCGCTCGATCACGAAGGACGAGTCGTAGTAGGGCTTGTGGACTACCACACGCTCGGCGGCCTCCTTCTCGAGGGCATCCATCGTCCAGTTGAGAATATCCTTCGGATTCGAGAAGAAGTCGCTCGCAGCAACCTCTCCCTTGGCCGAAAGGAAGACGAAGTCGGCGGGGAGGTAGACGACGTTGCTGCTCTCAGGAACAACGAGCTTGCTGAGCGATGACTTTGGGTCGAGAATCAGCGTCTTCTTGCCGCCGCTTCCGAAGACCTCGAACAGCTTTCTCCCCTCAGACTCGGTGACCGAGTCGATGTGGAGTGGCGTGGTCGCGACAAACGACGCGCCACGGCGCTGGACGAAGATGCCGAACTGATCCTTGCGCGGCCCCTTAGCGACAGTATCCGTCACGGTCGCCTTGTAGACCTTCGAGCCTTCGAGTTGGCTCAGGGCCACCTGCTGTCCGAGGAGGTGACTGGCATCAAGCAGTCTGCCATCTTCGGTAATGCCGACGTAGCGATCCGCGTGCTGCGGAGGTGATGTATTGTCGCCTCGCGCGAGAACATCTTGTTGCTTCTTCACGCGCACGTTTCGCGGAGGGATCCGCTTTCCGCGGCCGCAGCCGAAGACATCGATAGGGTTACCGATGATCAGTGCAAGGGTCGGCTTGCCATCAACACCCCACAGTTTGTACGCGCCCGAGTCCTTCGGCTCCTGGAGGTCCTTGTACGTCTGGACCTTGATCGGACGGTTGACCGTCTTGCGGTCGTCCTTGGCGTAGTAGCCCTTAAGCGCGACACCTTGGAATGCAAGGGGTGCCTTCGGTCCGAAGATGTCCTTGAACTCGCCTGGAGTGGTCGACTTGTCAGCGACGTAAAGCGCCCCGCCCTTCAGCGGAACCTTGCCTCCGTAGTCGGCCAGTTTCAGCGCGTCAAAGAGGGCATCCTTACCGTAGTGGTGTACCGCGAGCTTGAGCAGGCCGTCGTTTTCCTCGTAGAGTCGTGCAGCCGCGATCTTCACGACATTCGGAGCATGCGAGAGGAAGTGGAGGTACAGTTGCTTAGGCTCTTGCTGATCTCGTGCCTCGTCAAAGACGCAGCCAGCCAGCTTCACCGCGAGGGTGCTGCGCTCCTCTTCCGACGCGTAGCTGTAACGGCCTGTTGTAGGCGGGACAACGGTATTGCGGATGTCGACGTCAGTGGCCATCGTCTCTGGAAGCTTCGCGCCCTGACCCATATCGGAGAGCGAGAGCTTGTCGAGCTCCTCGAGCCACTCCTTGGTAAGTGGAAGGAAGACGTTAAGGTCTTTGTAGTAGAGAATGTCGAGCGGCTTTACCTGATTCTCGGCCATGACGACTGGGATGTAGATCGTCTGGCCTCGTCGCATGACGACGAAGGCGCCGATGCCCGAGCCCGCTTCGGGATCGCTGTCTAGAATCTTGAAGGTGATAACGTCTTGGCTGACACTAGGCAGCTTGGTGATCAGAACCGAGTAGGCGACTTGCGAGAGTCCTTGGTCGAATAGCTGCTTGGCTTGATCACCAGTCGGGGACTGGGTTGCCATCGCTTGGGTCCGGGGAGACATAGTAGGCATCGAAATCACTCCTGTGGCCTAAGTGTAGGCGGTTTCCCTCAAGCCGCTTAGGCTTGTTGTATCAGGTAAGGCGCCGACTTGTGTAGATCAAAAAAAATGAGGGCCACCCACTATACGGGTGACCCTCAGTCGCCGGACCCGGGGGTCTCGGGTTACTTACTGCGCCGCAGTAGCGATCTTCTTGATCTCGTCGAGAAGGGCGCTCTTCTTCTCACCCTCGTCCTTCTCGCTCTTCTCTTTCTTCTTGTCGTCGTCGTCCTTCTTCTCCGAGTCGCCCTTCAGCGCAGCCAGGGCGTCAGCGGGGCTGACCTGCTTCTCGGAGGCGGACTTCACCGACTCGATGTAGGTGGCACGCTCGGAGGCATCCATACCCATCATGTGCCGAACGGCGGCGACCTTCTGCTCATCGTTCAGCGCAGTGGACAGGTGCGGGACGACCTCTGCAGCGGTCTTCTTGAAGAGGGCCGTGAACGGGTCCTCCGCAGCGGCCTTCGAAGCGTCGATCACCGAGTTGGTGCCTGAAACGGTGCGGCCAGGAAGAACATCCGGTTTCTTCTCAAGGCCGATTCGGGCAGCCTGCGGCTCGCTGAAGTTGGCGCCTCCTGGGGAGACCTGCGCGTAGCCCTCAGGACGCTGCTTCTGATCCAGCGCACCGATCTCAGTGACCTTGGCAGCCTGCGCGAAGGTGTTGCCCTTGTCGCCGCCCTGGATGAGGCTGCCGGCAATCTTGCGGATCTCCTCACGGAGGGCTGCCTTCTTGCCCGGATCCTGGGTCAACGAGTTGCTGCCCGCGGGGCTCTCACCAGGCTTCTTGTCGTGGTTCTCGAGCGACCCGATGTGTCCTTGCAAGGTGCTCAGCGCAGTATCACCCTGCGGGACCTGGTAGGTACCCTGCGGACGCTGCTTTTGGTCCAGAGCGCCGATCTCAGTGACCTTGGCAGCCTGTTCAGGGGTGTTGCCCTTGTCGCCGCCCTGGACGAGCGAGCCAGCCGACTTCTCCATCAGATCCACAGCGACCTTCGAAGCCACCTCAGCGTAGGTATCATCGCTGTTGATGGCTGCGGCGGTCTTGTAGAGAGTTTCGGCTCCCATCTTGGCTGCCTCAACAGCGGGCGGCCCACCAGCGCCAGCCTGGGCCATCAGCTGGTGGGCGATCTCGATCAGCTTGTTGGCGACGGCGGCGACCTCCTCAGGGGAGTGACCCTCGGGGCCCGAAACCTCGGGTCCAGCGCCTGGGATGTTCGGACCGCTCTCTTCCGGCATCACGTCAGCGACCGCGTCGGCGGCCTCGTCGGCAGCCTGCTTGGAAGGGAACGCCACGACGCCCTGGCGAATGAGCTCGTGATTGATGCCACGGACATGAGCGCGCTTAAACAGACCCATTTCAGTCTCCTCGATTCGACTGGCCGCAGCATAGGCCAGAGCTGTCAGTTTTGCAAAACGGAGTGGCGGGAATAGCCATCACTCCACGAATATAGACCAAACTTGGCAGAACATCACCACTGTACTGGCCTTCCAGTTATCTGCGCCATCTGTTCGGAGATCGGTGTACCTTCATCTACTCGGTGTGGCATCGGCGGTGCTTCTGCTACTGGCGGTAACAACGGCCTCAGAGGTGCCTTTGCGTTAAACCCTGAACCTAGAGCGTGCCCGAACTGCCCGCCCAAGACACCACCACCCATCTGGCCAACCATACCCAAAGGCGTTCCGGCGAACCCGCCAAGTGTGCTACCGATCATGCTTCCTACCGCAGATCCCCGAGCTTCTGCGGGAGCCTGCGCCGACTGGTACAGTCCATACAAAGGCATCCCATACAGCATGGCAGCCTGAGCGAGGCCACCTTTCGTATTCAGCGGGGCTGTCTTGAATACGTTGCGCAGCATACCATCTTCTGCGAAGAGCCCATTGTTCTTCAACTGGGTGTAGAACTTTTTGGGATCGCCAAGCATGAACTGCTTAGCTCGGCCCGGCCAGGTCTTAAAGTCGGGCTTTAGATAGTTGCGAACGGCGCTCCAGTCGACGGTGGACGCGACTTTGGCACACCCGTAGTAGGCGAGTGCATCAGAGCAACCGTGCTGGTGTGCGGTTTTGCGCATCAGTACTTTCCGTCGGAACCCGAACCAAACTCTGCGCCATAAGCATAGGCGGGCACAGGATTAGCCCCGTGAAAATCGGTTACGTCACCAAAATGGACGCCCTTGAGCAGGCTATCCTTCAGGTACCGGTGAGCCAAGCGGGCCATCCAATCAGGGTTCAGGAGAGGGTTTCGGGTCATGGGCTTCATAATGAACTCTACCCGTGGCGCATCCTCGGCGATATCCACCGTTTTATAGCCGTGACTCCGCAAAGTGTTCAGCACCGATGCTGTAAGCGGTGTGCCTACAGTAAAGTGCATCGTCTCTTTACCTAGTAAATGACCTTCGGCTTTATCTAGCGGAAGCGTTTTGGTATGTACCGCTATTGCGTTCTTGTAGGTGGGGTATGGGACAATATCTCCACGCAGCAGCTCGGGATGCTTATCCGAATGGTCTAGCACGCGTACGTGATTAAGCTCGGCGCGCGCAAGGAGTTCGAAGTGACGCTTGTCGAGGTCACCAGCCTGACCCTTGTAAACGGCGTGAAGCGCATCCGCGAGATACTGCCGCCCGGCCCCAAGACCTTTGTGCCGCACCACCTCATCGGGCTTAGGGATACCTTCCGAAAGGACATCGCCCGCCTCCACCTTTTGTCCCACGTGGACAAGGATCTGGAGAAGTGGGGAGATGTAATGCTCCACGCCGCCGATGTAGACGTAGTGTCCGCCGTGCGGGGCAGGAATGATCTTTTCGACAGAACCTGGCACCTCGGACAACGTGGCCTTGTGGAAGAAGCTCTGCGGAACCTCGATAAGTTGCCGCACACCCTGCAGGCCCTCGGGCATCTTCGAGGTACCCTTAAGCAAACGCACGCCGTGCTTGGCGTTCAAGGAGAACTGGGTTAAAGGTTCCGACAGCGCCTGCGCAGCGCGTACGCCGACGTTTACGCCGATGTTGTGCGGCTGCCCCTTCTCGTCTAGGCCTTGGCACTTGCGGCAAACACCCTCGTGAGCCTCACAGGTAAGCGGAGAACGCACGAAGATCTCCGCGTGGTTGTTACGGAGCTTGGAGATCAACCCGAGCGTAACTAGCTCATTTCGCTTGTGCCCTTCGATGTCACGCGCGATGTAACGCCCGACGACGTGGCCATCCGAAGTCGACATCGGAATGCCGTTCTTCGTTCCGCAATCATCCTGGGTTATGACCAGCGAATACATACTATTGATCATGATCTTCGACAGATCGCCAGGTTCCGCGACAGACGTCGAACTCTTGACCGTGTTGATGCGCGCTTCGTTGCCAGTCACCCAGTACTCGGCTGGAGAGAGCCCCTCGGAATACGAGTGACTGATCAGCCAAGGGGTCAGGACGCCCTTAGCGTCCACGGCAGCGACGGGGGACGCAACCGTCTTCATGAGCTGTGGGATGTTACCGCGGGCACCAGAGAGCGCCATGCCGGTCATGGTGCCGGGATGCTCTTTGGTGTGTGCCAACATCTTGTCCTGCACATCGAGGATGATTTTTTCCCGGTCGCTCTGCGACTCAGCCTTCTTGAATGCCTCAAGGGCGGGACGCATGATCGCGTCGCGTTTCTCGTAATACGGTGCACAGTCGTCAAGCCCAACCGAAACGCCCTCTAGGGTTGATAGCTTGTCGCCAATCTGTTTCAATCGGGAGACAACCTCGACGTACTTGTCGGGCTGTTGCTTGCCGATTGCGATCAGCTTTTTGGTAAGTGCGGACTTCGTCAACGGATCCGTGGACTTGTAGCCCTCCGGCAGGACCCCGTTGATCAAAAGTTGCCCGAGAGTCTGCGCCATCTCAAACTCCGCTGAACATGCCTACACCGCTAGGAGCAGCGCCCCGGCCAAGAGAATTTGCAGCCTCGATGCTCGTAGGGTTCCCCCAACGAGTGGGGCGGTCAAGATTGCGCGGTTGGCGCCGGTCCCCTACAGATGTGTAGGACTCGGACTCGGCTTGGAGGAGCTTGCTGAGGCGTTCCGCACCAAGGTGCTTTGGGCCATCAGGCATGCGCTGATGCGTACTAACCTCGGCCGCAAGGCGCACCCCGAAGGAACTCAAGGCGTCCATGACGCCTTCATTGTACACAGACGCCTTGAGTTGCATGGGTTACTTCTCCTCAGGAACAGAGGCAGGGGACTCTGTGGCTGGCGCAGGGTCTTCCTTGAGCTCTTCTGCAGTGACCGGCGGAACGACAGGCGATACGACAACATTCTTGTCATCACGCTGAAGCTGCGGGGTCACAACTTCGCTTGGAATGCGTGTCAAGCCGAGCTTGGCAAGGATGAGCGCTTCGAGTTTCTCTCGGGCCATCACGTCCAGGCCGCGCCGTGCGGCCTCACCCTCAGCCCACTTCAGCGCCTCCTCGAGCTTCATGGCAGCTGGCGGTTTCTCGCCTGTAGCGACAAGCTTCTTGCGCGCCCACTCCTCGGCGTAGCCAATGGCGTGCATCAGTACCTCGTGGAGCTTGTTCTCTTTGGCCCCATCGAGTTGAACTTGGGTCTTGTTGGTGAGGAACCGGATGACGATTGTAACCAGCACCGGCGCGAGAATAGTGACCACGATCTCGAGCAGATGGTCCAGCAGGATTGTGAGGTATGGGTTCATGGATTCTCCTTCCCCGACGAAGTATTCGACTGCGGGGAACAGCCTAGCCTAAAAGAGCTACTTGGACAACTTGGCTGGAGGCGTCTTGCGCTCGCTCCAGCCTACTTCGGGCAACTTGAGCAGTGGTAATTGGGGTTTGGTACACGGCGTCTCGACGCGGTACTTTTCCTGTGCGGCGGCGACACCCCTTTCGTAGGCAGTGTTCATCACCCGATCTCCACAAGGTCGTTGAGTTTAAGCTCTCCGCGCTTGTATGCCGCAAGGGCTTCGGCTTGGGTCTTGTACTTGTGCGCTTTGCCGTCACTCTTCTTGCTCGTGGCGAGGTGGATGCCAAGCACGGCTTCGTGTCCTGGCGCCACCATAAGCTCGTCTCGCGACTTATCGCCGAAGATAAGGTTAGAGAGAGTCATGCGCTTAACCTCTTCCACCGCCTGCGGGAGCACGGGTGTGTGCACCTGAAAGGTATCGCCGTCGTAGTCCGCGTTCATGCCTTTTTCGATAAAGGGGTTGACGCAGATAGTCTTGCCTGGCACAGGCACAGCATACGCGCCGACGATGTTGTAGCGGTGCAAGGTCGGCGCTCGATTCACCATCACGGGCCGCTCCCTCGCTTCCGCCATCAGAGCGTCCCTGGCCGCTGGGTGTCGATTCTCGTACATCTCCTTGGCCTGCACGGCGCCAAAGCCCCGGCGAACTAGGCGCGCAATGATGAATTTTCCAAACATGTTCCAGAGCATCTCTTCCGGAATGCCGATCTGGTCCATACCCAGCGAACCATCAGGCGCAATGGTTCCGCGACCCGACATGTCCTGTTGGCGCTTCATAACCTTCTTTTGAAAAAACGAGCTTTTGGGCGTAGTTTTTCCAGTCAAGTGCTCGAGGATGCCCTTGACGTTGCGCTTCTGGAGTTTGGGATTGTCCGTCTCGTGGGTACCAATCACTGCCCCAACTGCGGTGAAAAGATTCTTCCGCAGTTGGGCATGCTCGTCGGGCGGCAGAATCGGGTTCGCGTTCTGCCGCTCTAGCGTCTTGTTGTGCAAGAATGCGCCCTGGTAGAGATAATTCGAGTCACCGACAACGAGCTCCTGCCCGCCATGTCCTGGCATCACTGGGCGCATGACAGGCGGAAGCACTGGCAACTTCGAGAGCACGTAGGCGTCGCCTGGACGCAGGTTCAGGCGCTTCAGGGCCTCGAGGTACTTTACCTGCTTCACGAGGTCATCTAGCTTGCTACTCTTGGCTGTCTTGATCTCGTCACGCAGCTCCTTGAGCTGATGCTCTACGTCGATGCCGTTGAGCTTCTTCTTCAGGGCTGCACCACCCTGTTCGAAGTGAACCTGCTCCAACTCCTTGTTGGTCATGCCCAGCAAGCGCCGAGCCGGCTCAGTGAACACAGGGTTAAGGATAGGCTCAGCCAACTCGATGTGCGTCCAGCGCGTGCCTGTGGCACCACCGGTAAGAACAGGATCAAAGAGCCCGCCACGCTCGGGCGCCAAGTCTTTGGCGCGTACTAGCTTCTCGTTCTCGAGCGCCCCAGAAGACATCTTCTTGATGTCTGCAGCCGTTAACGGCATCAGAGTCGCCTTGCTACCCATCTTGTCGACCTTGATACCCGCAGCGTACATCATCGCTACAAACTTATCATAGGCAAAGGGCGCCTTGACGTACGGCAACGGAAGGCCGAGCTGAACGGCGCGCCAGAATTCGTCGTTTCGCTGACTCTTGATCGTGGCGGCTTCCCGGAGCACCGTGCGCGCGTTATGCGCCACCAGCGCGTTGAACTCCATTGCACCGAGGCCTTTTGCCCCCTCGGTGCCACCCTTGGTCGGCTGCTGGTTTACGTCGTAACTTCCCGTGCCACGGGCGGCGAAGTTGGAGTCAGTTGTCTTGAAGAGCCGCAGCGTATACTGCTGGCCGACCAAGACGCCTGGGATGGTTTTTCCAGAGACGGGGTCGTAGACCGTCTCCTTGTCCTTGAGGCCATGCTCCTTGAGCAGATCTTTTGCCCCCTGCACGTTGTTACGTCCCGAGAAACTGGGAATGACGATGGGCTTGCCCGTCTTCTCAGCAACCTTTCCGAGGGCTGTCTCGATGACTTGCGCGGGATTGATGCGGGAGATAACACCTGCGGAGGTGTAGAGGATGTCGATGGGACACTTCTTTTCATCCTGGATCATTTGGTGATCCGGGATGATCCTGGAGATAACACCCTTGTTTCCGTAGCGGCCTGCTAACTTGTCCCCGACACGCATAGGCTCACGAGTACGAACAGTCACGACAACGCGCTTGTTCGACTGATAAACATCGATCACCTCGCCCTCGAAGTCGTGTTCCCAAATGCGTACGATTTCCCGGTAGGGAAGCGCCAGCGACTTCTTCAGGTTACCCAGGAGAACATCAGTCGCAGAAGGCTTGGACTTCTGCACTCCGATAATCAGTGGATCGTGAGGCAACACCTTCTGCCCCTTCTTGACGACGCCGCCATCGCCGAGCTTGGTGTACTGCTCCGCGGTATATTTAGAACCGTAGTATTGCCGATGGAGATCGCGGGACATGAACGTGTCCATATCGACGTCTAAGATCTCCTTGTACATGTGCTCTGAGGTGAGCTTCTTCGCAGCGCTATCCGAGACCACCACAGCATCATTAGAATTCAGTCCGTAGTAGGCCATGTACGCCACGTGCATGTTTCGTCCAAGCGCGAGCGTCCCATTGCGGGTGAAGTTCGAGTCGCCGAGAGTCTGATCCTCGTTAACGTGGTCGCCAGGTTTGACGGTGATGTTGTGGTTGAGGCTCGTCTTGGACGCGAAGGGGAAATTCGTCTCGTATGGAACCTTAACCAGGCTCTTATCAGACGCTTCCTTCTTACGCTCCTCGAGGTACTCCTCCTTGAAATCGTCCCAGGAGAACTCGTCCATGTTGCCGAAGCCCCATTCAGGGCCGTGCTTTTCGTAAGCTGCTTTTGCGTCCTCTTTGGACGCAAAACCAACCATGCACTTGTCTTCGTCGTAGTTTTTCTCCTTGTCCATCTGATGAACGACGAAGACTTTCTCGAAGACACCATCTTCCTTCAGGTAGACGTCCACACACTCATCGTCATCACCTACGGTCTTCGGAATGAAGCCGTAGCAGCACGACATGGTTTTGGACCATGTCTTGCCTGTCTCCGGGTTCTTGCCCGTGCGTTCATCGCCAGGGTCGAGCTCGATCTTGAAAGTGATGCCGTTGAGGGTCTTCTGGCGCTTGACCTGACCTGCCAGCTTGATCTCTTCGGCGTGTTTCTTTCCGGACGGGTCGATGTAGATGTACTGCGAATCGACCTTGACAATCTTGCCGGAGACCGGCGCAGTAGGGACGATGAGCTTGCCGAACTCCTGCTCGAAGGAGGAACCTGTACCGGTACCGACCTGTACGTAGGGCGCTTCGCGGTCTACAAGCGGGAGTGCCTGCGTCTGCATCTTACTGCCCATCGTGGCGCGGTTTCCCTGGATGCTCTCGATCATCGGAATAAGGTTCGAGGTCGGGGACAGCAACTGCGAGGGGCTAGTGATCTGATACTGCACGCGCGAGGCAGGGATGTGCACCACCTGCCCCTTGTGCATGGCATCGACGCCGCCCGAGAGTTTCTGATTAGGGAAGGCGACGGTGGCCTCGAAGATCTGCTTTGCAGAGAGGTACTCGTGCTTCCCCGTCTTCACATTCTTGGCAGGCGTGTAGAGATTTCCTTTTTCGTCCCTGTGGGCAAAAAGAGCCGCGCGGATGTCCACGCCAGCCTTGAACGAGTTGCCCGTCCAGATGGGCATAGACCCGTTTCGGCGAACGTAGAGCATATTGCCTGGGACCTGGGCACAGTAAACCATACCTGCGTAAGGAACAGCGTAGTAGTGACCCTTAGAGCCGAACGCTTTCTTTTCTGCTGCTTGGATCACACGAATCTCGTAGACAGGTAGATAACGCTCAGCGCGCCTGTCCACATACGTCGTGGTGCGAGTGGGTTTCCCGAGTCCTATGGAGAGACGCTCGAAGTCAGCAGCCAGTTGCTTACTGGTCGTGCAGAGTACTTCTGCGTACTGCGGTCCGAAGCGGCCGTCGCCTAGCAGAAGAGCACGCCAAAGGGCTCGACGCGCCTCCACAGGAGCCTCGAAGAGGTACGCGGGGATGTGCTTCTGTGCGCAGTCACCGAACTGAGTTACGTACTCCGTAAGTTGGCGACTGTTGATGATGTACGTACGCTGGTCAGCTGTGCGTGTGTAAACAAGCCCCATCCGAGCGAACAGCGCCTCAAGTGCGTCACAGCAGTCGGGGTTCGCCGATTCACTCTGCGAGATCTGAACCTGATATTGCGGTAGATCTAGGTTCAACGTGAAACTGCCCTCGCTGAGATACCACCCCAGGAACTCGGCCCAGTCCCGTATATCGAAGCGCTTGGCCGGCTCGTGCCTGCCGCTACTACGTTCTGCCTTCGGCAGACGGAACTCGGTCAGTCGCGAATCTCCGACGTACGGCTCATGCCGCCCAGTAAACCACCGCCCGCGCCCGTGCATCGTTTCGGCGAGGTCCATCCTATACGTGGCGCCAGGAGCTTCAGGCCGGGACCAAACTCGGTGGTTCGGGGTGACAAGATACTCAATAGGCGCCTTGGTACCCGTCTTTACACCGTAAAGAAGCCCTTCGTAGCGTGATGCGAACAAATGCTCTGGCCGGTGAAACTCCAACCGTCCAACGACATTACATGCCAGTTCATCAGTGGTTGTGATATGTGCAAACAGCTTCCAACCAGTTGCCGTAAACACCTCAGTATCCTCAGACAGACACTCGGGTGTCCTCACCGGATCCAAAATTCCGAAGTGTGTGGGGTGTAACTGCCGTGCTTCCATGGGAATAGCGCGTTCCGAGGAGATGCCACCTTCACCAAGACTGGTTACCTTGACTGCGTGGTCGATCATCTCCATCGGGTTGATCTGCGTCGGGATGGACGACAACTGGGAACCTGTGAGGAAGGAACGTACTCCGCCAGTGAACGGCGCTGCAGGCATAATCTCGCGCAGCGTTGTCTTGTTCATGGCGCGCCCCTTCACCTTCATAGCGATGGTGCGGGCATCGAGTTGAATACGCTCCTTAATGAAGTCCTCAACTGAATGGAAAGTCTTGAACATCAGGGAGTCACGGTCATCAACATCCTTGCCCGTCTTGTAGATGTCGAGCAGCTTCTTCGACGCATCGAGGAGGGCCTTCTGCGTCACCTTCCCGTGTGCGGCGCCGAGGGTATGCGTGTTGACCTCGGGGTCCATCACAGTCACGTCGTATGCCTTGTGCACGGCATCGAGCTTCGTCTCACTGTTGGTGGCGGTCTGCTTGGACGGGTGAACCAGTTTCCCGTAGAGCTTGTCGAGCGCCTTAGCTTCGTGGCCCTTGAACGCCGTTGCGTTGGTGTTGGCGACCTCAGCGCCCCAGTGGTTGGCGATGTCCTGGTGCGGCACCCCCATCGCGCGAAGCACCGGGTACAGCGGGATCATGGTGGTCCCGTACTCCATGTAGGGATGACCCTTCTGAGGGTCAATCGAAAGTCTGAAGTTCGACCCCTTGGAGAGGTTGAACGCTGCCTCAAGCTCGTCGTTGGCTCGCCGGCGAGTGTACACGCCCGGCTTCATTCGGATCTGGTTGGCGACCTGATACTCGTTGCCATCCACGACGAACGTGTGACGCTCTGTGAAGTATGGCAGGTGCATCAGGGTGTAGTTCTTGACCTGCTCCACAACCTTACCGTCGGGCCCCTTCAGCAGCAAGGTAGCCTTCACGGGCTCGTTCAGCGAACTACCCTCCAAAAGAGCCTGCTTCTGCTCGTTTGGGCCAAAGTCGCGTTCCAAGACGTGGACGTCCTGGAGCTCGATGGTGTGGTCGCGCAGGGTGAGCGGAAACGCGTTCTCGAGTCCAGCGACTGCCTTCTTACGAATCAGGTCGCGTCGAGTCGCAGCATCGATGAGTACGGGGGTCAGTGCCATGCTCAGAAGTATAGCCTGGCCGTTTGGTATTAGTATATGTACCCGGCAGATTTGGACCGGGAGGGTTGTCCAACTTGATTGGAGTTCCAATGACCAAGAAGGTCCAAGGTGCAAGTGTGGTGCCCCTCGCCACGCTGCACCCCATGCCAGACCTGAAGTTGGCCATCGTGGGGGTCGTAGATGGCCGCGAGGCGGAGATGGCAACCCGCCTCGGCGTGAGCGGCGACAAGATGTCGCGGATGGCCGCTCTCGTCAGGGAGGCAGAGCTGAAGCATGGGAAGTGTCTCTTCTGTGGGGAGCCGCTTCCCGCGTCCTTCAAGCAAGCAGCAAAGTTGGGGTGGGCGCATCTCGCCCCAGTGCTGTGCCCATGTCTGGGTTCAGTGCGCACGGGTTACCGTGAGTACATCCCAAACTGGCAGCAGCAGGTCGCTATGATCGCGGCCAGGGTGGAGGCGCGGGAGCTGGACGCTACGGCTCCGGTGTACTCCAACACCTGCCGCGACCATGGCACCAACCCCCAGTGCCAGGGGGTGTTCACTGTCTACGCGGGCGATGTGGCCCGCAATGTCCGCAAGTGGGGCCAGCACGAGCGCTGGACCCGGTGCGCCGCCTGTCGTGCGGTGCACTCGAACAACGCCCAGTCCAAGAACATCCAGCGGCCGAAGAAGCAGCAGCGCCACGACGCACCGCTGAAGGCGTCTGTTGGTGAACTGGTCGAGGCGCAGGCTCAGACTAGGAAGGTTGGCGAGGCCTAATGGCCATTCGCTACCTCGCCCTGTTGGCTAAAGCATTGTTCGGCATCTAGATCTAGCGAGCCTAGCGTCCAGTAGCAACACGGGTCAGGGGATTGTAGCTACTCCTCCGACCCGTGTTTTTTTTGCCTAGACTGGCGGCTCTTCTCGTCCGTCGGCGCCCGCGGAGCGACTCGCCTTCATCGCCTGACGGCGCTTCTTGTGGTTCTCCTTGTAAGTGTACCACTGGAGCGTCACCACCACGGTGCCGTCTTTAAGAACGATCTGCTCTGGGGGATCGCACATTGCCTTGCCCTCAAGCACGAGCTGCCGGGCGGCCAGGTAGTCTTTCACCTGTGTGTGCGGGCAGTCGATGTCGCCGTCATCTTGTGGGAGGATCATGGCTCCGGTAGCAATAGCCTGCTTGCACCGCTCACACGCGGACCAGGGGCGGTAGACCACGAAGCCCTTGTAGTGCGGGACGTAGTCGTACTCGTAAACTCCGGGGATCTTGTTCGTATCCTCGGTGGTATCTACTAGTCGGTAGCTCCCTTTAGGGCCAAGAGGGAAACCGTCGGGCAGGTCCTTGCCTTCGCCGCCGCCCGGATCTGGCGGCGTGAGAGCTTTGTTCATCGTGGTTGCGAAGTCGAGTGGTTCGTCCTTGAGCGCCATCTATCAGACTCCTTGTGCCGGAGGTGCGCCGGCCGCGGTTTGCTGCTTCACCGCTTCCTGGAGCTGCAAACGCTGAGCGTTCTGGAGCTCCTCCATGCGCTGAATAACTACGGAATACATCACGTAGTCCTCGACTTGCAAGCTGTGGAGCATCGACTTGCGCGTGGCCTCATCGTAAGCCATGAAATCCTGCGCCACTTGATCAGCCTGTCCGATCACGGCCTGCTGATCGTAGTTCAGGCCAGCCTGACCCTGGAGCTGTGCCTGAACCTGTTGTGTCAGGGTGTTTTGCAGCTTGGTGGTCTCGCGCTGAATGTCTATCGCCAGCTTCGCCTCGTCGATAGCGTACTGGAGGCGCTTCTTGCGCTCCTTCTCAGGGTCAAGGCCTAGACGCTCCATAACCGTGGTCGGAGCTACTTGGACTTGGCCAAGTTGACCTGTAGCTGCCTGAACGAGGAGGGCCTTGTTCTCCGTATCGTCGACCAGCGTCAAGGGTGTCAGCTTGACGTCAATACGCTCCCATCCAAGAAACTTGGAAACCTGGTCTTCGTACCACTGCAGCAGGTCATTCATGTCATCAGCGTGGCTTTGCAGCTGATTCTCAATGAGCCTCAGCGTACCTTCCATACCTGTCTTGGTAAGGCCCCCGTAGAGGAACTCCTCGGGGATGCCGTGCGCGGCCATAATCCCCTTTTCAGCCTCCTGCACCTCCGCCAGAGTAAGCATCGCTCGGCCGTCGCCACCCAGATTCACGACACCCACAGGAATCGGCGCCATCATGACGTGGAGCGGGTCGCGCCGGAACCGGCGGAGATTCCACTTCATTTCCTCCTGCCAGCGATCTAGCGAGATCTGCTGTGCAAAATCCTGTGCACCATGCTGCGCCGGGTGCAGGATGCGCATTGGCACGATGTGGTCGAGTGCGATGGCCTCATTCGCCTTTCGCAGGACCATTGTGTAGAGGTACAACTTCATCGTGGTCGCCAGCGGCGGATAACCCCACTGCGGGTCGATACCTGCGGGGCCTGGGACCTTGATGTGGAAAATAGCATCCTTCTCGAAGCGGAAGACCTTGTTATCGCGAATGCACTCAAGGAATTCGTACGGCATCGAGTTGACTAGATGCTTCGCGCCTCGCTTGACGTCGTCTTTCACCTGCTGCGGAAGGGTGTAGTAGTAAATCGATTGGCCCGTGATCGGGTTGTGATCCACATCCATCTGCTTTGGGTCCCAGCGAATGATGTGTATCTTGTTCGCGGCCAGGACTTTGCGGTCAACGACTTTGCCATCGACATCCGTGTGGCACCGACGACAGCGATAACGGAAGCTAAGACGCTTTAGGTCGAACTTGTAGTCGACCATCTGGATGTTGGTGAGGTTCTCGCACTTCGGGCATTTCAGGTAACGGATGAACGGCTTGTAAATCGTGGTGAAGTGATTTCCATAAACGTGCTTATCAAGTGAAGCCATCAGTAAGGCCGACTTGATTTTGATCGTTTTGTTGTAGAGCCGCCGCTTATTCCGCTTGAGTGCTTCATTGGAGGTCTGGTACTCGATATCCGTCACAACGAGCTCCCCGAACTTCCGGAGGGCCGCATACGTGTGCGCACTGTTGTAGAACAGGTACTCACACCACTTGAAGAGATCCTTGAGTTTTCGGGGGACAAAGCCCGTCAAGAAGTCGAACGCGGGGTTTGGGTGCGACGCCGCCCGGTCGAATGCAGACAAGGAGTCCACAGTTGAGATGTCACTAAAAGTTTGATCGCTAGGAAGAGCCATCGTAGAAATCCTCGGGAGATCGCGGGGGTAGCGTAACACTTCGCCACCTCGGCCAGTATAGCACCCTCGCAGCTACTTCTAACGCAGTATGCTTTACGGAGTAAAGGTCGCGCAGAGACTTGTGTTTCTCTGCGTAGCTAGGTAGTCTTCCGCCGTCCGGTCAGAATACGACCGGCGCCCATCCAAGTCAGGTAGCTAATGGCCCAGCTAGACCTTGAGTTGATCAACGGAAGTCCTGTTTTTCTGTCGCCCAACGACCACCCTGTTTTCGCACGAGTCTATGGCGCAGTAGACCGCCCAGATCTCAAGCGCTGGCAATTTCCAGCGTATCCGCCCTTTGGTCAGATCGTCATTCAGGATCTCCGTCGCGTAGCCCCCGAGTTAGTTTACTCTCAAGAGGCTAAGGCACACGCGGAGTACCTAGCTGATCTACCCAGGCGCCTAGCAGCAAAAGAGCTCCCCGAAGGATTCACCTTTGCAACAAAACCTTTCGACCACCAGATAGAAGGACTGTCGTGGGCGTACCACTACCCACGTCTAGCGATTCTGTGGGACATGGGCACGGCCAAGACCAAGGTGATGATTGACCTCAAACGTGCGCTTTCCGGGAAGCGCATGTTGGTCTTCGGTCCGCCGGTCACGGTTCAGAACTGGATCGAGGAGATAAAGATCCACGGGCCAGAACTCCACGCAGTGGCTCTTACAGGTACTCCTGCACGTAAGCGAAAGCTTCTCAGGAAGTTCACCGATTACGACGTTGTGGTTGCTAGTTACGGAACTGCTAGATCACTAGGACTCCCAAGACTCCACCGAGCCACGCTCACTCGCCTTCAAAAAGCGCGACGCGGGGATACCTCCATTTCGGAGAATGGGCTTAAGACGCTGGTTAGAGCTGTTCGCCGACTCTCAGACCCCGACCGCCAAATTAACTACGTCGAGGCGTGGGAAGCGGGGATGACGCTCGTAGAGGTTGAGTGTCAGATCCTTGAGGAGGCACAAAAGACACCACAGTGGCTCATCGACCTCCCCTACGACATCATCGTCGCAGACGAGAGTCACAACATCAAGGACACTAGCTCCCAGCAGACCAAAGTCATGCTCGCGCTATCCACAAAGGCGCCTCGTCGCTACCTACTTACGGGAACGCCTAGCCTCGGCAACCCGGTGGACATGTATGCGCAAATGAAGTTCTTGTCGCCGGCGATCTTTCCGGAGGATTGGCTCAAGTTCTCCGACATGTTCGTCGTTAGAGCCCCGTACAACATGCGAATCATCACGGGTTACAAGAACCTGAACATTATGAACGAGCGGGTGCAGCGTGTTGCCATCCGCAAGACAAAAGCCGAGTGTCTCGATCTTCCTCCTCGGATGGTGATCGACAAAACCTTCGACCTATCCGCGGAGCAGGTGCGCCTCTACAACACGCTCACGTCGGCAATGTCCGTCGATATCGCGTCCTTCTTCGAGGGCGGGAGTACCGGGGCATTGGAGATACAAAATGCCGCAGTGCTGCTGAACAAGCTGGCGCAAGTCGTCTCAGGCTTCATGATGGAAACGCCTACGGCGCCAATCTGCGACGGATGCCCGCACCTAGGGCAATGTGTCGAACAGCGAGTGCACCCCTACACGAACAAGTGCGTCGTGGCGCCGAAGCCGCCGGAGACGCAAGTACACTACTTAAAGGAGAACCCAAAGCTTGATGCACTCGAGGAGTTGATGAACGGCATCCTCGTGGAGCCCAAGAACAAGGTGATCATTTGGGCTGTCTACAAGGCCGAGCTTGACACCATCGAAGAGCGACTCAAGGCACGCAAGATCGGCTATGTCCGCGTCGATGGCTCGAACAGTGGTAACGTCCAAGGGCGGGTCAAGCAATTCAACACGTCACCTGACTGCCGCGTCTATCTCGGGCAAATCGCCACAGGCATCGGTATCACCTTGAACGCCGCTACCTATATGGTGTATTACACACTCGACTGGTCTCTCGGTACATACCTCCAGTCGCTTGACCGTAACTACCGTGCAGGGCAGTTCGAGAAGTGCACCGTCTACCGACTGCTGGGCGCACGGACAGTTGATCAGTACAAGGCAGCGGCGCTAGAGCAGAAGAAGGACATAAGTGCCGTCCTGACTAACAAGCTGGCGTGCGTCAACTGTGATAAACGTTTCAAGTGCCTTGCCGAAAAAGTCGAGCTCTTCGACCCGGGGTGTGTCTACCAGCGCAGCGCTCGACGGACTATAGCCAAAGCGGAGATCATCACATGAGAATCGTCCTAGAGAGGAATGACTTGATCAAGATCATCGGACAGTATCTCGAGGCGACCTTGGATCCAAGCCGCGTCGTCGTACGAACGGACCCTTTTGAGGTAGAAGTAACGGATGTACCCCTCACGGAGTCCAGTCCAGAAACCCGCCTGACGGCCCCGTCAAGTGTCTTCGTCGTGACATCTCCGGATCCTGTGAAGGAACCTGACATTAGTATTGTGCAGGCGCGGTCGGAAATAAACGCGTCCATTGAAATGCCGCCTTTTGACGAGGTCGAAGGGGGCACGTCCACAGAGAACGCGAACCCAGCAGGCATCCTCGCGATATCACAAACGCTGCAAACAAACCTGGACCGCGAGAATCCTCAACTGGTATCGCAGCGGAAGCGCCTCCTCAATGCTCACGGGCAACCGCTAGGCAGTGAGGACATGCCACCTTTCAACGAGAGTGAGGTCTAATGGAAGCTATCACCCAAGAACTGGTCAAAGAGTCTCGCACGCAGAAGTTGTTGCGGCAGCTCGCCATTCCGGCTGACTTCGGCGATCCGAAGTTGCCCAAAGGCTTCTTTTCCCACAGCCAATACGTCTCATGGAAGATCTGCGGCAGGGCATACGAATTTAAGTACGTCCTCCAGGAGAAGACGCCCAACTACGCGCCGACGACACGTGGCACGGCGGTTCACGCGGGCATCGAGTACGTCCTCAAGGCAAAAATGCTCCATGCTCAATTTTCCCTTGAGGAGGCCAAGACCGTAGTTGAGCGGGCGTTCGACCGGGAGGCCGCGCGGGTTCAGGACTGGGGCAAGGACGATAAAGATCAACCCATCGACCCCCTCAGGGTGAAGGACGGGGCGATGAAGTTGTTCGACGCCTTCGCCATACACGCACTTCCGCACATCAACCCGATTGCCGTCGAATACGGGTTCGCCAAGAAATTCGGTGACGTCCCAATGGTGGGTTGGATCGACATCATCGACGAGCAGGCGGCGATGCCCATCGCGGGCATGTCGCAAGAAGAAGCAATGCTCGCGCCCAAGAAGAAGGTTGTCGCGGACGCAAAGACTGGTCGTGCGAAATGGAGTGAAAAGGAACTCCGCACTGACACCCAGCTCACTGTCTACTCTGCAGTCGTCGGTACGCCCCACGTGCGCATCGATTCGTTGCTCGAGCAGAAGAAGGGTTGTTTCTACGTCCCAGGCCCAAGTGAGCGCACGCCGCAAGACGTCGAGATCGTGACCGAGGACATCAACGAAGTCGCCGGCTTCGTCAAGAAGGGCATCTTTCCGATGACCTCAATTGACAATTGGTCCTGCAACCCTCAGCACTGCTCCTTTTGGCACCTGTGCCGTGGGCGCAAGAGGTAGTACATGGCCTTCCTGGCAATGCTCATTCTGGCCTATGGGCCCCTGAACTGGACCTTTCCGTGGTGGGTCTGGGTTTTAGGAATCCTGTCGACCAGTCGAACCGTAGTAACCGTGAAGAACAGCATCCAATCCACCTACCGCTGACGAGGAACACATGGCAATCACTGTTGAGCAGAAATGCGACCGCTGCCGCCGTATGACCAAGCACGCCGTGGAAAATATCCAGGATGCAGCTGACCTCGAGAATCTGCGCCAGAAGCGAGAAGAAAACGCGGCGAAGCTCGAAGCCTTCATCAAACAGATGGTACCCGAGGAACTGCCCGCGCTGCTTGTCCTGCGACGCGTGGACGGAGCCACGCCGGGCGTCCAACTGCTGACCGCGGCCACGCTTTGCAACTTTAAGGAGGAGGGAAAGCGCTCCTGCAGTGCGCGCGTCGCAGAACTGGCTGAGGCTATGGGCCAACTGGAGGAGCGCAAGAAGTCTGTTCGCAAGGCCAAGGCTTCCGAGCCTACGCCGATTCCCCTGATTGAACAGGTCGAGACCAAGTAATTCGGTGATACGAGAGGAGGACGCCTCGTGGAAAAGTACGGCGTTGAAGAGTCTGAGGACATCAAGACCGCTCAGGAGGGTAGCGATGTGTGCCCCGTGTGCGGTCGAAAGCTCGAACCCGTGAATACCACCGGCGTCCGCCTCTGCCGTAATTGTGGCACCAAGCCTTTCGAACAGCCGAGCAAGTAAATGGCCACTCGCACACAGACCCTGCCGGATGACCTCGCTCGAGTGCAGCGCCGGCAGTCGGCCGAAGCGCACCTGCTCTACAAGCTAAAGGCCATCCGCGCGCTGCACACCGTGGCATACGGAAACGTCAACCTGCCCGTCGACAAAGTGCAGACCGAATTCTTCTACGCGGTCGGCGACATTTTCGAGGGGCTTCGTGTTGAGGATCTAAAGCTCAACTTGATCAGCAAGGAGGAGACAGTGAGAGAAATGGAAGATGGTGGATAGCCCGTCAAAAGGCAAACCCAGCCGCAAGCCGATTTTCACAGCCCAGAATGTTCAGCGCGTATTGCCACTTGTGAGCGCGGGTGTCGAGTTGCTAGGCACCTATGCTCCCGCCCAGCCGTATGCACGCATTGTGCGTACAGTCGCCACAGCTGCTGCCTGTACGGGTGGAGGTAATGTCTCCCGCCAGGATATCAGTCTGCTCATCGAAAAATTGATCGACATTCGACGTCAGGTTGTCCTTGCGGAGAAGGCCAAAGACGTTGAGGCATTGTCGACGTTACGCATTCACCAGGACATCTACACAGACTTCCTCCTGGACAAGCTCCAGGGAAGCTAGAGGAATCCATGACCGACACGACTCCAGAAGTTGTCCCTGCGGCAACCACCTCGGACGCGAAGGTGGAAGCCCCCAAGACGGAGAAGCGCGCAGAGGGACGTACTTTCAAGGCGCCCACGCTTCTGCTGACCCAGATCCACGCGGACCCTGCTCGGAACGACCGCACCGATCTTGGCAACATCAGCGACCTCGCGGCGTCGATCAAGAAGGAGGGGATCATTCAGCCGCTCGTCATCAGCGACGAGCCTCGAGAGGACGGGAAGTACGAGCTGGTGGCAGGCTACCGCCGATACAACGCCGCCAAGATGGCGGGCCTGAAGGAGGTTCCCGTCGTCAGCCAGTCGGTCGACTCGCTGCGCCGCCGACGTGTCCAGCTGATCGAGAACCTGCACCGGGAGGATATGAATCCACTCGACAAGGCCAACTCGATCCACAAGATGATGGAAGAGGAGAAGATGGAGAGCCAGAAGGAAGCGGCCGAGGCGCTCGGTCTCTCCGCTGGCGCCATCTCCCAGTACATGTCCCTCCTGAATCTGCCCAGCAAGGTCCAGGCGGCAGTGAAGTCCGGCAAGGTCGACTTCACCGTGGCCCGTGAGCTCACGCGGCTCAAAGACGAAGAGAAGATCGTCGAACTGCTCCCTGAGGCGCAGAAGATGAGCGTCTCCGATGTGAAGAACAAGGTCGACTTCCTCCTCCAGAAGCAGAAGGAGAAGGAGGAGAAAGAGGCCGACAAGGCCAAGGCTCGGGAGAAGGCCAAGAAGACGCCTACCGTAGGTGTGCAGGCCGAGGCTAGCGAGGAAGAGGAAGAGAAAGACCTCGCCACGTCGGTCAAGGAGCTCGGGTTCGAGCCTCTGAAGAAGACCGATCTGCTGATGCAGATCGTGGCCTATGCCAACAAGTTCTCAAGGGCCAAGACCGAGGAGAGCAAGGCGGAAAACCGCCACATCCTCCATGGCCTTGCCATCGCCGCGGGAGTTGACTTCAAGAAGTTGCTCAACGAGATCAGCTAGTAAGCCGTACGACGCGGGGCCTTAGGGCTCCGCGTCTTTTACGCCGTAAAGACATCGTTCGCCGTGTCAATGCGGAGTTTCTCCAGATGATCACGCAGCCGCTCGAGAGCGTCCTTCTTGAGTTGGCGTACGCGTTCCGAGGAGAGTCCCAGCCGGTTAGAGAGCTGGCGGAGATTCTTCGGATCTTCGCGCACACCGAAATACGCGACAATAATGTAGCGGTCTCGCGCGCGAAACTGGAGCATCCGCATAGCCTGATGCAGCAGATCTGAACCGTAGGTGTTCACCAAATTCCGCTCGAGTTGATCATCGTGTCGCTTAGTATCTACGTTGGCTAGGTCTTCTACGACAATAAAGGCCGGATCCAGTTCTGTCGTATCTGACTGCTTTCGCTTCGCACGCAGTGCCTTTTGCCTATATACAGGCACACGTACGACGCCCATGTTGTCGAGCTCCTTTAGGATCTCTTCGCGGATCCACCAGGCTGCGTATGTCAAAAAACGTGTTCCGTGATGAGGGTCAAATCGGTCCAGTGCGATCAGGAGACCGACGTTTCCCGCAGAGGTCAGCATCTTCAGCAGTTCGCTGTCATAACTCGTGCCCTTGACCATCCGCGTGTAGTCTTTCGCCACCTTTAGGACGAAACGCAACGCACCTTCGGCCAGGCGATCTCTCGCGCGAAAGTTACGAGGGGCACCGCAATGCGCACAAGTTTTTTGGATGGCCCCCAGTTCAAATTCCCGGTCACAGCGGGTACAAGTACGGTACGCCTTGAAGAGGGCTCGCTCAGTCTCTTGAGAAAGCAGCGTACACGTACGTACGTTGGCGTAGTATGCGTCCAGGACGCGATCTGGGGCATCTTTTCTAGAGCAGGGGTGTTCATTTCGTTCAGGAGCTGTCATAGGTTGCAGTATATACTTGCCAAGCGTTCCCGCAAAAGGGTAGTCTACTGTCCGCTCTAGTGAGCTAAATAAAAAGGAGTAGCAACCACATGAGTAACAAGAAGCAGGACAAGCAGGTCGAGACCACGACAACTGTCGAGGAAAAGGCCCCTGAGGTCGTGGCAGAGAAGGCCACGGAGGGGGTTGCTGTGGCTCCTACACAGAGCACCGCGCTGGCTCAGATGACCCCGGTGGAGGCCCTCGCGGAGCGGCTCCCGGCGCGTTATCGCGATGACGTTATCCTGATGGTGCGGCCTACTCCGACACAGCTGGCCGGCATCGTGCGCGCGCTTCCCGAGAACGAGCAGCAGAAGATGCTCGATCTCATCCGCAAACTCAACCCCAAGAAGCAGGGCGCACATACTGAGCGCACGGGCTTCTCGCCCACCGTCGTCAAGATCAATCAGGGTACGGGCACGGACCCACTACGTCCGGCTGATCTGCCTGCGGGTCACTACTACACCTCGGACAGTCGGTCCCTCGGCAAGAAGTTCGAGGGTGCCGTCCTCGGCTTCTACGAGGGCCGGATCCTCTGGCCGCCCCAAGGCGAGAAGGGTAGCGACAGCAGCAACAGCAAGGTGCCCCTTTGTGTCTCGATGGACCGCATGAAGGGCTCCCGGTACGGCGAGTGCACTTCGTGCCCGAAGGCGGGCATGCAGTACAATCAGGGTGGCTGTGCCCGCGACGTCGTCGTGTTCCTCGTGGACAAGGCGATGACGGGGATCTACGAGTTGCACTACTCGAAGACCTCCGAGAGCAGTGGCAATGCCCTGGTGAAGATCATCTCCAAGAGCGAGTCCCTCTGGGATCGGTGGATCTCGTTCACCGCTGAGGAACGCAAGGAGGACAGCCGTCGCTGGTTCGTCCAGAAGGCGGCTCCGATGACCGAGGGCGAGATGGCTACGCCCAAGACGCTCCATCCGCTGTTCGAGGAGTTGTCGAAGATCGTCGACTTCGACGTGTTCTACTCAGGCCTCGCCAACATCTACGACCGCGCGAAGAACAGTCATGAGGCTGGCCTCGGTGGTGCTGGCGAACAGGCTAACACCGCCAACGAGTCCTCGCTCGGACTTACCGATGCTCCGGCGGACTACTCGGGTAGTGGCAGCGGGAACGTCTAAGCTCCTGCTGATGCAGTAAGGCTTGGGGCTCCGTCCGTCCTATGATGGGCGGAGCCCCTCCTTTCATCAGGGGTTTACCATGCTCGAGATTCCTGAACACGTACGCCTGAATGGGCCCTGGAGTATCTCCAAAGCCCAAATGGCGGAAAAGTGCTCACAGCAATTCGACTTCAGGCATCACCAGAAACTCAAAGAGATTTCGGTCTACCAGGCCAGCCGCGTCGGTACTGCGGTGCATAGGGCACTGGAGCTCGCGCTCCAGAACGCCGCGTTGAAACAGGCGTTCTCCATCGCTGCCGATGAGGGGGAGCTTACCGAAAACGAGCGTGTGGAGCTCTACACGTTTTGGGACTCCGTCGCGCGCTACATCAAGTTCATCGCAGAGCTTAAGCGCAAAGTTGGGTGCCGGGACGAACTATTCGAGCGGCGCTGGGGCGTCCGTGTCGATGGCTCGAAGTGCGGCTTTTTCGACAAGGATGTTTTTTTCCGCGGTGTGGTAGATCACGGGATCCTTACGAATGCCAACGACCTGATCATCTTCGACCACAAATCTGGTAAGGAGAAGGAGCTCTCCTACTACGACCCACAGTTCCGTGGTTACGGCTTGATGGCTGTCGCACAGATCCCGAATTTGCGCGGCGTGCAGACGGCCATCCATTTCGTGGTTCCGGGCACAGAGCGCTGGAACAAGCCCACTGCGTCTAAGACCATCCGCGAGGGCTTGACGCCCAAGAGGGATGGCGACAAAGTCGTCTGGGAACATACCGAAGATCCGTACCTAGACTGGTTGATCAAGTTTCTCACCAAGAGCTGCATCAAGCTGCTCGGCCCTCCAGCAGTGATCACCAACAAGCGTGAGAAGTGGAAGTGCGACTGGTGTGGTTTCAGGACGGTCTGCAAAGGACCTTTTGCTGCCGAGGCAGGGCGTGCCGAGTCCGAAGGCAACAACTAAAGGTCCGGCCAAGCTCTCCGAGAAACAGTTTCGGAAGATCTGGTCGGACATCAAGATACCGGTACTGGTAGAACGCCTTCGGGCGCTCCAGCCACAAAGTCACTGGTCTGCCTCGGGCAACCAGATCGTGGGCTGCTGCCCGTATCACGATGAGTCCACGCCCTCTTTCCGCATCTACGTTGATCGTGGTTACGCAAAGTGTTTCGGCTGTGACAAGTACGTCACGAACCCGCTTCAAATCTGGGCCAAGGTTCGTGGCTGCTCGTTGACTGAAGCTTTGGCCGAGTTTCGCCAGTTCTTCGGTCTAAAATTCCTTCCGGCGTCGGCCAACAGCCAGATCGCAAACTGGGATCGCAATCAGTTGCTCAAACGGCGGATTATGGGGATCTGCCACAACGAGCTCCTGGCTGCTTTGGCTGATCCCTCTGACGCAACGTACGCCACGGCACATAACGCAGCAAAGTACTTGGTGCAGACGCGTAAGATTCCAGTGGAGACGCTCCCGGCATTGCCGATGATTGGCGTGATGCCGCCGATAGCGCGTATCACTGAAATTCTGCGTGTTGAAGCTGAGCGTGAAAACGCACGCCGCAAGTCCGAAGCGGATCTGCGTGGTGAGAAGTACGAGGTATTCGAGTCTCTCGAGGAATCCGCTCGCGCCTACCTTCAACCGGCGGCTGGTTGGATAGGCGCAGTCGTCTTTCGCCTCGACGTAGCACCGGACACTATCGGGCGACTCAAGCTGCGACGTCCCTTTGCGAGCTCGAGCACCGTGACGCAGTTACCCGATGAGTTCGAGGACGCGAGTGGCTTCTACGGCCTTGGATGGCCCATGTACTCGACCATCCTAGGTGCTCAGCAGAAATACTCGTGGCCGTATGTGGTTGAAGGTGAATTCGACGCCTTGTCGATCATGGCGCGACAGGTACAGGCAGGTGGGCCAGGCTTCATGGTTATCGCCGCCGGCGGATCGTATGGCAGCGAACACATTGACGATCTAGCATCCCTCGGCTTTAGCGACGTCTACCTATTCAGTGATGCACCCGGGCCAAAGAAAGGCGAAGCGCTCATACGTCAATGGCTTCCAACTATCAAGCGCATGCGCGCGAAGATCTTCACAGGCTGGGGGCAATTCCCGGGCGCGGGAGATCCTGATGAAGCTGTGGTAGCCTGCGGGCTAGACAAGGTCCAGCAAGTCCTGCTCGACGTCAAAAACAAGGACTACTTCCAGAATCCTCCGGACTGGGTATTCGAGCAGGCGCAGCCTGAACTGGAAGCCATCGATACTGACGATGCAAGGCATCGCATTGAAACAGCTAGCAGTTGGGGGCAGTTACTCAAGAACAGCGTCGATCTCGACCTGTTTGTGAAGAGCTGCGCGGATGTCTACGGCGTCCCTGGCGCACTCCTAAAGCGAGAGATCACAGCCAAGGAAGAGGATGAACCCGCGTTCATCATGCGCGTCGCCGATGTGCTAAGCACTGTCTTCTACGTGCTCGGGCAGCGCTCGTTCGATAGCGACCGCAAGCTTTACCTGTGGTACCGCGAGCAACAAAAAATCGTGCAGATCTCGCTCGCTGACGACACCAGTATCGAACGCGAGCTTGGTACGAGTCTCGGGCCCACGTATCAGTTGTTTCAAGAGAGAATCGGCATTCCGCCGTTTCTTGAGAGTGGCGCAAGCCTCAAAAAGAAGTCTCAAGAGTACTCCTGGTACCTACGACAAGCACTCCTCCTCATGGCACAGAACGCTCCGGACTACAACGCGGCCCAGCACAAGGGTCAGGGCATCCACGTCATCCGCGGCAAGGATGGTGCACCTCCGACCGTTTACCTAGTAAACGGCAAGGACGTGTACTGGGGCGCGTTCGACGAGCATGACCAGCTCACCTGGAAGAAGCTCGAGGGTCCTGCGCACAACGGTATCATCTTCGACATCACTACAGGGCACTCGTTCGAAAAGCCGTGGCTGCCCTGGATCGCGTCTGTGGAAGATCTGGACAAGGCTTCAAACGTTAACCTACAGGATTGTTGGGACAAGTTGCACCGGGCACTGGATATCGGTTGGCGTTACAAGAACCACCAAGTATCCACCGAGTTCCTCACGGGGCACCTTCTAGCAACTACTGTGGCTAGTGCATTCCGGCGCCAGATCTTTTGTGCGTTCCACGCAGACACGTCATCAGGTAAGTCCCGCATGGTCATGGGCCTTATCGGTGGGAACGACTTCCCCCGCATGCACCTCATTGCGGCGACCACCTCGATTCCGCAGTGCACCCCTGCGGCTATCCGCCAGGGTATGAACAACAAGACCCGCGCACTCTGCCTCGACGAGTTCGAGGACGACGGCTCAGGAGATAGAAAGTCCAGAAATGTCTCCGAGATGCTGGAGATGTTCCGCAACCTGACAGGTGAGAACAACAGCTACCAGATGGGCTCGCGGTTCAACGAACCAGTCGTGTACAATCTCAACTTTTTCATCTTCACAGCCTCAATCAATAAGGCGCGCAAGGTCCAGGATGCTAACCGTATGGTTACGGTATTTCTCGAGCGCCAGACGGGGCGCCTCGACCCGCAACTCGTGTTGTTGAACGAGTTCGGCATTGACGGGATCGAGAGGCTAAAACAGGACCTGTCAATCGGCCTACTGCCGAAGATCTCCCAGCTTCAGCATCTGTTCGACGAGGTAGAAGAAGAGTACTCGAAGCCTGGATCGCGCCCAACGTACATCGACACGCGCACGTTCGAGACCCTCTTCCCGACCGTGACTATCATGAAGTTGCTGAAAAAGGACTACCACCAGTTCATTGACGACTTCTGCCTTGCGAACCAGGAGACGTTCGCCATCAGTGCATCGCATACAGACTCAATGGAATTGTTCAACTGGCTATCGCAGAGCCCTATGCTCATCCACCGCGATGACAATAACAACAAGGACAGAGCGAGTCTGCTCCAGCTGCTGGCTACCACGGATACCCGCGCAGAAATCAACCGATGCGGCTCAGGACTGTATTGGGACGAGGAGAGCAAGATCCTCGTGGTCAGCTGGACCACCGCGATCCAAACTGTCTTGTCAGGTCACACGCGTTATGGCAAAGAGACGAATGTGCCCAATATGCGCGAGCTTGCGAACCGCGCTCCACACGCGCTGAGGTCTGACGAACTCGAAAGTAGTACAGCCCTTGCACGCCTCAAGATGCAGGGACTTGGTGGCGTACCTGTGACATCCCTGACGGGATACCGGATGCAGCACATCCTTGCAGGTATGACCGGCTCCTCGACACTGCCAGAAGACGAACCCAGGAAGCTTGCAGGCGCCCACCCGGCGCTCGAAAAGAAGAAGGAAGTCAATGGTGGAGACCTCACAACCTAGTTGGTCTTGTTCCCTCTGCCCAAAGCCCAAACCCGCTGCCTGGTGTGTTGGGTGTCCCCGTGAAAACCCGATATCCCGTATTGATCACGAGGGCAAGTACAAAGTTACCGAGCCCAACCACTTCATTGATGCTCGCATAAAGGCACCAGCGAACGTGGTGATCCTGTCTGAAGCGCAAATCGTCCCCCGCATGGTGGACGTGAACGCGCTGCACCGCCCGTTCGAAGACGATGCAGGTAAGCTGATTACCCGCGCCGTTGCAGCCCTTAAAGCAGAGAAAAACACCAACTTCGCCACGCTAGACGTGGGCCGCACGTACACCGTCCTCTGCACGGGAGAAGACCCCAGCAAGCAGACGCTTGATCGCTGTAACGGCTTCTTGGCGTCCAGTCTCGAGAAGGCGTGCAGTGGTGATAAGACACCGATCATCCTGGCCATGGGGATGTCCGCAGTAAAGGCACTCGGGATCAAGGCCAAGAAGCTTAAAGACGTCCAGAGCCGAGTACTACCAGGAGTCGTGTATAACGGCCGGTCTTACAACGTGGTAGTTACCATCTCGTCCAAACAACTGGTCGCGATGGCCGGCTTCTACAACACATTCTTCACGGACCTGCGCCGAGCCTTCGAAATCGCAGATACAGGCGTTCTACCTACCAGTATCTCACTCGAGGAGTTGACCAAGGATTACCTTCTCCCGATGACTGTGGAGGACGCACGAAAAGCATGCGAGATCATTCTTGCTTATACGGAAAATGGTGTTCCCCCGGACGAGTGGTCGATTTCTACTGACACTGAGACGAACACCAAGTTCCCCCACCGAAATACGCTGAAGGTCCTGTGCGTATCTTTCGCCTGGGCAGATGGCAAAGCGTGTGCCATCCCGCTCTGGCATCCGGAAACACCTTACGATCCCCAGCTGGTTGTGCCGTACATCCGACAAGTAGTCGAGAGCGCGAAGCCCAAGATTCTCCACCACCTCAAGTTCGACAACAAGGTATTCATGAAACTGGGGTGGTCGCTTAACCACATCAAGTGGGACTCGATGTTGGGCGAGCACCTGAACGAGGAGGATAAGAAAGGCCTCTATGGCCTGAAGGAGATCACGCGCACGGAGTTTCCTGCGTTTGCGTCCTATGCCGACATCCTTCACGAGATGCTCACGAAAGAGGAGGGTGACTCACAGCTAGACAACATTCGCAAGAAGCGAAAGAAAGAAGCAGAGGCAGATGGGCAGGCGCTAGGAACAGCTACAGAACCAAAGAAAAAGAAACTGACCAAGGCGCAGCAGAAGAATCAGGACGGTGGTTTCGAGAAGATCCCGCTACCACTGCTAATGCTCTACGCGGCGGTCGACACAGACATGACAAGGCGCATCGCCGTGAGGCAGGTGCGCCGCGCCATCGCAGAAGACAAGAAGATCTACGAAAAGCGTCTATTGTTGTCTCGCGACAGAACTCGCCGGTTCCCGGTGCCAGCGTTATGTAAGACACCGAACCCCGTACGCCACCTGATGGAGACTGCCTCCATCCCGTTGGCTAAAGAACTGTCGAAGATGGAGTACCAAGGCATCCGTGTAGACCGCACGTACCTGTCCAAACTCAAAGAAGACCTTGGAACAGTCATCGCGAATGCACAGAACGAACTCTTCACGATGGCTGGGAAGACGCCGGAAACGCTGAACCTCAACGCCCCTGCAGCGGTGGCCAACACGCTCTTCTCCGAGGGGTTTATCCACCCTGAGACAGGTGTACGTACGTACTATCCGCCCGTCAGCTTCACGAACAAAGGGCAGATGCAGACGACCGAGAAGGTGCTGAAATTCCTCGTGGCCAAATACGAGTGCCCGTTCTCGGCCAAAAAACTGATCTACAGTAAAGCGTTCAAGGCAAAAAATACCTTCTGCCAAAACGTGTGGGATCTGTCCGAACTGGATGGCTTCCTACACACGAACTATAACCAGCATGGAACTGCGACGTATCGGCTCTCATCTAACGATGAGAACATGCAGAACATCCCTAAGGAACTGGCTGGGTATTTGATCAAGAAGGTGTTCATCCCGGATGATGACACCTTCGCGTTCGTGAACGCAGATGCGAAAGGTGCCGAGGTACGCATCTTTACTGCGTACAGCCGGGATGCTGCACTTATCGAGTCGCTCAACAGTGGGCAAGATACACACTGCTTCATCGCATCGAAGATCGTAGGTCTGGTGCGCATGGAGCCAGGTGCGAAACAGCATCTGGAGTCTATGGGCCTCAACGACGAGTACCCGCTCACGTACGAAGACTTCGCGGCCGCTAACGAAGGCCGTATCGAAGACAAGACGTACGCAAAGATGCTGAAGAAGTTCCGCACAGCGGTCAAACGTGTCGTCTTCGGCATCCTCTACGGCGCAGGCGCTGGTAAAATCGCAGAGACTATTGGTATCAGCCTCGAGCAAGCCAGGACTCTCATCAACCTGCTGTTCAGCATCTTCCCGTCCATCCCGCGGTACATGGACCAGACCAAATGGGAACTCGACCAGATGGGCTTCGTCGAAACCTATTTTGGTCGCCGGCGGCGTTTCAACGTAAAAGGCGCCACGGGGTATCTCAAGAGCCGCGCTCAACGGCAGGGGATCAACTTCAAGGTTCAGTGCACCAGCTCAGATATTGTACTCAGCCGTCTAGTTGAATGTATCTCGACGCTCGAACGCGATCTGCATGGTCGTATGCTACTCACGGTCCACGACAGCTTGGGGTTCCAGCTGCCTAAGAAATATCTGTCCCAGCTACCTGATTTCGTTAAGTACTACCTGGAGAAGCGCACGGCCGAAACCTGCCCTTGGCTTCCGGTCGTGTTCAGGTGGGACTATGAAGTGGGCGATAACTACGGCGAGCTCATGCCGTATGACGCCTACATGAAGGGCCTCAAAGAAAAGGAGAGCATCAGTGAAACTGAGCAAGCCTACTCCGAAGAAGAAATCCGTACAGAACTCGCGGCCATCGACGATCACACTACCTGAGAACGGCCTCGCCATGTTCGACCTTAATGGTATGCGGGTTGTGGGCCGTGTCGTCAAAGACGACGGCCGCAAACTGTTCCTCGAGTGGCCAGGTTGTTTGGCCTTCCGTCCTGAACAGCAAGTCTCTGGTACTACCGCCATTAAGGCTAGCATCCAGCCGATCATGCCTCAGCCGCGCATCTACATCCTGCGCGATGCCGCCATCCGTGGGGAGTTCTACCTAGCCGAGCCTTGGGCCAAGGAACTCTATGCGGAGTTTCGTGCCAACTGCGAGAAGGGGCTGTACGGTCTCAATCCCTTCATCGAGCCCGTCTCCCGGCTCGTGGAGCTGCCGAAGGACTCCGTGAGCCCTGAGCGTGACACGGGCGCCGTGTTGGAGGTCGCTACCCCTGCGACTGAACCCAGCGATGGCTAAGCGTCTCAAGAAAAACCTGGCTGATGAGCAGTTGGCATCGCTTGTTGGCCAAGTCGTGACGCTATACCTCCAGAGTGGCCGTGCCATCATTGGACAGCTGCTTTCGTTTGACGAGTCCAGTCTGAGCATCGAAGGGGAGGCTCACGGCGAGGACCCTATCATCTCGCGGACACATATCAGTTCGTTTCGGCGAGCAAACCGCGAAGAAGCACAACGACACGAGAGGAAGCGCCATGGCAGCCCGACGTAATCTACTGTTCACCGACTCCGAAACCTTGGGCTTGAACCCCAACAACTATGAGCTCATCGAGCTCGGAGCCATCTTGACCACGCCAGACGGGCTCAAGGTACTGGACCAGTTCGAAGCGAAGGTGCAGCCTCGGTTCCCTCAGCTGTTCGAGACCAAGGCCGCAGAGGTCAACGGCTACAACCCTGTTTCGTGGCAACCGACCATGGCCCCGAGGGACGCCGCCCTGAAGTTCTGCGGCATTGCAGAGGATGTCACTCTCGTGGGCCAGAACATCGGATTCGACGAGGGGCACATCCTGGCGTTCCTGAGCAAGCTGGACCTCAAGCCTACGTGGCACTACCACAAGGTCGACTGCGCTGCGCTGGCCTGGCCTCTGTTCGTGAAGGGGCGCATCAAGTTCGTCAGTCTGAACACCGTACGCGAGTACTTCGGCTTGCCGAAGGAGGTTACGCCTCACCGTGCCCTCCAAGGCGCAATGGCCGCTCGAGAGGTGTACCTAAAGCTCATGGAACTGTACGTGAACATCGCATAGGAAGGCTTCTAGACCTGTAGATCAGGAGCCTGCGCAACGCAGGCGGTGGTTTTCGCCCGAAGACTGGCACGCACAGCACGCGCTTCGGCGATGGTAAGCGCCTGGGCGAAGAGTGCTGATGCGCGCCAGAACTTCGGGCCGGACGGTGATGCCCCAAAGTAGAAGCTTCCAGCTCGATAAATCGAGGCCTGCGTAACGCAGGCGCAAGAGTCATCGACGATGACTTGAGCATCCTCCGAGTCAATTTCGCAAAAAGCGCGAAATCGCCCCCTCGGACAGCCAAGTCATCGTTGTAAACAATACAACAAAGTGGAAGTTCAATCGAAAATCCCGTAGTATGTAGGTATAAGGCGATGACGTAAGGCCTTTGCATCGGCACCCGCTGATGGTTGGCTTAAAGGTCTTTATAGAACGAGTCTTGCTCAGCTCAACTGAGGCCTGCGTAACGCGGGCATGTAGCTTTCGGGCGGGTAAGCCGCCCGACAGGGTCACAGCACCCACTCGATCAGGAGATGTGCGGAACAAAGAAGACTCGTTGTCCGTCTGATCATATGACGAGACGGCCAAACAAAGAAGACTCTACAAGCCCTGCTCAAACAACTGAGTCTTGCTCCTAACCGAGGCCTGCGTAACGCAGGCGTAAGGTACTCGGGCCTTAGGCCCGATCAGATCTCGCTCCAGGTGCTCGAGATGTACGAGCTCCGGCGGAGAGAGAACGAAGAAGACGCTACAAGCCTTGCTCAAAAAACCGAGGTCTGCGCAACGCAGACGCACTACAGGCAGTGATGAGCACCCAAGCGCTCAACAAAGAAGGCTTGTTTTGAACCTAGCGCGTAGTTACCGCGGTCTGCGCAACGCAGATACACCAGCTTCGATCTCAGTTCTTCTCAACATGGAGAAACCTAGTAGGTTCATGAGTTCAGTCCAAAGCACGGAACCTGCGTAACGCAGGTACAGGATCCGCGCCCATAGGGCGCAAGGTGTGCAGGGAGTTCCTCGAGGCCGCCAGCGCGGCGCACACCACGAAGTGAACTCACACGATTCAGTCCACAACATGGAGCTGACGCAACGTCAGCGGAGTCGACCCAGCCTTCGGCTGATCAGATCAGGGTATCCGAGAGCCGCAAGTTCCGGAGCTCATCAGCTTAAGAGCTACCAAAGTGAATCGTGTCGAAACAAAAGGACTCGGTGCAAAAGTAGCAGCTCGCGTAACGCGGGCAAGGCAGCGTAATCGGTCCGCGTCTCTGTGGTGAGACGCGTCACCATTTTCTTTCCATCTAAAGAAACTGGCGACCAAAGCGAGTCCAGAAACGGCGCAAGCCGCCGATACGCCGCGAGGTGTATCGGCGGCGAACGCGCCATTTCTTTTGCTACGCGTAGAAACGCAGATCTGTCGTGTGCAGCTTGAATGCGAACCAGCCGAACAGCTGCGCGTGCAAGCTGTCATCAGGCAGGGTTGGCGAATGGCGCCAGACCTTCTTGCCCATGGTAGTGACTTCCTCGTAGATGTTGAGGATGTCTTTGATCGGATCTACCATCTCTTCATAAGGAGGGTACTCGACACCCTGCTTCTTGAGCACCATCAAGAAGTTGTCGATCAGCGTCGTGCGGTCGGCATTGTAGCGGTCTAGGCCGTTCCACTTGCATGGAACCTGCTGTGAACCATACTGCACCATCGTGCAACGGTGAGGACCTAGCCCATCACGAAGCATAGAGTTGGGCAATGCTCCTTCGCCTGCGTCGCCTACGACCACAGCGACATTGTACATCTGGAGAATCTCTAGGATGTCCCGCACATCATTAACTGGGTTGTTACCCGGGTAGATCCTGTAGTAAAGCGTGCGCAACTTCTGCGTCTTGGGCATCCAGCCCCAGACCCAAAGAACGGTCCGCGACACTCCAGAAGTACCCCCGCCGGACCAGTCGACGCCTGCCACTGTCACTGAGACGTCTTTCAGGTTTCCCCGTTGATCAGGCTTACGCTGGATACTCGGCCCAACGCACAGCGCCTTGAGCTCCTCAAGCGAAATAAGTCGACGACCGATGGCGTCAGAAACACCCAACACCTCGTTGCGGAACTTTGAGGGACCGAAGTTCTCCATATCCGTGAGGATGTCGTTCCAGCGCTCCTGAGCCGCCCGCTGTGACTCGGGGTCATTGTGACATCCGGGGATATTGAGGGGCATGATGGGCGATGGGATATGGAAGCCCTTGATGTAGCGGAACTCTACGCCCGACGTTGGATCCCAGTTAGGAGGCGGCTCGGGCTTGCGCATATCTACCCATATGCCGCCACGTGGGTTGAGCGTTTTTCCGCAGTGAAGGCAGATCGGCCCACGCTTCCCAATGGCCTTCTCGCTGATCACGTAGTTATACTTGGAACACCCATCACACTTCATTACCCATTCGCTCTGAGTCGACTTCTCCCAGTACACCTGGATGGGGTTCTCCATCGTTTTGGGTGTACCTGTGTACGTCTCGTAGCGGTACTGTGAGTTCTTCATGGACGCAGTGACGACTGGGACTACTGCATCCGACAACATATCCTGGAATTCGTCGAAACTGTTGCCACAAATGATAGGCTTGCTCTCAAGGCCTCCTTTCACAACCAGCCGATGGTGCGGTACCGTAAAACAATAGACATCTTCCGCAACAACCGCGTGCGCCGTTACGCGATTTTTGGTGGTAAAATCTGCGCGCCAAAAGATCATCTCAGTATATTTGCAGGGGCGAATCTCGTACAGAGGTTTTCCAGTCATCTCACGTACGTACACAGTGCACGCACGTCCAAGGCGAAACCAGGCCTCTTGAACATCCTCTGCGAGCTGTTTACTTCGCGTGCGCAGTGTTCCAGTATCCCAAGGTTCCCCTGCGTGGTAACACGCGTCACCGAGATAGATACCTTTTAGAACCTCAGTCAACAATGATGCGTGTTCAAAAAACTCCCGCGGGATAAACTTGTCGAAGGATTTTCCCAGGGGCTCGAAATAGCGCCCTAACGCAACCGAGTTAAGGTGCACATCGGCTGCCGTACGTGTTCGATACGGTCCGTTCGTAAAATGCGGAATACCTGCGGCGTCAGCCAACTCTTCAATCTGCTTCAGATAGCGCCCAGGGGTTTGTGTGATGACGGGATTGGGGTGCGTGCGGTTACCTTGCCACGTACGCCACGCAAGAGACCCTTCGGAAATGTACCAGCCGACCAACTGAGCGAAGGGTTGGTACTTTACCGTAATGTGCGTCCCCGGTACGCCGTCGAACGTTCTCGTTTCAGGTGGTACCGAGTAGCGCGGTGTCGTCTGGGATGTCAGCTTAAAACCCATGCGCTCCGTACTAATCAACTCCTCGGCGGACATAAACGAGTAATCATCCGGCACCTGAAGTTGAGGTTTCACCTTGAGGTTGGCCCACATACGGTGATTGCCTGTTACACGCAGGAAAAAACCTCGGTGCTTAAACTCAATCATTGTACCGGTGTATTCTTCGTGGATGAGTGCGCTCGGACGATGCCACTCGATCTCCCCTGCACTGTCCACATCGGCAAGAATATCGTCAGCACGCACAGCCTCTACTGCGGCCCATCCGCGTGCTGTAAGTACCTGTGTGCCTTTGGCGTAACAGCAGCGGTCAGCTGAGAAGCCACGCGCGCGGTCGGCGTCCTCCTGCGCATAAGTAAAAGCATTCTCACTTCCGTTGGTATAAGCACGGTGGAGGACTCGGTCAGCATGTTCAGGGGACTGAAAATGTTTCCTGACGAGCGGTGAGTAGGCTAGTGTTTTTCCAACACGCGTATTGGAGAAGATTAGCGTCTGCTCCTTGGTCGGGGATACGTAGTATTCCCGAAAGAACGGAATTGCGACGCTCTCCGCGATAATGAAATTAGCCAGCGAGGTGCTTTTTCCGATCTGACGTCCACACATCATGAGCGTTGATTTGAAGCGTCCATCGTAAATCGCCCGCTGCATCGGGTAGTCAGCGAACGAAAACGGGCGTCCGTCAAGCCACAGTAGTGACTCGGCAATTTGAGAAAGTCTCTTGGCCGGAAGTTGCAGCATTTCCACCACCATTTGTTGAGTACTTAGGGAGCATACCACACATGGCTCAAGCACCAGAGAAGATCGCTCAGCAGGCATACTATGACAAGTACGGGATTCCTCGCGTCACCTTGGCAGAATTCGTTTGGAATCTCGAGCTGTCTATCCAACAGAACCAAACGCGAGGCGTCCTCTGCGCCATCTCTGAGGCAGGTGTAGGCAAGTCACAGGTGGTCAAGCAACTCGCCCGGAAGTACGACCGGCGCGTCGTCGACATCAGGACGAGTCAGTTCTCGCTCATCGGCGCTGGTGTTCCCCAGCGCGCCGATGATCAAGGCTACTTCCAGATCGCCGTACCCGCGGACTACCCCAAGAAGGATGAGAAGTGCATCCTCCTCTTCGACGAAATAAATCAAGGGCAATCCCATGCGATTGCCATGTTCTTTAAGCTGCTCGAGGACCGCGGCATCTACAACTACGAGCTGCCCGATGACTGTATCATCGTGGCACTCATGAACCCCTCGACGGCGCAGTACAATGTGACGAAGATTGAGACGAATCCGGCGATCAACCGGCGTCTCATGAAGGTGTACGTGTACGCCACGTTCACGGATTGGGTAGCGCACGCCAAGACTAAGGAGTTCCACTACACCGACTTCCCCGCCGAGGGCGGGCGCCCCTGTCATCCCTGGGTGCTCAAGTTCCTCCAGACGGAGAACAAGCTGTTGTACCGTGACGTCGACCGAGATGGGAACCAGCAGTTCGCCTGCCCGGCGACCTGGCAAACGGTTTCCCTCAGTCTCTACAACCTGGAGGCGGCCGGTGAGCCCATCGTCTCAGAGCGTGCGGAGAACCGCATCGCGATGAGCGTGAACCCGGTCATCGCGAGGTCGTTGCTCGAGTACATCCGCAACAATGAAGTGCGGATCTCGCCCGATGAGATCCTCTTCAAGTACAAGGCCCGAAGCAAGCTCCGCGAGCGCATTCTCGCGCTGAAGGACGAGCCGGGTGGTGAGTACCCCAAGCTCATCGAGAACGTGGCCAGCTACTTGTTTACCGAGAAGCCTAAACCGGGCGACATCGGAACACAGCTGGTGCTCTTCTGGTCAGACATGCCGCTCGAGCTCGCTCAGGCATTCTTCCAGATGATTGCCACAGTTGCGGAGGCCGGAGATCCGCAGAAGATCTCGGCCAATCGTCAGTACATGAAGGCTCTGACGAACGAGATGCAGACCGACAAGTTGTGGATCGAGACGAACCAAAAGATGATGCGGACCCAGAATGACTTCGAGCGCGCCCTTAAGGGTGATAAGGCGTCTCTGGATCCGATGAATCAGAAGTAGGACGCGAGAGTCTCCGTGCGCTTTACCTGGTAAAGCTGCGCACGAGACAAGTGAGCCAGCTGCACGCCGACGGCGTTGTCTTCCACGTCGGCGTGCGGCTGCCACAGCTTCTTCACCTGTGCTGCGAGCTCCTTGCCTTCTGGGGTAAGGAGCTTGTCCAAGTGCGGTTGAGCATCCACCAGATTTTCACACAGGCATACGACGCCCTGATCGTGGGCGCATACAGCGATGTATGCCAGAACACCGTCATCGAACTCAGGCTTAATAGGCCCCTCCTCGCTCAACGCGAGAATAAGCTCAGCCTCAAACACGCCCCAAGCCATCTGCTCGAACGCCGGCTTGGGCAGTTGCTCAGGAAACACTGCCAGATCGTTGAGGGCCAAGCATGTTTGGCCAAACACACGCCAGTCCCACCAGAAGGCGGGGTACGTAGCCAACGTGACGCCCGCCATCAGCTTGTCGCGATTCATCTCCGGTGGATCGAGCTCGAGCCAGAGTGTCTCTGGTTCCCAGGCAAGCCATCCAGGGCCCAACAGCTTGCGCGCGGCCACCATTAGCGCCAAGGTAGGCGTTAGGGGGTCTGCGATGGCCTTCTTCGGGTCCTTGAATGATTCCGGTGACTGCCAGGCCCGGTATGCTCGAGCGATGAGATCCGTCACATCAGACTCCAAGCTGAGCCGAGAGGACACGCTTTAGATCGAGCGGTAGGGTATCTACCACGGTAGACAACTTAGACAGGTCCACCTGTCCGCCCGGGGCAATCTCATTGGAGAGCTCCGACCCTCCAAGATCTTCCCAGAAGGAAGCAGGCAGACTAGCCAGCTTCGAGATAGGCACCATGCGGCCACCCAGGTCGACCATGCTCGACGCCAGCTTGTCGGTGTTGAACACGCTACGGATGGCGTCAGGCAGTTTGCGGTCGTAGTGCCGGTCGAGCCCCGCCTTCTCGTCGAGCGTCGCGATAGTGTTCGCCACCTTGAGCAGCGTCTCGCGGTCCTTGGAAAACTCGGGCATCGTCTTGAGCTCGTCAGCCAGCTGCTGGTATGCGACCTTCACAGCAGTGCGCGCCTCCGGGGTCGCTGCGGCGCGCGCCTCGAGCCAGTCCCGGGTAACCTGCGTGCTAGAGATCACGAAGCCGGCCAGCTTCTGCACCTCGGGGTGCAGCGTGACGTTGAGCTCTTGCGCCTTCTTCACCAAGTTGGCGCAGGCAGTAGCGCGGTGCTCCAGATCGAGCTTGTACATCTCGCCGACCAGCTGACTCTGCGCGCGCCGAACCTCAGACGCAGACTTCACCCGAAGGCGACGCAAATCAGGCAGCAGGAAATCGTCATCCTTGTCGCCCGCAAGTTTCTCCTCGGTCGAGGCGAAGGTTTCTGCTGGGACTCCCCAAACCTCGAGGGCCTCCTTGATCCTCTTCTCAACCTCAGGTGGAACGTACTCTGACGCGTTCTTCAGGTAGGCGTAGGAAAGGGCAGCGTGCTCAGCCGTGTGGATGGGGTACTTCCGCTCATCCGACCAGGCGAACGCAGTCACAGGAAGCGACGCAGCCTCGCCCGTCTCGATAGAGGCTTCCTTCACGAACGACTCCAACTGCGGCATCCGATTCGTCAGATTGTAGAGGACGCCGAAAGCGGGGTCCGAGAACTGATCCATAACACTCATGTGTTTCTCCTGAGACGCATTGGCGGTCTTGGCAAGAAGTATAGGTTAACCCATGGAGGATCTTATGGCCAAAGTAGCCGATACAACCGCGATCTCACGATCTCTAGTATATCTCGTTTCACCTAGGGGTGGCGATAATTATTGGTGCCGCGTTTTGAACGGCTGCGACAAGCAGTACCGACCAGGCTTCGGCACGGCTGCCGTCAGCGTCGCGCCCAACGGCCGCTACGTGCTCATGGTCGATGATGCGTACTTCGCCACACGGCCTGAGCCCATGCAGAAGCTCATTCTCATCCATGAAGCTGGTCACCTCGTCCTCCGGCACATAGAGCGCCTCTTCCGCATCCAGTGCAATCTCGCCAACCCCACGCTGCGCAAGGCTGTGATGGTGGTGTACAACATCGCCGCTGACCTGGCCTGCAACGACAAGATCGTCCGCAACGAGCCTGAATTCAAACAGATGCTCGACGCAGGCGAGTTCGACGGGTTGCTCCCCGAACGTATGAAGTACCCCTGTGGCCTGAGTATGGAGGGCTACCTGACCCTACTCGTGAAAGATCTGCCTCAGGCGCTTGAGAACATGAAGAAAATGCTCGAGGCGGCGGAGAAGGGTGAAGGCAAAGACGAGGGGGGTGGCACGAGCATTAGCGTGCCTCTCGACGGCGGCGGCAGCGTAGGCGGCTCGATGGGCGGCCAAAAGAAGGACAAGGGGAAGGGTGGGTCAGAGAGCGACGATCAGACCACCGACGACCCACAGGTACCTCCCGGATTGAGCGCAGCAGCCCAGAATAATCCTGGCCTCATCGACGAGCTCGAAAAGCTGTTCGATGAGATCTCGAACGCGGCCCACAAGCTCTGGAACAAGAAAGCCGACCAGATGACGGCAGAAGAAGCCGGCAGCCTGGCGGACAAGATGAAGCAGCACGCCAAGCGTCTGGTGAAAAGCGCTCACGAGCAAACTCTCCGCTCCCGTGGCAACATCCCTGCAGGTATTGATCAGCTAGTCCAGGGACTGCTCCAACCTGAACAGATCCCCTGGCACTGGTTGCTCGACGACGCACTCCAGGGGGCTATCAACTCGAAGATCCTCGAGGAGATGGCCATGCCTAACATGTCCTTGCTCCCGAGTGACTCGTACGATCCGTGGCCGGGCTTCACACTCGACCGCAAGTTCCGGATCTACTGGTTCACGGACACGTCTGGGTCCGTCTCGAATCTAGAGTATGCCCGCGCATGCGCCTGCATCAACTCGCTGCTGAGTGTGAACAAGAGCATCGAGCTGATTCATCTACAGGGCGATGCAGCATGCCAGAGTGAAGAAATCACTAACAACCTCGAGCCCCCAGACCCGTCGGCTCTTCACCGCATGGGCTATGGCGGCACTGTTTACACGTCCCAGTTCAAGCGCATCCTCGGAGTCGACACGCCGGAGGATTGGCAAGATCCCTCCGCGCGTCCTTCCGAGCATCCCGGTAAGCCCGACCTCGTCGTGGTCTTCACGGATGGCGGCGTAGTACTTGAGAAACCGAGCTACTACGCAAATGAGGGAGAAACCACGTTCCCGACGTACAAGCCCGACGTGCCGATCATCTGGCTTGTGGCGCCGGGGTGCCAGCCGGCTCCAGGCATGAACAACCTGGCCCCAGACCGCGTGATCGAAATGTTCAAAATTCGCTCTGAGTTCGATGACAAGGAAGGTTAGGTCTAATGACTACTAAAATCAAGAAAACGCCAGAACAACTCGCACGAGACTTCCTCAACTACGCCTTTCGGGACATCGAATTCGTTTACGAGAATTTGACGGACACCGAGAAGGCGCTCTGTACGCGCAAAGAATTCGATGAGCTCGTCAAGTGGATCCGTAGTTGATTTCAAGGGGCCCATTCTCACACGAGGATGGGCCCCGTCTTTGTCTGCTCGAATAAAGAAAGGAAAATGGGTCCCTGAGTCATGCTGTATTCCTAGCGCACTTTGGCGCATTTAAGGGGAATGACTATGCTAGCCAGCAGGCTTCTTAAAGAAACTCCCCACTTTGCAGCAGCAGAACTTGGTAGTGCGATGGTCGTGTGCTGGAAACAATCAGCGACTATTGCGGCGCTACGTGAACTTGAAGCGCCAACTAAGATGATGGCTACCAGGCACCCTGACGGGTTTGCCTGGGTAGTAATCACCGGAGATGTCGGCAATCCAGAGGAGACCGACTTCACCAAAGAATCGTCAGCGCAGCTTCAGCGATTCAAGGGCTGCGTTAAGGCCGTAGGCTGCGTGCAACCCGGGAAAACGATAGCGGGTACATTGATCACCGTCGCATTTCGCGTAGCACATGCGTTTAGCCTGGGGGTCACCCCAGTGGGAATCTACAAGACCACGGGTGAAACGTGCCTGTGGCTTCACGGGTTAATGGTTAAACAAGGGATCGCAGGTCAAATGACCTTTGACGATCTCTACAGAGGAACGCAGGAGCTCGTCACGAAGTACGTTCCCGCTGGGAGTAAGTAAGGGTCCTGACAACAACTGGAGGCATGTAATGGAAACTAAGCCTGAAGTTCTCGTTGAGGATTGTGCAGCAGAGCCTCGCCCCAGCGGCATCCCCGGGTTCTACCTTCCTGTTGTACAAGTCGAGCAAAACGATGACACGGAGTATCTCCCCAGCGGCATTCCCGGATTCTACATTCCCGTACAAGTCAAGAAGTGATGTGCGTTGCCCACCTCGCGAGAGGTGGGCTTCGCAGAGCACTTCTGCTCTGAGAGGGAGACGTAACGGTGACTGCGATCTACAACCTGAGAGTCCGACGCAACGTCGTGGGGAGTGGATTCCCCTTTGACCGCGTGTATCTCTGTCGACACGGCGAGCACGAATGTTTCAAACAGCTGTTTCGGTACGCACTCATCCTGCCGGTCGACGATACGCTCAAGACAATGTTGATCCGAAACGCAGTTCCAGAGGAGTACACCAATCTACCGTTCGCACGCGATGACAACCAGGGTACACGAGAGCTCACCTCCGCCGAATGGGCCGAACTCCTGAACAATGGCAACTGGGTAATGGCTGTGCCCATCCTCACACGGTTCATACGCAAGGCCATTCCACGATACCTCACGGCAGCAGAGTGGTACCGCGACCGCTACAAACGCACTGGCCGGCGCAAACGTAAGAAGCTACCAAGCAAACCGTCGCCGTTCCCCGGAATGACTTACCTACAAACGCCAGAGAAGGATATCCGGCCAATCTGCGTCATGTGCTCTCGCTTCATTTTGCATCAGAACGGCGAATGCAGTCCGGGGCAAAAGGTCTGCTTCGAGGATGGGAATCTCACTGTGGGGGTGACTGACTACTTCCAGGAAGGACTCGACGCACAGCAACCTTCGTCGAACATCAATGAGCCTGAAGTCGAGGAGATGATCGAGCATGGCGACGTACCGTAAAACTAGTCTGGAACGCATCGAGTTCAAACCACCCAAGTTGCAGGGCGGCGTGCCGCTCGTAATCGACGACTGGACCTTGGCCTTCCGATTGGGATTCACTGGCCGGGTGCTTTGGTACTTGATGGGACACCGTGATGCACAGTACACGGAATTCAAGATCAAGAAGGCTAGCGGCGGCCTGCGCACAGTGCACAACCCGTCAAAGCTCATGCGCTTATTCACCAAACAGATCCGTACGCGAATCCTTTTGCCTCTAACGAAGCAGCTAGGGGATCACGTTGGTGCGTACCAGATTGGCAAGAGCACCAAGGACACTGCGATACAGCACCTGTTCTCGTGCCCTGTTTGCGATAAGTTGGATCAGTCACACACCTGCACTACGCAACTAGAGACCACCGAAAAAGGCTACAAACTGGTACGGTCCGGTACAGATGAGTGTGCTGCGTGCCAGCCTATTCCTAAGCACGAATGTCCTCGACGAGGTGTCAAGATCCACATGGACCTGAAGGACTTCTTCTCGTCCACTCGGCGTTCATACATCCGCAAGTACTTCTGCGAGGTGGTTGGCTACAACCACTACGTGAGCGGAATCCTGGCGCACCTGCTCACCGTGACACTCGAGAACCCTGTAACCAAGAAGAAGTACCACGGGGTGCCCCAGGGGTCACTAGCCAGTGGTGACATCTGCAATCTGGTCGCCGACTGGCTCATCGACCAGGAGGCCCTAGCGATGCTACCTGACTGGAAGTACTCCAGGTACGCCGACGACCTCTACTTTTCGCATAGGGAGAATCTTCCGCGTGCAGAGGTAGACGCCGTGATCGAAAAGATCACGCGCATAGTGGAAGCGGGTGGTTACCGCGTAAACCGAAAGAAGCTCCACGTTCAACGACCCAC